>ENA-ORUN01000179-ORUN01000179.1-human-gut-metagenome-genome-assembly--contig:-NODE-179-length-79014-cov-5.351132_pt1 | contig 79014 bp, 64 predicted proteins | sample MGYA00242080_ERZ509209 | MGnify/ENA primary metagenome ERZ509209 (study PRJEB26280, sample SAMEA2338786) | human gut metagenome | biome: human gut; feature: human-associated habitat; material: faeces... | reverse complement strand
ATCCAGCTGAGCTATGACGACACATGCCGCAAACCCTTGATTTTACTGGGTTTCTGGGATTTTTCCCTTCGGCCATATATAAGATTATCAACTCTTTTTTGAGCTGTCAATCTACAGATTTTTTTTGCTAATGAAGCATAATAATTGACACATATAAATGATTTTATACTAACCAATTCAAAAAGTCAACCCTGGCATGGCTTTTTGAACGCAGATAAGCAAGTAGCAAAGCGGATTGCGAATGTCCGCTTTACCGCTTTACCCTTGTCAGAACAATGGGGATAAAATAAAAAGGACATCCTATCTATTGAATTTTTTATTTTAAGATAGAACGTCCTTTTTAAGTTTTGCTAAAGGAAGCTTTTGATTAATTATTTACCTGTATTATTTGCTTTTTTTCTTCAGCAGTTTTGTTCCTGTTAAAGTTGTGCATGAGACAGCTAAGAGTGCAATCCAAATCATAACGTTTGTATCATCTCCTGTTTTTGGAGAAGTAGTGGCAGAAGTACTTGTTCCGGTTGTGGAAGTTTTGCCTGTAGAGGCTGTTGTTTTTCCATTGGTTGAAGTATTTGTTGTACTGCCTGTTGTTTTGGTGGTACCGTTCGTTTTGTCTGTAGTGCTGTTATTTGCATTGTTGCTGTTGTTTTTATTATCGTTACCGTTATTGGTATTATCGTTCTTGTTGTCGTTATCGCCGTTGTTGATATTATCGTTCTTGTTGTCGTCATCACCATCATTTTTATTGTCGTCATTTTTATTGTCATCATTCTTTTTGTCTGTAATAGTGAAAACAATTTCGGCAGAGGAACCAGCGTAGTTGTCGATACCTGTAACAGTTAACCTGTAGCTTCCAGCGTTGATAAATTCTGTATCAGCAAAATTTTTTGCTTCAGAATCATCTCCGTAGATGCAGGAAATAGTGTAATCAACACCTTCTGTTAAAACAGTTTCTCCATCTTTTACAGTCAGAGCCGGTGTTTTAGCTGTTCCATCATAAGAAGCAGAATCGGAATCTAAAGCAACATCAAAAGTAAGTTCTTTTGGCGTAATCGTAAATGTTTTTTCTACGGTTCCGTAGTAATTTCCAATACCGGTAACTACTACAGTGTAAGTGTCTGTGTTTGTAAATTTACCATCGGATTCTGTTCCATCTTCGTTTTTGTAAGTAATGAAATAATCCGTTCCTTCTGTTAAAACAGTTTCTCCATCCTGTACCATTACAGAAGGGGTAAGTTCTTCACCGGTATAAGTCTGATTTTCAATGTCTGCTACAGTGAAGGTATTTGTTACAGCATTTGTTATGAACTTATCTAATGGAGGTGTAGTTTCAACACCTGTAGTCCAGTATAATTCTTCAAGTGGGTCATTATTGACATCATTACCAATCTGTGTACCGTTTTCAATATGTCGGTTTGCGCTTGTAACTTTTACATTTTCGGAAATTGCATTTCCCGGTGTTGCGTTTTTGGAAGTACGAGAAGTAGCTCCCTGAAGGAAAGCTTCGGAAGTTGCAATCATTCCGTTTCCAATAACTGCATTTCCACCGTTGCCCCAGAGTACGTCGCCACCGATAGCAATAACTTTTCCATTTCCTGTGATGTTACCGTTGTCTAATTCAATAGCAGAACCGCCTTCTGCATAGAGAAGTACGTTTCCACCACCACCATAAGTAACGAGTACGGCATTATCTTCAAGATTTACAGTTCCGTCTTTTACGAGAAGGGCAGTCTGTCCAAGGTCACTTCCTGCTTCATCCCCGGCAATAAATACCTGACCTTTTACAGTTACATTTCCATTTGCTACAACGACTGCTTCAGAACTGCTGCGGTCTGTTAAGTCGCCGTTTGCAAGATAATTAATGTGAGAGTAAATAGATGCATTTTCAAGGATAGCACCATCCTGCAGGCGAAGCTGTCCACAAAGAGAAGCGCCTGTAGTAAATTCTTGATTGTAAGAATCATAGTTCATAGAGAATGTACCGCCGTTCTGTACGTCGATGATTCCCTGAACAACAGAATCGGAAAGAGTCAGCTTACCGCCGGATTCTACTACGATGCGGACACTGCTGAGGATTTCCATATTTGTCATAGTCAGATTGCATCCAGCCGGAATGTAAAGGGTCTGTGGAATGTCTCCGGCTTTTACCTGTTTCCATGGAAGGTCATATCCAAGATAACCATAAGTACCACTTTGATGGGAACCAAACCATGCTTCTAAATCTTTTGGAACACGAACGCTGTTTTCTTCGCCTTCTACATTGCTTCCGAAGTTTTTGATTGCCCATGGTTCCATGATATCCCATGCATAAAGACCATTTCCATACTGTTTTAAATTGTCGGTAGTCAGACGGTCTGCTAAAGTTTCTTCGCCTGTGTAAACATTAAATGGTAAGGAGTTGCTGACAGCGGTTCTTCCCTGGGTATCTGTTATAGATACGGAAATAAGATAAGCACCGGCATCTTTTGGAGTACCGTTTAATGTCAAGTCACTGCTGATGGTCATGTAAACTCCGCTCATGCCACTGTCGCTGTCGGCAGGAGTTCCTTTTTCTGTATTCGGAACAATGCTGACACTGCATTTGCTTCCGTTTAGGTTGATTTTTGAAGAATGGTCAAGTTCTTCCCAGTCTGCGTCTGTTGGTTCAGTCCCTTTTGCTGTGATGGCACCGTAAACTTTTGCAGAACTGTTTTTGCTGCTGGTAGCGCCACCAACACTTGCGCTTGATACGCTGTCATAGTTCTGCTGACCAATGATGGCGGATTCAAAAGAGCCTTCCAGTTTTACGTGAAGTTCATAAGGGTCGCCCTGTCCGTCATCAGCAACTAAAGAGGCATTTCCATTTGTATCAATTACAAATTTGAAAGTCAGTTCCTGATATCCATCAGCAGTAAGTGTGATAACATCACCGCTTTTTAAAACAGGGATTTCAGGATTTGTACTGAAATCTTTTGCGGAGAAAACCAAAACATTATTATCGGTATCTTTATAGTATTTACCACCGGCAGATGGTTTAAAAGAAGAGTTTTCCCAGGATTCTCCATTTACTTTTACGTCGGTAACGGATGTAGCATAGTTATCTGCATTTTGGAAAGAAAGATTCCAGTTTGTTCCGAAGAAATCAGTTGCAATGCTTAACTGGTTCAGTTCGATTTTTACCGGTTCAGCAGGTTTTATTTTTTTAAAAGAAGCTGATACAGTTACATCTTCTTCCGGCATGATAAAAGTATAAACACCGTCTGTATTCTGAAGGGCAACTTCAGTTCCGGTTGTTGTACCTGTAACTTTAATGGTATCAAGTTCATAGTTTTCAGCTGGTGCAGGTGTTACGGTAACAGTAGTGCCTTTTTTGATTTCTTTTGTTGCGCTAAGCTGTACATTTCCGTTTTCGGTTTCGGCTGCAGTAGCAGAATAGGTTTTTTCAGCAGGTGCTACAACAGTTGCAGTATAAACATAAGGATAAGAAGAAGTATTTTTTGTTACCTGAAGGTTTAAATCCTGATATCCGTCCGCAGAAATTTTAATAGCTGCAGGATAAGTAGAAGGATTTACGATTTTCAGGGCTGTGTAGCTTCCGTAAGCACCGGTCACACTTCCGACTTCCCAGAGGTTTCCGTTTGACCCCCAGCTGTTAATGGTTCCCTTTGTATAAGTCGTATCATTTACAACGACATTATTAATTGCATTCATCCAGCCCATATCTTCAAAGCCAAGCGTTAAGATTTCGGTCATAAATCCGGTGACAGAGCATTCGGTCACTGCGGTTGGTGCTGCTTTATCTCCTGCCGCTAAAACAGGTGAGTATGTCGTAGACAGACAAATCAGTAAAGATAAGAGCAGGGACGCAATTTTTTTCCATATTTTTTTCATATCTCTCTCCTTGTAAATATTTGATTTTTCTAATGTTAGAATGGCTGCTAATACGATTAAAGATAGTCCCCCTTTCACTATAATAATTAGCACATCTGATAAAACAAAAGTTAGTATATTCTAACAATGGTAATACAATGCTACCAACAATTACCAATGGTGTCAATGAAAAAAAACTTATTGAAAAAAATTATCTGTAAGACACAAAAATGCGATAGAAAGTATACGGAAATCTTTTATCAAACCTATAAAAATGGTATAATGTACCCAATAAATCAAGGAGGTGATTGAATTGAAGAAAGTAGTTTTAATCCCCGATTCATTTAAAGGAACATTATCTTCTGCGCAGATTTGTGACATTATGGAGCAGAATGTGAAGAAACACTTTCCGGAGTGTGAGGTTGTTAAAATTCCGGTTGCTGATGGAGGAGAGGGCAGTGTAAACTGTTTTCTGACTGCTGCAGGTGGAGAAAAGAGAAAGGTTATCGTTAAGAATCCTTACATGGAGGATATGGAAGCATTTTATGGGATTTTGCCGGATAAGACAGCGGTGATTGAGATGGCAGCATGTGCAGGACTTCCGCTTGTGGAGAATCGTCAAAATCCAGAAGTGACAACGACGTATGGTGTCGGTCAGCTGATGCTTGATGCTGTGGAGCATGGTTGTAAGAAGATAGTAGTTGGGCTTGGCGGTTCGTGTACAAATGATGCTGGTGCAGGAGCGGCGGCGGCAGTTGGAGTTGAATTTTTTGATAAAGATGGAGAGAAATTGATTCCGACAGGCGGAACACTTGGAAAAGTTGCAAAAATTTCGATGGAAAATATGGATGAGCGAATTAAGAGCGCGCAGATTATCACGATGTGCGATATTGATAATCCAATGTATGGAAAATCGGGGGCAGCTTATATTTTCGGACCGCAAAAAGGTGCGGATGATGAAATGGTGCAGCGGCTGGATGCAAACTTAAGAAAATTTGCAGAGCGGATACAGACAGAAATCGGAAGAGATATTTCGAATATCCATGGAGGCGGAGCAGCAGGTGCAATGGGAGCCGGTATGGTTGCTTTCTTTGATTCAAAGCTTCAGATGGGAATTGAAACCGTACTTGATATTGTAAAATTTGATGAATTAATCCAGGGTGCAGATTTGATTTTCACCGGTGAAGGAAAAATGGACAGCCAGAGCCTTCGTGGAAAAGTGGTAATTGGAGTCGGAAAACGGGCTAAGAGACAAGACGTTCCGGTTGTGGTTGTGACAGGAGATGCAGAAGAAGTAGAAGATGCTTATGATATGGGGATTTCGGCAGTCTTTTCAACGAATCGGGTAGCAAGAGATTTTTCAGTAATCCGATATAAGAGTAAAGAATATATGGAAGTCACAATGGATAACATTATGAGGCTGATTAAAATTGTGAATAAATAGGGAGAAATTAGAAAAAATAAAAAGAGCGGAGACTTGGATTTTAGGTGAGTCCCCGCTCTTTTAAATTTAAGAGGTTTTTGTATATGGATTAGAGGTAAGTTTTTTATTTAACCAAATCAAGTAAGTCCCCTGCTTCAATTGCGAAAAGCAATAAGCAGGGGTGGGGACTTGCTTGTATCAGGAGGGGCAAGCCCCTTCTGATAAGCTGCGTAGCAGCTATTTGGTTATGAGCAAGTAGCGAAGCGGATTGCGAATATCCACTTGACTTTAATGTGTATAGTTATTAAGTAGAAAAATTTATAAGTTCGAGTAACCCATCAGGGAAGCGTCCACTGCCTCAGCAGCTTTTCGTCCTTCACGGATTGCCCATACGACCAGAGACTGTCCTCTGTGCATATCTCCTGCGGTAAATACGCCAGGAACAGAAGTTTCATACTGGTCAAGTTTTGTTGCAACATTGGTTCGTGGAGTTAAGTCCACTTTAAATGCATCGGTTACGTATTTCTGGCTTCCAAGGAAACCGGCTGCGATTAATACAAGCTGAGCTTCTATGATGGTTTCACTGCCTTCGACCGGAACCATATTCATACGTCCTGTTTTTTCATCTTTTTTTGGTTCAAGCTTTACAAGTTTTGCTTTTTGTACGTTACCTTTGTCGTCTTTGATAAATTCGGTTACTGTGGTCTGATAGATACGTGGGTCATGTCCAAAGACTGCGATAGCTTCTTCCTGGCCGTAATCTGTCTTGCAGATACGAGGCCATTCCGGCCATGGATTCATTTCTGTTCTTTCATCCGGTGCTTTTGGCATCATCTCAAGCTGTGTGACAGATTTTGCACCAAGACGAATTGCAGTTCCGACACAGTCATTTCCGGTATCACCGCCACCGATTACAACGACGTGTTTTCCTTTTGCAGAAACAAAGTTTTTGTCTTTGAAATTGGAATCTAAAAGGCTCTTTGTAATAGAAGAGAGGTAGTCAACTGCAAAGAAAATATTGTTGGCTTCACGTCCCGGAACTTTAATATCTCTTGGATTAGAAGCGCCACAGCATAAAACAATGCGGTCAAAATCTTTTTGGAGTTCTTTTGCAGTGATGTCTTTTCCGACATCTACACCTGTCTTAAAGACAACTCCTTCTTCTTCCATGAGTTTGATACGTCTGTCAATCACAGATTTATCAAGCTTCATGTTCGGGATTCCATAGCGGAGCAAACCACCGATTCTGTCTTTTCTTTCAAAAACAGTAACCTGATGTCCGCGACGGTTTAACTGCATGGCAGTTGCGAGACCGGATGGACCGCTTCCTACAACGGCAACTTTTTTGCCGGTACGAACTTTTGGAATCCTTGGAGTCACCCATCCGTTTGCATAAGCAGTTTCAATAATGGCACGTTCATTTTCCTTTGTGGAAACCGGTTGAGAATCTAGATTACAGGTGCAGGCTGCCTCACAAAGGGCAGGGCATACTCTGCAGGTAAATTCAGGGAAACAATGGGTTTTGGTTAAACGGGTATAAGCCTGTTCCCAGTTTCCGTGATAAACTAAATCATTTAATTCCGGAACTAAATTGTGAAGCGGACATCCGGAAGCCATTCCGGCAATCATTGTACCGGCCTGGCAGAACGGAACGCCACATTCCATGCAGCGTGCGCCCTGTTTCTGCTGTTCCTCTTTTTTTAAAGGGGTACGAAATTCGTTAAAGTGTTTAATTCGGTCTTTTGGTGCTTCGACTTTTGCGGTTTCTCTTTTATATTCTAAAAATCCTGTTGGTTTTCCCATGATTATTCTGCTCCTTTCTGAAAGTTTTCATTGAAGGCTTCTAACTGTGCTTCTTCTGGTGACATGCCCATTTCTTCCAGTTTGGTAGCCATAGTAATCATCTTTTTGTAGTCATCCGGAATAATCTTTTTGAATTTCGGCAGATATTCCTGGAAGTGGTCGAGTACTTCCTGACCTTTTTCAGAACCGGTAGCAGCAACATGAGCTGCAATCATGTTATGAAGTTCCTGAATATCAGATTTTAATTCTACTTTTTCAATAGAAATCATAGATTTATTCAGGTTTTTATACAATTCATTTTTATCATCAAGTACATAAGCGACACCACCGCTCATACCAGCTGCAAAGTTCTTGCCGGTTTTGCCAAGGACAACCACACGTCCACCTGTCATGTATTCACATCCATGTTCGCCGACACCTTCAACAACTGCGTAAGCACCGGAGTTACGAACTGCAAAACGTTCACCGGCTACACCACAGATATAAGCAGTACCGCTTGTTGCACCATAGAGAGCAACGTTACCGGTAATAATGTTTTCATCTGCTTTATAATTTCTTTTCTTCGGAGGATAAAGTACAATCTTACCACCGGAGAGACCTTTACCCATGTAATCGTTGCAGTCACCGCAGAGAGTTAAAGTGAGTCCTTTTGGAACGAAGGCTGCGAAACTTTGTCCGCCGGCTCCATTACAGTTGATGGTGATGGTATCATCTGGCAGTCCGTCTTTATGATGTCTTGTAATTTCTGCGCCAAGGATGGTAGCAAATGCACGGTCTGTATTGGTAACTTCTACATCGATAGAGGCTTTTTCACCTTTTTCGATGGATTTCTGAAGTTTTTTCAGAAGAATTTTTTCATCTTTTGTCTCTTCCAGTTTGAAGTCATAAACCTGAGCCGGGTCGAAGGTTACTTTCTGTCCTTCTTTGGCGAATGGATTATTTAAGATTGCACTTAAATCAATCTTAGATGCCATCGGGCTTTCCGGATGTTCTTTTACTTTTAAGAGGTCTGTTCTTCCGACCATCTCATCGAGTGTACGGATTCCAAGTTTTGCCATGTATTCACGCAGTTCCTCGGCAATAAAGCGCATGAAGTTTACAACATATTCCGGTTTTCCACGGAAACGTTTTCTAAGTTCCGGATTCTGGGTGGCAACACCAACCGGACAGGTATCTAAGTTGCAGACTCTCATCATAACGCATCCCATTGTTACAAGCGGAGCAGTAGCAAAACCAAATTCTTCTGCACCAAGCAGAGCTGCGATTGCAACGTCACGTCCACTCATTAATTTACCATCGGTCTCAATCATGACACGGTTACGAAGTCCGTTCATAAGCAGAGTTTGATGAGTTTCAGCAAGACCGAGTTCCCATGGGAGTCCGGCATTGTGGATAGAACTCTGCGGAGCAGCACCTGTACCGCCGTCATAACCGGAAATCAGGATAACCTGTGCACCGGCTTTTGCAACACCGGCTGCGACGGTACCGACACCGGCTTCAGAAACCAGTTTTACGGAAATACGGGCATTTTTATTTGCATTTTTCAGGTCGTAGATTAACTCTGCCAAATCTTCGATGGAGTAGATGTCGTGGTGCGGTGGCGGAGAAATCAGGCTGACACCTGGAGTGGAATGTCTGGTTTTTGCAATCCAAGGATAAACTTTCTTAGCAGGTAAGTGTCCGCCTTCACCAGGTTTTGCTCCCTGTGCCATTTTAATCTGAATTTCTTTTGCACTGACTAAGTAACGGCTGGTAACACCGAAACGTCCGGATGCAACCTGTTTGATTGCAGAACAACGGTCTACTTTGCTTCCGGCACTGTCAAGACGCTCATCACTTTCTCCACCTTCACCGGTATTTGATTTTCCGTGAAGCATGTTCATTGCGATTGCAAGTGTTTCATGAGCTTCCTGAGAAATAGAACCGTAAGACATTGCACCGGTTTTAAAGTGTTTTACGATTTCATCTACACTTTCTACTTCCTCAATCGGGATAGGATTTTCAGCAAAATTGAAATCCATCAAACTTCTCAGATAACCACTCTGTTCTTTATCAACCATGCTGGTGTACTGTTTGAATAGGTTATAATCTCCACGTTTGGTTGCCTGCTGTAATGCATGAATGGTCTGTGGATTGTAACGATGTTTTTCGCCTTCACTTTTTGCTTTGTGCATACCAAGACTGTCGAGCTGAAGATTTGTGGTAAGTCCAAGTGGGTCAAATGCTTTGGAGTGACGGGCATCAACATCTTTTTCAATATCTTTTAAGGTAATACCACCGACACGGCTTACAGTACCGGTGAAATATTTTTCAATGACATCGGCGGAAATACCGATTGCTTCAAAAATCTTAGAACCCTGATAGGACTGGATAGTAGAAATACCCATTTTAGAAGCAATTTTTACGATACCGTGAAGGATTGCGGAATTGTAATCATTTACGGCAGCGTAGTAATCTTTATTTAATAAGTTATTGTCGATTAATTCCTGGATTGTATCCTGTGCAAGGTAAGGGTTTACGGCACATGCACCATAACCAAGCAGGGTGGCAAAGTGGTGGACTTCTCTTGGTTCACCGGATTCAAGGATGATGGCAAGAGAGGTTCTTTTCTTTGTTTTTACAAGGTACTGATGAACTGCGGATACAGCTAACAGAGATGGAATCGGCATGTGGTTCTCATCGACCCCGCGGTCAGAGAGCACTAAGATGTTTGCTCCATCTTTATAAGCTTTGTCAACTTCTACAAAAAGGCGGTCAATTGCACGGTCAAGCGGTGCGCTCTTATAATAGGTAATCGGAACAACAGCCACTTTAAATCCTTTTACATTCATGTGTTTGATTTTCAGCATATCTGTGTTGGTCAAAATTGGGTTGTTGACTTTTAATACCTGGCAGTTTTCAGGCTGTTCGTGAAGCAGGTTTCCATCTTTTCCTACATAAACGGTTGTGCTGGTTACAATTTCTTCACGGATTGCATCGATAGGCGGGTTGGTAACCTGTGCAAAAAGCTGTTTAAAATAGTTAAATAATGGCTGATGTTTTTCTGAAAGAACGGCAAGTGGAGTATCTGTACCCATTGCAGCGATTCCTTCTGAACCATTTAATGCCATGTTATAAATGGACTGACGGTATTCTTCGTAAGTGTAGCCAAATGCCTGCTGCATTTTTGTCAGTTCCGTACCTTCATAATCCTCAACACGCACGTTTGGAATTTTTAAGCTCTTTAATTCGACCAGATTGCTGTCCAGCCATTCACCATAAGGCTGTTTGGTTGCATATCTTTCTTTTAAGGTATCATCGTCTACGATTTCCCCTTTTACAGTATCAACTAAAAGGATTTTTCCTGGATGCAGACGTTCTTTTAATACGATGTCCTCTTCAGGAACCGGCATAACGCCAACTTCTGAAGAAAGGATAACGTCACCGCTCTTTGTGATATAGTAACGGGATGGACGAAGACCATTTCTGTCAAGTACAGCTCCCATAACATCACCGTCAGAGAACAGGATAGAAGCAGGACCGTCCCAAGGCTCCATCATAGTTGCATAGTACTGATAGAAATCACGTTTTTCCTGAGTTAAGGTCTGATTGTTTGCCCATGGTTCAGGAATACAAATCATAACGGCAAGTGGTAAATCCATACCATTCATAACTAAAAATTCAAGGGTGTTGTCAAGCATTGCGGAGTCAGAACCTCTGGTATCAACAACCGGAAGTACTTTATGAAGCTGTCCTTTTAGATAGTCAGAAGCCATGGTTTCTTCACGGGCGAGCATCTTATCGGCATTTCCACGGATGGTGTTGATTTCACCGTTATGTACCATAAAACGGTTCGGATGAGCACGTTCCCAGCTTGGGTTTGTGTTGGTACTGAAACGGGAGTGAACCATTGCGATAGCGGATTCATAATCTGCATCCTGTAAATCTTTAAAGAATGTACGAAGCTGTCCAACAAGGAACATACCTTTGTAAACGATGGTACGGCTTGACATGGAAGCAACGTAAGTGTTGTCATTACTCTGTTCAAATACACGGCGTGCGATGTAGAGGCGTCTGTCAAATGGAAGTCCTTTTTCGACATCATCAGGTTTCTGGATAAATGCCTGAACGATATGTGGCATTTTTTCGAGTGCTTTGTGTCCAAGTACCTCTGGACATACCGGAACATCACGGAATCCTAAAAATTCCAGACCTTCTTTTTCTACGATGATTTCAAACATCTTTTTCGCCTGATTGCATTTTAATTCATCCTGTGGCAGGAAGAGAACGGCAATACCGTATTCTCTTTCGCCACCGATTTTGATACCCTCTTTTTTGCAGGCTTTGGAAAAGAATTTATGTGAAATCTGAAGCAGGATACCAACACCATCACCGGTTTTTCCTTCTGCATCTTTACCGGCTCTGTGCTCTAAGCTCTCTACGATTTTTAATGCATTTTCAACAGTTTTGTGGCTTTTGATACCTTTGCTGTTTACAACTGCACCGATACCGCAGTTATCATGTTCAAATTGCTGTCGATATAAACCTTGTTCTCTCATAATGATTGACCTCTTTCCTTTTTATATGTGGCAGCCGCCTGCACCAGTCCTTTAAATAGCGGATGTGCATGATTCGGTCTTGATTTTAATTCTGGATGACCCTGAGTACCGACGAAGAATGGATGCTCGGTAATTTCAATCATCTCTACAATTCGTCCGTCCGGAGAAAGTCCTACAAGACTCATTCCATTTTCTTCAAGCTGTTTACGATAGTCATTATTTACTTCATAGCGGTGTCTGTGACGCTCGGCGATATCCTGTTTTCCATATAATTCGTAGGATTTTGTTCCTTCTTTTAATTTACAAGGATAAGAACCAAGTCTTAAGGTTCCGCCTAAGTCTTCGATTCCGTCCTGTTCCGGCATAAGAGCAATGACTGGATGAAGGGTGTCTGGATTTAATTCAATGCTGTTTGCATCGTGATATCCGAGGACATTTCTTGCAAATTCAATAATTGCAACTTGCATACCAAGACAGATACCGAGGAATGGAATTTTGTGTTCTCTTGCATACTGAACGGCAAGAATTTTTCCTTCGGTTCCTCTGGTTCCAAAACCTCCGGGAACAAGGATTCCGTCGAGTCCTTTTAAAGATTCCTCATAATTTTCTATGGTAAGATGTTCGGAATCAATCCAGTGGATGTGGACATTGGCATGATTTGCGATACCGCCGTGTTTTAAGGCTTCCACTACACTTAAGTAAGCGTCATGAAGCTGAATGTATTTTCCGACAATTGCAATGTCTACTTCTGTCTGAGGATGTCTTAAATCGTTTACCATTGATTTCCAGTCATCCAAATCCGGTTGTGGACAAGGAAGTTTTAGTGATTCGCATACAACCTGTGCCAGATTTTCTTTTTCCATGGCAAGAGGTGCTTCATATAAATATTCTACATCAAGATTCTGTAATACGTGGCTTTGCGGTACGTTACAGAATAAAGCGATTTTATCTTTAATATCCTGACCAATTGGATGTTCGGAACGGCAGACTAAAATGTCCGGCTGAAGTCCCATTCCCTGAAGCTCTTTTACACTTGCCTGTGTCGGTTTTGTTTTTAATTCTCCGGATGCCTTTAAATAAGGAATCAGAGTAACATGAATTAAGATAGCATTTTCATGTCCGACATCATGCTGAAATTGTCTGATTGCTTCTAAGAATGGCTGACTTTCGATATCACCTACCGTACCGCCAACTTCGATAATAGCGATTCGCTCTTCATCAGGAAATTTTGCACGGTAGAAACGGCTTTTAATTTCATTTGTAATATGAGGGATAACCTGAACAGTCCCTCCGCCGTAATCCCCATGTCGTTCTTTTTGAAGAACGGACCAGTAAATTTTACCGGTTGTAACATTGGAATTTTTATCAAGGCTTTCATCAATAAAGCGTTCATAATGTCCAAGGTCAAGGTCAGTTTCTGTACCGTCGTCTGTGACGAATACTTCACCATGCTGGATGGGATTCATTGTACCTGGATCTACATTAATGTAAGGGTCAAACTTCTGCATGGTGACCTGATAGCCTCTGGCTTTTAATAAGCGTCCTAAAGATGCGGCGGTGATTCCTTTTCCGAGACCGGAAACAACACCACCTGTAACAAATACATATTTTACTGCCATCACATTTTCCTCCTGCTGTTGTTTCATTATCAGAAACAGGTTATGCGGTCCTGAGTCTGATAAATAAGATAATTTCATGGGATTGTCGTGAAATCAAAAAAGGCGTCGAAACTCCCATAGAAAATACTATGGAAATTCGACGCCTTTGTCGTTTTCTATTCATTATGTAAGTTATCAGTCGTTTTCGGGAAGTTCTTGGAACTCCGAAAATTATGCAAATACTATAGCTCATTTTTTTTTATTTGTAAATCCCTTTTTTGAATTTTTTTTTTGAAAAAATTTTTTTAAAAAAAGTGATTGACAAATTTCTTTTTCCGTGCAATACTACATGGCATAAAGCAAAGGCGCTTTGAACTACAAAAGTTCAGAGTGCCTTTTTTGTTTTTACCAGAGTCAAAAATTGAAAACCAAACCAATCCGTAGGTAAAAACAAATTTAAGTAATAATTTTAAAAGCAAAAACAATCACATGAAGAAAAATGGAAAGGAGTGCTGTGAATATGTCAAAAGATATTCCTACACTGTATGGAAGCCTTGTTTTCAGTGACAAGGTAATGCGTAACAAATTACCGAAGGATGTTTACAAAGCTCTTCGCAAAACAATTGAAAATGGAACTCATCTGGAACTGGATGTTGCAAATTCCGTAGCTGTTGCCATGAAAGAGTGGGCAGTAGAAAACGGAGCAACACATTTCACTCATTGGTTCCAGCCAATGACAGGATTTACTGCTGAAAAACATGACAGCTTTATTACTCCGGTTGGAGAAGGCGAAGTTATCATGGAATTTTCAGGAAAAGAACTGGTAAAAGGTGAGCCTGATGCTTCCAGCTTTCCATCCGGTGGTTTAAGAGCTACATTTGAAGCAAGGGGTTATACAAACTGGGATCCAACATCACCGGCTTTCATTAAAGATAATACCTTATACATTCCGACAGCATTTTGTTCCTGGAGTGGAGAGGCGTTGGATAAGAAAACTCCGCTTCTTCGTTCTATGGAAGCGTTAAACAAAGAAGCTGTTAAGATTTTAAATTTATTAGGAAATACAGAAGTAACAAGTGTTACAACAACAGTGGGTCCGGAACAGGAATATTTCTTAATTCCAAAAGAATTATATGCAAAACGCCGTGACCTGATTTTTACCGGAAGAACTTTATTCGGAGCTTCCGCACCAAAAGGACAGGAAATGGAAGACCATTACTTTGGTGCATTAAAACCAAGAGTTGCAGCCTACATGCATGATTTGGATGAAGAGTTATGGAAGCTTGGTATTCCGGCAAAAACAAAACATAATGAAGTTGCTCCGGCACAGCATGAACTGGCACCGGTATTTGATACCACAAACGTAGCGGTTGACCACAATCAGCTGACAATGGAAATTATGAAGAAAGTTGCAGAAAAACATGACCTTGTCTGCCTGCTTCATGAAAAACCATTTGATGGAATCAACGGAAGTGGAAAACATAACAACTGGTCTGTTTCTACTAATACAGGAGTAAACTTATTAGACCCGGGAAAAACACCGGCAGAAAATATTCAGTTCTTAGTGTTCTTAGTAGCAGTTATCAAAGCTGTCGATGAATATGCTGATTTAATGCGTGTTTCTGCTTCAGGAGCCGGAAATGACCATCGTCTTGGTGCAAATGAAGCACCGCCGGCAATTGTTTCTATCTTTATCGGAGATGAACTGACAGAAGTTTTAAAATCAATCGAAGAAGATAAATTCTTCAGCGCACATAAAACAATTCAGATGGATATCGGTGCTCATGTACTTCCTCATTTTACAAAGGATACAACCGATAGAAACCGTACATCACCATTTGCATTTACCGGAAATAAATTTGAATTCCGTATGCTTGGTTCTTCTGCATCTGTTGCAGGTCCGAACGTTGTATTAAATACAGCAGTTGCTGAGGCTCTGGCACAGTTCTATAAAGAACTGGAAGGAACAGCACCGGAAGATATGGAAACAGCAGTGCATGAATTAATCAAACGGGCAATCAGAAAACATAAAAAAGTAATCTTCAATGGAAATGGTTATACAGACGAATGGATTAAAGAAGCAGAGGAGAGAGGACTTTACAATCTGGTTTCTACTCCGGATGCACTTCCACAGTTTATTGCTGATAAAAATATTGAATTATTTACAAAACATAGTGTATTTACAAAAGAAGAAATTTATTCTCGTTATGAAATTTTACTTGAGAACTATGTAAAGACTATCAATATTGAATCTAAGACTTTACAGGAAATGCTGACAAAAGATTTTATTCCGGCAGTTAACGGATATGCAGCAGAAGTTGCAGTCAATGCAAATGAAAAGAAAGCATTAATTGAGGGTCTGTCAACAACAGCCGAAGAATCTCTTGTAAAAGAATTAACAGAAGCTTCTAATATCTTATCTGCAAAAGTAGCAGAATTAAAAGTTGTAACAGAAAAAGCAGATGCGGCAGCAGAAGAAGATATGCAGAAAGCAGCAGAATCTTTCCATAAAGATGTATTAACTTTAATGGATGAAATGAAAGATGTTGCAAATTCAGCTGAGGAAAAGATTCCAGACGAAGAACTGCCTTATCCAACTTATGACCAGATGTTATTTTATGTTTAAGGAGAGGGAGTCATGGAATTCTTACCAGAATGTGAAATAAAAGAAGAATGTGGTGTATTTGGAATTTTTAATCCGGATGGCGGAGATGTTGCCCCATCTATCTACTATGGACTGAGTTCACTTCAGCATAGAGGTCAGGAATCCTGTGGTATTGCAGTCTGTGATACCATGGGACCAAAAGGCAACATGAATGCACATAAGGGTATGGGACTTGTGAATGAAGTATTTAAAGAAGAAACTTTAAATAATCTTCACGGAAATCTTGGAGTCGGTCATGTGCGTTACTCCACAACCGGAGCTGCAAATATTAATAATGCACAGCCTCTGGTATTGAATTATATTAAGGGAACACTTGCGCTGGCTCACAATGGAAATCTGGTAAATACAGCAGAGCTTCGCTCAGAGTTGGAACGAACCGGTGCAATTTTCCATACAACAACTGATTCAGAGCTCATAGCCTATTTCATTGCAAGAGAAAGGGTAAATGCCCACAATGTAGAAGAAGCAATTCTTCATACAGCAAAAAAAATCCGTGGTGCTTATGGACTGGTAATTGCCAGTCCGCGTAAACTCATTGGCGTCAGAGATCCTCTTGGCTTAAAACCACTTTGTCTCGGAAAACGCGATGGAAGTTATATGATTGCCTCTGAAAGCTGCGCCCTTTCTGCAATCGGCGCAGAATTTGTCCGTGATATCCGTCCGGGCGAAATCGTTACGATTACCAAGGACGGAATCACTTCAAACTGTCAGCTTTGTCAGGAAAAAAGAGCACATTGTATTTTTGAGTACATTTATTTTGCAAGGCTTGACAGTACAATAGATGGTATTAATATTTACGATGCCCGTATTCGTGCAGGTGCCGCACTTGCGGCTGCTTATCCTGTCGATGCGGATTTGGTTGTGGGAGTTCCGGACTCAGGTATTCCCGCAGCGAAGGGCTATTCAGAAGCTTCCGGAATCCCGTTCGGAATAGCCTTTTATAAAAACAGCTATGTGGGAAGAACGTTTATTAAACCGACACAAAAAGAACGTGAATCCAGTGTACGCTTGAAGCTGAATGTATTAGAGCCGGTTGTCCGTGGAAAACGAATTATTTTAGTTGATGACTCTATTGTCCGTGGAACAACAATGGCAAATCTGATTCGAATGCTCAAAAAAGCGGGAGCAGTAAGCGTTCATGTACGTGTGAGTTCTCCGCCGTTCCTGTATCCTTGCTACTTTGGAACGGACATTCCATCCAACAAACAACTTATTGCGTCTTCCCACACAGCAGATGAAATCAGAGAGATAATCGGTGCAGAGTCACTTGGTTATATGAAATTAGAAGACTTGCAGTCAATGGTAGGAGAACTGCCAATCTGCAGGGCATGTCTTGATGGAAAGTACCCGATGGATATTACAGGACATACCGAGGACAAAAAACAGTAATTGCGGAAATGTAAGGCATTTTCCGATTACATATATCACATTTCGATACCCACGAATTGCTTCGCTGTAAACAGCTCACGCAATTCTGCAAACATTCGAAATTCGCTAATTTACTTTGTAAATTGCTACTTTCTCATGTTTGTGCGGGTCGTAAAGTCAAAAGTGTTATCGTGCAAGCACGAACGACTTTTGACCTTCGACCCTGGTATCATCACATTTTTCTTTATGCGACGGTGCGTATTTTGTGAGAGCAAAGTGCGCACCTTTTTGTATTTTAGAAAAATGTTGTATAAATAAAATTTAGAAAAATGTGAGCTTGAGGAAAGGGGAAATTAATATGGATTATTCAGCAGTAAATACGATATGGGTGCTTCTTGGCGCCGCATTAGTATTCTTTATGCAGGCTGGTTTCGCTATGGTAGAAACCGGTTTTACCCGCGCAAAAAACGCCGGTAACATTATTATGAAAAACTTAATGGACTTTTGTATCGGAACACCGGTATTCTGGCTGGTTGGTTTCGGAATTATGTTTGGTGCGGGAAATGGCTTTTTTGGTTCGATTTCCGGTATCGCTTCAGAAAGTAATTATGGAACAGCAATGCTTCCGGATGGAGTTCCGTTTTGGGCATTTCTGATTTTTCAGACAGTATTCTGTGCAACATCTGCAACAATTGTTTCCGGTGCAATGGCTGAGAGAACAAAATTCTCTTCTTACTGCATCTACAGTTTCTTAATCAGTTTAGTTGTTTACCCGGTATCCGGTCACTGGATTTGGGGCGGCGGCTGGTTATCACAGATGGGATTTCATGATTTCGCAGGTTCCTGTGCCGTTCATATGGTCGGTGGAGTTGCCGCTTTAGTTGGTGCAAAAATTTTAGGACCTCGTATTGGAAAATATTCAAAGAGTGGAAAATCAAAAGCAATTCCGGGACATAACCTGACAATCGGTGCACTTGGTGTATTTATCTTATGGTTCTGCTGGTTTGGATTTAACGGTGCATCTACCGTTTCCATGGAAGGCGATGCAATTGTAACCGCAGGTAAAATTTTCGTAACAACAAACCTTGCAGCTGCAGTTGCAACTTTAACCGTACTTGCAATCACATGGGTAAGATACAAAAAACCAGATGTATCTATGTCCTTAAACGGTTCTTTAGCTGGTCTGGTAGGAATCACCGCAAGCTGTGATACCGTATCTCCGACATCTGCTGCAATTATCGGTATCTTAGCCGGATTTGTAGTTGTATTTGGTATTGAATTTATCGACAAAGTATGTAAAATTGATGACCCGGTTGGTGCTGTCGGTGTACACGGAATGTGTGGTGCACTTGGAACCCTTTGTGTAGGTCTTTTCTCTGATGGAACAGGTACAGAGTGGAAAGGACTTTTCACAGGCGGTGGATTTAAATTATTAGAAGTTCAGTTTATCGGATTTATCGCAACCGTTGCATGGGTTGTTGTAACAATGGTTATCATCTTTAATGTATTAAAACATACCGTAGGTCTTCGTGTATCTGCCGATGAAGAAATCGCAGGTCTGGATATCAGAGAGCATGGTCTTGCAAGCAGTTATGCAGACTTTGTTACAACAGATAACATGGGCGGTGGAAATGTTCCAAACGTAATGGGAATAAAGAGAGGACCGGTAGAATCTCCGGCTGCAACTCAGGCTCCGGCAGAACTGGTGAAAGATCCGAAAGTTGGTACCGATGTACATAAACTGACAAAAGTGGTTATTATTACACGTAGAAATAAACTCGATGACTTTATGCAGGTAATGAATGAAATCGGTGTAACAGGTGTTACCATCACAAACGTATTAGGCTGTGGCGTACAGAAAGGTGCAACCGCTTACTATCGTGGTGTTGAAATGGATATGAACCTGCTTCCGAAAGTAAAAATTGAAATTGTTGTAAGCTTAGTACCGGTCGAAAAAGTAGTAGAAGCTGCAAAAGCAGTGCTTCATACCGGACAGATTGGTGACGGTAAAGTCTTCGTATATGATATTGAAAATGTAGTGAAGATTCGTACCGGAGAAGAAGGTTATCTGGCACTTCAGGATACCTCGGAAGAGTAAAAAACTAAGATAATTATGTGTAAATTAAAGCTATGGCTTGTTTTAGAGTCATAGCTTTTTTGAATGTTTAAATGTATAAAAGTAGATAATTCAACCACAGGTAGAAAAAGTAAGTAGAATTATTATTTTAGGTTATTGAAAGAATATAAAAAATTGAATAAAATTAAAGAGTAACAATTAGTAGTTATAAAGTGGAGGGTGTAATGCAGGATAATTGTATTGGAAGTTTTATAGCTCAAAAACGAAAAGAATTAGGAATCACACAGAAACAACTTGGAGAAAAATTAAATATTTCCTTTCAAGCTATTTCTAAGTGGGAAAATGGTACAGCTTTACCTAGTTCAGATGTCTTAATAAAATTAGCAAATGAGTTAAAAGTAAATGTCGAAGATATTCTGAATGGAAAAGAATTAAATAACATTTCTTATAGTAAGGCAGGAGTCAATATTTCATATACTGATTCTATAAAAGATGAGATGGAAAAATATGTTTCTAATGGTGATGCCAGAGTATTAAATCGAATGGGAGCATTTGCTTCATTGTATGATTTTAATTTTGATGATGTTAAACATCCAGTATTAGTTTTAAAAGCAGAAGAACCAGGTTCTAAGCAAAAACTAGCAATTGAACATGGATATACAGAATCAATTTGTCATGATATGATAAATCATTTAGTTAATGATATTATTGTTATGAATGCAAAACCTCTTGCAGTTTTAGATACTATTGTATGTGGAAAAGCAGAAAAAGATACAATAAAGACATTAGTAAAAGGTGTGTCAGATGCTTGCAAAGAAAATGAGTGCGTGTTAATCGGTGGAGAAACGTCAATACAACCGCAGGTTGTGGATAAAGGAGTTTATGTATTAACATCAAATATAGCTGGAGTTGTAGACAAAGATAAAATTATTGATGGAAGTAAAATTAGTTCAGGAGATATTATATTGGCAGTAGCGTCAAATGGATTACATACAAATGGTTATTCGTTAGTAAGATTATTAATGGATATATATCCAGATTTAATAAATAGTGAAGTCGATGGAGAAAAATTTATTGATGTTATTATGAAACCGCATACAGCATATTATCCGGTATTGAAAGATATTTTAGATTCGGAAAAAATAACAGGAATGGCGCATATTACTGGCGGAGGAATAAAAGGAAATTTAAAGAGAATTATTCCGGATGAGTTATGTGCGGAAATTGACTTGTCTAAGATTAAAATTTTACCAGTATTTAAAAAGATAAAAGAGATTGGCAAAGTACAAGATGAAGAAATGTTAACAACATTTAATTGTGGAGTTGGGCTTATACTGGTAGTGAAAGAAGAGTGGGCAAAGAAATTAAGAACGCATATTGATAAGGATATCTCTTGTTATGAAATAGGAAAGATTACAAATGGTGATAGTCTGGAAAAAGTTTCTTTTTCAAATCAGATTGTGTGGGATTAATTTAGGTATTAAAAAAAATATACTATAAATAAAATGCAAAATGCGTGGTATCAGAGGTGATGCCACGCATTTTGCATTTTATAAAATGCAGGAGACTATTATTATGAAATGGTTAGAAGTTATGAAGTTGGATATGTACGATCCAATTACAAAATTGAAAAAAGTAAATGAAATACAAAAAGTGAATTTTGAAATTATAGATTATATAATAAGTAGCCTTTATTCGTTTGATATGTATTTACAGGAATATACGGGAAGAACAGAGAATTATTATATGCTGGATGATATGAGTTTAATTAATATATTAAATGAGAAGTTTCCAGAAATAGAGTTAAAGAAGCACATAATTATAATTGATAATGTTAAGTTAATCTATAGATTTACAGTTGCAAAAAAATTTCATGTGAAAGATACAAAGACCAAACAGCTTCGCCTTAACAGTTGGGGAAAAGAATATTATGGAAAAATAGATTTAGAAATTAAAAAAAATACAGAAGATTTAATGAAAAAATATATGCTTAAAAACAGACTTTTATATAAGAAAATTATCTCTGAATTTAGTAAAGAAAAATTAGATACAGAAATTATTTCAAATATAAATGAGAAATTATTAGTTAAAATAGTATTTTAAAATAATTAATTAAAGATGGAGAATAGAAAAAATGAAATTAGATAAAGATAGTTCATTAAGTAAAATTCAAACAGGAGCATTGAAATTATACGGTAAATATGATGTAGATAAATCTTTAGTTTGGATGGCAGAAGAGTTTGGAGAAGTAGTATCTGCTATTCATAAGAGACATTCGAAAGAATGTATTCAAGAAGAATTAGGAGATTTACTAGCATGGATTTTCTGTCTTGGTAATATTTTTGATATTGAGTTAATAGAAGCTATGAAGCAGACTATGGAAAAAGAAATAAGACGCCAAATGAAAGAATACGGAAAATTAAAATATAGTAATGAGGAGCTGGAATGGGATGAGTAAAATTGCTGTTGCAAAAGGTATTGTACAGAAAAAGATGTTAGAGTTGTTAGAAAAAAAATATAGAGTAACTATAAATCCTAAGAAATTAACTACAAGAGTAGGAGAAGATATATATTTTTTTGTGAAACATAGAGATATTCCAGAATTAATAGAAAACAATATTATAGATATAGGGATAACTTCATGGGAATGGATTGTTGAAAAAAACGTGAAAGTAGATGTTGTTAAGAAATTAGACTGGTGTAATACAAAAATTTGTGTAATACAAAATAAAGATAATTATGAACAAGGCAATTCTTGCGTAACAGAATTCCCCAATATTGCTAAGTTATATTTTGAAGAAAATAATAAGAACGTCAGAATAAAAAAAATTAGCGGTTCTAGTGAAGCGTATGTTCCATTATTGGCAGATATGAGTGTTGATTGTGTAGAAACAGGAAATACTTTAAAAGAAAATGGGTTAAGAATAAATACTATTATCTTAGAGTCAAAAATAGTAGTATGCGTAAAAAAAGGAACTAAAAACTTATTTTATAAATATACAGAAGAATTGTTTGGCAATGAATGAGTATAAAGTTATAGAAAATGAGATTTTTAAATGTTTTGATAAAATAGTAAGAGAAATCATGCCAATGATAGGGAAAGGAGAAAAATATAGATTAGAAATCGATGAAATAGCTACAAATATTTTTATAGATACATTTAATAAACTTGATGATGTGGGTATTGCAGCAAATATATTAGGTATTGAAGGTAGTAGAGATGGCGTAAAAATTCCAAATATAAAAGAAAAGATAGCAAAATATGTATTTGTAGTAGATCCAATAGAGGGAACATTAACAGGCGCTAATGGAGGTCCGAGGTGTGTAAGTGTAATTGGATTGTATCAGAATAATAAGATGATAAAAAAACTGCCAGATAACATAGATATATTTTCGATAGGAAGTAATATTTCGAAAAAACTTAATGAGTTTATTTTAATGAAAGGGAATATAAATAATTTCAATTTAATAAAAAATGGAGAAGAAATAATAACGATGCTACATCGAAGAGAAACTGAAGAATTATTAAATGGTTTTTTTAAAATGAAATTTAGTAAAACAGATGTAGTTGGTGAAAATACAATGTTATTTGAAAATAGAAAAATAGATAATATTGTTTTGGTAGGAGATTCTACTATATTATGTCCGTTAGAAAGTGATTATTATATAGGACGTTCTGGAAGTGTAGAAGGAAGAATAGAAAGTGACTTATGGAAATATTGGGATGGATTGCTAGTTTCATCAAGAAAAATAAAAGAATACAAAGGAGGAATGTATAAATACTTTAAAGACAGAATAGAATGGGCAAATGGTTCAAAAAAATTTCATATAGAAAATTTCTTTCAAGATAAAGATATAAAACAATTAACTTCATTAGGATGGACATATAATGATATAAGAGCGTGTATAAAAAGAGAGGTGTTTTTACCAAAAAGAATAAGCGTTTGGATTTGTTCTATAACAGGAATACAAGATAATAAATTACCTTTATACTCAAGAATTAATCTATCTAAAGCTTCATTTCAAAATAAAAAAATAAGCTATGAAATATTAAAAATATCAGATAAAGGGAGTGAAAATAACGTACTTCGACGAAAAGTTAATAAATGAATATATAAAAATAGCAAAAAAAAATATGTTTGATTTACTAAGAAATGGAAAGAGTGGACATATAGGAAGTTCCTTGTCATGTATAGACATATTAATTGTACTATATTGGATCAAATATAAACAAAAGAGAGATGTACATATAATTATTAGCAAGGGACATGCAGAATTAGCGGTATATTCGGCAATGAAAGTATTTAAACAAATTTCATCCGAGAAGTTTAAGGAGATTGGAAGTAAATTGCAAGGACATCCATCGAAAAGGTGGATTAAAGAAATTGAATATTCTTCTGGAAGCTTAGGGCAAGGGCTGTCCTATGCAATTGGTAAAGCTATTGCATTTTCAAAAGATGAAGTTTTTGTTCTTTTGGGTGACGGAGAACTGCAAGAAGGTCAGGTATGGGAGGCACTTATAGTTGGAGGAAGAATTAAATTATCAAATCTTCATATAATAATTGATTATAATAAAATGCAATTACAAGGTGAATGTTTATTTCCACAAGAAAACTCCCAGTTAGGAAGGATTTTGTATTACTTAGGGTATAAAGTGATAGAAATTGATGGTCATAATACCTTAGATGTGCATAATGCTTTGAAGATAAAAGATAAAAGACCTACAATATTAATTGCAAATACAATAAAAGGCAATGGGATTTATTATATGGAAAATAATGCCGATTACCATAGTAAGCAATTATCTGAAAAAGAAATTGATAGAGCATTAAATATATTAAACAATAATTAAGGAATAATATTATATGGAAGACTTAAGGGATATTTTGATAAAAAAAATACTTAAATATAGTAAAGAAAAATCAAAGACATTTTTTTTGGATTGTGATGTAGGAAAACATACTAGGTTAGAAAATCATGAAGTTAATTATATGAACTTAGGAATTTGCGAACAAAACGCAGTAAGTATAGCTGCGGGGCTTTCTACAAATAAGGATAATATTGTAATAGTATCGTCTTTTGCAGAGTTCATAATGGGCAGATGTTGGGAACAAATAAAACACTCTGTTGTATATAATAAATCTAATGCAACTATTATTGGAACACATTCTGGATTTTCATGTTCAGAAGATGGTGCAAGTCATCAATGCTTTGAAGATATTGCATTAGCACTATTAATTCCGGAGATAGAGGTTTATTCTCCTGGATTTGAGATAGAATGTGAACAAATAGCAAAACATATATCTGAAAAAAGTAAAACTCCAATGTATATAAGATTATGCCATGGAAATATACAATATGATACTAAAAATATGAAAATTTTTCCAGATTATATAAAAAGAAATGGAAAAGACAATACGAAAAAGTTAATCTTATCAACAGGTTATATAACGCAAGAAGTTTTAAAAGCTATAGAAGAATTGGAAAAATTAGGGTTAAGTGTTGACCTGATACATATTGGAAGATTTAGACCTATAAATGAAACGAACATCGTTGAAGAACTAAAAGAATATAAAAAAATAATAATAGTTGAAGAACACGCTTTAATAGGAGGACTGAATAATTTTATAAATAATTTATGTATTAAATATAGATTGAATATAGATATCATAAATATTTATGTGAGAGATGGATTTGGGCAAAGTGGAAATTTAGATGACTTACGAAAAAAGGCGAAAATTGATTATAGCACAATAATAAATATAGTAAAAAAATTGGAGAATAAAAAAAGTGATAAATAAAAATATTATTGCAGAAAGTTATGATAAGCAGGTTTGTGTCCCAGGATTTAATGTTGAAAATTTTGATATGTTAGAAGCTGTAATTAGAGGGGCGTCAGTAGCCAAAAGTCCTGTTGTGATACAAACAACACAAGCTGCGTTAAACTATGTAGGAACTGATGAGATGGTTAAAATGTTTAATATTTTTCAAGAAAAATATAATGTAGAAACAATATTGCATTATGACCATGGTAAATCTTATGAGGAAATAAAACAAGTAATAGAATATGGATATGCCTCAGTGATGGCAGATTTAACAACAACTTCAAAAGAAAATTATTTAATGGATTTAGATAAAATATATAATTTATGCAAGAAGAAAAATGTAAAACTGGAATTGGAAATCGGGAATATTCCTGTATATGGTCAAGAGGTAGGATATACTAATCTGGATGAAATAAAAAAAATAAATGATATGTTTGAGATTGATAGCTTTGCAGTTTCAGTAGGAAGTATACATGGTTGTCAAGAAAAAAAAGAAAGAATTGATTTTAGATTATTAGAAACAATTCATAATGAAATTAATAAACCTTTAGTAATACATGGTTCTTCAGGACTAAGTGATACAGACTTGAGAATTCTTTATCAATATGGAGTAAGTAAAGTTAATATAGAAACGGAACTAAGACTTGTTTATAAAAATGCATTGAAGGAAGCAATAAATTTAGATGAGATTAGACCAAGAGTGTTAGGAGAATATGTAAAAACTAAAATTATAGATTATATAATTCTTAAATATAAGATATTAAGAAATAATAATGAATAAAGAAAGCAATAATAATAAAAAAATATACATAGTTTCTATTTTTCTTGTGTCTTGCCAAATTTATATTCAAAATATGTTTCAAATGATTGATACATTTGTGATTGGTCGATATGATGAGAAGGCTGTTTCGGCAATTAATATTGCTACACAGCCGATAAATATTATAAGAAAAATTTTGTTTTCTGTGGTTATGGGATATATAATTTTATGCCCTAGAACTATGCAGGAAGAAGAAAAAACAGTTTCAAGAAACTTATGTGGTATGGCAACGTATATAATTTTAGGTATTTCAGGTATTTGTATGATTATTATTAAACAGTATAATAAGCAATTAATGGAATACTGGCTGAAAGAAACAGATATAATATTATATGCGATTAAATATTTGAACATATCATGTTATGTAATTGTATTTCAGAATTTAAATATATTATATACAGCAGTATTAAGATGTTTCGAGTTTGAAAAATGGAGTCTAAAATTTAATATTTTAGCTTCTGTATGTAATTTAGTTTCGGATATAGTAATAGTTAATATAAAAAATGAAAATGTAATAGAAAATATTGCTTTATCTACGTTATTGTCACAGATACTTTGCTTTGTATTGATGTTTATTTTTATTATTAAAAATAAGTTGATAACATTTGAATTCAGCTATAGAGGCATAAAAGATTTATTAATAATAGGATTTCCATCATCTGTAGATTCACTAATATATACAATAGTACAATCCTTTATTAATACATTGATTTGTGAAAAAAGTTCTTTAATGTTAGCTGCATATATATATATGGTTAATTTTTCAAATATATTAACAAGTATTTCTGAAGGTATTGGAAATGTTATGGGAATTGAAATAGGAAAAAAATGTGGAATAAAAAAATATAAAGAGGTAAAACAATTAATAACAAATATAATAGGAAGATATGCAAAAATAAATATTATTTTTATTGTTGTATGGTCGATATTATTTCGGATAGTCATACATATACTTAATGTTTCTGATACGATGAAGAATATGATGATGAGTTTTCTGCCATTTTTGATTGTCATAATTTATTTTCAAGCAATGAATATTTGTATAGCGTCTTTATTGAAAAGTTGTGGAGATTCTAAATATGTTTGTATAACTACAGCTATAGTCAGTATAGCAGTAAAGGTTTTAATAGCTGCTATTTTTATTAAAAAATATTGCAATATAGCTGTAGCGTTAGGATGTATACTAATAATGGATGAAGGAATACGCTGTATAATTAACTGCAAAAGAGTTAAAAAGCAAAACTTAATAAAAACAATTGCTTTTAGGAAGGAGCAGTTTTGATGAAAAATAAAGTACTGATTGCATGTGCAACAGATAAGAGATTTATGATACATACAGGAACAATGATATGTTCAGTTGCACAAAAAACAAATTCTATGGTAACAATATATGTTTTGCATTCAGAGCAAGAAGTAGAAAAGATAAAAAAATTAGAATTGCTGTATGATAATATTTGCATAGAATTAATTAGAATTAATAAATTAAAATTTAATGGTTACAAAATTTCAAATCGAATAAATGAAGTAACCTATTTTAGATTATTATTAGGTGATATTTTACCCAAAGAAATAAATAAAATTATTTACTTGGATTCAGATTTAATTGTATGCGAAGATATAAAAAAATTATGGGATATTAATCTTCATGGAAAGTTATTAGGAGCAATACCGGACGTTGGAAGACATACCAGATATATTTCATCTGATATGGGCATTAGTTTATATCAAAAAATGAATATTCCTTCTAAGTCATTATATTTTAATGCAGGGGTATTAATTGTAGACTTAAAGAAATGGAAAGAACAAAATATATCAAATGAAATAATGGAATATCTTAAAACAAATAAAGAATATGTAAATTTTCATGATCAAGATGGATTAAATGCAATATTATGGGATAAATGGTATAGAATAGATTATTCTTGGAATGTAATAACAGATTTTTTTGAGGATTTTGACTTTTGTTCTAAGGAAATAGGTATAAATAAAAATTATGAAATAATTAATTTTCCTAAAATAATACATTACACAGGAAGAAATAAACCGTGGAAGGTTGAGTGTAATCATAAATATAAAGAAAAATATATTAGTTGTGAATTTATGATGTTAAAAAAATTTGAACAATTAAGGGAGTCCCCTTTTTATGATGTATGACGGTGAAATCAGAGTATTTTTTCTTTTAGTGTCTGTCATAAGTAGATTCAACAAATGAGACATTGTTCAAAAAGTTAAGCACTTAACTTTTAAGACCCTTATAAACATTAGGAGAAATTTATGACTACACAACTAACACTCTATAATGGTGCGTTTAGTGGGAAGATTCGTACCGGAGAAGAAGGTTATCTGGCACTTCAGGATACCTCGGAAGAGTAAAAAAGTTAAAAAAAAAGACCATCTAAAAAAAGATGGTCTTTTTCTATTGACAAGAAAAATTGAGATTGCTATAATACCAAACATAAATGAAAGAACAAAGGCGTTCTTATTTGGAGGGTAAAACTCTCTAAATAAGAGCGCCTTTTTTGTTGATTGAATAAAAAAACAACTCGTAAGAGAGAGGAGATTATGCATGGAAAATTACACGAAGGAAGCCATATTGCAGATGGCAGAAGAGGAAGATGTCGAGTTTATCCGTCTTCAGTTTACAGATATGTTCGGATGCCTGAAAAATATTGCAATTCCTTACAGTAAACTGGAGAAAGCGATGGATAATAAATGTGTGATCGACGTTTCTTCTATTGAAGGATTTGTCCGTGATGAAGAATATGACATGTATTTATATCCGGATTTATCTACGTTTTCCATTTTACCGTGGCGTCCACAGCAGGGAAAAGTTGCCAGATTTGTGTGCGATATTTACAACGAAGACGGCACTCCTTATATAGAAAGTCCAAGATATATTTTAAAGAAAGCATTAGAAAAAGCGAAAGCAAAAGGTTATACCTTGATGGTCAATCCGGAGTGCGAATTTTTCTTATTCCATACCGATGATAATGGAATGCCGACAACAACAACTCATGAAAAAGCCGGGTATATGGATTTGAGTCCGATTGATTTAGGTGAGAATGCAAGAAGAGATATGGTATTAACATTAGAAGAAATGGGATATGATATTGAATCTTCTCATCATGAAATTGCACCGGGACAGCATGAGATTGATTTTGAATATTCTGAGGCAATGGAAACAGCCGATAAGGTCATGACCTTTAAGACAGCGGTTCGTACCATTGCAAAACGTCACGGACTGCATGCGACATTTATGCCGAAGCCGAGAGCCGGAGTGAATGGTTCAGGGATGCACGTCAATATGATGCTGATGAAAGATGGAAAAAATGTATTCACCGACAAAAATGATGAACTTGGATTAAGTAAAGAAGCGTATCAGTTTATGGCCGGTATTTTTGCTCACATTAAAGGTATGACCGCGATTTGCAATCCATTGGTTAACTCTTATAAACGTCTGGCACCGGGATTTGAGGCACCGTCTGATATTACCTGGTCTTCGAGACAGAGAACTGCACTGATCCGTGTTCCGCAAAATGTAGAAGGTGGAACACGATTAGAACTTAGAAGCCCGGATGCATCTTCTAATCCATATCTGGTATTGGCACTTTGTCTGGCAGCAGGTCTTGACGGAATTGAAAAACAAATGGAACTTTCGGCGGAATTAAAACGAAGCATAAGGAAATTAAACAAAAAAGAAAAAGAAGAAATGGGAATCGATTCCCTGCCTGAGAATTTAAATGAAGCTTTAACCGAGTTTCATGCAGATGAATTGGTCAAAGAGGTATTGGGAAAAGATTTTACAAAATATTATCTGAAAGCAAAAAAAGAAGAATGGTTAGAATACATGGAACAGGTATCTGAGTGGGAACTTGAACAGTATCTGTACCGTGTGTAAAAAATAAAGAGCAGGAGGCAGTACATGAGCAGCATCATTATTGTATTACCAAAAATCGAAGATGCGAAAAAAATCAGGAAAATACTGATGCAGCATGGATTTGATAATATCATACCATGCGCTACAGGTGCCTCTGCTCTTATGGAAATGAATAAACAGTCCGGAGGGCTTGTAATCAGCGGATATAAACTTCCGGATATGTATTACACCGAGCTCGCAGACATGCTCCCGAGTTTTTATGAAATTCTTTTAATTGGTTCAGCAAATGTGGTAAGTTCCGCACAGTCAGGAATCATGGCAGTCACAATGCCGATTCGGGTTCATGAACTGGTTAACACCGTGGAAATGCAGATGATGCAGATTCAGCGTCGTTTAAAGAAACAGAAAAAGAAACCAAAACCAAGAAGTGAGAGGGAGCAGAATTATATTCAGAATGCAAAGCGGCTTCTGATGGACAGAAACCATTTGACAGAGGAAGAAGCTTACAGATATATACAAAAGTGCAGTATGGACAGTGCAACCAGTATGGTCGAGACTGCACAGATGATATTGACTTTAATCTATGATGAAGTATAAGCATAAAGACAAGTATAAGCATAAAGGAGAAATGTGATATGTTTACAATTAATGAAAATTATCTGAAACTGCCGGGAAGTTATCTTTTTTCTAACATTGCAAAAAAGGTAAATGCGTATCAAAGTGAAAATCCGGAGGCACAGATTCTTCGCCTTGGAATCGGAGACGTCACACAGCCGCTTGCACCGGCAATCATTGAGGCTCTGCATAAAGCAGTAGATGAGATGGCAAATGCAGAAACCTTTCATGGTTATGCACCGGACCTTGGTTATGAATTTTTAAGAAGTGCTATTGCAAAAAATGATTATAAAGATCGAGGCTGTGATATTGCAGCAGATGAAATCTTTGTATCTGACGGTGCAAAATGTGATTCCGGTAATATTCAGGAAATCTTTGGTCTGGATAATAAAATTGCAGTATGCGACCCGGTTTATCCGGTTTATGTAGACACCAACGTTATGGCAGGAAGAAGTGGGGAATATAATCCAAATACTCAGAACTTTGATGGCATGATTTATATGCCGTGTCTGGAAGAAAATGATTTTGTGCCGGAGTTCCCAAAAGAGAATCCGGATATCATTTACTTATGTTTCCCAAATAACCCGACCGGTGCCACAATTACCAAAGCACAGCTTCAGGAATGGGTAGATTATGCAAAACGTATCGGTGCAGTTATCATCTATGATGCAGCGTATGAAGCATATATTACAGAGGAAGAAATTCCACACAGCATTTATGAATGTGAAGGTGCAAGAGAGTGTGCAATTGAACTTCACAGTTTCTCAAAAAATGCCGGATTTACAGGCGTTCGTCTTGGATATACCGTAGTTCCGAAAGATTTAAAATGCGGTGATGTACAGCTTCATTCTTTATGGGCAAGACGTCACGGAACAAAATATAACGGTGCTCCGTACATTGTACAAAGAGCCGGTGAAGCCGTTTATTCAGATGCCGGAAAAGCTCAGTTAAAAGAGCAGGTTGCTTATTATATGCAGAATGCAAAAGTTATTTATGAAGGCTTAAAAAATGCAGGATATTCCGTATCCGGCGGTGTGAATGCCCCTTATATCTGGTTAAAGACACCGGATAAAATGACTTCATGGGAGTTCTTTGATAAGTTACTTCATGAAGCAAATGTAGTTGGTACTCCGGGAAGTGGATTTGGTGCTCATGGAGAAGGATACTTCCGTTTATCAGCATTCGGAAGTCATGAAAATACAATAAAAGCAGTAGAGCGAATTACAAAGATGTAATAACAGGCGTGAGAACGCGTGATTTGCGTCCCGGGGTCTGGATGCCCCGGGATGTCTGTTTTTAAAAACGCGATAAAGGAGAAATGTGATATGGAATTTGTTACAGGTGTAAAAGAAAAAGAGGCAATGGAACTGCCAGAAGTGATCATACAGGAAGAAGGAACAGAAGTTATCGTAGAAGGTGCAATTCACAGCATCCGAAATATGGGTGAGATTGCATTTGTCATCTTAAGAAAAAGAGATGGTCTCATTCAGACTGTATGGGAAGAAAATAAGACAAATCTGGATATCTCTGAATTAAAAGAAGCTGCCTGTGTCAGTGTAAAAGGAGTCGTAAAAGATGAAGAAAGAGCTCCGCACGGAAAAGAAGTCCGTCTGGAACAAATTACCATTTTATCACAGCCGACTGCTCCGCTTCCACTTGCGATTGATAAATGGAAATTAAATACCTCACTTGAAACGAAACTGGATATGCGTTCGGTTTCTCTTAGAAACTTAAAAGAAAGAGCGAGATTTAAAATTCAGGAGGCAATCTGCAGAGGATTTCGTGAGTATCTTTATGCACAAGGCTTTACGGAGATTCACACTCCAAAGATTGGGGCAAAAGGCGCAGAAGGTGGTTCCAATATGTTTAAGTTAAGTTATTTCCATACACCGGCCGTGCTGGCACAGAGTCCCCAGTTTTATAAACAGATGATGGTTGGGGTGTTTGACCGTGTCTTCGAAACCGGCCCGGTTTTTCGAGCAGAGAAACACAACACCAGACGTCATTTAAATGAATATACCAGTCTTGATTTTGAGATGGGATACATTGACAGTTTCCTTGATATCTGTGAAATGGAAACCGGATTTTTGCAATATACGATAGAATTATTAAAGAAAGATTATGCAAAGGAATTAAAGATGCTTGGAATCACACTTCCAAACGTGGAAAAAATTCCATATGTCCGCTTTGATGAAGCAAAACGTCTGGTATCTGAAAAATATAACAGAAAAATTCGCAATCCATTTGACTTAGAACCAGAGGAAGAAGAGTTAATCGGTAAATATTTTAAAGAAGAATACGATGCTGATTTTGTATTTGTCACTCATTATCCGTCAAAGAAGAGACCGATGTATGCAATGGATGACCCGGCAGATGACAGATATACCTTAAGCTTTGACCTCTTATTTAAAGGACTTGAGATCACAACCGGAGGTCAGCGTATTCATGATTATAACATGCTGGTAGAAAAAATCGAAAAGAGAGGCATGAGCCAGGAAGGAATGGAACAGTACTTAGATACCTTCAAATATGGCATGCCGCCTCATGGTGGACTTGGAATCGGACTGGAGCGATTGACGATGCAGCTTTTAGGAGAGGACAACGTAAGAGAAGCATGTCTGTTCCCAAGAGATATGAAACGTTTGGAGCCGTAAGAAAGGAGAAGCAGCCATGGCAAAGCAGATAATTGATGATACAGTAATGGAAAATGTAGAAATTCTTGCAAAACTTGCCCTTACGGAAGAAGAGCGGAAGAAAGCAAAAGAAAAAATGCAGGAAATGCTGGATTATGTTGATAAATTAAATGAGTTGGATACCGATGGAATTGAACCTCTGTCCCATACATTTTCTATGGGAAATGTATTCCGTGAGGATGTAGTCACCAATGGAGATGACAGGGATGCAATGCTTGACAATGCACCAAAATGCAAAGACGGACAGTATCAAGTGCCGAAGACGGTACAGTAGGAGGAAAGGGTATGGATTTGAAAGATTTAAGTGCTCTTGAACTTTCCACTGCGATTAAAAAAGGAGAAGCAGGTGTGGAAGAAGCTGTAAAGGTGTCACTCGAACAGATAAAAAAATCAGAAGACACTGTACATGCATTTCTTGAGACAGATGAAGAAAAGGTATATCAAAGAGTAAAAGAAGTAGAAGCAGGAATTGCTTCCGGAAAATATAGCGGACCGCTTGCAGGTGTTCCGATTGCAGTCAAAGATAATATCTGCACAAAAGGCAGAAAGACAACTTGTGCATCCAAAATTCTTGGAAATTTTGTTCCGCCTTATGATGCAGAAGCCGTGAAAAAATTAGAAGAAGCCGGAATGATTATTCTTGGAAAAACAAACATGGATGAATTTGCCATGGGAAGTACCAGTGAGACATCTGCATTTGGAATTACCACAAATCCATGGGATCAGACAAAGGTACCGGGTGGATCTTCCGGTGGTTCATGTGCCGCAGTGGCCGCAGGAGAGGCTTTCCTGGCACTTGGTTCGGATACCGGTGGTTCGATTCGTCAGCCATCTTCTTACTGTGGCGTGGTCGGAATGAAGCCGACTTATGGAACGGTTTCTCGTTATGGATTGATTGCTTATGCCTCTTCACTTGATCAGATTGGACCGGTTGCTAAAAATGTGTCAGACTGTACGGCTTTATTAGAGGCAATTTCCGGATACGATAAAAAAGACAGTACCTCGATTGAAAGAAATGATTTGAACTTTACAGAAGCGTTAAACGGCGATTTAAATGGGGTTCGTGTCGGTATTCCTACCGAATATCTTTCAGAGGGACTCGATGAAGATGTGAAAAAAACACTTCAGGAAACCGTAAAACTGATGAGGGCAAACGGAGCAGTGGTTGAAGAATTTTCTCTTGGACTCGTTGACTATGTGATTCCGGCTTATTATATCATTGCTTCCGCTGAGGCAAGTTCCAACCTGGCACGTTTTGATGGCGTAAAATACGGTTATCGCGCAGGGGAGTTTGAAGGACTTCATGATATGTATAAAAAGAGTCGTGCACAGGGATTTGGAGAAGAAGTCAAACGAAGAATCTTACTTGGTTCTTTCGTATTAAGTTCCGGCTACTATGATGCGTATTATTTGAAAGCATTAAAAGTAAAAGCCATGATTAAAAAAGCATTTGATGATGCATTTGCAAAATATGATATGATTCTGGCACCGGCAGCACCGTCTACCGCACCGAAGGGAGGAAGCAGTTTACAAGACCCGCTTAAAATGTATTTAAGTGATGTCTACACCGCAGGGGTAAATCTCGCAGGTCTTCCGGCAATCAGTGTTCCGGCAGGAAAAGACAGAAATGGAATGCCGGTTGGTCTTCAGTTTATCGGAGACTGCTTTAAAGAAAAGAAAATTATACAGGCAGCTTATGCTTATGAAAAAATCCGTGGAGTATTTCCTATGGCATATCAGAAGGAGGGAAAATAGATGGCAAAACAATATGAAACAGTCATTGGACTTGAAGTTCATGTAGAGCTTGCCACAGCGACCAAAATCTTCTGCGGATGCTCTACGAAATTCGGAGGCGCACCAAATACACATACCTGTCCGGTCTGCACCGGTATGCCGGGGTCTCTTCCGGTCTTAAACAAACAAGTGGTAGAATATGCACTTGCACTTGGACTTGCAGCAAACTGTGAGGTTAATCAGAACTGCAAATTTGACCGAAAGAATTATTTCTACCCGGATAACCCACAGAACTATCAGATTTCCCAGTTATATCTGCCGATCTGCCATGATGGATTTCTGGAAATCCAGACCAATGCAGGAACAAAGCAAATCCGTATTCATGAAATGCACATGGAAGAAGATGCAGGTAAATTAATCCATGATGAATGGGAAGACTGCTCTTTAGTAGACTATAACCGAAGCGGAGTTCCGCTTGTAGAAATTGTATCGGAACCGGATATGAGAAATGCGGAAGAAGTCATTGCCTATCTGGAAAAATTGAGAATGATTTGTCAGTACCTCGGTGTATCTGACTGTAAATTACAGGAAGGTTCGATGCGTGCCGATGTCAACTTATCCGTACGTGAAGTTGGCACAGAAACCTTTGGAACAAGAACGGAGATGAAGAACTTAAACTCCTTTAAAGCGATTGCACGTGCGATTGAAGGAGAAAGAGAACGTCAGATTGAACTCATTGAAGAAGGAAAAGCGGTTCAGCAGGAGACCAGAAGATGGGATGACAACAAGGAATATTCCTATGCAATGCGTTCCAAAGAAGATGCAAAAGACTACCGTTACTTCCCAGACCCTGATTTACCGCCGGTCTTTATCAGTGATGAATGGATAAAACGTATCAAGGACAGCCAGCCGGAACTTCAGGAAGCAAAATCTGCACGTTATGAAAAAGAGTATGGACTTTCCACTTACGATGCTTCACTTTTAACCCAGTCCAAACATCTTGCCGATTTATTTGAAGAAACCGTAAAAGAAAGCCAGAATCCGAAAAAGACAGCAAACTGGTTTATCGGTGAAACTCTGCGTCTGTTAAAAGACAGAGCAATGGAAGCAGAAGAACTGCGCTTTACTCCAAAACATCTTGCCGATTTGATTCTTATGGCTGAAAAAGGAGAAGTCAATAACCAGAATGCAAAGAAAGTCTTTGAAAAGATTTTTGATGAAGATGTAGAACCGAAGGCTTATGTAGAAGCAAATGGATTAAAGACCGTAGAAGATACCGGTATGCTTGAATCTGTTGTCGATAAAGTACTTGCAGATAACCCGAAAACTGTAGAAGAATATCATAGCGGAAAAACAAAAGTGCTTGGATTCTTAGTCGGACAGGTTATGAAACAGATGAAAGGCAAGGCAAATCCGGCGTCTGTCAATAAAATGCTGATGGAAAAGCTGTAATAGTGATTGGTGCAATGAAAACCCTCAGAGAGTAAAAATTCTCTGGGGGTTTTCGCCATGAACCTATAACTATTGGTATAACGAATAGTAAAAAGTAAATCAATTATTTTTAAGTTTCATTTCTCTTACTCTGTTCCACCAGATAATCCAGCGACCGAAACTGATACCCCATCTCTTCCCATTTGCCAAGCAATTCATCTAAAATCTGAGCATTGGTTGATGAGGTGCTGTGGAGCAGTACAATTGCGCCGGGGTGAATCCGGTTAAGCAGTTTGTCGAAGGCTTCTTCTTTTGAGGGCTGGTTATCCTGGTACCAGTCTACATAAGCAAGACTCCAGAAGAAGGTTTTATAACCTAAATCTTTTGCCATTTTTAAGTTGGTTTCACTGTATTTGCCTTGAGGAGGGCGATAATATTTTTTCATTTCCTGTCCGGTGGTTTCTTTGTATAAATCAGAAAGTTCCTGTAATTCTTTTGAGAAGGAATCAATGGAAGAAATCTGAGACATATCCGGATGGTGATAAGAATGATTGCCTACGATATGTCCGTCGGAAATCATGCGTTTGACAATTTCAGGACTTGTGGAGAGAAAATTTCCAACGACAAAAAAGGTCGCAGGGGCATTGTGCTTTTTTAAAGCATCTAAAATGATTTCAGTATTGCCATTTTCATATCCGCAGTCAAAGGTGAGATAAATATTTTTTTCATCGGTGTCTTGTGCATAGTAGGCGTCATATTGCTGTAATTCTTCGATAGAGGCATTTCCGACAGGACGTTTTCCTTCTTCCTGAAAGCTTAGCCCCCAGTTGCCGACTGCATTGGAAATGGTTTCCTGTGCGGAGTAATAGTGGATGGCAAAGCTTAAAAAATTTCCAAATGCAAAAGAAGCAGTAAGCAATAAAAAAAGTGCAAGATACTTTAAAATAAAATTTCTATGTAACATAAAAAATCCTAAATGCATTGTTGTTACCTAATATATTGAGAAAAAAGGAAAAATATCACAGAAAAAGTGAGATTGCGAAATTCTCAAAATCATGTTAGAGTAAAAAAACAGAAGAGAAAGGTAAAGAGAGGAGAACAAAGGTGAATAGAAAATTAATTTTCTTTGATATAGATGGAACAATTATTCCGGAAGATACAGGAGTAATTCCGGAAAGCACGAAAGAGGCAATTAAAAAAGCAAAAGAAAACGGGAATCTGGTTTTTATTAATACAGGACGTACTTTTAGCGGAATTACCCAGCCGATTTTTGATTTGGAATTTAATGGTTATGTCTGCGGATGTGGAACGCATATTTATTTTGATGGAAAGAAAATCTATTCCTCTGTGATTCCGAAAGAAAAATGCATTGAAACGGTAGCTATTCTTCGAAAAAATAAAGTAAATGCTTTTTACGAAGGAGACAAGGGAATTTATTTTGATTACAGCTATTCGAATCCGTTTATGGAACGGGCAAAAAAAATGCTTAGAACGAATGGTAAATCGGTTGAAGTGATATTAGAAGATAAGGATGAAGTATTTGATAAATGCCTGATTAAATTCACAGATGAGGATATCAATAAGAAAGATATCATTATGCCATTTTTTGAAGCAAATTATTATTGTATTGACCGTGGGGAAGATATGTGGGAGATGGCACAGAAAGGTCACAGCAAGGCAACAGGAATCCAGAAAGTCTGCGAATATCTTGGGGCAGATATCGATGACTGTATTGCAATTGGCGACAGCACCAATGACCTTGATATGTTAAAGGCAGTAAAAAACAGTGTGGCAATGGGAAATTCCATGGAGAGCATTCTTCCTTACTGCAGTTATAAGACAACAGATATTAAGGAAGATGGAATTTATAATGCACTGGTACATTTTGGGATTATCTAATGTTTCCGGTAGATTGTTTTTTCAAGGTTTAGATATTCGCGAAACTTTCTTGGAGTATATCCGGTCATTTTTTTAAACTGATTGCTAAAAGCGGCAGCATCTTTAAAGCCACAGGAATAAGCAATTTCTGTAATGCTGTAGTCTGAAGAAGAAAGCATATCAGATGCAATGTGGATTCTTAATTGAAGCAGATATTGTTTCGGAGAAATTTTCTGCTGTTCCATAAAAAGACGATAGAGATAAGTCCGATCAATTCCAATAGCGGCTGCAATGTCCTGAATACGGATGTTGTAGCCGTAATTATTTTTCATATAATCCATTGCGCGTTTTACATATTGAGTGGAATAAGAGTTTCCTTCTACAACAGACGGACCAGTCATCAAACCAAGAAGTTCAAGAAACAACCCTGTCAGAGTAAAAGGATTATAGTTGGCTGAAGAGAAAGTATTTAAGATAGAATGCATCAGAGTCCGCAGATTCAACTTTCGTTCAGAATCAGGAGGACAAATAAAAATACAGGAGTCCTGAAAACAGGTCTGGTTTAAAAGGGCAGGGATTTCCTGTCCATTAAAGCCAATCCATGCATATTCCCAGGGATTGGTTTGGTCGGCTTCATAGTAGGTAGAGTCCATTGGTTTGATTAGAAAGGAGTCTCCGGACTTGAGAGAATACGTATGTCCTTGATGTTTAAAAATACCTTTTCCGGAAAGTACAACATGAATCAAATAATGAGGACGTACGGCAGGACCGAAAGAGTGTCCGGGCTGGCAGTGTTCGTGACCACAAAAATAAATAGATGGAATTCCGGACAGAGACTGGTTCATAAATAAAATCCTCCATTTTACAACATTTTTACAAGTTTTGAGAAACAAATCAGATAGAAAGTCCTTTTCTTTGATTATATAATAAGAATCATAAAAAGACAACGGATTATGATAAAATCAAGGAGGATGAAAAATGGCAAAAATAACGTTTATGGGAGCAGGAAGCACTGTTTTTGCAAGAAATGTATTAGGAGACTGCATGTGTAGTGAAGCACTCTGTGAAAGTGAAATTGCATTATATGATATTGATGCAAAACGTCTGGAAGATTCAGAGATTATTTTAAATGCAATCAACAAAAATGTAAATGAGGGCCGTGCACAGATTAAAACATATCTCGGTGTGGAAAATCGAAAAGAAGCACTTAGAGGAGCAGATTTTGTGGTTAATGCGATTCAGGTGGGAGGATATGACCCTTGTACTATTACGGACTTTGAAATTCCGAAAAAATATGGTTTAAGACAGACAATTGCGGACAGCCTTGGAATTGGCGGAATTATGAGAGGTCTGCGTACAATTCCGGTGATGCAGGAATTTGCAAATGATATCGAAGAGGTATGCCCGGATGCATTATTTTTAAATTATACAAATCCAATGGGGATTTTATCCGGCTATATGCAGAGATATACAGGGGTAAGAACCATAGGGCTTTGCCACAGCGTTCAGGTATGCTCAAAAGATTTATTGACGAAGCTTGGCATGGAAGATAAATTAGAAGGTCGTGTGGAAACGATTGCCGGCATTAATCATATGGGCTGGCTGTTAGATATCCGTGATAAAGATGGAAATGATTTGTATCCGGAAATCAGAAAAAGAGCAGCCGAGAAAAATGCAACAGAAAAACATGATGATATGGTACGTTTTGAGTATATTAAACGTTTGGGTTATTATTGTACGGAATCAAGTGAACATAATGCAGAATATAATCCATTCTTTATCAAGGCAAAATATCCGGAACTAATTGAAAAATACAATATTCCGTTAGATGAATATCCAAGACGATGCATCAAGCAGATCGCAGAATGGGAAGAAGAGAAAAACAATATCTTAAAAGACGGAAAGATTACCCATGAGCGAAGCAGAGAGTATGCATCTCATATTATGGAAGCAGTTGTAACCAATCAGCCGTATAAAATTGGTGGAAACGTAATCAATAAAGGTATGATTGAAAATCTTCCGGCGGATGCCTGTGTAGAAGTACCGTGTATGATTGACGGAAATGGAGTCAATCCATGCAGAGTCGGAAGGCTTCCGGTACAGCTGGCTGCAATGAATATGACAAATATCAATGTACAGCTGCTTACCATTGAAGCAGCAGCAACGAAAAAGAAAGAATACATCTATCAGGCTGCGATGCTTGACCCTCATACAGCAGGAGAACTTTGCATTGATGATATTGTAAAAATGTGCGATGAGTTAATTGACGCACATGGAGATTATATGAAGATGTATAAATAGTGATAAAGTTTCGCATTGACTTGACGGAAATCGGGTATCGGCTTATAATCAAATTCACTGAAAAAGGCAGTTGGAGGAATATGATTATGGCAATGAATCCAGTAAAGTTAATGCAGATAAAAGCGACAATTGCCGGAGTAGAGAGGCGGCATCCGAATCTTCGAAAGTTTTTTGAGGCAGTTGGAAGAGAGAAATTAAGAGAAGGAACGATTTTGGAACTGAAGGTGCAGACACCGGAAGGGAAAAAGCTGATTTCCAATGTAAAACTGACCAAAGAAGATGAAAAATTAATTTCAGAGCTGTTAAAGAATAAAGACACCTTGCTTTAAAAGCAGGGTGTTTTTTTCTTGACAAAGGTAAGAATTGGGAGTAATATAATACTAAAATGTTCACGAAAATTAAAAAGGTGGATTACATGAATATACAAGAATATGATATTATGAACGAAATCGCAGAAAGCGGTTATGAAAATCAGAGAATTTTAACAGAAAAGACAGGATATTCTCTTGGAAAGGTTAATCAGTCCTTAAATGAATTGATTCAGAAAGAGTATCTTACCAAAGAATATCAATTAACAGAAAAAGCAGAAGCGGAGTTTGAAAAGAAAGCTCCGAAAAATGCAATTATTTTGGCAGCAGGTTATGGAATCCGAATGATGCCGATGAATCGGGAAGTGCCAAAGGGGTTAATCGAGGTTAATGGAGAACCGTTGATTGAGCGCCTAATTCGCCAGCTTCATGAAGCCGGAATTTTTCAGATTGATATTATTGTCGGGTTTATGAAAGAGCAGTATGAATATCTGATTGATGAATATCAGGTGAATCTGATTGTCAATCGTGAATATGCCCAGTATAATAATCTTCATTCTCTGGCACTTGCAAAAGACAGGATTTCAAATACATATATTATTCCGTGTGACGTCTGGTGTGAAAAAAATCCATTTTCCAAAAGAGAGCTATATTCCTGGTACATGGTGACAGATTTGGTGGATGACGAAAGTGATGTCAGAGTTAATCGAAAATTAGAGCTGGTTTCGGTAGATGCAGAAAAAAGCGGAAATGCAATGGTAGGCATTGCTTATATCCTTGAAGAAGAAGCAGAAGAACTTCAGAGCCAGATAAAAGAAATGTGTAAGAAAAAAGCTTATGAAAACGTATTCTGGGAAAGCGCTCTAATGAAAAAAGGTAAAATGTATGTATCAGCGAAAATCGTGCCGTCAAGAAGTGTTTATGAGATTAATACTTATGAGCAGTTAAGGGAACTCGATGACACGTCAAAACAGTTAGACTCAGATGTGATTCATTTGATTTCTGAAATTTTGGCATGTGAGCCGAATGAATTAGAAGAGATTGAAGTTCTAAAAAAAGGCATGACAAATCGTTCTTTTATGTTCAAGTGCAGAGGCAAACGGTTTATCATGAGGATTCCGGGTGAGGGAACAGAAATGCTGATTAACCGAAAGCAGGAATATGAAGTTTATCAGGTAATCAAACCGCTTGGTATCTGTGATTCGATTCGATATATCAATCCGGAAAATGGTTACAAACTGACAGAATTTATCGAAGATGCAAGATGCTGTGATTCCGGAAATCCGGAGGATGTAAAAGCATGTATGGCGGTGCTCCGTAAGTTTCATGAAAGCGGGCTAAAGGTGGAACACACCTTTGATGTTTTTGAACGGCTGGAGTTTTATGAAAAATTGTGGAAGGGAATTCCGTCCTGCTATCGTGATTACAAGCAAACCAAAGCGCATGTATATGAATTAAAAAACTATATTGATAAGCAGGAAAAGCAGATTTCACTGTGTCATATTGATTCTGTTCCGGATAACTTTTTAATGACCAAAGACAGAATCGCATTAATTGACTGGGAATATGCGGGGATGCAGGATACAGATGTGGATCTTGCGATGTTTATCATTTATTCCATGTACGGGAAAGAACAGGCAGATGCTTTGATTGATGCATATTACACAGAAGGATGCAAAAAAGAAAAACGATTAAAGATTTACTGTTACGTTGCAGTCTGTGGTCTGTTGTGGAGTAACTGGTGCGAAGTAAAATACCATGAAGGTGTTGAATTTGGCGAGTATTCCTTAAGACAGTACCGATATGCAAAAGAATATTATAAATATGTAAAGGAAGAACTGGAAAATGGCTTATAAAGTAGAAAATGCAGTTATTATGGCAGCAGGATTGTCCAGTCGGTTTGCGCCTCTTTCTTATGAAAAGCCAAAGGCATTGATCACAGTGAAAGGTGAGGTGCTGATTGAACGGCAGATTCGCCAGTTAAAAGAGGCCGGAATCCATGATATTGCAATTGTTACGGGATATAAAAAAGAAAAATTTGAATACTTAAAAGAAAAGTGTCAGGTGACACTTATCGAAAATCCAGAGTATGCAACCAGAAATAATAATGGTTCGATTTATTCGGCAAGAGAATGGATTGGGAATACTTACGTGTGCAGTGCAGATAATTATTTCCCTGAAAATCCATTTGAATCGGAAGTGGAAGGCAGTTATTATTCGGTACTTTATGCCGATGGGAAGACAAATGAGTGGTGCGTCACAGAAGATGAAACCGGAAGGATTACTTCAGTTAAAGTCGGAGGCAGAGATTCCTGGTATATGATGGGACATACCTTCTGGGCAGAGCCGTTTAGCAAACGTTTTCTTGAAATCTTAGAAGCCGAGTATAACAAACCGAAAACCAGAAATAAATTATGGGAAGATATTTATATTGAACATATCGAAGAACTCTCGATGAAAACCAGAAAATATAATCAAGATGAAATTTATGAATTTGATTCTTTAGATGAATTAAGGGAGTTTGATGAGAACTATAAAACAAATTCCGGTTCTGAAATCTTAAAGAAAATTTCTGATGAACTTCAAATAAAAGAAGAGGAAATCTACCACCTCGTTCCGGCAAAGGATGAGAATGGACTGGTGACCGGAGTTAAGTTTGAAATACAGGGAAAACAGTTTGAGTATGACTATCAGCTACAAAAGCTGATACATGGAGGAAAAATCGATGAATAAATTAGATCGCAAAAGAATAGACTGGCTCATCACGTTAGCTCCTTTTATTAGCATTATGTTATTAGCGGGTGTATTATTTGTATTTCCAAATGAGTCCAATAACATTATAAGTAAGGTGCGATTTTTTTTCGGTGATACAGTCGGGATTTATTATTTAGTAATTGGTTTAGCAGTTTTGCTGGTTTCTGTTTATTTAGCTTTTTCAAAGTATGGGAATGTCGTATTAGGTGAGCCAAATGAGAAGCCGAAATATCCATTTTTTGTATGGGGAAGCATGATGTTTACTTGTGGACTTGCAGCAGACATTTTGTTCTATTCATTTGCGGAATGGGTAATGTACGCAACTAATCCGCATATGGAAGAACTTGGCTCCGTGGCAGAATGGGCCGGCGTTTTTCCACTGTTTCATTGGAGCTTTATTCCGTGGGCATTTTATCTGGTACTTGCAGTTGTATTCGGTTTTATGTTACACGTGAGAAAAAGAAATCGTCAGAGATATTCGGAAGCATGTCGACCAGTTATTGGGAAACATGCGGATGGTGTGTTGGGACGTGTGATTGACTTATTTGCATTATTTGCGCTGCTTGCCGGAACCGCAACGACATTTAGTGTTGCAACACCGCTTTTGGCAGCAATTATTGTAAAACTATTTGGTATCACGCTTAGCCGAACAGTTGTTACAATCATCATTTTATTGGTTACCTGTGCAGTATATACCTATGCAGTTTTGCATGGGTTTAAAGGAATTAGTTTTTTGGCGAAGCTGTGTATTTATCTTTTATTTGGCTTATTATTGATTGTGTTGCTGATCGGTGGTCAGGGAAAATTTATCATTGAAAATGGCTTCCAAAGTTTTGGAAAGATGTTACAGCATTTTATAGAGTTAAGTACATTTACGGATCCGGAACGCACCAGTAATTTCCCGCAAGATTGGACGATTTATTATTGGGCCTATTGGATGGTTTGGGCAGTCGCAGCTCCATTCTTTATTGGTAATATTTCACGCGGCAGAACGATTAAACAAACGATTCTTGGAGGATACGTGTTTGGTGTTGGCTCAACAATTATTAGTTTTGTCGTACTTGGAAATTATGGGCTTGGGCTTCAAGTGAGTGGAAAAGCAGATTTTATTTCCCAATATGCGAAAGATGGAGATCTTTACGGACTCATTTTGAATATTATAGATACAATGCCGCTGGCAAAGGTGATTTTAGTAATCACAGTGTTATGTATGATTGCATTTTATGCGACTTCATTTGATTCGATTGCATATACGGCAGCTTGTTATAGTTACAAGGAGCTTGGAGAAAATGAGCATCCGCATAAACTGATTGAATTGTTATGGTGTTTACTATTGATTGTATTGCCGATTGCGTTAGTGTTTTCGGAAAGTTCGATGAATAACATTCAGAGTATCAGTATCATTTCGGCATTTCCGATTGGCATTATTATGATTCTTATTTTGATAAGTTTCTTTAAAGATGCAGGAAAATATTTAGCTGAATCAAGTAAATCTCCTGATTCAACTACGAAAAGCAAGAAGTAGTGGGTAGAGACTTGCTTTTTGTAGAGAACGGTAAAGAACTGGAGAATTTGATATGACACTTATACAGTTAAAATATATTTTGACAATAGCAGAAACAAAATCCCTAAATAAAGCGGCAGAGCAGCTTTATGTTTCACAGCCATCTCTAACCAATGCTCTGAAGGAACTGGAAAAAGAAATTGGGATTACGATTTTTTTTAGAAGCGGACGTGGTGTAACACTGACGAATGATGGCGTGGAATTTTTAACCTATGCCAGAGAGCTTTATCATGAGTATGAACAGTTACTGCACCGTTATACAGAAGGCAGTTCTTATAAGAAGAAATTCGCAGTTTCCACCCAGCATTATTCCTTTGCGGTCAAAGCGTTTGTGGACGTTGCAAAGACGCTGGATATGTCACAGTATGAACTTGCAATCCGTGAAACAAAGACTGCAGAAGTTATTATGGATGTCAGCACAATGAAAAGTGAAATCGGGGTATTATATTTAAGTGACTTTAACCGCAAATCCATGGAAAAACTCTTAAACTCTGCAAATCTGGAATTTCATCCCTTAATTGAGTGTGATGCTTATGTTTATTTATGGAAGGGACATCCGTTAGCGGAAGAAGCATGTATTACGATGAAGCAGTTAGAGAATTATCCATGTCTGGCATTTGAGCAGGGAGACAACAGTTCCTTTTATCTTTCAGAAGAATTACTGCCGACAAATGAATACAGTCAGATTATTCATGCAAATGACAGAGCGACGATGCTGAATTTGATGGTGGGCTTAAATGGTTATACGCTTTGTTCCGGTCTAATCTGTGAAGATTTAAATGGAAATGACTATCGTGCAGTACCGTTTAAAAATAGTGAAGGACCGGAAGAAAACAAAATGGAAGTCGGATATGTGACAAGAAAGAATCTGATTTTAAGTAAATTAGGTGAGATGTACGTAAATGCATTAAAAGAATATCTGAAAACGGAATAACGAAAGGAATCATGAAATAGCCAGTTATAGTTTTAAACTATAACTGGCTATTCTTTTTGTGTATTAGACAGGTGGTTTTTGTTATGTTAGTATCAATGGCATGTAAAACATATTAAACAGGTATGAAAATAGGGATATAAAAACAGGAGGAAAAACAGATGACGGATGTTCTGATTATTGGAAGTGGTCCGGCCGGTATGACAGCAGGCATTTACATAAAAAGAGCAAACTTAGATGTGCAGATAATAGAAAAAGAATATGAAGGAACCGGTCAGATGGCAGAGAGCAGCCGCATTGATAATTATCCTGGATTTTATGGAATAAGCGGTTATGACCTGGGAGAGAAAATCAGGGAGCATGCCGAAAACTTAGAGATTGAATTTTTAGAAGAAGAAGCAGTTGCCTTTGAAGAGACCAAAAAAGGATTTTTGGTTATCCTGGAAAGTGGAAAAACACTGGAGGCAAAAACAGTGATTTATACAGCCGGGGCAGAACACAGAAAATTAAATGTTCTTGGAAGTGATACATTTGAAAATAAAGGAATTTCCTATTGTGCCTCCTGCGACGGAGCTTTTTACAAAGAAAAAGACGTGGTGGTGATTGGCGGAGGAAACAGTGCATTGGATGATGCTTTGTTACTTTCTGAAATTTGTAACAAAGTATATCTGGTTCACAGAAGAGATAAGTTTCGAGGCAATCCTGGAACACTTGCAAAATTAGAAGCAAAAGAGAATGTTGAAATTATTCGAAATGCAAATGTCCAGGAAATCAAAGGAACAAAAAAAGTAGAAACTGTTTTATTAGATACAGGAGCTTCCCTTGAAGTACAAGGTGTGTTTGTGGCAGTGGGGATGATTCCACAGACAGAAAAATTAAAAGACCTGGTTGAGTTAGATGAAAATGGATATGTAAAAGCTGGGGAAGATGGAATGACTTCCAAACCGGGATTTTTTGTAGCAGGAGATGTAAGAGCAAAGAAACTTCGACAGATTATTACAGCAGCAGCAGATGGAGCAAATGCAGCAGATTCAGCCATTCATTATATCATACAGTAGTACAACGTACGAATAGAAAGGAAACAATATCATGGTAAATCAACTGACAAGAGAAAATTTTGAAAAAGTAATAAAAGAAAACAGTATTGTTGTTGTAGAGTTCTATTCTGCAACTTGTAAGCACTGTAAAAAGCTGGAGGCAGGAATTGCAGAGCTTTCCGAGGAAGCCGGAAATGAAGTGTACTTCGGAAAAGTATTAGTTTCTGATGAACTGGCTCTGGCAGACGAATATGAAATCACCTCAGTTCCGACTTTATTATATTTTAAAGACGGAGAGATTCGTGAAAAATCAATTGGCTTTACACATAAACTGATTATTGCAGAAAACATAAAGAAATTATAAAAGAACAGGAGTAGATAGATTATGGGATATCCAAGTATTTTTCCAACAGGAACATTAATTTATGATAAAGAGAAAACATTTAATGGTTATACAATTTTTCCTTCCGCAAAAGGAGCATTATTAATCGATATGAATGGTCGTGAAGTTCAGCTTTGGGCAGGACTTGGCGGATTTCCAAATAAAATTCTTCCAGGCGGATATGTAATGGGAACAACAGGAACAAGACCTGGTAAAAAAGCGTATCAGGACCAGATTGATTTGGTTCAGGTTGACTGGGATGGAAATATTGTCTGGAAATTTGATAAAACAGAATTGATTGCAGACGGAGATAAAGACCCGGTTTACATGGCAAGACAGCATCATGATTATCAAAGAGAAGGCTCTACTGTTGGTTATTATTATCCGGGCGGAGAACCAAAGACAGATAGTGGAAATACCTTAATTTTAACACATGAAAATCTTTACAATCATGATATTTCAGATAAACGTCTGATTGATGACAAGATTATCGAAGTAGACTGGGAAGGAAACATCTTATGGAGCTGGAGAGCAAGCGACCATTTCGACCAGTTAGGATTTGATGAGGCAGCAAAAAATGCACTGTTCCGTAATCCATGCCTGCAGGGTGAAGCCGGTGGTGACTGGATGCACATCAACAGTATGTCAGTCTTAGGTGAAAATAAATGGTACGACCAGGGAGATGAACGTTTCCATCCGGACAACTTGATTATTGATGCAAGAAATGCAAATATTCTGGCAATCATCAGCAAAGAAACCGGAGATATCGTATGGCGTGTCGGACCAGATTTTAATGAAAACGAAGCAACCAAAAAACTTGGATGGATTATCGGACAGCACCATTTACATATGATTCCAAAAGGACTTCCAGGAGAAGGAAATCTGCTGGTATTTGACAATGGTGGAGAAGGCGGATACGGTACTCCAAACCCTGGAGCATTAACAGGTGTCAACAATGCAAGGAGAGATTATTCAAGAGTACTTGAATTTAACCCGATTACACTTGAGATTGTATGGCAGTATACTCCACTTGAAGCAGGAAATCTGTTATTTACGGATGCATCTAAATTTTATAGTTCCTACATCAGTGCAGCACAGAGACTTCCAAATGGAAATACTTTAATTACAGAAGGTTCTGACGGACGTCTCATTGAAGTGACACCGGAACATAAAATTGTATGGGAATACATTAATCCATACTTTAACACCATCCTTGGACAGTTTACGAACAACATGGTTTACCGTGCATACCGTGTACCTTATGAATGGATTCCACAGGTAGAAAAACCGGAAGAAATTTCTGTTGAACCGATTGATGTGGAAACCTTCCGTGTGCCGGGTTCTTTAGTTGGAAATGGACTTGGAAAAGTTACCACAATCGACGGAGTAGACCCAGAAGCACGCCTGATGACAGGTGGCGGAGCCTCCGATGACGAAGATGAAGAAGTAAACTTCTGTGTGGCAACCGTAAAGAAAAGCGATTTAATTCGTAAATAAATTTAAGGTCATGATACCTGAAAGGGAGTGAAGAAAATGAAAAGCAAAAAAATTACAGCAGCAGTTTTTGGTCTTGTTCTTACATTAGGTCTGGTGGTTACAGGTTGCGGAAGTAATAGTAGTAAAGCAGATGACAGTGCGAAGACAGATTCAGGAAGCAAGAAAGAAGCAAATGCAGATGGATATCAGGTAGTGAATATCGGATTTCCAAGTGCCGGTTATGAATGGGCAGAAGGTGCACTGGCAGTAGCAGAAGAAAAAGGTTATCTGGATGAATATTTAAATCCACTTGGATATGATGCCGATTTGATTCCATTTACAGGGGCAGCACCGGCGATTCATGAAGCTTTGGTATCCGGAGATTTGGATTATGCATATTATGCAGGATTTGCAGGAATTATGGCAAAATCAAATGGAATTGATACGAAGTTATTGGCTGTAACAAGCTTTGGCTCTGCATGGCAGTTAGCGGTCAGCGCAGATTCCGGAATCACTTCCTTAGAGGATTTAAAAGGAAAGACCATTTCCTATCAAAGAGGTGCAACTCCTCAGATGTATGTATTAAAGGTATTAGAAGAAGCAGGTCTTAGTGCGGATGATGTACAGCTTGTAAACAGTACCATTCCGGAAGGACTTTCCAGTCTTTCTACCGGTGCAGTTGATGCAGCAGTTGTTACTTATGGACAGGCAGATACCTTAGTAGAACAGGGAAAAGCTTCTATTATTCATAAAGGGGTAGATGCGGATGCAGATACGTTCTATGAACCAAGCGTGTTAACAGGAAGAACAGATTTTGTGGAAAAAAATGCAGATGTCTCAAGCGCAATTATTGAAGCTATGTTAAAAGCAAGAGATGATATTATTGCAGACCCGGAAGCATTTTACGAATTGTCTTCTGAAAAGAGCGGAAGAACATTAGAGCAGGTGAAATCCGTAGCCGTATCTGATGTAAAACTTGCTTATCCGGTCAACTTAGATGAAAGATACATTACTTCATTAAAGAATATTGAACAGTTTGAACTCGACAATGATATTATTACCAATCAGGTAGATTTTGATTCCTGGATTGATTCCTCCTATCTGGAAAAGGCAGTGCAGGATTATCAGGAAAACGCACAGTAGGGAGGATTCATGAGCATGTACAAAGGAAATAATGCATTTATACAAAGACTATTGCTCTTTCTTAATATGATTATATTACCGGTACTTATCGTGGTGGCATGGCATGTTGCCACCTCTACCGGAGCAATGTCCACACTGATTCTGCCAAAAATCAGTACCGTGCTTGAGACATTGAAAGACCAGCTTACAAATGGTCCGCTTGCCGGAGATATCGGCATCAGTTTAAGCCGTATCGCAAAAGGTTATGCGCTGGCAGTTGTGGTAGGAATTTTACTTGGCGTGCTCATGGGAATGAACAAATTTGCAAACCGGTTTTTCATGCTGACTTTTACAGCAATCCGTCAGATTCCAATGATTGCATGGGTTCCAATCTTAATTATCTGGTTTGGAATCGGGGAAGAATCAAAAGTAGCTGTTATCTTCTTAGCCGCTTATTTTCCGGTTCTTGTAAATACAGTCAGCGGTATTGAACGAACAGACCCGAAACTGATTGAAGTTGGAAAAATGTATCACTTAAATGGCTGGCAGCAGTTTACACAGATTTATCTTCCATCTGCTCTTCCTTCCATCTTTGTAGGATTGAAACTGGGATTAAGTGTATCCTGGATGGCAGTAGTCGGTGCAGAAATGATTGCAGCCACATCAGGTATCGGTTTCCGTATCAATGATGCACGAAGCCTGATGCAGTATCCGATTGTATTTGCAGGAATTATCGCCATTGCAGTGGTTGGTGTGATTATGGATTTGGTCATCTCACTCATTGGTAAGTTATGCACACCTTGGGAAAGAAGCAGGTAGGAACATGGGAAAGAAAAAGTTAATCATTCATGATGTAAATAAAAGCTTTGTAGTTAATGGACAAAGCGTAGATGTATTAAAAGATATTAATCTTGAAATAGAAGAAGGCGAGTTTGTAGTCATTGTCGGACACAGTGGATGTGGAAAAAGTACGTTATTGAAAATGATTGCAGGACTTGAGAAAAATGATACAGGAATCTTAAGTGTAGATGGAAAAGAAGTCGATGGACCAGGAATGGACAGAGGAATGATTTTCCAGGAACATAGATTATTTCCATGGATGAGTATCGAGAAAAATGTACAGCTTGGTCTAAAGGGGCTGAGCAAAGAAGAAAAAAGAAAACTTTCTGACCAGTATCTGGAGTTGGTAAAGCTTAGTGAATTTAAAAAAGCATATCCAAGTCAGCTCTCAGGTGGAATGTCACAAAGAGCTGCTATTGCAAGGTCCTTAGTCAGCCAGCCAGAAATTCTTCTTTTAGATGAACCATTTGGAGCATTGGATGCGCTGACAAAGATTGAACTTCAGGAAGAAATGCTCAAGATTCGAGAACGCTTTCATAATACCATGATTATGGTTACACATGATATTGAAGAAGCCGTATTTCTAGCAGATCGTATCGTGGTTATGTCCGCAAGACCAGGACGAATCAAAGATGTAATCAAGGTAGAGCTTGGAAAATATAGAGACCGTGGAAGTACAGATTTTACTTATTATAAAAAGAAAATTTTTGATTACTTCTTTGAAGAAAAAACCGCAACACCGGAATACAATATCTAACCGAAACAAAACCATGCAGGTTCCGGATGGAACTGCATGGTTTTGTTTCGTAATGATTTTAACTTTTTTATTGCTCTTCAAGTTTTTTCCGAAACTGAGAGGGGGACATTCCGCACTGTTTTCGGAAAAAGCGACTGAAATATAATGGATTTTCATAGCCGACCAGATTTGAAATTTCTGTAATATTATAATTGGTTGTTTCAAGGAGTGTTCGAGCATTAGAAATCCGAAGGGTCTGGATATACTGCGCAGGTGTAATGCTGGCATACTGTTTAAAGTTCTGGATAAACCAGCTTACACTCATATTATGAGAGTGCGCATAATCTTCGATGCCGATAGATTTGTTATAATTCGAACGAAAATATTGTGCGGCTTTATCCATTTCATCCATGTTTAATAAATTTCGTTTCTTGGGTTTTGATAAAATTACCCGATGAATATTAATCAGCAGAGTCATTAGATAATGAATCAACATTTCTTCATAATCTTCTTTTTGAAGTTCCAGTTCTTGAATCATAGATAAAAACAGACGTTTATATTCCATGGAAACCCCAGTATAGATGATGCGTGTGTTCTTTGTGATTCCATATTTTTTCAGGATGTTTTTTACATCATTTCCAGTAAAGTGAACCCAGTAAACTTAATAATAACGCTGTTATTCTTTGGGATGGTAAATCACCATGTTTCCGGCAGAAACAACAGTTTCTTTTCCATTGAAATAAAAATGACCTTTTCCCGAAGCAATATAGAGAAGCTGATAATCAAGTCTTCCACGTGGCCTGTGCGTAGGAAGCTTTTTTACGGTATATAAACGGTAAGTTCCACAGCTTCCTACAAAGAGTGGATGCGTTTTATCTTTAAAATCTAACCTTGAATGTTGCCAGTAGGCGGAGCAGGTATACAAGCCGAGCACCTCCCGAAAAAATGTTTCAATATAAAAAAGTATAACATTTTGTGCATGTTTTGTCGAATCTAGTTTATGTATTTTGAAAGCCAAAAAAGCTATAATCGAAATTACATGGGTAGTAAAAAGTTTAAATTGTATCAACCTAGTACAGCGTCCTGCAAATAAACCGACATAATAGCTTGCCTAAATTTTCCTCTGCTTCATCAGAAAAACTTGACGTAGCCCGCTACGTCAAGTTTTTCTTCTTTGCAGAATAAAAATTTATTCTGCGCTATTAGTCTAGTTATTTTTTGTACGCTATACTGAAAAAGTGATTTGTATTGGGAGGAAAGAGAATGATTGTACCAAAACATTATGAAAATCTGAATGTGTTACATGAAAATACCATGCCATATCGTGCCTATTATATGTCAGCTTCAAAGTTTATGGGGGCATTGGTGCATGACCGTGAAAATTCAGACAGAATACAGATGTTAAATGGAAACTGGAAATTTCGTTTTTACGAAAGTATTTATGATTTAGAAGAAAAATTCTACGAAGAAGATGCGGATTTAAGTGGATTTGGAGAAATTCCAGTTCCTGGAATCTGGCAGAATTACGGATATGACAGCCATCAATATACGAATGTGCGTTATCCCATTCCATTAGACCCACCATATGTTCCACAGGAAAATCCGTGTGGGACTTATGTCTGTGAGTTTGATTACAAAAAAGAAGAAAAAGCACCAAAAATATATTTGAATTTTGAAGGGGTGGATTCTTGTTTTTATGTGTGGATGAACGGAATATATGTGGGGTACAGTCAGGTATCGCATGCAACCAGTGAGTTTGATGTGACAGACTATATTAAAGAGGGGAAAAATGTACTTGCGGTGCTGGTTTTAAAGTGGTGTGACGGAATGTACTTAGAGGATCAGGACAAATTCCGTATGACGGGGATTTTCAGAGATGTGTATCTTTTAAAAAGACCGGAATCTGTATTATATGATTATTTTATTACAACAACAGTGGAGAAGGAAGATGCAAAAATAGAGATTTGGGCAAACTTTCTTGGCGGGGAAATGACAGCAGAGAAAATCCAGACACAGATTACCGATAATGAGAAAAATGCTGTTGCAGAAGGAACGTTTGAGCCAAATCCGGAAAAGGCAGAATATACGCATAAAGCAGTATTCAAAATAAAAGATGCAAAATTGTGGAATCCGGAAGTTCCGTATCTGTATCAGCTTGTCTTTTCTTCAGAAAATGAGGTGATTACAGAACGTATCGGTGTTCGTGAAATTGAAGTAAAAGATGGCGTAATTTATGTAAATAAAAAGCAGATTAAATTTAAAGGTGTCAATCGTCATGATTCAGACCCCGTTACTGGTTCAGTGATTAGCATAGAGCAGGTCAAAAGAGATTTATCTTTGATGAAACAGCATAATTTCAATGCGGTAAGAAGCAGTCATTATCCAAATGCGCCTTATTTCTATCAGTTATGTGATGAATATGGATTCTTTGTCATTGCGGAAGCAGATAATGAAAGTCATGGAATACAGACCCAGTATTTAAAAGATAACAGTTGGGAAAATGTGGTAGAACAGTGGAATAAGCGGATTGCAGATAATTTGGAATTTATTCCGGCTACGATGGATCGTACGAAATTATGTGTGCATAGAGAAAAAAATCGTCCGAGTATTGTAATCTGGTCAATGGGAAATGAATGTGCTTATGGATGTACGTTTGAAGAATCATTGAAATGGACGAAACGTTTTGATGCGACAAGACTGACTACTTATGAATCGGCATTTTATCAGAGTACAGACAGAGAATATGATTATTCGAATATTGATATTATAGGAAGAATGTATCCGGCATTTTCTGAGATTGATGAATATATGGAGAAAAATCCAAAGAAACCATTACTTTTGGTTGAATACTGCCATGCGATGGGAATGGTCCTGGGGATTTAGAAGATTATTTTGAAGCAATTCAGAAATATGACAAATTGTGTGGTGGATTTGTATGGGAATGGTGCGACCATGCAATTTACAAAGGAAGATCGGAAAATGGAAAAGAGATTTATTTCTATGGCGGAGACCATGGGGAAGAAATTCATGATGGAAACTTCTGTATGGATGGACTGGTTTATCCAGACCGCAGACCTCATACTGGATTAAAAGAATATAAAAATGTATACCGTCCGGCAAGGGTAGAAGCTTATCAGCAGGAAACGGGAGAGACGGTTATTTCCAATCAGATGAATTATGTTGATTTAAAGGATTATATTTACATTACTTATGGAATTGAAGTAGATGGAAAAAATATTGGTGGAGGAATCGTACCGATCGAAGATAGTATTCTTCCGGGTAAAAAAGGAAAAATAATGATTCCGGAAATGATTCCTGAAGCAGGAAGATGTTATCTGAAAATAAGTTATCATTTAAAAGAAGCAAATCCGCTTCAGCCGGCGGGAGAATCTCTTGGATTTGATGAAATTTTAATTCCGACAAAAGATATGCGAAATCAACGTGCAGTAGAATTGATGGAATTAAAAACAGAGAATCCAACAGAAGAGACAGTTCATGTCAAAGAAACAAATCGTTTTCTTATGATTCAAAAATCAGATGGATATAGTTATGCATTTAACAAGCTGACCGGTTTATTTGAAAAAATCAAAATAAAAGAAAAAGAATTTCTTGTTCAACCAATGGAAATCAATATCTGGAGAGCACCGACTGATAATGACCGAAAAGAAAAATTAAAATGGATGGATGCACATTATGACCAGAGCTATGCAAGAGCTTATGAGACCTTTTATGAAATCAAAGAGGGAAGAGTTAGCATTCACAGTACATTAAGTGTATCAGTACCGACTGTGCAGAGGAGTTTGAATGTAAAAGCAGACTGGATGATTGATTTGGATGGTTCGATATCAGTAGCAATGGATGTGAAGAAAGATATGGAATTTCCGATGCTTCCGAGATTTGGAATCCGCCTGTTTTTAGAAAAAGCATTGAATCAGGTTGAGTATTATGGAATCGGACCGGAAGAAAGTTATGTGGATAAATACAGAGCAGGAAGTCATGGAAGATACAGGGCGGAGGTAAAAGAGATGCATGAAGATTATCTTTGTCCGCAGGAAAACGGAAGCCATACAGATTGTGATTATCTTTGTATCAATAGTTCGGAGTATGGATTCCTGGCAGTATCTAAGACGCCATTTTCCTTTAACGTATCGGAATATACCCAGGAGGAACTGACAAAAAAAGTCCATAATTATGAAATTGAACCGTCCGGAATGACAGTTGTGTGTTTAGATTATGCGCAAAATGGAATTGGTTCAAACGGCTGTGGACCGGAACTTTTGGAGAAATATCGTTTGGATAAAAAGAATTTTAAATTTGAGATGAAGATGATTTTTAAAGAGCAGTAAAAGTGGGAGAAAGAGAACTAAGATGGAAAAGATAGAAGAGAAAAGATACTTAAAATGGTATAACAAAGTCGGATACGGTTCTGGTGATGTGGCAGGAAATGTAGTGTATGCATTTTTATCGACATTTGTCATGATTTATCTTACCAATACAGTTGGCTTAAATGCAGGTATTGTGGGAACTTTGATTGCATTATCGAAATTATTTGATGGAGTTACCGATATCTTTTTCGGCTCGATGATCGATAAAACAAAGAGCCGAATGGGAAAAGCAAGACCGTGGATGTTATATGGTTATGTTGGATGTGCGGTCACCTTAATTGGAGTATTTGCGATTCCGGAAAGTATGGGGCAGACAGCGCAGTATGCATGGTTTTTCATTGCATATTCGCTGCTTAATGCAGTATTTTATACTGCAAACAATATTGCTTATTTTGCGCTGACTGCTTTAATTACAAAAAACAGCAGAAAACGTGTGGAAATGGGGTCTTATCGTTTTATTTTTGCCTTTTCAACAAGCCTTCTCATTCAGTCTGTTACGATTAAATTTGTAGAAATCATGGGAGGCAGAGCTTCCGGCTGGAGAATGGTTGCAATTATTTATGCAGTCATTGGTCTGGTTGTAAATACACTTTCTGTATTATCGGTAAAAGAACTTCCGGAGGAAGAATTAAATAACGATGTCTCAAGTACTGTCGATGAAAAATATAGTCTGATTGAAGCTGCAAAATTATTATTTTCCAATAAATATTACATTATGATTTGCGTAACCTATATTCTTCAGCAGATTTATTCAGCAATGTTAAGCATGGGTATTTATTACATGATGTATGTCTTAAATGACGAAGATTTATTTCCAATATTTTCATGGGCGATTAATATTCCATTGATTATTGCATTGTTAATTACCCCATGGCTGGTTGCTAAATGGCAGGGCTTATATAAATTGAATCTGGTTGGATATGCAGTTGGAACAATTGGAAGAGCTTTGGTTGTTGTGGCTGCCTATATGGGAAGTGTACCATTGATGCTGGTATTCACTGCTGTGGCAGCATTTGGAATGGGACCATGGCAGGGAGACATGAATGCAGTTATTGCAAATTGCTCGGAATACACTTATATGACGAAAAAGAAACGAGTAGACGGAACAATGTATTCTTGTACCTCTTTGGAAATCAAGCTTGGAGGTGGAATCGGAACTGCAATTACAGGATGGCTTTTGGAATTTAGCAAATTTGATAAAAATCTCGATGTGCAGTTGGATTCCTGTTTAAATATGCTTCATATTATGTATTTATGGATTCCATTTATTATCTGTATTGTAATTACACTTATCATGTCACAGATGAATGTGGAGAAAGCAAATCAGCAGTTAAGAGTAAAAAGAAATTAAAAAGTTTGATTAAAAGAGTGGCTGTTTTATAAATATTTGTTGGATTTGAAGATGACACAGGCATTGTCTATTTCAAGTGGTAAGATTGATAAGGCGAATACGATTGCAATATGGTTTGAAAAGTTTAATTGTCTTTTGAAACAAATATTTGAGGATGAATCTGTTGAATTAGTCTTTGATGAAGATACATTCAAATTTTCGATTATTATGGATGGACGAGAACCTTTTGATTTTAATACTCTTTCAAGTGGATATGCGGCTATTCTTGATATTGTAGTGGATTTAATTATTCGTATGGAAAAACAATTAAATAGAACATTTGATTTCAATATTCCAGGTGTTGTTTTGATTGATGAAATTGAAACTCATTTACATCTTGAACTTCAGAAAAATATTATGAATCTGCTTACTACAATATTTCCGAATGTTCAGTTTATTGTATCGAGTCATTCACCGTTTGTGCTTAATAGTTTGGATAATGTTGTGATTTATGATTTGGAAAAGAAAGTGTTGGTAGAGAATCAAAAGGAGTATATAGAATATTTATATCAATTATGTAATTAGGAGCTGTCTGAGATAGGCAGCTCCTTTGGTGTAATCGTAAAACTAATTTAAATCGCAATTTTAAACACAGCTTTTTTAATCATTTCAGGATTTTCAGGTGCTATTCCAGGGCGGTGTGCATCTGTTGGATAGCAGATAAGAAAATCATTTTCTTTTAAAATCACTGTTCCATTTAATGTTCCGAAAAATGTCGCAAAATCATTTGCTTCAAGATAATCAAGAGGTTTCATATTTGGCGTGAAATTGACATCAATCTGTTCAGCACCTCTTAAAATGAGGTGAATATCAAGAAATTTTCTGTGAGCTTCCCAGCCCTTCGTTTCTACAGGTGCAGTTTCAAATTCAGCAATATTTAAATAAACGTTAGCTCCATCAATTTCGTAATGACCACAGTCAAATGAAGATAAGTCATTCTTTTTAGCATAAGTTAAGCATTTTTTTATACCATCTGTGAAGTGAGAAATCATATTTGGTGTAAGATTATTCAAGTTATCGAAGTACATAAGGAATCTCCTTTTCTTTTAAATATGTATACTATGTTGTTTTAGTGTATTGCGCAGAATCGTTGCCATAATGTCATATCCTTTTCCATTTGGATGAAGTCCATCATAAGTGATGCCATCTAAAGGAATACTTGCGCCAGGATAGCAGGTAGGTGTGTAATAATTGACAAAAATAAGATTTTCTTGTTTGGCTTTTTGAGTCAGCCAGTTATTAAAATCTTTTATGAAATCTTTTCGCTCTCTTTCATGTAAAGAAGTCGGCATATAAATCGGCATCAAAGAAGTTACGATTAGTTGTGTATGGGTTTGCTTTGTCTGATGAATAATGTCGCAGTAATTTTCTTTTGCTTTTTCGAGAACGTTCTCATAAGGAGCAGGCGGAATTAATTTCCAATAATCACCTTCTAAGTCGATCGTATCATTAATTCCAATATCCAAAATACAATATTTCGGTTCAAGCTGTAAGACGTCAGTAAAAAAGCGTTTTCTTAAATAAGTGGTATTATCACCTGCAATTCCTCGATTAATAATAAAATGGTCAGGGTTTCTAAAATATGCGTTGAGTTCCCAGAAGTGTGTAATCGAATCCCCTGCAAAGATAAAATCTGGCTTTTGTTTAGAATAGAGTAAAGAATGATTTTTTATATTAAATTCTTTACGTCGGCTGTCGGCAGCCACAATTTCAGAATAATATCCGGCATCGTGATTTGATGACATATCATACCTCCTCAAATAGTAATGTGTACTCTTATTCCCGAAGTACATGTTTAAACTGATTATATAATGAAGAACTGACAGAAAAAAATGGGACAGACGCTTAATAATAGCATAATATTGTCAAAAAATAATAATTTTGTATTGCTTATATTAAAAAATACGCTTATCATGTAAGTGGAGGTGATTTTTTGAAACAGGGTGTAGATAATGTACGGTTTAATTTTTTATATGTGGATAAGTATTCTTTTGGAAGAACGTGGGTCTATCCGGAAAGTATTGTTCCTTACAATATGCTGAGATATATTCGGTCAGGAGCAGCAACGTTTTTTATTGATGATAAGGAATTATCCGTAGAAAAAAATCAAATCATATATGTTCCAAGAAACTGTAAATTATCGTGTTATGCACAGACTGATAATTTTTCTTTTACAAGTATACGGTTTACCACATCTGTATTTTTTGAAGGAGGAGATTTTCTGGCAGATTATTATGGAATTCCGCTTATAACAGAAGCACAGGGAGAAGAAAAATATTTTGATTTGATTTATGATTATATAAAAAGTGAAGACCCAGCAAGAATTTATTTTGTAAGAGGATATCTGGAAATTCTAATTGGAACGATGATTTCAAGGGCGGATGCGGATAACTATAGCCTGTTAAAACGAAATAAGACGGACGAAGAATATACCTTAGAAAAAGTCCGGCAGAGAATCCGAAAATCAGATAACAGGATTGATTCGAGAATACAGGTGGTTGTAGACTATATTGCACTGCACCCCACAGAACGGTATACACCAGAAAGCATGGCAAAGATGGCAGAACTAAGCAAACAGAGATTCAGTCATTTGTTTAAGGAACAGCTTGGAAAAGCACCTATGACGTATTTAAAAGAACTGAGGTTGACAACAGCGGCAAGAAAACTTCTGGTTACAAACGATAATATCAGTGATATTGCGTATAGTGTAGGATATGAAGACCCGAATTATTTTACAAGAGAATTCAAGCATGCATTTGGATATACACCAAATCAATATCGAAAATCAGCAAGAGATTAGAGTTAAAGAACAAGCGTAATATGCTATTAATGCGACAGATTTGCGAAAATAGGTGCTTTTTTCGGGGAGATTTGAAGTGAGATTGGCAATATTGGTAGAAAAAATCAAAGTAAATAAAGGAAAAAGTGATTGAAACAGCGTGGATTGTAGCAAAGGTGGTACTTTTTAAGCAGTTTGAAAAGTACCACTTTTTTAATGTTGAAAAACAAGTGTATTGTGCTATTAATGAGACAGCGCTTCATTGAAAATGCCTAAAAAAATACTTATAATGGCAATATAAATAGCAATATGACGAAAAAACAGAGCGTATTGCAACGGGGCTAGGAAAAACAAAGAAAAACAAGTAAAAATCGCAAGATGAAAAGTTTGAAAGGAGAACAATATGAAAAAAAAATTAGCGATGTTATTGGCGGGAGTGATGCTGACAGGTAGTTTACTGACAGGATGTGGAGGAGATTCTTCTTCAGGTGATACAACGTCAGATACAAAAAAAGAGGCATCTAATTCAGATGAAACTGGAGAATTAGAGGGAGATATTACATTCTGGCATTCATTTACACAAGGACCGAGACTTGAAACCATTCAAAAAGCAGCAGATAAATTTATGGAAGAAAATCCGAAAGTTAATATTAAAATAGAAACTTTCTCATGGAATGACTTTTATACCAAATGGACAACAGGTCTTGCTTCCGGAAATGTACCAGATATGAGTACCGCACTTGTTGGACAGGTTGCTGAAATGATCGATTCCGATGCAATTATTCCTTTAAATGATTTGATTGATGATATTGGGCGTGATAAATTCCAGGAAAATGCATTAAATGAATTAACAGTAGATGGAAATAATTATGCAGTTCCATTATATTCACATGCAATGGTAATGTGGGTTAGAAAAGATTTACTTGAAGCAAATAATATGGAAGTTCCAACAACTTGGGATGAGCTGTATGAAGATGCGAAGGCTTTAACAAAAGATGGAATTTATGGATTATCTTTCCCATGTGGAACAACAGATTTCCAAGCAACAAACTTCTTAAACTTCTATGTTAAGAGTGGAGGCGGAAGCCTTTTAACAGATGATTTAAAAGCTGACTTGACAAGTGATTTAGCAATTGATGGTATTAATTACTGGTTAAAAGTATACGAAGACTGTTCACCGAAAGATTCTATTAACTACGATGTATTAGACCAGGCAACCTTGTACTATCAGGGAAAAACAGCGTTTGATTTTAACTCTGGATTCCAGATTAGCGGTGTTGAGGCAAACTCACCGGATTTATTACAGTATGTAGACTGCTATCCAATTCCAACAATTAATAAAGGCGATGAGCAGAACGGTATTACAACTTCTAACCAGCCAATGGTTGTTTGGAAAAATTCAAAACATCCTGAAATTTGTGAAGCGTTTATTGAAACATTATATGATGAAGATACTTATGTTGAATTCCTTCATGCAACACCTGTAGGTATGTTACCTGCAATTAAAGGTATTTCTGATACAGATGCGTATAAAGATAATGACATGATTAAACAGTTTGAACATGCAGAATCCGTAATTGAAAGTCAGATTCCAGGAGGAACAGCAATTGGATTTGAACATGGTCCAAGCACTCAGGCTGGCATCTTAACAAATCAGCATATCATTGAAAAGATGTTCCAGGATATTATCACAAACGGAACAGATGTAGAAGAAGCAGCGCAGGCAGCAGAAGATGAATTAAATGCTTTATTTGAAGCAGTTCAGTAAGCATCGACTGTATTAACATTATAAAGCAGGAAATACTTTAAAATTCCTGCTTTATAATTTGAAGAGGGTGAATAAACAAGATGAATAAAAAAAATTATACTAGATGGCTATTTGTGCTTCCTGCGATTATCATTGTTTTGGCTTTGTTTGTATATCCAATTATATCAAGCTTTTATTTTAGTTTTACAAATAAAAATCTGATTCGGCCTACTTATGATTTTGTTGGACTCGATAATTATATAGCAGTATTAAAAGATAAAGGCTTTTGGAATGCTTTTCTCAATTCTTTAAAATGGACAATTTTTTCACTTGGCGGTCAGTTGCTTGTAGGATTTACAGCAGCTTTGGCACTTAATAAAGTAAAACACTTAAAAGGTTTTTATAAAACATTATTAATTATCCCATGGGCGTTTCCATCTATTGTTATTGCGTTTTCATGGCAGTGGATTTTAAATGGGGTATACGGATTTTTACCGAACATTCTTGTACAACTTGGTCTGTGTGATACGCCGCCACAGTTTTTAACAGATAGAGTGTTGGCGTTTGTGGTTTTAGTATTTATTAATATTTGGTTTGGTGCTCCAATGATTATGGTAAATGTTTTAGCAGCTTTACAGACTGTTCCACAAGACCAGTATGAAGCGGCGGAAATCGATGGAGCAAAAGGATGGCAGTCATTCTTATATATTACCGTCCCTCACATTAAGGTTGTAACTGGATTATTAGTAGTTCTTAGAACAGTGTGGATTTTCAATAACTTTGATTTGATTTATCTGATTACAGGTGGCGGACCTGCTGGTGCTACTCAGACAGTTCCGGTTTATGCTTATGATATGGGATGGGGAACAAAATTACTTGGAAAATCATCAGCAGTAACAGTGCTGTTATTTATATTCTTGATGGCTGTATGTGTTGCTTATTTTGCAGTTCTTGCACATTGGGAAAAGGAGGATAAATAGATGAAACATAAAGGACAAAAAATACAAAGCTTTATCTGTCATTTTTATCTGATTATTCTTACGATTATTGCAATTTTCCCATTGGTATGGATTATATTATCTTCCATAAAAGGAAAAGGTGAGTTAACAGGAAATCCAACCGGATTTTTACCAAAGACATTTACATTGGAATATTTCAGACATGTTATTTTTGACTTGGGATTCATTAATAATATTAAAAATAGTGCAGGAATTGCACTTGTAACAACATTGATTGCAATTATTGTTGCAGCTTTGGCAGCTTATGGTATTGTAAGATTTTTTCCTAAATTTGGAAGTGTAATGTCTAAAGTGCTTGTAACAACTTATATTTTCCCACCAATTTTATTGGCAATTCCATATTCAATTGTTATGGCTAAGGCAGGGTTGGTAAATACAAGAATTGGTTTGATTATTGTATATTTATCTTTCAGTATTCCATATGCGGTATGGCTTCTTGTGGGATTCTTTAAAAGTGTTCCGATTGGGATTGAAGAAGCTGCAAGAATTGATGGAGCAAATAAAATTAAAGTATTTGGAACAGTTGTACTTCCATTGGTTGCTCCTGGTATTGTAGCAACCGCAATTTATACATTCATCAATGCATGGAATGAATTTTTGTATTCATTAATTTTGATTAATGATACTTCTAAGATGACAGTTGGTGTGGCACTTCGTTCTTTGAATGGTTCAGAGATTCTTGACTGGGGAGATATGATGGCGGCATCTGTAATTGTAGTAATCCCTTCAATCATTTTCTTCTGTTTAATTCAAAACAAGATTGCAGGTGGCTTAACAGAAGGTTCTGTTAAATAAAAAAGAACTAAAAACAACAATATAAATCAAAAAAGGAGAAGAAAAATTATGAATTACGGTGTAGTTGGAGTTGGATATTTTGGTGCAGAGCTGGCACGCATTATGAAACAGAATGAGGATGCAAATATTGTAGCTGTTTATGACCCAGATAATGGAAAGACAATCGCAGAAGAACTTGGATGTGATGCAACAGAGTCTTTGAATGAACTGGTAACAAGAGATGATATTGATTGTGTTATTGTAGCAACTCCAAATTATCTGCATAAAGAGCCGGTTATTGAGGCTGCAAAACATGGAAAACATGTTTTCTGTGAAAAACCAATTGCATTAAGTTATCAGGATTGTGATGAAATGGTTCGTACCTGTGAAGAAAATAATGTAACTTTCATGGCAGGTCATGTAATGAATTTCTTCAATGGCGTACATCATGCAAAAGAATTAATTAAAAATGGTGTGATTGGTGATGTTTTATACTGCCATTCTGCACGTAATGGATGGGAAGATATTCAGCCGAGTGTTTCATGGAAAAAAATTCGTGAAAAATCTGGAGGGCATTTATACCACCACATTCACGAATTAGACTGTGTACAGTTTATTATGGGAGAAATGCCTGAAACAGTTTATATGAACGCAGATAACGTTGCACATAGAGGAGAAGCTTTTGGTGATGAAGATGATATGATTTTTATTAACATGAAGTTTTCAAATCATAGATATGCAGTATTAGAATGGGGTTCTGCATTCCACTGGCCAGAGCATTATCTGTTAATTCAGGGAACAAAAGGTGCAATTAAGCTGGATATGTTTGATGCAGGTGGAACTCTTAAAGTAGATGGAAAAGAAACACATTTCCTGCTGCACGAAAGTCAGGAAGAAGATGATGATAGAACAAGAATTTATCATGGAACAGAGATGGACGGAGCAATCCAGTATGGTAAACCAGGTAAAAAACCTCCAATGTGGTTACATGGTATCATGGTAAAAGAAATGAAATACTTAAATGATATTATGCATGGAATGGAACCAGATGATGAATTCAGACCACTGTTAACAGGAGAAGCAGCGAGAGCCGCAATTGCAACAGCAGATGCTTGCACAAAATCAAGTGCAGAGGGAAGAGTTGTAAAGGTAAGTGAAATTTTAAAAAAGTAATTTAAGATGATTTTTTGACTAGTCTAAAGATGTCATAATAGTGAAAAGGTAAACCAATATTCATATTAGAATATCTTTAGACTAAATTTATATTAGGCATAAATTTAGAACACAGAAGAACGTTTCAAAAATAAATAATATGGGTCGTTGAATTATAACACGACAGAATGGAGACAAATGAATAGAAAATTAGTAGCATTATTTTTAAGTTGTATTATGAGTATGTCGACAGCCATAGTTTATGCAGAACCTACAAATGAAGAGACGTTTCAGAAAGAGAATGTTGGGAATGTACAAGAAGATGAGCAAAAGGGATTAGTATTTGAAAAAAATAATATTGATATACTGGAAGGACAAGGATATGATGTTAGTTCTGAAGAAGGAGCAGAATATGTGAAAGCTCTTTCTGAGGGAACAATTGTTATTTCGTTTAAATCAACTAGTCAAAACCAATATCAGTCATTAATTAGTATAGGAAATAATAGAACAGGAAATCAAAATAGACATTTTCATTTATATATAACCAATACAGGTGCAGTGGGAATGGAATTAAGAAATACAGATTCTGTATTTAAATATACTTTAAGTCGTCCTGCAGCATTGCGTTCTAAATACAAAAATGAGTATGTATCAAACACTGTTGCATTTAAAGCTGATAAAGAAAATCATCAATATAAATTATTTGCAAATGGTGAGTTGCTTGCAACGTTAGACAAAGAAGATTTTAAATTTATAAGTGATATTACAGATGTAAATAATGTGATGTTGGGAGGAACAAATAGACAAGGTACTGTAGCATATCCATTTGGAGGAACTATTAATAGTGCGCAGGTATATCAGAGTGTTTTGAGTGATGAAGAATTAAAAAACATTACGGGTGTTACGACTTATGGTAAAAATATTTTTTATGAAGGAGATGCCACAAATTCAAGCTATTTTAGAATTCCAACCATGCTTACTTTAAAAAATGGTCATGTTGTAACTTCTATTGATGTAAGATATGGAGGAACACATGATGCAAGAAGTAATATTGATATTGGATTTTCAAAAAGTGTAGATGCAGGAGAAACTTGGAGTGAACCGACTATGCCAATGTGTTTTGACGACTATGCAGCTGAACAGATTGACTGGCCAAGAGATTCAGTAGGAAAAAATGTCCAGATAAATGGAAGTGCAGCGTTTATCGATTCAATTCTTATGGAGGATCAGGAGACAAATAGACTATTTTTATTTGCTGATGTAGACCCAGCTGGAATAGGATTTAATAACAGTAGTGCTGGTTCAGGATTTAAAACAATTAATAATGAGAAATATGTTGCATTACGTTGGAGCGAAGATAATTCTAATACTTATAATTATTCTATTAGAGATGATGGAGTGATTTATGATGATACAACAAATCAGCCAACGGAATATTCAGTTGATGGTAATTATAATATCTTGAAAAATGGAGAGTATTTAACCCAAAAACAGTATCAAGTAAGATTTGAGGGAACTACATTGATTGAAGAACATAATGATGTGGATGTTAAACAAAATGTATTCTATAAAGATTCTGTTTTTAAAGTTAAACCTGTCAATTTTGTAGGAATGAAGTACAGTGATGACGAGGGTGAAACATGGTCGGATATGACATTGTTAGGAAAGTTTAAAGGGGATAATGAAAGGGTTCCTCTTTTTGGTCCAGGCGTTGGTGTACAGATAAAAAATGGCGAACATGCAGGCAGACTTATTTTAACAATGTATAATAGCAGGTCGGCAGAATTCGGATTTCTCTATAGTGATGACCATGGAGCAAACTGGGAATATTCGACTACAGATTTAGGTGGAAACGGAACATTTGCAGAAGCGCAGATAGTAGAACTTCCAGATGGAACATTACAATCTTATATGAGAACAAGTGTAGGTAAGATAGGGGTTATAACCAGTATTGATGGAGGCACAACTTGGACAACTCAATCATATGTGGATGGAATGACAGCGGCATCATATGGAACACAGCTATCTGTAATACCGTATTCTGGATTAGTAGATGGAAAACCAGCTATTCTTTTATCGGCACCTATGGCAACAGATGGAAGAAGAAATGGTAAGATATGGATAGGTTTAGTTAACGACACAGGAAAAGAAGGATATGATAAATACGATATTGAATGGAAATACTGCTATTCTGTGGACGATGACAAATATGGATTTTCATACAGTTGTTTAGCAGAAATGCCAGATGGACAAGTTGGAATTTTTTATGAAAAATATGATTCATGGTCAAGAGATGAATTGCATCTGAAAAATATTATGAAGTTTGAAAAATATACAATTGATGAGTTAAAACAGGAAGTTAAGTAAATAAAGCAAAGGAGTTTGTGATTTGGTAAGTCACAAACTCCTATTTTGGATTAAGTGTTAAAGAAAATTATTTATCAATCTTACTCAGTGCTGCTTCATCTGCAACGATTGTTACATCATTATGTAACTGCAGAATAGAAGCAGGAACTTCTGGAGTAATTGGCCCGTAAAGCACTTCTTTTAAGATGTCTGCTTTATCTGCACCACTTACAACAACGAGGATTTTCTTTGCCTGCATAATGTTTTTAATACCCATTGTATAAGCTTGTTTCGGAACATCATCTTCGGATTCAAAGAAGCGTTTATTTGCTTCGATTGTACTTTCTGTCAAGTCTACGCAGTGAGTTTCTTTTTCAAATGCTTCACCTGGTTCATTGAATCCAATGTGTCCGTTATGTCCAAGACCAAGAAGTTGTAGATCAATTGGCCCTTTTTCCTGAATGATTTGATTGTAATCATTGCAGGCTTTCTGGGAATCCGGTTCAAGTCCGTTTGGTACAAAGGTACGAGTCTTGTCAATGTTTACGTGGTCGAAGAGATTGGTATTCATGAAGTAGCGGTAGCTCTGGTCGTTTTCTGGACTTAAACCTTTGTATTCATCCAGATTAATACTTGTTACCTGTGAAAAATCTAAATCTCCTTTTTCGTACCATTCAATCAACTGTCTATAAGTTCCAACTGGTGAAGAACCAGTTGCCAGTCCAAGTACACAGTTTGGTTTCATGATGATTTGTGCGGAGATAATATTTGCAGCTTTTCTGCTCATATCCTGATAGTTTTTTGCTTTATAGATATTCATATCTATACCCCTTTTCTTTTTTGTAATAATTGTGTTTTTAGCTGTATTTCTGAGTATTAGTATAAGAAATTTCAGGATGATTTTCAATAAAATAGGGAGAAGTTGGGAGTAAATTAGCCATTTTGGAACGATAATCCTATTATTGTACAAAATTGCTAAAAATAAAGCGGTACAACTAAGAGAAACATGGATAAAAGTGAAAAACTTTGAAACTAATTTCATAATAAAACAACTATATTGAAAAAAGTTTCAAAAAGAACTATACTTTGGGCATAACAAAGGAGGTCAAAAAAGGATGAATCAAAAAGTAGAAAATCTGAAAGGAAAATTAATTGTATCTTGTCAGGCACTTCCACATGAACCGTTACATTCTTCTTTTATTATGGGAAGAATGGCATTGGCAGCGAAAGAGGGCGGAGCAAAAGGAATCCGTGCAAATACAAAAGAGGATATTAAAGAAATTCAGTCACAGGTAGACCTTCCGATTATCGGTATTGTAAAGAGAGATTATGATGACAGTAAAATTTACATCACACCTACAATGAAAGAAATTGATGAGTTAATGGAAGTAAAACCGGAGATTATTGCAATGGATGCAACGATTTCTACAAGACCAGGAAATAAAACATTAGATAAATTTTTCCATGAGGTGAAAGAAAAGTATCCAGACCAGCTTTTTATGGCAGATTGTTCAACGGTAGAAGAAGCACTTCATGCAGATGAACTTGGATTTGATTTTATTGGTACGACAATGGTAGGTTATACCGAACAGAGTAAGGGCGATAAGATTGAGGCAAATGATTTTGAAATTTTAAGAAAAATTCTTGCGAGTGCAAAACACAAAGTAATCGCAGAGGGAAATATTAATACACCTGAAAAAGCGAGAAGAGTAATCGAACTCGGAGCATATAGTGTTGTAGTTGGTTCGATTATCACAAGACCTCAGTTGATTACAAAATCATTTGTAGAAGAAATGGAACGATAATATTTATAAATTAGAGAATAGAACAAAAAAGCGAGGAGAAAAAGCTATGAGAAATCTTGAAAAGTACAAAGGTGTGATTCCTGCATTTTATGCATGCTATGATGAAGAGGGAAATGTAAGTCCAGAGGGTGTTCGTGCGTTAACAAAATATTTTGTAGAAAAAGGCGTGAAAGGTGTTTACGTAAATGGCTCTTCAGGAGAATGTATTTATCAGAGTGTGGAAGACAGAAAAATTATTCTGGAAAATGTAATGAAAGCAGCAGAGGGAAAATTGACAGTCATTGCACATGTTGCCTGCAATAATACAAAAGAAAGTCAGGAACTTGCAAAGCATGCAGAAAGTCTTGGAGTTGATGCAATCGCAGCAATCCCTCCAATTTATTTCCACCTGCCGGAATATGCAATCGCAAAATACTGGAATGATATCAGCGAAGCTGCTCCAAATACAGATTTTGTAATCTATAATATTCCTCAGCTTGCAGGAGTTGCCCTGACACAGTCCTTGTTTACGGAGATGAGAAAAAATCCGCGTGTGATTGGTGTAAAAAACTCCTCTATGCCAGTTCAGGATATTCAGATGTTTAAAGCAGCAGGCGGAGAAGATTATGTTATCTTTAATGGTCCGGATGAACAATTTATGAGTGGACGTGTAATTGGAGCAGAGGGAGCAATCGGTGGAACTTATGGAGCTATGCCAGAATTATATTTGAAACTGGATGAGTATGTAAAAGCTGGAGAAATGGAAAAGGCAAGAGAGCTTCAGTATGCATGCAATGAAGTAATTTACAAAATGTGTTCTGCTCATGGAAATATGTATGCAGTGATTAAAGCAATTTTAAAAATTAATGAAAGTCTGGAACTTGGCGGAGTAAGAGAGCCACTGCCATCATTAATTGAAGAAGATATGGAAATTGTAAAAAGAGCAGCGCAGATGATTCGTGATGCGAAAGCAAAATATTTATAAGTAAAATAGTTATTTAAGTAGAAACACAATAGAAAATACAGAAAAAAGAGAAAGGGGCAGACCGAAAAGAAAGGTTTGTCCCTTTTGGGGTATTTGGTTATAAAGAAGCGGTAAAACGGATGGCTTGAGAAAGTGTAAGAAAGTGTATATAATAAAAGGAAAGCATAAGAGGAAAAAAGAGATGAAACAGTACATAAGTATTGATATTGGTGGAACAGCAATTAAATATGGTGTGATTGATGAAAATGCACAGATTTTAATAAAAAAATCTATGGAAACAGAAGCCTTTAAGGGTGGTCCTGAGATTCTTAAGAAAGCAATTGGAATTGTAGAGAAATTAATGAAGGAAACAAAATTAGAAATTTCTGGTATTTGTATTTCAACAGCAGGAATGGTAGATATCGAAAAAGGTTCTATTTTCTATTCGGCTCCATTAATTCCGAATTATGCGGGAACTCAATTTAAAGAAGTTCTGGAAGAAAAATTTAAAATTCCATGTGAAGTGGAAAATGATGTAAACTGTGCAGGACTTGCAGAATATCAATCTGGCGTAGCAAAGGGAAGCCACGTTGCTGTGATGTTGACAATCGGAACAGGAATTGGTGGCTGTATCATTTTAGATGGAAAAATCTTTCATGGTTTCAGTAACAGTGCGTGTGAAGTAGGTTATATGCATCTGGATGGCGGAGAATTTCAGGATTTGGGAGCGGCCAGTATTTTGACAAAAAAAGTTGCCAAAAGAAAACAGGAGTCAGAATCAGACTGGAATGGATATCATATTTTTGAGTCGGCAAAACAGGGAGACGAAACCTGTATTCAGGCGATTGATGAAATGGCGGATGTATTGGGAAAGGGAATTTCAAATATTTGTTATGTACTGAATCCAGAAATTGTTGTACTGGGAGGCGGAATTATGGCGCAGGAAGAATTTCTTGGAGACCGTATTAAGCAGGCGGTAAAGAAGTATCTGGTATCAAGTATTGAAGTAAATACGACAATTGCATTTGCAAAACATCAAAATAATGCAGGAATGTTAGGGGCGTTTTATCATTTCTGTGGAGTACATAAAAAAGAATAGTGCATAAGAAGAATAGGATGAAGATATGGGATATTATGTGAAATCAGTAGTGCCGGTAATTGAATCGAATTATGATAAGTTTACGACAGTAGAAAAAACAATAGCAGATTTTTTTATTCACAATAAAGAGAAAGGCGATTTTTCAGTAAAAGCAGTTGCAGAGCGACTTTTTGTGTCGAAAGCCTCTCTGGTACGTTTTGCTCAAAAATGTGGATATCATGGATATAAAGAATTTATTTATCAATATGAAGATTCATTGATAGAAAAACAGGAATCGATTACCGGAAATACACGCATGGTATTAAATGCATATCAGGAACTTTTGAATAAAACATATAGTCTTGTAGATGAGACGCAGGTTGGAAGAATTATAATTTATCTAAACCAGGCAGAGCGGGTATTTGTATGTGGAAAAGGAAGTTCCGGACTTTCTGCGCGAGAGATGGAACTGCGGTTTATGAGAATTGGGCTGAGAATTGATTCGCTCACAGATACAGATATGATGAGAATGCAGGCGGTCTTTCAGGATAAAAAAAGTCTGGTAGTAGGATTCAGCATCAGTGGAGAGAGGGAAGATGTGATTTATTTACTTCGTGAAGCTTATAAAAAAGGAGCAAAAACGATTTTGTTTACTGCAAAAAGCAAGGACAGTTTTAAGAAATACTGTTCGGAAGTTGTGCTGATTCCATCTTTACGACATTTAAATCATGGAAATGTGATTTCACCGCAGTTTCCAATTTTAATCATTCTTGATATTATTTATGCCTATTATATGGAACAAAACAAACATGTAAGAGAGGGCATGCATGACAGTACAATTCGTGCTTTGGAAGAAGCAGAAGAGATGCATACAAAATTTTTGGATGAAGAATAAAGGAGTAAAAAACCAATGCTGATTAAGAATGTAAAAGTCTTTACGGAAGACAAAAAATTTAAAAACGGAGCAATTGCCTTATCAGGTGACAAAATCAAGACAGTTTACACAGAAGCAAACATGCCGGATTCAGACTTGGAGGAAACCATTGATGGAAACGGTGCTTATGCGATTCCAGGTTTAATTGATTTACATTTTCATGGATGTAAGGGTGATGATTTCTGTGATGGAACAAAAGAGGCAATTGCGAGAATTGCAGAGTATGAGGCTTCTATTGGGGTAACTGCGATTGCACCTGCAACTATGACACTTCCGGTGGAAGAACTGGAGCATATTTTAGAGGTGGCTGCAGAATACAAAAAAGAAAATACAGACAAGCGCAGAGCTGATTTACTTGGCATTAATATGGAGGGACCATTTATCAGTCCTGCCAAAAAAGGTGCACAGGATGAAAGAAATATTATTCCATGTGATGTGGAAGTTTGCGAGCGGTTTTTAAAGGCATCGGATGGTCTGGTAAAATTTATCGGAATTGCACCGGAGGAGAGTGAAGAAGCGATTGATTTTATCAAGTCAGTAAAGGGGAAAGTAAATGTCTCTCTTGCGCATACCAATGCAGATTATAAGACGGCTAAAGCAGCATTTGAAGCTGGGGCAAATCATGCGGTTCATCTTTATAATGCAATGCCGCCGTTTTCACATCGTGCGCCAGGAGTGGTAGGTGCGGTTTATGACTGTAAACATGTAATGCCGGAAATTATCTGTGATGGAATCCATATTCATCCGGCAACGGTTCGTGCGACATTTGAAATGATGGGAGCAGAGCGTATGATTTTAATCAGTGACAGTATGCGTGCAACCGGAATGCCGGATGGTCAGTATACGCTTGGGGGTCTGGATGTAAAAGTAGTTGGAAAACTGGCTACTTTAGTATCAGACGGAGCAATTGCAGGTTCTGCGACAAATCTTATGGACTGCGTGAGAACGGTAGTAAAAGAGATGGGGATTCCTCTTGAAACAGCTGTTGCATGTGCGACAATGAATCCGGCGAAGAGCCTTGGAGTCTATGACGAGTACGGTTCCATTACAGAGGGCAAAAAAGCAAATATTGTGTTACTTGATAAAGATTTGGAATTACAGGCAGTTATTAAAGACGGGATGAAATTATAATGGAGTTTCGATTAGCGAAAAAACAGGAATTTGACAGCGTCAGAGATTTATATTGGATGTTGATTGATGAGACTTCGCATCTGCCGTCTTTTCCACACTGGAAAAAAGGTCTGCATCCATCAGATGAGTGGCTGTTAGAGAGTCTTGAAAAATCTCAGATGTTTGTATTAGAAGAAAATGGGGAAATTCTTGCCAGTGTTATCTTAAATAGCAAGGCAAATGAAAGTTATCGACTGGTAAACTGGAGCAGAGAGGTTCCGGACGAAAAGGTTCTGATTATTCATGTGCTTGCGGTTTCTCCAAAACATGCAGGCAAAGGGTTTGGCACAAAGATGATGCAGTATATTTTGGATTATGCAAAAGAAATCAGGATGCAGGCAGTCCGGCTGGACGTAATCAGTAATAACAGTTCGGCGGAACATTTATATCAGAAAATGGGATTTCGGTTTGTACAGACACAGAGGCTGTATTATGAAGTGACTGGAGAAAGAGATTTTAATCTGTATGAATATTATTTATAGCAGTCAACTGTTTCTGCCAAAGGATTTTGATGAGCCATGCCGTGGATGTTGGAGTTGTTTTAAGTTTTCGCATAATTCTCTTGAATTTCCACATACTACCCATACAGTACAATAATGGGAAACTAAGAGTATGATGAAAAAATACAGGAGGAATTTAAGATATGAAAGCGACAGGAATTGTCAGGCGGATTGATGACTTAGGAAGAGTTGTAGTGCCAAAGGAAATCAGAAGAACTCTGCGGATTAAGGAAAGTGATCCACTGGAGATTTTTACGGACCGTGATGGAAAGATTATCTTAAAGAAATATTCACCAATTGGGGAACTGGGAGATTTTGCAAAGGAATATGCACAGAGTCTGGCACAGGTTTCGGGCTATACGGTGTGTATTGCCGACCATGACCAGATAATTGCAGCAAGTGGAAAGCGGGCAAAAGAATATGCGGGAAGATTAATTGATGAAGAACTTGAAACCGTAATTTTGAATCGTAAAACGGTAAAACTTGCGAAGAAAGAAGCAGTCAGATTGACGCAAAACGATGCGGGAGGATATCAGTCGCAGGTGATTTCAGTAATTACAAGTCTTGGTGACTGTGTCGGAGCAGTGATTATTTTCAGCGAAAATGGCGAGACAGAACTTGGCGAGACAGAAATTAAACTTGCAAAAGCGGCAGCAGGATTTTTAGGAAGACAGATGGAGCAATAGAATTTCGTTTGCGAGATTAAAAAAATGGACATGACAAAGCAAAAAAATTGTCATGTCCATTCTTTATTTCATGATTTTATATTCTATCATATCAGCCAGAGTACCACGTCTATAATACTTGCATAGGTGTGGGTGAATGGCTGTGTTTTATTTTATTCCCTGATTTTTAATATAATTTTTCACTACATCCAGAGTATTTTCACTTACGGTTGCAATAAAATAACTGTCAGACCAAAAATAAGGTTTCCAGTAATACTTTTTAAGCAGTGTATCTCCATAAAGCTTACGAACTTTGCGGGACGTCTGAGTTTTTATTACATTGACAAGTTCTGACGGAGGAGTCTGCGGGTTCGCTTCAATAAGCAGATGTATGTGATCCAGTTCCCCATTTAACTCAAGTATATTAAACCCTCTGCTTTCAGCTACATAATTAATCCGTTCATAGACAGCAGTTTTTACATTGCCGGTAAGAACCGGATGTCTGTATTTTGTTATAAGTACTATATGATACTGCAATAAAAAACAGCTGTGCCTGTTTGTATAATATTCGTACCCTGTTTTCTTTTTCATAAGGATCAAATTCTCCTTTACATACAAACATATGTTTGCTATAATTATATCAGAGATAATCCATGTTTTCAATACTTACAAAAGGAGTGCAGCTATATGTCTTATAAGGTAATCCAGTGTCAGATAGCACAGGACAGCTTAATATATGATTACTGCGACAGCAATGCTCAAAAAGCAAAGCTGTTGTATAATGCTGCGCTCTTTCGTATCAGACAGATTTTCACAGGCTGGGATAAAGACTCTCGTACGGACAATGAGAAAGAAGTCTTTGCTGAAGTAGATCTTCTGCAACAGACTTATCCTTCTGTTAAAGTGAAAAAGGTCATTTCATACGGTCACCTTGAGAAACTGATGCGCGTTACGCATAACCCTGACTTCTTTGCAGGACTTCCAATGCAGACGGCACAGGCTGTTGTCAAACATGCAGGAACCGATTTCTCAAACTGGCTGAAATCCTTAAAGGCTTACAAGCAGGATCCGTCAAAGTTTTTAGGAAAACCGCAGATGCCGCACTACCAGAAGCGTAATGTTATCACATTTGGTATTACGAATCAGGATGCTGTATTATATCCCGCAGATCATGGTGTTAATTTAAAACTCCCGGGTAGAAAGGAACGCCTTTATCTTTCAAATGTAGAAGCGGATTCCGTCCTCAAAGAGGTTAAAATCAAGCCTTATTATGGAAGATACATCCTGTGTCTTACCCTCGAAAGTGAAAATTTTGCCGCAGATAATACAGACATGCCCAACATATGCGCCATAGACTTTGGTGTGAGCAACTTCGCAGCTGTCGTATGCAATGATGGTTCATCAATGCTGTACAAGGGCGGAGCGGTTCTGTCAGAGTGTCAGTGGTTTCACAAAAAGAGAGCTAAAGCTGTCAGCATTATCACAAAAGGCCATGAACACATGCATGCCAGCTCCAGATACCTGAGCGCCTTAAGCAGGCATCATGCCGATTTCATTAAGGATCAGTGTCATAAAATCAGCCGCAGCATTATAAACTACTGCATGGAACATCACGCCGGTACACTTGTTCTTGGCGAAAACAAACGCTGGAAACAGGACTGCGACATGGGTTCACAGAACAACCAGAACTTTGTCTCAATGCCTACAGGGCTGCTCAAACAGATGATTATTTACAAAGCATCTGATGCCGGAATAAAGACAATCATGCAGGAAGAGTCATACACCTCACAGGCTGACATAACAGCAATGGACTACATTCCTGTTTATGGCGTTGATGCCGAAAATGCGGTATTTTCTGGCAGGCGCATAAGCCGCAGTCTCTACCGCTGCTTTAACGGCATGATCATCAATGCCGACTGCAACGGTGCCGCAAATATCATGCGCAAGGCCATAACGGATGCATGGAACAGCATAACTGATTTTTCATTCCTCGCATCACCTGAAGTGTCAGGATTCCACGAACTGAATCCCCTAAGTATTTCCGTAAAAGGGATAGCGGCCGCGTGAACGGCCTCGGCAGGTGGTGGACAGCTTATTTTTAGGTTCGAAAGACGACTTATAAAGTGTCCTGCTGCCACCCAGATACCACTTCCATAGGAGCTATGCACCGCATGGGAGTTGGTAATTCATCATTCCATACTTCACTTTGATTCTCTCCAGTTTTTCAATCATTGGCTTACTTGCAATCCACAAAAAGATTACCGTTGCCGATGCATGAACCAAGTCTACCGGAAGCCCTGACATATAAATTGCCAGCAGATTTCGCTTGGTAATTGCATAGGAGGTCATCACAAGGGAAGCCGGGTTCATGATTCCTCCATAGATAAACACGGTCGCTAAAAATCCATAAATACAAAGCGAAATCTTACGTGCTTTCAACCAGCCTTTTTGAAATAAAATACCTGCCAAAAATCCGATAATTCCAGCAGCAAACATCTGCCACGGAGTCCACGGTCCCTGTCCAAAGAGCATATTCGAAGAAAGCATGGAAAGCGCACCAACTAAAAAGCCCGATTCTGCACCAAAGCAGACGGCTGAAATAATGGTCACAGCCACAACCGGTTTAAAGCTTGGCACCATAAAAAATGCTGCACGGCCTGCAACTGCAATTGCAACCAAAACCGCAATTGTAAGCAGTTCTCTTGCCTGCGGTTTTCTTCCTTCAAAAATCAAAAAGAACGGCAGCATGCAGTAAACTGCAATCGCCAGACTAATGACAAAATATTTTCGGTCATCAAAAAGCGTAATTCCAATCCAGATTGTAACCGGAATTAAAATTAAAATCAAAAACATAGATGCAATCGTACGTTTTGACAGCTTTCCCTTGTGTTTTGGCGCTGTCAGTACATCCTGCGCTTCCCAGAAATCGTTTTTTTCCGGTTCTGATTTCTCATCCCAGAAATCCAGGTCTGTTTCCTGTGCCGGTTTCTTCCCATCTAAAAAGGCATCCAGAAAGACATCTAATTTTTCTTCTTTCAGCACGACACCGCCTCCTCTTCTGTCTGATTGATTGCTTTTACCACATCCTCTACTGTTACCGCATTTGGAAAATAATTTCTTGCCATACGGTTTGCAGCAGTGGTATAAAAGTTATTTCCAGCAAAAAATTTTCTCGATTCTTCACTGGTTACCACATTTCCCTGAAAGAACAGTCCGGTACGATCCGCATACTGCGCACAAAATTCTACATCATGAGAAATCATCAAAATCGTTACACCATGTTCACTTAATTTTCTTAATATTTCTCCGAGTTCTTTTTTATAATGATTATCAATTCCTTTGGTCGGCTCATCCATCAAAAGAATTTTCGGGCGAAGCAGAAGTACTTTTGCAAGTGCCAGTCTCTGCTGCTCTCCACCACTTAAATCATAGGGATGCCGGTCTAAAAGCCCTTCTAATCTTGTTAACGAGACAATTCCCTCAACTGCATCTTTTTTCTTCATTTCAATTGGATATGCCTCACTTTTTCTTTCCCGTTTTCCATCTATCACTTCATATAAATCCTCTCTTACGGTTTTCTTCACGAACAGACTTTGCGGATTTTGCGGCATTACTCCTAAGAACCCATGATAGAGGTCATCATCACTGTATTTTCCGATTTCTTTGCCTTCCAGATAGATTTTACCACGGTACGGAAAACGAATTCTTGCAATCAGACTCATCGCTGTACTTTTTCCGGTTCCGTTTCCTCCTACCACTGCAAAGATTTCTCCTTTTTTGATGTCCAGGCTTAACCCTTTTACCACATCCGGCAAATCCCGTTCATAGCGAAACCAGACATCTTTGATTCGGATTTCCGGAATTTCTTTTTCCGGTTCTTTTTTCAGAGCTGCAAGTTTTTCAAAAATAGAACTCTTCTTTTTTGCTGTCTCTTCCTGATTTCCTTCTTTTTTTATTTTTATACCTTTTGTCTCTAATTCCTCTGACAGCCAGCGTCGTCCCTGACTAACAGTAAGCGGACACCGAAGGGAACTGTTTGTTCCGGCATAAATCTGCATCGGTGCCGGCATGGAAAGAAACATATCATGTCCCATCGTTCTTAACTGCTCCCCAATTTCATTCGGTGTTCCGTCTGCTATCATCCTTCCTTTATCCATGACATATACTTTATCTGCCCATGGAATGACATCTTCTAAGCGGTGTTCGGTTAAAATCACAGTAGTCCCGATATCACGATTAATTTTCCGAACCGTCTCTAAAAAATCGGAAGCTGCAATTGGGTCAAGTTGGGAAGTCGGTTCATCTAAAATCAAAAGTTTCGGGTGCATTGCCATAACAGAAGCAAGATTTAAGAGCTGTTTTTGTCCTCCCGATAATTCACTGACATTTTTTAAAAACCAGGAATGGATTCCAAAATAAGAAGCCATCTCTGCCACCCGAAGCCGAATCGTAGGCGTATCATAGCCAAGGCTTTCTAATCCAAAAGCAAGTTCATGCCAGACTTTATCGGTTACAATCTGATTATCCGGATTTTGAAGCACATAGCCAATTTCTGCACTTTGTGTCCGCAAATCCACGTCTTCCAGATTCTGCCCGCCGTATAAGATTTCTCCCTTCTTTTCTCCATGTGAAGCAAGCACACTTTTAAACTGCCGAAGCAGAGTGCTTTTTCCGCATCCACTCTT
>ENA-ORUN01000149-ORUN01000149.1-human-gut-metagenome-genome-assembly--contig:-NODE-149-length-83707-cov-17.825061_pt1 | contig 83707 bp, 75 predicted proteins | sample MGYA00242080_ERZ509209 | MGnify/ENA primary metagenome ERZ509209 (study PRJEB26280, sample SAMEA2338786) | human gut metagenome | biome: human gut; feature: human-associated habitat; material: faeces... | reverse complement strand
CTTCCGATCGTTTATTTATTTTTTATCATATACTCAAAATCTACAGTTGGCCAATCACAAATTTAAGATAATTCCAACTTACCAGTATATAATTGATAGTAGGTTCCTTTATTCTTAATAAGATCTTCATGATCTCCACGTTCAATGATCTTACCATGTTCAAGTACAATGATCGCATCACTATTTCGGATCGTAGATAGTCGATGGGCGATTACAAATACAGTTCTACCTTTCATCAGGTTATCCATTCCTCGCTGTACAATGCTTTCTGTTCTTGTATCAATACTTGATGTTGCTTCATCTAAGATCAGTACTGGTGGGTTGGCTACGGCTGCTCTGGCAATGGATAGTAACTGTCTCTGTCCTTGAGATAATCCTTCTCCGTCTCCGCTGATCACAGTGTCGTAACCATCTGGAAGCATTTTGATGAACTGGTCTGCGTGTGCTAATTTGGCTGCTTCGTAGATCTGTTCGTCGGTTGCCCCTAAATTTCCGTAACGGATATTGTCTTTGATCGTTCCTGTAAACAGGTGTGTATCCTGTAATACAATTCCTAAGGAACGTCTTAAGTCGTCTTTTTTGATCTTCTTGATGTTGATTCCGTCGTAACGAATCTTACCATCCTGAATGTCATAGAAGCGGTTGATCAGGTTTGTGATCGTTGTTTTTCCGGCTCCTGTGGATCCTACAAATGCTAGCTTCTGTCCTGGTTTTGCGAACAGACTAATGTCATGAAGGATGGTTTTATCTTCGTTGTAACCAAACGTTACATCTTCAAATCTTACATCTCCAGTTAATTCTGTATATGTTACAGACCCATCTGCAGAGTGTGGATGTTTCCATGCCCACATTCCTGTTCTTTCTTCACATTCGATAATGTTTCCATTTTCATCTTTCTTCGCATTTACTAATCTTACATATCCCTCATCTGTCTCAGGTTCTTCATCGATCAGGGCAAAGATCCTTTCTGCACCTGCAAGTGCCATTACAATAGAGTTAAACTGCTGTGCGACCTGCATAAATGGCTGTGTGAAACTCTTTGTAAACTGAAGGTATGATGCCATGACACCTAATGTGATCCCTCCAATACCTTCAATAGCTAACACACCACCTAATACCGCTGTTAATACAAATTGAAGGTTTCCGATATTACCTACAACTGGACCCATGATATTTGCATATTTGTTGGCATTTGCAGCACTTTCAAACAGAGATTCGTTTAACTTGTCAAATTCTTCTTCTGATTTACGTTCGTGGTTAAAGACTTTGACAACTCTCTGTCCATTCATTCTCTCTTCGATAAATCCTGTCACATCGGCTAATGATTTTTGCTGGCGGATAAAGTATTTTCCGCTGTTTCCACCAATCGCTTTTGTCACCGTGATCATGATTCCGATAACAACAACTGCAAGAATCGTTAAAATCGGACTTAATACTAACATAGAAATAAATGTTACAATGATCGTGAAAAATGACATCAATGCCTGAGGAATTGCCTGGCTGATCATCTGTCTTAATGTGTCCGTATCATTTGTGTATAAACTCATGATCGAACCATTTGTATTCTGGTCGAAATAACGGATCGGTAATGTCTGCATATGTTCAAACATATCGTCTCTGACACGTTTTAGGACTCCTTGTCCGATAAATACCATCATCCTTGTATAAATAAATGTTGCAATGACACCTGCTGCAAAGATGCATCCAAGGACGATCATTGCGTGGTAAAAATTTGTGAAATCTGGATTGCTCTGTCCAACCAAAGGCAGGATGAAGTCATCGAGCATAAATTTCAATGATAAAGATACAGATACAGAAGCTGCTGCACTGATGAAAATGCAGACAAACACGAGAATAAACTGTAATTTATAAGTATCTGTTACATATTTTAAAAGACGTTTTGCTGTCTTCGCCGTATTTTTGTTGATCGTCTTTTCTGGTCTTTTACTCATCGTCTTCTCCCCCTTTCACCTGTGATTCATAGACTTCTCTGTAAATATCATTTGTCTTTAATAATTCTTCGGATGTTCCAACACCCATGATCTTTCCATCATCTAATACGATGATCTGGTCTGCATCTTCGATGGAAGATACTCTCTGTGCGATGATGATCTTTGTTGTATTCGGAATTTCTTCACGGAATGCCTTACGGATCAATGCATCTGTCTTTGTATCAACCGCACTTGTGGAATCATCTAAGATCAAGATCTTTGGTTTCTTTAATAACGCTCTTGCGATACACAATCTCTGTTTCTGTCCACCAGAAACATTGTTTCCACCCTGTACGATCTGTGTATTGTATCCAGATGGAAATTCATTTACAAACCCGTCTGCCTGTGCTAATTTACACATTCTCTGAACTTCTTCATCGGATGCATTTTCATCTCCCCAACGGATATTATCGTAAATTGTTCCTGTAAATAATACATTCTTCTGGAGTACCATGGATACCTGGTCTCTTAATGCTTCTAAGTTGTAATCACGGACATCAATGCCGCCGACTTTGACACATCCTTCTGTAACATCGTAAAGTCTTGGGATCAACTGTACTAATGTAGATTTTGCACTACCTGTTCCACCGATGATTCCAATCGTCTGTCCGGATCTGATATGAAGATCAACATCTTTTAAGGAAAGATTTCCATCTTCTCCTGCATAACTGAAGTTTACATGATCAAAGATGATCTCTCCATCTTTCACTTCTGTTACTGCATCTGCTTTATCCTGCATTTCTGGTACTTCTTCCAAAACTTCTGTAATACGGTCTGTAGATGCTTCTGCGATCATGATCATTACGAATACGAAGGTTACCATCATCAGAGAACCAATGATCTGTAATGCGTATACGATGATACTTGTTAATTCTCCAGTTCCCATTGTTCCATGGATGATCCCTGTTCCACCGATCGCTACAAGCAGAAGTATAACAACATACATTGTAAACTGCATAACTGGTGAGTTCCATGCAACGATCTTTTCTGCTTTTGTAAACAGTGTATATACATACTTGGAAATTCCGTGGAATTTATCGATTTCATAATCTTCACGTACAAATGCTTTTACCACACGGGATGCGTTTACATTTTCCTGTACGGAATTATTTAAGATATCATATTCATCAAATACTTTGATAAAGTGTGGATGTGCTTTTTTTGCAATAAAGATCAATGTTCCTCCTAGTAATGGAATCACGATCAAAAATAGTATCGCTACTTTCACACTGTACTTTAATGTCATTACCCATGATAAAATGATCATGATCGGTGCTCTGGCAAGTAGTCGGATACTCATCATATAGGCCATCTGGATATTTGTAATATCTGTTGTCATACGTGTGACAAGTCCTGATGTTGCAAAGTGGTCGATATTCTTAAATGAGAACTCCTGCACTTTGTAGAATATATCGTGTCTTAAGTTCTTTGCATATCCAGCACCTGCAACGGCTGCCATATTTCCAGCTGAAATCCCGAAAAACAGGGATAACATTGCCATAACAACCAGGATCACTCCTCGCTGGATAATATAATGTAAATCTCCGCTTGTCATTCCGATATCAATGATATTTGCCATCTCCATCGGAATCAAAACTTCCATCAGTACCTCAAGAATTACCAGGATTGGAGCAAGTATGGATTGTTTTTTGTATTCTCGGACTGATTTTAATAGGGTCTTATTCATCTTTCTTTCCTTCCTCCTTGTGTTTTTCTATAAGATTTTGTAATACCTGATATAAAACATGTTTGCATGTTATGACATCTTCCTCAGGAATGCCTTTTTCCATTCTTTTTTCACTAAGCTTAATATCTTCCAAGATTGCCTGTCTTAATCCTTCGGCTTTCTCTGTTGGTACCAGCCGCTTCTTTCTAGCATCTCCTTTGACACTTTCTCTTGTCAGATATCCGTTCTTCTCCATCAACTGTACATATCCTGTCACAGTTGATTTGCGGATCTGAAATTCTTCTTCAATGTCTTTTTGATAAAGATCTTTATGCATTGTTTCTAATAAAAACTTACTAAATTTCTGATTATCTTTTCATAAGCTGGTAAATGTCGGTATAGCCTGTATTTTAGGGCTTTATCGGCATTTTCCGTTTGGAAGATACTCTGCATAAGCTGGCATTTACCAGCATGAAAATGCAACCAAAAGTAGTAAATGAGTAGTACAATCACCGATTTAAGAAGCAAGAGCCAGTCTTTCAAGTTCTGCTTTTGCTGAATTGAAAGTACCGTGTGCGTAGTACCCTAATGTCATGGTGATGTTTGAATGTCCCATGATGTATTGTAGGGTGTTCGGGTTCATTCCTTTGTTTGCCATGTTCGTGCAGTAGGTATGTCTGAATGAGTGCGGTGTGATGTTTGGTAGCTGGTCTTTATGTGTCTTGTTATATTTCTTCACAAGTCCACGTAACATACTTACATAGTTACCAGCCACTTTAGGGAAGCCCTTTTGGTTTAGGAACAGGAAATTGCTGTAACCATTGATAACGATAGGCTCTGCCTTTCCTCTGTTCTGTAACACTCGCTTAAAGGCTTGATAGGCTCTTTCTGTCATTGGAAGCTGGCGTTCTCCTTTTTTGGTCTTAGGTGTTTCAATGTAGTAGCCGATTTCAGTATCTTTCAATAGCTGGTGGTCTACATTGATGATACGGTTTGCCATATCAATATGGACTGTCAGACCGCAAAATTCAGAGATACGAAGCCCCGTTTCCAGAAGAATAACCACTTCATCATAATACTTGCTGTACGTCTTGTCCTGTTCCATAAAGGCAAGCATTTTTTCTTCCTGCTCTGGCGTGAGAATGACTTTAGGCTCTGAATTATCTTCCAGAACGTCGCTCAATTTGAAGTTAAAAGGATTTTTTCTGATACAGTCGTCCTCAATCGCCATATAGAATGACGCTTTCAGAGAACGCTTGTAGTTGCTAATCGTCTTGTAGGAAAAGCCATTCTCATACATTCGCATAGCCCATTCCTTACCGTCCGATAGCTTCACCGTATCAATGCTCCTTGCACCCAGCGGGTCGTTTTCCAGAATTTTCATAAGATACTGGCGACCTTTTTCTGTGTTGCGTTTCACATTCTTTCTCTGGCTGTTCTTCTTTGCGTAAAGCTGGCAGACTGTCATTTTCCCGCCTATGGTGTTAATACCGTCGTCGAGGTCTTTCTTAATCTTTTTCTGCTTTTCCCTCAATGACAAATCTTCACGTTTCCCAGCGGGTGTCTTGTCCGTTGGAACAAGTTTCCAAGCATACTTAAACTGTGGTTGCCCGTACATATCGGTATATTTGTAAACGTATCTTCCGTCTTTTCTCTGGCTCTCTCCAAGTCGTAAATTGCGTCCCTTGCTGTCTTTTCTCTTTACATTAGACATAGTGCGAAGCTCCTTTCCGTCAAGGAATGAGCCGTTGATACGCTATACTTTATTATACCATATCTACGGCTCGCTGACATTAGATTTCGTCCAATGTATCAATGATTTTTTCAAACTGTTTTCGCTTAATCTGCACACGGTTTCCGTTGACAATCACCCAGCCAGCGTCGAGATTTTCCTCTGCCAGCTTACGCAATTTCTTTTCCCCGATACGGAAGTATTTTGACGCTTCCTCAATCGTCAGCGTGTACTTCTCCCAGATAGGCACATCAGTATTGTTTGTCATGTATAAGCACCCCCTTTACTGTGTGTCTTTTGGAAGCAGACAGACGGCTCTGGAAAAGCTCCGCTGGTATCTCAACCAATCTCATTCCTATGAGCAAAACCACCTCTGGGACGTATCATTATCCTGTGAATACAGGTCGTGGCAAAGCGACTTTTCCAACGGTCGCTCTCGGATCACTGCATGGGTCGCTCGCTCTCTTTTGGAAAGGTCATGGCGTACAGTCCCCGTGGCTCGCTGTATCACAAACGTATCTGTCTGCTTTATTCACTTGTCAAAGAACAACAACGGCTGTTTATACGCCTGTCAAAGCCCATATAAACACAAAGATATATAGACTTTGAAAGATGTATAAATCCCAGAGAGGACGCAGGAAAGGGGGTAATGCGTCGCTCTGTAATGGGACGTAGATTTACGCTACTTTGAAATTAAGCACCTGCTCAATCAGCTTTGCTTCCAGACGGCTACGCATATCCTCGTCAACGGTGGTATGAGGATTGCCGTATTCGTCAATGCTTGTTCGCATGGACAAGCGGGCAATATAAGGCTCGTAATGGGACAACACAACATTCATAGCCAGAATATCGCCCTGCGAAGCTGAAACGATAACAGGGTAAGGCAGTAAGCCGTTGCCTTTATGTACCGCTTTATTCTTCTTCATGCTGTTTTTCCTCCATTCTTTTTCTGACTTTTTCAAATCCTCTTTGACGCTTATAGTTCACTGTACGGCGTACAATTTTCAGCAGGTCGGCAATCTCGCCGTCATTGAAGCCTAAACCGTAGAGCAACAAGATAAAGCGTTCTTCCTCAGAAAGTTCCTGCAATGCTTCACTCAACAGCTCATTCTTGATTTTCACGTCGTAGCCCATGACTTTGTAAAGGTCATAGTCCGTGGAATAATCATCATAAGTGGCAAGCTCCGCAAGCTGTTCTGGCGTGAGTTCTGAAAAGGAAACCTGTACGTCATTCAAATGCTGGTAATGCTTCTGAATGTTGATAGCTTCATTCTTCAAAATCTTCTTGCAGTAACAGTCAAAGACTTTCTGGACATCTTCTGGAGAAGTGGGTCTGTTCATGTTTTCACCTCCTTTCGTTTGTCAAAAGGTGGTGATTGTAACCGCTCCTTCCCCCTTTCCGTCATTAATACAAATGAGAGGGTACGAGCTGGCAAAGTTTGAAAAAGAAATCCAGAAAAAGCAAAAAAGCCCAAGAAGTTGTGATAACCTCGTTGAGCTTTAGTGAATATAATCGACAGATAGTGAGGAAATTCTACACGGAAATAGCTGTAAACTCCCTTAACATGGATTAAAATTTTTTTAACGATTTTCTTTTATGCACTCCTGCCATTCGCAATCCTCCCGTGAAGAAACCGCCTTGCCAGAATAAGGCAAATTTCAACAAGATAAGCATAAAAGATAAATCCGTCCTAATTCCGTCCAAATCCCTGTTTTTTAGCAGGAATGAAAAAAGGCTATCACACCCAGCAGAAATGCCGTGGTTGCGATAACCTGTGTATCAGATAATCTCTGTATTTTCTTTGATAAGCTGGCGTATCTCGTCCCGCTTTGCTGGCGGTGCTTGACTGATGAAGTCCTCTATCCATTCGTCAGTCTGTTCATAGACATTTTCATCTTTAAAATATTCTGGATAGTCTTTCAAAATATCAAACTCCCTGTCTGTGCGTTCCGCTTCCTTGCAAGCCAGCTCTAAATGCTCACTAATCAATTCCTGTGTGCAGGAAGAATAGCCAAGAGCGGTTGTGATATAAGTGATACGCTCAAAATCAGCCTGTGTCATAGCTTCCTTGCCTGTAAGTAGGTCATAGTCATGCTGTCCGCATAGAGACAGAAACACTTTCTTTTGCTTCTCCGCTTGTCCCATAATAGCCACTCCTAAATCCTTAAAATTTTAGCTGTCTGCTGGCAGTACAGATAAATTCCTCTGGGGTAGGGGTACGGTTGCCAAACATACGCTTAAACTCTGCCTGCTGGTCTGGGTCGTCACTGTCCATTACCGCTATGATTTTATCCTGTATCTGCTCACGGACTTCTGAAACAGAAAGCCCGTACAGACGAGCCATTTCTTTAATCATTTTCTTGCTGTCCCTTTTACTGAATTTCATCATACAGTCAGAACACCTCTTTTCTTAAAATTGATGATATATTCCAAAAAAATTCGTCAAAAATATAGTACATAAATGTTTCATCTATACAAGCTATTATATTACACTCTGTGAATAGTTACAATAATGAAAAGCAAGAAAGGAGAGGAAAACTGTGGAAATAGACTATAAAGCAATCGGACAGCGTATCAAGATAGCACGAATTAAGAAAGGCATAACACAGGAAGCCGTCGCAGACATTATAGATATTACCCCAGCCCACATGAGCAACGTGGAAACAGGGAAAACGAAAGTCAGCCTGCCTACACTGATTGAGATTGCCAATGCTCTTTCCGTATCAGTTGATGTTCTCCTATGTGATAATGTACTTGCTTCACAGAATATTTTCAAGGGAGAAGCAAAAGAGATTTTTGAGGATTGCGACGAATACGAAACCCGATTTTTAGTTGACCTGCTGAAATGTGCAAAATCAGCCATGCGTAGGGACAAAGAAGTAAGAAATCAGTTCAATAGATAAAACCGTAGCGTGCAGATCACAATGGATTGTGAAATACAGCTACGGTTTTTCTTCTCCGCTGAATTTATATCCCACACCCCAGACAGTGATAATATATCGTGGATTGTCTGGGTGTGGTTCGATTTTTAGTCTTAGCTTTCTGATGAACGAGGAAAGATTGCTTGCGTCTGGTGCATTGTCATATCCCCATACCTTTTCATAAATCTGTTCTTTTGTGAACACCTGTCCTTTGTGGCTGGAAAGGAAATATAGTAGGTCAAATTCTTTAGCTGTCAGATGTATTTTATCTCCTTTGCTGTCAGTAATAGTACGGGTAAAGTAATCTATATTTAGGCTTTCGTCCGCTTGTTTAAATGCAATAGGTGTAACACATAATGTATTTGACAGCCATTCTACTAACTGATTAAAAAGAGCTTCTTCTTTATCTGTAAATTCTGCAACTAATATTTTCCCATAGTACCACCTGCCTCTTTTAAAAATTTTTTATATCTTGTTTTTAAGTTCTATCATAATAGTTCTCTTAAATTGCAAGTAATGTTCTCTGTAAAATAGATAAGTTTTCCAACTGTGAACCTTCATGTAAAGTACAACTTAACCATTTACACAACTTTCAAAAAATAATTGTTCCAGCATATTAAAATTTTGTGGGTTACTATGTTCTAAAAACCTGTGGTTACGGTCTATAAAAATAACTTTATCGCAGAAATTTGAAACTAAATCTAAATTATGTGCAGAAAACAAAATCATTTTCCCTTTATCTTTAAACGAAAGTAAAATTCTTTTTAAGACGGCAACACTTTCGGGGTCAAGACCATTAAACGGCTCGTCTAAAATAATATTTTGAGCATTAGAAATCAATGCGCCTATCAAATATATTTTTTGCTTCATTCCTAGTGAATAAGTTTGAATAGTCATATCCAATGAATTTTCTAATTTTAAATTTGTTATATAATCTGAAATTAAATCAGTACATCTTTCTCGTTGGTTATAAAGTCCGCATACAAAATCAAGATATTCTTTACCTGTTAAGTTTAAAAACATTACTTTTGTGTCTGGGACAAAGGCGTAATGATATTTTGCTTGAAACTCTGATGAATAAATACCGTCTATCTTCACAACTCCTTTATCCAATAGATATGGCTGTGTAATTGCATTTAAAAAAGTAGATTTTCCAATCCCATTTACCCCCACTAAAGCATAAATACAATGATTATCTAAAGTTATACTCTGATTTTTAAAAATCTCTTTAGTCCCATACGATTTATAAAGATTTTCAACTTCTATCATATATAACTCCGCCTTTCTTAAATACAAAAATCGTTGCTAACAGGATAGTAAAAATAAGGTTTATTACAGATAGACCAAGAAGAATATCGGAAAATTTTAATTTTTGTAAAAGACATATTTCTAAAATTGTTAATCCGACGATTGCTAACAAAACGAATATCTTATTCATGTTCCCTTGAAATAATAAATTTGTGCCATTGATATTTCGGGGCATTTTATAATCAAAATAAACACCCATAACAGAGGTTAATAAGTTAGTAACTGTTCCAAAAATAAGTAAAGAAATATCAAACAACAGACCGTTGCCAATACTGCTAATAATCCATATAAAACTAACTATAATTTCGTTCCATAAAAATCCTACAACTACTTTGGCAAAAAATATCCTCACATAATTTATAGGAAAAAACTTATAGTATTGAATGTTTTTATCACTAGAATACGAAGTGCAGGAAATCGTGTTGATTGCACAGCATAGTATCATCAACGAAAGATCCAATATGTTCAGCATAGATGAGTTAGTTTCTGTTATCCTTTTTAGCAAAATATTCCCTAGCAGATAAACGGTAATAACACTTTTTATACTTGAGTAAAAAAATAATTCTTTATTTCTTGTCACTCTACACCATTCAATTAAAAAATATGGACTATTGCAGAATGGGTTTCTTTTATACCTATGTGCTGGTTTTGTAAATGTCAGTAAGTAATAATAACTTTTGAGGTAACACGTTTTGCTCATTCTTGTAACTGTAACGAACCCCAAGAACAAAATCAGCAAAAGGATAGGGAATAAAATCATATAATAACTTTGAATCCAGTTTGAAATATTCCATAACAATAAAGGGTTAGCAAGGTACTCTATAAACGAATATGCTCCTAACCCTATTATTAAGAGAAACCCGCCATATTGAATGACTAATATCGTATAACCACAGAACTTTTTACTGATGAATGGTATGCCTATCATTAGTACAAATATCAAACAATCAAATATCATCGACAATAAAATACATATTAGTCCATATGAAATCGTCAATGAAATTTTATCGTTAAAGAAAAGTATATATGGTATAAAAAAACATATATATATTAAAACTTGTACCTTACATAGTCTGAATATTACTGCATAAATAATTTGTGATACTTTTATGGGGAAATTCAATAAATGTTCTATATTGGGGTTGCTACATAATTGTTCTGGGATTTTATATAATGCCAACAAAACATTTCCTGCTACTAAAATACATATAATCAATACTAAGATATTTATTGTTGGCCGTACCCAATTATTTGCAATTAGATACCAAAATAAAAAGCCTATATATAATCCAATAACTGTCAATAAAGCACCAAAAATATATGATTTTCTTCTTCCGAACAAAACAGTATTGATTATCTGTTTCATGAAATTGCCTCGTTACATTAAAGTGAAATAATATATAGTGCTTCCAACTAATAATAATGCCATGATTATGCTGTTTAACGACGATAATCTTTTTTGCTTAATGAAACTGAAATTCAACAGTAATGCAATAATCGGAACTAGCCAAACGCCCAATACACTGGGAATAGGATAATTCGTATCTCCACTATGCAAAATATCAATTTCACTAGGCAAAAAGAATAACATAATTGCTGAAACTAAAAACATAAGAATGATAATTCCAAAATTTATTTTTGCATACTTCTCGTTACTTTCATTAAAGCTGTCTCCCAAAAAATTTTTTAAAAAATTTCTAATCATGTTTAATTCCTCTCTTTCTTTATTTTGTTGTACTTAATCAAAGAATATATTGCGGGTATGCCAATCCAAAAAATAATTCCAATCAAAAGAATAATGTCTGATTTATTAAAGCAAAAGTATAAAATTGCCATAATCAGAACTAACGGGAATGTGAGATAACCCAATAATCGGTTCGCAATTTTCCAAGTATTTTCATCTCTGGTTGTCCACGGTAATCTTAATCCCATATATTTATTGAACGGAAGTTTAGGGGCAATATTTCCACTAAAAATCATAATAGTAATCAAAAGGAAAAATTGATACGGAACATTACCTATCAAATCTTTTTTGACCAAAGGGATTAAATACAATATCACTACAAACACCATACTTAATCTATTCATACGTCGCATGGTTTTTATTTTCGGATTTTCGCTGGATAATCCTGTTATTTTTTCTAAGCGTGTGTGTGCTATTCCCAATAGAATAATCAATCCTACTCCAATCAATAAGGATAATTTATCCATATTCATAAAAAAGGCTATCAGAAGCACTATTATGGATAGCAAAAATATAATTAAATCCAAAATACCAATCGTTCTTTTCATTTCCAATTACTCCTTTTTCCCGAAAATAGCCATAAATCCAGATAACGCTTGTTGAAGTACCGTTACATTGATTGAATAAATTACAAAGTTTCCTTGTTTTTCCGAAGATACCAACTCCGCTTCCCGTAGAATGTTTAAATGTTTTGTCAAAGCAGGTTTGGATATATCAAAATGTTCGGCAATTTCACCCGCACTTAAATCTTTGTCATTAAGTAGTTTTAAAATTTCTCGTCTTGTAGGGTCGCTGATTGCTTTAAAAACATTTCCCACATTCACACCCCTTTCATTTAACCAAAAAGTTAATTAACCTTACGGTTAAATACTATATCAAAAATTTGTTTCTGTCAACAGAAATTCAAGTTTTCGTATTTATCGTTCTTTTATAATAGCGTGCAAATCTTATGAGAAATGCACGCTTCAATCGTTATCCTATAATCTTCCAGTTGCTATCTTTGTGAAGCGTCAGCTCATATTGTGATACCTGTGTCGCCTTTGTCTGGTTGTCAATGAACTTCACAGATACCTTGACTTTCACATTATCTCCGTCCTTTGTGAATACGGGATTGACAAGCTCGGAAAAGAGATAGTCCCCGTTTATCGGTTCAAGGGCGTTTCCCTCTACATAATAGGCAAGCTCCTTGTCCGTTGCGGTAGGGTACAGTTTGAAGAATGTTTCCAGAAATGCCGTAGCGTCATTGACCGTATCAGCGTCCACGCTGTTGTCCGCTTCCTGTGCCTTTGGTTCGTAGCTGGATTTTTCCATAGCGGGGGCAAGGGTCGGGTTCTGTATGATTACCATATCCCCGTCAGCGTCCACATGAACGGTCACGGTATAGGTTTCTGATACGTTCCTTGTCTGGTCGCCCTCTTTTATCTGTTGATCCACTTCGTAGGCAACAGTAAAAGCGTTCTCCCCAGACTGTTCTACGTCCCAGATAAGTACGTCCGTGACCGTAGAGCTGGTCGGTATATCTGTTCTCACCGTATCAACATTCAATTCCTGCAATTCCTGTGTCAGATAGGCACTGATAGCCTGCGTCCTTGCTTCAATCGCTTCCTTGCTGTTGCTCCATGTGTAGTAGGATTTACAGAAATTCTTCACGAAATTTTCTATCCCGTTGGTATCGTTAAGTCGTAGCTGTATGGTTTCTACCTCATGGGTGGTGTGCTGGTCGATAGCCGTAAAATTCTTATACACGCCAAAGCTCACGCTTGCGATAAGCACCACCCAGAGGGCAATGACGGACTTCTTATGCGTCCCCACTTTCATAGTGCGGACTTTCTTTTCCTTTATCGGTTTTTCTTTCTTCTTGAACATGATATTTCCATTCCTTTCTTTCTATTGCTTAATTCTGCCAGCCCCGATAAGGTGCTGTTGCCAGTAGCTATTGTTCAAATCAGCGTAGCCTATCGGGTCGCCAGCGTGGTACATCTGGTTATTTCCCACATAGATACCGACGTGGGTTACATACGTCCCCGCATTGTAGGTACTGTGAAAGAACACCAAATCCCCAGCCTGTGCCTGTGAAAGCGGGATATGCTGGGTAGCGTCATACTGTGCCTGTGCCGTTCTCGGCAGATTGATACCCGCCTTGCCATAGCACCATTGAACCAGCCCCGAACAGTCAAAAGAAGTGTTAGGATTGCTCCCGCCGTACACATAGTCCCAGCCTTGATATTTCAGAGCTTCATTCATTATCTTCTGTGCCAGCTCGCCCGATACTTGACTGACAGTAAGATACTGGCTGACAAGCTCCACATAGAACATATTGCCGTACCCATAACGCCAGCCACCATTGCGGGCGACAGCGATAGGGTTCGTGTAGGTGACTTTCTTCCCGCCAGACTTGTCACGGGCGAAATTCTCTGCCAGCGTGAAGCTGTGCTTTTTCCCGTTCTTAGCCACATAGCCGATATAGCCACCGCCATAGTTATAGGACTGTACCACCACGTTTATATCCTCTATGCCTTGATTTTCTGCTGAAGAAAGCAGGGACGCAAAATACTTGCACCCCTGCTTGATTGAACTTTCCGTATCAAGGGAGTTAGGCGGTAAGCCCATGCTCTCGGAACTCTGCATAACGTCCTCGGCTGTCCCGCCACTTTCCACCTGTATGATTGCCAGCAGATAGGGGACGTACTCGGAAATGCCGTACTCTTTAGCGTATTTCTCTACCATAGGCTGATGTTTCAACACCTCTGCGGACAGGTTCATGCCCGTTACCCATGAGGAAGAACCACCGCCCCCGTCGTCGTCCTCGGCACTGATAAGCACGCCAAAGAAAAGCACTATCGCAAGAAGAAAGGGAAACAGACTGCCGATAAGGGCGATATGTCTTAGCTTCATTTCTTACGTCCTTTCTTTTCCGTGGTGTTTATGGTCGCTTTCTTAATGTTTCTCTCTTTTCTGGTGGTCTGCTGGTTCAGCTCTATACCATTGAGCCTTGTTCCGTGTTTCTGCAATACAGGTTCAGCAGATTTTGAAGCAAGCGGACGCTCCTTGACAGGCTGTGCCTTTGTCGGCTCGGTATGTACCTTGTCGGTCGTGACAGGACGCTTGATTTCCTGCACTTTTCCTGTGTCTGTCTTAGAAGCGGTGACAGGTCTATCATGGGGACGGGTAGCTCCTGTTGTCGCTGATCCGTCCGTCGTTCTGCCAGCCTGTTTTGCTTCCTGTGCCTTTTGAAGCTCCATACGCTTGTCAGCGATATTCTGTCTATGTTGCTCACGCTTATCGGCACGCTGGCTCTGTCTGGTTTCCTGTCCCTGCACAATGCCACGCTTGAAGTCGGACACATTTTCCTTTGCCTTTTCCTTAGCGGAGTGCAGGGCATAGGCGGTCTGGGTCGGCATATCCTTGATGTTCTCCTTGACAGCCGTTGCATTGTCCTTGACCTTGTTTTTCGTATCAAGCACCGCACCCACGGCTGAACCCGCTCGGCTTCCGAAAGAAGTATTGTCACGCTTGCGGGTCGTGCCGGCATGGGATTGTTTGTTTCCAGCAGAAGAAAGAACCGCTCCCGCCATAGCTCCCGTTCCAGCACCGACCATACTTCCTTTTCCAACCGCCCTTGCGATACGGTGTTCCATACGTCTAGCCCTGTGTCGCATGAACAGATACGGACGGCGGAATATCCTGCGTCCCATGCTCTGGCTGTCCCCAGCATTTAAGCTGAACATACTCATAAGGTCGCCCAGCTTCATGTAGATACCCGCAAAGCAGACTATCTGTAAGAACGCAATCATAAAGAACGGGTAATCGGTAGAGATGTTGTAGAACATACTGGAAATGGAAAAAGCCACCGTGACAATGAGCGTTATCCCCGCCCTTGTCATAATCGTATTGAACACTCGCACGATTGCCTGTTTCGCCATGTTCTCATAGCTGGGTATCATGCTCAAAAGAAAACTGATAGGCAGGAACATAGCGAAGATGATAAAAAGTATCTGGGAGAATATCATCATGCCTGTGAGCAGGAAAACAAATATCGTTATCCCCAGATTGAAGATGAGCAGGAAGAACACCATTCCCAGACGGTTGATGACCTGCGGTATCGTCAGATTGTCGTTGTCGTTATCCTCGATTTCCGTTTTCACCACGTCCTCACGGGTCGCCCCGTCGTCTGCGGACGGACTGACTGATACCAGAGCTTCCACACGGTCAGCCCCGATTTCCTCTATATCGCTGTTGCCAAATTGCAGGAGTAGCCACGGCTGTTGTACCTGTATGGAGAACAGGCTGTCCCTTATCAAGTCCACGCTGTCTTTTCCCGTACTGTCACTGTCGGGGAGCATGATTTTTGTTCCCAAATCCAGCGAAGCCGTGGAAATGTCCGAAGAAAAATCATTGATTTTCTTGATATAGTCGGGAGCGTAGGCTATAAAGGAAGCGGACACGATAAACACAACAACGAAATTGATAACGGCGTGGAGTGCCTTGCTGGTTTCTCGCTTTATCAGCCCCGTGTAGGCTACATAGATACCCACGATAAGAATAATGAGAAGCAGGAAGCCCACATAGAAGCCCGTACTTCCAAAGCCATTTTCCGTCACGCCCGCTAGGGTCTGTATGCTCTTTCCGATACTGTCTGCCATGTCGTTAATGAAGTCCAGCTTATACGCCTGCTGGACGACGTACCCTGTGGCGTTACTTAGATACAGGCTGATAGTCCAGATAAAGTTGGTGATACAGTATAAGCCGTACTGCACGCTCTTTCCGATACCGTCCAGCCAGTTCCACGGAAGCCAGCCCCAGCTATTGTCCACATAGAAGTCAAGCTGGTAATTCTCCAACGGGTACTGTGAATACAGATTGTCCGCATTGACGGTATCATCTACCAGCCCAGAAGCGTGTGCCACCGTCCCCAATAGGGAGAGCAGGGCAATGGTCGTCAGTACCACAATCACAGCTATCTTGAAAAAACGAAAGAGCTTCTTTCTTGTCAGAAGCCCCTTTATCTTATCTTTCATCACTCCACCTCGCTTTTCACGGGCGGTCTGGTATCAAAGGCGTGCAATAATTCTTCAAAGACAGGGTGTATCTGCACCACGCCCACACGCCCGTACAAATCTTGAAGCAGGCATTGTCCGTTCTCCAAGTCACGAAGCCTTTTCTGGTTGTTCTCGTCGTCCTTGTCGATACCGAAAAATTCAAGGGTCTGCTTTATCTCGTTGATGTCCGTAGAACGGAAAGCAAACTTCAAACCGATATTGTTCTTTAGGCTCTCTTTGGACACGTCCCCAGAGGATTGTGTGACGAAGTACACGCCTGCCTGCATAGCTCGCCCTGCACGCACCAGCTTGTTTGAGAGGATTTCTCCCTGTGCTACATTGAGGAACGCCCACGCTTCATCTAAGTCAACGATTTTAAAAATGCTTCTGTCGCTGTGGATAAAGTCAAGGGCAAAGGTGGAAATGACAATCAGCATAGCCACAGACAGCAGTTCTATGGTCGTGTATTCCTCAAAGGTCGTGTCCTTATCTGGAAGTACCAAATCTGCCACCTGTATGATATTGAGCTGATTGTCCAAGCTGATAGCGTTCTGCACCGAACCGTCAGAGAACAGCAGATGTGCAAAGTCATAGTCTGTAAAGCTGTCGATATGGTCGGCAATATTGCGGGCAATCGCCGTGTCCTCTCTGCGTAGCTCGTCTATCACATGGAGTAATCCTCGCTGATCGCTCTGGGTCACGGCTCGCACCGCTTTTCTAAGGACAGGGAACTTCTCACCGTCCCTAGAGGAAATCCCCGTAAGGAATGTGAGAATGTCTATCGCCAGACTTTCAGCGTCTTTGACGTTCTTCATAATCACGAACGGGTCAAGAAGTCCTGCGTTTTCCTTATCGCTGGTGAGATTGACGATATTGATTTCATGGGCTATCTCTGGGAGTGTTTCTTTCCAGTTGCCACGCTCGCTCTTAGGGTCAAGGATGACCGCCTGCCCGCCAAAGAGGACGGAATAATAGACGATAAGGTTATTGCAGAATGACTTTCCACCGCCCAACGAACCGACAAAGGCAGACGCTAAAGCGTTGGTGACTGTCCCCTTGATACCCTGTGAAGCAAGGGACGGCTGTAAATAGACGTTTCTTCCTGTATCTACGGAATAGCCGATATAGATACCCGTGTTTTCTCCTAACTGCTGTGTTGCCCCGAAGCCAAGACCAGCCAGAAAATCACTCTTGACGTATTGCACATAGTCATTGATGTAACGCTTGCTGGCGGGGAGAAATTCAGAGTGAAGCCCCAGCATATCCCCAGCAGGTCGCACCAGCTTGACGTTCAAATCGTCGTAGAAGTCCTTGACCTCATCACAGCGTCGTTTCAGCTCGTCAAGGTCGGGAGCTGATACCCTTATCACATAGGAGAGTTTATACATACTTTCCTTGCTCTGGTCTAAATCGGTTTCCAACTCGTCCACACTGTCTAATGCGTCCACCACATTTGAGCTTGTTTCACTCCCAGACTGATAGGCGTGATTATCCAAATCTTTCAGCTCTTTCTTCTTGTTACGGACAGTCGATAATGCTTTTCTATTCCCGACGATTTCCACATTCATAGAGGTGTCCACGGGAAAGGTGAACTGCTGTTGCTGGAAATAGAAGATTTCCGACGACGGAAAATCCAGCTCGCCCACAATGGCATTGACGGTAAAGTAGGACACAAAGCTCTCGCTGTCCTCATGTTCCAGTCGCAAGTATCGCTGGCTTTCCTCTATCAGACAGCGGGTCGGACGGATAAGGTCGTACTGCTTGATAAGCGTTGCCTTTTTCAGCTTCTTCTTTGGAAGCGAATACTCGTAGTCCTCATACGCCACGCCGTCCCTGCCGTAGATATGCTCGATAAGATACCCGAAGTCGTTCTTGTCCAAGCGTCGGAACTTGAAACGGCGGGAGATTTTATTTTCCAGCAGTTTTTCCATTTTCATATAGCGGTTGATTTCATCATCTGGCATGGAGATAAAGTCGTTCATCAGCGTATGGTTGACCTCGTTCAAGAACTCTTTGAATGTCATAAACGCCGATTTCTTCACACTCTCCAGACTGACCTTGTCCTCTGTCACAATGAGCTTGAAGCCGATAAAAAAGCGGTAGTCCACTTGATTGTCCCCAATCATGCTTACTAACGCTTCTGTCTGTTCGTCTATCTTCTGTATCGCCACATCACGAAGTCGCCCCGTTACCAGCTTCTTTGACTGTTCCTGTATGCTTCTTACGGAGCTTTCCGTTGCTATCTGCAAGGCGTGTATCTTTCCCTCACGGCTCTGTGCGATAAGCTGACGGAAGCTGTCATGGACGATAAATTTCTGTTCCGCTGACAGAAAAGAATAATTATACGGTATCAACTCATAGTAGGCGAACACCTCATTGTCCTTGTTCCAGACAAGGTTGTTGTCGATATACTTAATCGGGAACATACATCACACTCCTAACCGCCGTGACAGGTTCGCTGAACACTCCCTTTTCCAGCTTCACGGCTTTTCCTGCATAGGTCACTTTTGGTCGGACGGCATAGGTCAGCATAGACTTTAAAAAGCTGTAAGGCTTCTTGCCGTCAAAGGTCTTTTGGCTCATGAACCATGTGAGGGCAACGGGAATACCGAAGTATTTTAAAAATGCCCCCTCGATAAGCGATAACGGCGGTAAGTCCCCTAAGAGAATGACGGCAAACTCCGTAATGACAAACCACGTTATCTGGGTAAAGGTAACGGGAAACGGGAGAGTAAAGTCATTGATTGCGTACAGCACTTTTTCCACGTTCCAGATACCCGTGTAGCTCTTAATCTTCTTCAATTCGTTTCAGCTCCTTTCTTTCAATGATTAAGGGACAGCCCGCTTCTGGCCGTCCCCGTAAAATACAAAAAGCTGTCAGTAGCGACCTTTACTGTCGCTGATCTGCCAGCTCTAATATGGTATCTCGCATATCCCTCGGCTTGTTTCAATGAATGTCCCCTCTATGGATAAGTCCCTGCCGTATGCTTCATAGTCGATATAGTTCTGCAACGGTAGCGGTATCTCGCCCAAGACCTGTAACTCGTCAATGAAGTAATAGGCAATGTCGGTCATGTCCTCACAGTCTGGATAGAAATAAATGTCGTCCTTGTGTTCGTAGACTTCTTCCAGACTTCCATAATGGGAAACAAACTCGTCCAGAGCGTCCGTGATATAGTCGGGAAGCTCGCAAATCATCTCGTACATCTCATTGAGTTCTTGAATGGAGATATACTCCCCGATTTCAATAGGAAAGTTGTCGGTATCATGGACAGCGTATTCCTCATAATAGCTGTTCAGCCCGATACGCTCCGCAACATCTTCTTCGTCGATAGGGAAAGAGAACCAATCTCCGACAAGTTCGCCCTCGTTGTACTTGCCAAGATTAGCGATATATACCCTCATGTCGTCAACCACAGGCACACACCTCTTTTCTACGGAAGCTCATAGATACCGTGGTCGGTTTCCACAAAGCGTCCGTTGTCGTCAAGGTACTGCCCGTAGGCTTCAAAATCGAAATAGCGGGTGACACTCTCACTAAGGGAAGAAAACTCTGGGTCATTGTTCAGTATGTAGCGAGCAACGTCCGTCATGTTCTTACACCATGAGTAATGAATGATGTCGTTTCTGTATCGGTGCAATTCATCAAGGTCAGAGAAATAGCACATCAGCGACCCATAGTCCTCTTTCAAATCAGAGGGTAGATTTTCGTAAATAGAGTACAGGTCATTGAGCTTTTCAACGGTAGTATCTTCCTGCACTTCATCAGCAAAGGGAAGCTCCTTGTCCGTGATATAGTAATAGTCTGTATCTACATCAATCCCCAGCAGTTCTTCCACCTGTTCCGTGTCGATAGGCAGGGTGAACCAAAAGGCTCGTATCTCGCCGTCTGTCGGTTCTCTTGCTTCAATCTGCACACGCATTTCTTCCATGTTTCATCACGTCCTCTCTTGTCAACGCTTTCTGTATGACGGCGTAAGGCACACCGAATACATAGCGTGAAAAATCTTCTAACTGTTTCTTAGGATAGTCAGACAGGCAAAGGCGTTTCATCTCAAACCAGACCGCACGCTTGTAATAGGGCAGGTCGGAGAGATACGGACACCCGATTTTTGCCTGCATATCCATAAAAATATCGTTCAATCAATCACTCCAATCTTAAATTTGAGTATAGAAAAAGCGGTTGATCTCCAATGGAGTAACCGCTTTGTGTGTGGGATATGAAATTGTAATAGGATTTATATGCTCAAATCAAAAATATATTTTTCGTAGTCCTTTACATAATATCGTATATTTTTTCGCCCTTTTTGAATAATAATGTGTCCTTCATCTTCCAACTTCTTTTTTTGTGCTTCAATACCATTTGGATATTTAGGATTTAGTTCTCCGTTTGCTTTTAATGTTCTCCAATAAGGTGTTTCATCTTCTGAACGCTGATAACTTGCCCATGCTACAATAGAAACAAAAATCCCTGCTGTAATCGGTTCTGTAAAATCTGCGCCACTCAATTTTGCAAAGTATTCTCGTATTTTTCCAACAGTAATAACTTTCCCATACGGAATTTTTTTCATTACTCTATCATAGTCAATGGGTGGAGCAAAGTACATTTTACTTCCGCCATATTTTTCAATGCTTTTCTGGTCTGTAATAATTTGGAATTTTGGCATATCCTTATTATCATGCAACATAGCATTAAAATCCTTTTTATCTTCATTTGCCATTTTTACCACCTCCTACTTTAAGGATAATCTGTTTATCTTACCTATGCAATGAGACTGTTTGAAAAATATTAACAATTTCTATATCCACATTATATCAGTTGAAAATCAGCCATTCAATGAAATTCATAGCGTGACTATCTTTTATCTGCGTACCATTCCGTCACCCCCTTTCATTCCCCCCCTATGCCCGAACTCCCATAGGGGGACAGGTAAGTTTGCGTGACCGCAAACTGCTGATTGTTACGCTCCAATGATACGATTGAACAGCTCTAACAGCACGTCCTTGACACCACCGGCATTGAATACCAGCCCGACAGCGATTAAGGCAATCACAAGGAAGCCGATTAACTTAGAAAACTCTCTCTTAAATCCTAAGTAGATACCGATTACCACGATTGCCATTAACACAAGGCTCTGTGCGTTGCTTAAAAACCAGTTGTACAAATTTTGTCCGAAATTCATTCTTTATCAATCCTTTCTTTTTTGATTTCTTCCATTTCTTCATCAGCCATTTTGCTGACCTGTGCGATACACATAAGGACGACACCGATACCCATTCCCAGCGATACCAGCACTAAGTCCTTGACAAGTTCTGCCATAATCAAAATTCTCCTTTACTCTGTGATGAGTTCCTCTGTGTCCGCTGTCTGCTGTCTGATTATCTGCAAATGCTTTTCCGTCAGCTTTGCGTTGTCCTCAATCTCTTTCAGATAGCTTGTGCTGTTGCCTGCGTCTATCTTTTTCAGCATTTTCAGCGTAGGAGCGACCTGTCGGCTTATCCAGCCCAGCGTCCTTTCCAGCGTGTAAGGCTCTGGGTCTGTCGTCAGCTTGATAGGCGGGCGGTCTTTCCCGATAAACCACGCCCAGCGTTCATTGAGCTTCCAGTCTGTCTTTCGCTTCTCTGGCTCTCTGTCCACGAAGCGGATATAGTGATTGATGATAGAAAATGCCGTCTGTTCTGCGTCATAATGGGTCAGCAGTTCACGGACGGCATAATAAGCTCTTTCATCTTTCAGTCGTATCTCGAAGCGGTTCTTAATGGGTGCTTCCTCAATCGGCACGCCCAGCTTTGCGTACTGTTCGTAGTTCTTCTCATAACAGCAGAAGTAGACTTCCGATTTCAGAGAGCCGATATACAGCGTGTGTCCCATGCCCGCCTTGTCCTGCTCGTTGTGCTTCACCAGCTCGCCGGAAGCATAGGACTTGAAAGAACGGAACAGGGAAACACATTCCTCACGGTTGCATTTGGCGGTCAGATCTGGAATATCCAGTATGCCCGCCCTGTCGTTAATGGCAAGGTCAAGGCGTTTCATCACCCCGCCCTCAACCAGAGCGTCCATGAGGAAGTCATACCAGCTTCGCTCCTGTGCCAGCAGATAGCTTTCAAACTGGCGACAGCCTTTTCCTTTCAGCTCCAGAAGCGTGCCTTTTTCCTCGTCCTGCGAAGTGTAGACGAACACATCACCCAGATAGTAATGCTCGGTGTATTTGTAGTGTCCGTAGTCCTCATGGAGCATATAGTCGATATTGAGCTTCAATATATCTTTGATAACGTGCTGTATATCCAGCGTGGGGAAACGGATACGCACATAGTCGAACAGCAGGAACATGGGAGCGTCGGGATTGAATTTCTCGACAGCTTCCATGAGCTTATCCTGCATATCATCTGTGAGCGTTACCTTTCCCGCTTCGATACGGTTCAGATGTTCACGGCTGATACCAGCCATGATTGCAAGCCTTGTCTGGGACACGCCGTAAGACTGGCGTTTCTCTTTCAAGGCGGTTATAAAGGTGCTTTCATTCAGCCTGCATACCTCCAATCGTAAAAGTGTGATATTTTCCGCAGATTGTCACAGTCAGCTATGAGCAAGAGAAAACCCTTTTATCAAGCGGGATTTCCAGACTTTTTGACCGTAGTTTCCAGCGGAATTGTGCCCCTCTGTTAGATACCGAGGGGCTTCTTTCGCTGGCGTGGCTTACGCCACACCAGCAAGGCTAGTCCGTTCCGTCGCCTTTCGCTTCGCACGTCGCCGTCCCGTCCTGCCTTATGAGGACGAGAGAACCGATAGCTTGTAAAAAGTCATGCTCCTTTGGAACAAGGGGAGTATAAAATTCCGATATGACACTTGTACCTACATCACAATAGCCACGCCCTTTGATACGCTTCTGGAAAAACTGTTTCTTTACGTCGCTTCCAAAGAGCATACCGTAGCCTAGCTCACTGATACGCCCCAAGCCCACACGGAAGTTGAAGTTATCTCTGATACCGTCTGAAAAATACTTAGCGTCGGGACGCTGGCAGGCGACAATGAGGAAATAGCCCGCCTGTCTGCCAAGCATGACGATTTTCTTTAGCTGGCTAAGTAGGCTCATGCTTTCCTTTGTCCCCAGCATTTCCAAGAACGCCACATACTCGTCAAAGATAAGGAAGCAGGGCGGTAAACCCAGATAGGCATAGTTCTCGCCCGTCTTGTAGTCTGGGTGGAGCTTCATTTCCTCGCTTCTTGCCACCATGCCCTCATAGAACGCATTGACACATTCAATCATATCTTCTTTGGTGTGGTACACGTTATCCATGACCGTACCCAAGTCCGCAAGGTCAGCGTTTTTAGGGTCTAAGATGTAAAGCTGGGCGTTGGTCTGCAAGAGGGCTTCAATGAATGTCAGCAGAAAATAGGTCTTTCCACCGCCAGTCCCGCCACAGATAAGGGCGTGAGGGAGTGCGTCGTATTCCCATGTGAGGTTCTTCATCAGACGCAAGCCCCCGTTTTCAGCCTTTACCTCGTCAATCGTGATACGGTTCGCTATCATGTCATAGAGCAGGGTGTACTCGATATAGCCGTCATGGAGCGTCTTGTCGGTCAGCTCACAGTAAAGCCCGCTTTCCAGCTTATCTTCCAGTCTAAGGAGCTGGTCTTGATACTTCCCTAAAGAGATTTCACAGCGGATATGGAGCAAGCCCGTGTCCATTTGATAATAGATTTTAGGAAACCAGACGATTTTTTCCCTTGATCTGCTCTGCAGGTCAGTGAAAAAACCGCTGTCCTGTACGGTCTGGGCTTCATACCACTTATTGTCCAGTATCATGCGTGCCAGCTTTTGACGGTGTAATAGCTTCTTGAAGCTGTCATGGAAGAAGCGGTAATAAAGAAAAGCGACCAATGCACAAACACCAGTCGCTATCCCTATGGTTATGAAGTTGTATGTGGAAAGCGTCACGCCATTATCAAGCAGGCTGAAATGCTCCCAATCAGTACGCAGGAGCTGTCCCATGTTCAGTAGCAGGAGAACCGCCACGAACAGGAGCAGGAGCGTACCTGTACAAAAGCGGTACACAAGGTTCTTGTCGCTGGCTCTGATACGCTTTCCCTTGTATTTGTATAGGTTCATAAACACCCCTTTCTGAATATAGAAAAAGCGGTTAATCGTATAGACTAACCGCTTTATTTCTAAAGAAACCATGTCCAGTTATATAGTAGGAAATTACTTGCACAAGCTAACACTAAATAAATAACTGGCTCCGAATTTCCCAATGAAATAGTTCGCTGTTTTTCTTTTTTGTTAAAGAAATGATTTCCAATCAGTTTCCACACAACATATCCTAAAACCGCACCTAATGTATTCATCAGCAAATCATCAATATCTACCAAACGATTAGTTGGTAATTGAGCAAATTCGATAAATACTGAAAACACTAATCCTGTTAGGGCGACTTTTATTGGATTTCTAAAATTTTTCCATATATACGGCAATAAAAATCCCAATGGCATAAGCATAATTATATTCATGCAATAAGTAAATAAACCATCTGACTGAAACGGGATAATTCCAATATTTGCCTGTTGAAAAGTTTCAATCAGCCCGCCTTTTGAAATGATGTCCCATACAGAGCCGATACCCGTAACAGAAAAAACAAGCCATACATAAATCATCATAGTGTATGTCCAAAAATAATGTGTAGAAGTTGATTTTCTCTTACACAACAATAAAACTACTTGATACAGCATTACTGGAAATACAGTTAAAATGATTGGAATAATCATCATTAAAATCACTATCCTCACTCCTCTCTGAAACTATGTACAATATTTTACTATATTATTCTGAAAAAATTTCAAAGATAAGCAAAATAGTTTCTTAATTTTATCCTACAATTTTATTTTTTCTGCTGTCCCTGTGGAGCGTGGTGCTGTGGATTGCCTGCGGGCTGACCGCCTTTATTTTTCAGTACAATGTCGTCTGCCTTGATGTACCATTCCACGTCTGCCCCTCGGTAGTTGGCGTTTGCCACCGTATCGGCAACAGGATTGATAAGCTCCACCTCGGCATTGTACGGGTAGTCCTTGACAGGGATTTCCGCTGGGATAGATACCTGTATCGTGCGTTCCTGCTGACTGCACTTCAAATCATAGGTTCTACGCTTGATTTCCTCGCTGGTCGTCCCGTCCTCATTCTCCACTCGCACTTCATGTCTAAGTGCAGAGAATTTCAGCACTCCAAACGTCTTTTCCTTATCTAACACAATTCCATTCGCTAATCTCATAATCTGTTATCCCCCTTTACTTACTTTCCTCGACTGGAAGCATATCATCAGCCGTTAAGATATAGTTTGTGTAGCCACGACCTCGCACGTTCTTTCCCTCGGCGGTAATCTTAGGATTGACGAGCTTGACTTTCTGCTCATACTTGAAACGCTTCTCCCCAGTCTTTGCGGGAAGCACCACGATAATGTCGTCGGCTCTCTGAATGTCGGAATACAGGTTATAACTTCTCGTTACGGGGACAAAGCGACCATTGACACGCTGTTGCTCCACGTCATTTTCTCCTGCAAACTCCAAGTTACCAAAAGTCTGTGCCATGTTAGGCACGATATATTTCAATTTCATGTGTTCATACCTCATTTCTTTCTGTGATTGATATGTGGGGAGCTACACTCCCCACGCCCCTAGTGGACTGTTCTTTTCCGTCAATCCGCAAGCAGATTAACAGAAAAGGAACAGTTTAAATTTTCATTTCCTGTTATAAGTACATACGGCGGGGAACGTGATTTCTTCATCATAAGCAGACCATTCGATTATGAACGTCTACGCTTGAAGAAATATGTTCCTGCCACGCCTGCACCAGAGAGAACAAGAAGCCCTAAGAATAAGGCAATGTTTGTATTATCGCCTGTCTTTGGAGCGTCTGTTGTCTTGTTCGGTGTATCTGGTGTGGTCGGCTGTTCCGGTTCTGTTGGTTCTTCCGGTGTTTCTGGTACTTCTGTGATTGTCACCGTCTGCCCGTCGTCCTCAATGTCCTTATGCTCTGTAACCTTAGTCGGTTCATCTGGATTGCTCAAATCGTATAATTCCTCAAAGGTCACAAGTTCTTTCCCGCCAAGCTCGGAAGCGTCGAATGTAAAGGCAATCTGGACTTCCATGCTTTCACTGTCGGCAGTAAAGGTATAGTCATTCTCGACACGTTCACCATTGATGATAAGTTCTGCATTTTCGTCCTTAATCATCTGCCAGCCTTTGAGCTGATACTTTGTGCCGATTTCCAAGCCGTCAAGAGTAACGGTATCAATGATTGTCACGTCTTTTCCAGCTTCAATCTCTTTCTTTCCGTCCTCGCTGGTCGCTGTGGTATGGATAGAGATGATACGCTCTGTGATAAGCACAGTCTGTCCCTCGTCGTCAATGTCCTTGTGTTCAGCCACCTTTACAGGCTCGTCCTCATTGGAAAGGTCGTAAAGTTCCTCAAAAGTTACAAGGTTCTTGCCACCTAAATCAGACGCATTGAATGTATAGGAAATTTCCACTTTCATTTCTTCATCATCAGCAGTAAAGGTGTAGCTGTTCTCTACACGCTGACCGTCAATAAGAAGCTCGGCATTTTCCTCTTTCAACATCTGCCAGCCTTTCAACTGATACTTTGTGCCTTTTTCCAGCCCATCAAGCGTAACCGTGTCAACGATTGTTACCTTTTTACCTGCCACGATAGATTTCTCGCCGTCCTTGCCTGTGGCTGTGGTATGGATAGAGATTTCTTTCTCGTATTCATCAGTAAGCGTCCCTAAGTCAACGGTCACATTGTTTCTGGACACCACGATTTCAAAAGGTGGGATAAGCTCAAAGCCCTTGTTGCTCTCACAGCGTAATTCCTCAATGATATAGGTATCGTAAATCAAAGCACCTTTGCTGTCGTCTGGCTCGCTTGTTCCAAACCAGATACCGTCCTCGCTGGTCTTTCCTGCGTTGGTGTTGTTCTTATGGGAAGCCCAGTCGGAAGAAGTGGAGAACTGCCCGTTATCATCAGTTACGATAATGTGGCTCTCACCTGTGGTCTTGCTTGTGATCCTAAACGGAACTCCCGCAAGACGTTGGTGTGTGCCAGCACCAATCTTGACACCCTCTAGGTCGCCACGCTTCACTTGATTGTAGATTGATGTGTCTGTCCCTGTAAGGTCAACGATTTTTCCGTCCTCTGTGATTTCAAATTCAATCGGTTCTGCACCGTCCGTCAGATAGCCCTCTGGAGCTTTGCTTTCCTCGATACGGTATTTTCCGTAAGGTAACAGGTCGGCAGAAGTAGAAGCCACGCCCTCAATGTCGGTAAGGATTGTCTTTACCACTTCATTCTTGCTGTAAAGTTTCCCCTCGACAAGTACAGCGTTGTCATTCAGAGAAATGATTTCAAATTCAGCGTCTTTCAAAGTCGCACTTCCTTGACCTTTGGTATCGCTGGTTTCTAAATCTCTTTTCTGGATTTTTACACCGCCACGGATAACCTTGTCTGATACATGGTACTGATTGCTTCCAGACAGTACGGCAATGTCGCCGTCCTCGGTAATCTGTGTAAGGTACATTCCTTTAATCTGTTCCTCGCTTCCGTCAGTCTGCATATATGCACCGTCAAGAAGATAGCCGTTAGGAGCTTTCGTTTCCTCAACCGTCAGCGTTCCTAAAGGAAGCACGTTCTTTCCGTCCTGTGTATAGAAGCTGTCCCCAGATACCTTGTATTCATCAGAAAGGCGGGAAACATAATGGATAGTGCCGTCGCTGTCCTTTTCAGCGATTGTCTTTGTCACCCATGTCTTTGTAGGCTCGCTAGGAAGATTGTCAGCGGTATAGTGTCCCGCATAGAATTTCCATGTGAACTCCGCACCCTCTAGGGAAGCGTCGCCCTGTGGAGCGTCTTTCTGTGTTTCCATGTCAATCTTGAAAAGCTCGATAAGGGTATCTGTGACCTTTGGCGTATCGGATACATTGAGTGTCGCTGTCTTGCCAGCTTCCACATTTAAGGAATAGACAGTGCTGTCCACCTTATAGCCAGCAGGAGCAGAAAGCTCTTTGATGTAGACTGTGCCAGCCTTTACTTCCACGGTATCAGTATTTCCGCTGTTATCAGTCGTAAGGGTGGCAAGCTGTTTCGTACAGTCCTTATCAGAATAGACACCATAAGTCGCACCAGCGATAGAGTAAAGCCCGTTCCCATCGGTAATGCTGGCATTACTGGAAGTCTTTTTCAATGTGGCATTTCCAACGGCAAGTTTCGCCCAGAACTGTCCAATGTCCTGTCCCTCGCCAGAGTAGATGTAACCGCCACATTCATAGCGTTCCTTGTTCTCGCTGGCAAAGGCTTTCGCCCCAGCGTAAACCTCGTCCTGTATAGCTTTTGGAATTTCATCATAGGAAGCTCTGACGTTATCGCATTGCCAGCCAAGATGAACACTCAATCTCTGCCATACGACGCACTGTTTCAAAAGATAGATATGCTGACTGCTCAATCCGCTGTGGCTCTGCACATACTGATTAACATACTCGATTGAGAGGGCAACATCTGAAATCTGGTCGTAGCTCATGCGTGTGCTTGCGTCGGCTCTGGTCTTATAACCGTTGCGGAAGTTGGTGTTAATATCCACGCAGAAAGCGTCCTCGCCCTCAACGGTCATGTGTCCCTCATTGAATGTCGAACCGATAGAACCGTCATTCATTACTTTTTCAACGATACCGACACGCTCGGCACTTTCTGTCCAGTATTGCTTCTCGGAAGCGTGGACTGCCGTTGTCGGCAAAGCGGTAACGATAGTCGCAAAGGCAAGGAAGCCTGTGGCTAATCGCTTCAATATCTTTTTCATAGCTTTTAAAATTCTCCTTTCGTTTGGATATAGAAAAAGCCGTCCATTTCTGAACGGCTGGAAATAGAAAAGGAACGTCAATATCGGCGTTCCATAATCTACTTGCGATATTCAATTTTTGTTTTTCAATACTGATGTGCTGTACCATATCTTTGCAAATCTGGGATTTCTAACGTATCAAGGCTCATTCAATGGTAGTAAAATCGTAGTAATTTGAAGTATTTCAATCCTTGAATGTGCTGATAAGTACAGTGTTTTAGCGGACAATCAGATTTTTAGTTGTTTTTACAAGTAAAATAAACTTTAAAATATGTTTCTGCATGATGGTAAGATCAGCCTTGATCACTTTATCAATTGGCTGATTCCTCTTCATCTCATGTGATAACATATGGATCAGTTTTCCCATGTGCATGTTATTGATCTTATCATTTATATCCTGCATTCACTCATCCCTTTCTTTTCAAAATGGTTAGCTTCCTAACTTTTTAGTATTATACAGAGAATAAAAATGAATGTCAATCGTTATTTTATTATCTCTATTATCGTTAACCAAATCTACTCACCGTGTTGACAATTGTTTTTTTCCATGCTAAAGTTCAGATTAATAAGATATTTCGAATTTAAATAAAGGAAGGTATATATTATATGAATTCAGAACAAAATTTAACCCGTGAAGAAGCCATCGCGATCTTAAATACACCTGATGAACAATTAAATGAACTGATCGAACGTGCCGGAGCACTTCGTAAAAAATATAAAGGGAACCATGTAAGCATTCATCTTTTAACAAACGCCAGAAGCGGAAACTGCTCCCAGAACTGTGCTTACTGTGCACAATCCTGTCGTTCCCATGCAGATATTGAAAAATATAAATGGGTCGATGATGAAAAATTATATGGAGATAACACATTTGTCCATGATCATAAACTTTCCCGTCATTGTATCGGATTAAGCGGTATGAAATTCAGCGATGATGAGATTGAAGAACTTGCTTCTAAAATTCGTAAGATGAAAGAAGAGGGTACACATTTATGCTGCTCTATCGGATTTTTAACAAAGAAACAGGCCTTAATGTTAAAAGAAGCTGGATTAGACCGTATCAACCATAACTTAAATACAAGCCGTTCCAATTATCCAAATATCTGTACAACACATACATACGAACAGCGTGTAAACAACATTCATATGTTACAGGACCTTGGATTTGAAATCTGCAGCGGTGGTATCATTGGTATGGGCGAGAGTAAGGAAGATGTTGTTGATATGTTATTGGATCTGAAAGAAATCAATCCAGAAGCACTTCCGATCAACTTCTTAATTCCGATCAAAGGAACACCTCTGCAGGATAGAGATACTTCAAATTTGACACCAGAATACTGCCTGAAAGTATTATGTCTGGCAAGATTACTGGTTCCAACATCTGATATCCGCTGTGCCGCTGGACGTGAAATTTACTTTAAAGGAAGGGAAAAGGAATTATTGACCGTTGTAAATTCTATCTTTGCTTCAGGATATCTGACTGCAGATGGACAGGGAATTCAAGATACGATCAAGACGATCACGGATGCTGGATTTACATGCGAAGTAGAATCTGATTAATTTGTGATTGTTGGTTTGATTCACTGTAGTCTTTCCGTATCTTAGAAAAACGAAATAAAAGAATCGAAGATCCAGACCAGAAATTTTACTCGCCATTTTGACCGGTCGCTGATTCGCAAATTTTCCTTGCATAACTCGCTTCGCTCAGACAATGCACCAAATTTGCTGCGAACCAGTCAAAATGACGGCAAAATTTCAATGGTTCTGGATCTTCGATTCTTTTATTTCGTTTTTCTAAGATACCTAAAGTTTACAGATAATAAATCCAATAAATCAAAACTGAAGGTGTGTATGTTAAACGGTGTTAGTTAATAATTTTTGTACTATACGTTCTTTACATAAACGCCGTTTTCTTTCACAAATCCCATTTTTTCAAGATAACTTTTATGTCCTTCTGTCACTTCCTTACAGATAAATTTCTTATATCCATCTTCTGCTAATTTCGCATAAAGGAAACGTCCTACGGAACAGTCTCTGTAGGTTGGTGTTGTGTAGTCAAAGCTGATCTCTAACGCATCTCCTTCTTTCTTTCCCACTAATACTCCGGCTGGAACCCCCTCGCAGCAGACTGTATATATTGTATCTGCTGCTGAAAGCTCCAAGGTGTTCTCTAAGAAGTATTTTTTCATATCTTCTTTATAGTGTTTTATAAAATATGTTAAGTAGGAATCTTCTTTGTCCCCACGAATCATATCATAGTGATTTCCATCTGCTTTACTTAACTTGATCAAATTATAAATATTGATCACTCTTAGTTTTACTACGGATGTCATCAGCATAGAAATGATAACAAAAATGCATCCGATATATCCAAAAATCTCAATCATTAATGCTGTACTCATTTTTTAATTCCTCATTTTCTGAAATTAGTATCCTGCACCATCGTCTGTATTTTTCATAATCTTGATCAAACGGCTCGCTCCAAGACTAATGAATTTTTCTGCATCATCAAAACTTGAAATTCCACCAGCTGCTTTGATCTCTTCTTCTACTTCTTCATATCTTCCGTCTTTCAAAAATCCAATGTTAATGACCATGTCAATCTCAGATGAACCATTTGCGATCGCATTCTTTGTCTCGAACACTTTAACCGCCGTTGTATGGTAACCATTCGGGAAACCGATAACTGTACAAATTGGAAGTTTTCCCTCTACATATTCGGCTGCCTGTTTTACATAAGCTGCTGGAATACATGCGGATGCTGTTTCATATTTTATCTAATATCTGATGCCTCATTTAAATGAATTTAAAAAAGTGTTACCATGCTGACGATCAATGCACTCATTAAACTTACGAATACACCAGCGATCATAGAACGGATTTGCAACTCATAAACATATATTTTCGATCACTTGCTTTTTCTGATGTCAAAATGGTCATTATATTTTTTATTCTTAACAGCAATGCATTTTCATCATGTTTGATCCATTTCCAGTAGATCGATGCTGGAATTGCTAACAGCTCACTATCTTTAGATGCACAGATGGAAACATTATAATTTGTATCTTCGGAAAAAATCTCAAAATCTACTACAATATACATCTTTGCGAAATCCATAAAATAATATACTTTTCCTAATTTTTGATAATCTACCCCTGCAACATCGCCTTTTAAGATGATATAGACAGTATCGCATGGCTCTCCTGCTCGAATAATAAACTCATCTTTTTTTACATTTTTATGTACCGCCGCCCGGATGACTGCTTCTGATACATATTGAAATAACTTATTTAAGTAATCTCTTTTGCTTCCTTTGACTTTATTGATTTCCTCCAAAAATTGCTGTTTCGTCTCCATCTTTATCCCTTGGAACACTCTTTCCATTTACAAATTTTGCAACTACATTTCGATCATCTGCAAGATAGATCATTCGTTCTAATCGTTCTTTCACTGTTAACTCTTGCGGGTGTCGAAGACTTAAATCGTCTAATACGACTGCATCGAATTCATATCCTTTTTCAAAAGTTCCTACTTTGCCAAAAAATTCTCCGCCTCCTCTTGTCGCTAAATAAAATACTTCTTCAATATTTAATGGTTTTAATTCCTGATCTGAAAGTCTCCAGCGAAGTTTGGAGCACTGGATCGCCATAGACATTGCTGTAAACATGGATAATGTAGAACCTGCTGCCACATCGCTTCCAAGACCTATTTTCATTCCCATATCAAGATATTTTCGGATCGGAGCTACCCCGGAGGAAAGGTTTGTATTTGACTCTGGGCAATGAGCGATAAATACTCCTTGATCTTTCATCATCTTGATCTCATCTTCTGTGCTGTGTACACAGTGTGCCATGATCGTTTTGCAATCATTTCCGAACATCCCATATTTATTGTAGGCTTCTCCGTAGAAAGAAGTGTCAGGACAAAGTTCCTGCACCCAAGCAATTTCACCAAAGTTTTCTGACAGATGTGATTGCATTGGAAGATCATATTTCTTCTGCAGATCTGATAATTCTTCCATTAGTTCATCCGTACATGTTGGAATAAATCTTGGTGTTAAAATCGGACGGATATTTTCAAATTGTTTGGAGGCTTTGATCCATTCTTCGGTATCTTTGGCTGACTGTGCTGCACTAGCTTCACATAAGTAATCTGGACTGTTTCTGTCCATGTTAACTTTCCCAACGAATCCTTTGATCCCGGCTTCTTCTAACTTCTCCATCAAAAGTAAAGTTGCCTCATTATGGATCGTTCCAAATACACAGGCTCTTGTCGTAGCACTCTTTCTCATATCATCTGCGAAAATATCGTATGCTTTCTCGGCATATGCTAGTTCCTGATATTTCGCTTCTTCCACAAAGGTATGGGTATTTAGCCAGTCTAACAATTCAAGGTCCATTCCTAAGCCTCTAAATGAATACTGCGGTGCATGAACATGAAGATCTGTAAATCCAGGAATGATCAGTCTGTCTGTATAGTCATAACATGGTATCATCTGATACTTTTCTGGCAGTTGTTCGTAGACTCCTAGACATATCCCATCTTCACTGACTACATATCCATTTTCTATGACACAAAGTTCTTTGTTGTCATTGCTGTAACAGATGTTTCCTTTCATTACAAATCGTCTCATTTTGCTTTCTTTCCTTTCTGATGTCTCTTACTTTTCTTAAATTTATCTTTACATATTTACAACAACTTTCGCAACTAATTCTTTAAAAGATTTTGCGACTTTGTCCGCTGTTTCCTGTACTTCTTTGTGATTTAATTCTCCCTTGGAAATTCCTGCTGCATCTCCACCCCAGATCTGTGCAAGTTTTACTTCTGCCGGTGTTTCGTAGTTTGGTCCACTAAACTGTACGTATACACCCTCCTGAAGTTCGATATCACATTCTTTCGCACAGTTTCTGATCACATCCTGAAGTCTGTTGCTGTATACTTCACTCATATCTGGGAATCTTGTTCCTAATTCACCGGCATTTGGTCCGATCAATGGACTTGGGATTCCTGTTGTGATATGATCTGTGATCATCATAAAATCTCCTGGTTTATAATTTGGATTACAACCACCTGCTGCATTTGTAAGAAGGATTTTCTTTGCTCCCATCATTCCCATTAATCTTGTTGGAAGCACAACATCTGTCATATCATATCCTTCATAGTAATGAACTCTTCCCTGCATGATCACAACTGGAGTTTCTTCTACATAACCAAATACAAAACGTCCTTTGTGTCCTTTGACTGTAGACACTGGGAATCCTTCAATGTCTGTGTAATCGATCGTCTGCTCAATCTTAATCCCATCTGCGAAATCTCCAAGTCCAGATCCTAAGATCAGTGCAACCTCCGGCTTGAAATCAATTTTCTTTTGTACGCTTTCCAAACATGTCATCAATTTTTTGTACTTGTTCTATTTTCACAAGAATTTAAAGAAAATAATAGCAGCAGAAACAAAACTTCTTTTTTGCTTCTGCTGCTATTATAAAAATGATGATGTCCTAACAAACATCTTCCTCTAATTTATGAATGATCTGCTCTGAATCTAATGGTTTTGTATAATAATATCCTTGTACAAGATCAACACCCCATTGTTTTAACAGATCGATCTCTTTCTGAGTTTCCACTCCTTCTGCTACAACTTTATGTCCAAGATTCTGCATGACTGCAACAATATTTTTGTATAATAGTGCAACTTGGTCATCGTAGCAGATTCCATTTAACAAAGAGCGATCCAGTTTGATCGTTGAAAATGGTAGTTTTAGTACTGTATTTAAATTCGCATATCCAGATCCAAAATCATCTAGGCAGATCTGAATTCCTGACTTTTTGAAATCTGCGATCGTCTGATATAATGCTTCGCTATACTCTGTCGCAACAGTTTCTGTGATCTCAAATTGAAAATACGAAAACGGTATGTCAAACTCTTCGATCGTACGGAGCAGTTTTTTGCTATATCCTGATTTTAATAATTCCAATGGAGACAGATTATACTTTATACTTTCAATCTTTTCCATGATCTGTGGATGTTCTTTTATGAACTTACAGACCTTTCGGAATTGAAGATACCCAAGCTTTGCGATCTGTCCATGTTTCTCTGCAATTCCGATAAAAACTTCTGGTGAGATCATTCCAAGTGACGGATGTCTCAATCGGCTTAATGCTTCCATTGTACGATATCTTTTTTCTTTTAGATCATACAGTGGCTGATAATATACTTCAAAAAGATCCTCTTCAATTGCTGTCGCCATATATTTTTTAACTTCCTGTTCATAAAGAAATCCTTCTTTTGTATGTTGATCATTCTGAATCAGTATCGTTCTGTCTGATTTAGGTTTTAACTGTACCAGATATTCCAGATAATCGATCAATACATCAATCTCTTTGACTTCTTGAACGTTGATGATTCCACATATCGCAGCGGAAAAAGAAATTCGTTCCCCTTTTACTTTAAAAGGTCGTTTAAATAGTTTCATAATCGCATCTTTATTCGTTTCATAATCCATCAATGATGTTGTGAACACAAAAAAACGATTCCCATGAATCCTGAAAACATGGTTTGCTTCATTAATCTTGTGAAGGTATTCTGCAATCTGGATCAGCAATTCATCTCCTGTTGTAACTCCATATAGCTTATTAACTTGTTTTAGTTTCCACAAATCGATCATAAGCAGATGAAGTTCCTTCTTTCTCTTGATCTGCTCTGGAAACCATCTCCTGAAATAGCCTTTAGAATACAATCCGGTCAGGCTGTCTATATATAACTGTGGATTATAAAGTGCCCAAAATAAGATCGTAATCCCTAAGGATAACCCAAATCCTGTCATTAATACAGATTGAAATTTCATCTGTATCGTAACACAGACCAATGCAACTCCAAGGAATTCCTTGATTGCCCGAAGCTCATTCTTCTGATATTCTTCCTGATTGATAAAGCAATTTATAATGACAGCAGCTATACAGATCAATGTAAAAATATATGTTACCAAATATGCTTTTCCATGAACATACTGCCCCTGTTCATTACAATAAAAAAACTGTTTATGTAAAACATTGGTCACGATAGCTACTTCCATACATAGTATTGGTACTGCCATGATCTTTATATTTCTTGTTCTTATATCTTCATCACAGTGTCTTAATGCCTGTGTATAATTATAGAAAATATATACAACGATCATCTGCAGGATATAAAGCATCGTGGAAAAAAAGATCATCCATGAATTATAAGCAGGATTACTTTTTACCAATAGTATGGAGCTTAACAGATCAAATATGATATCAAATATTCCTGCAATAATTAAGAACCAGAATGTTCTTCCACTGATATTATTCAGTTTTTTATAACGCTGAAAATGAATCAACAGAAATATTAAAAATACAAGTCCTGCGATCAAAAAATCTATATTATAATCTGTCATTTATATTTCTCCTCTTTTTGTTACAATACATATCCTGATCGGCCTCATATTTCCAATCACTGATCTTCTTCTGTTTTCCTTCTGTATCTTTTAAGAAACTTACCCCTCTTGCAATTGAAAGATAATATCTGTTATTTCTATTATACTTTATGATCTCTTGATCCATTTGTTTCAATAATTCATCCATATTCTCTATTGAATCAAAAATAAGCACACCAAATTCATCCCCGCCGATCCTGTAACATTTTCCATATGTTGCAAATACATTTTTTATACATAGCGCCGCAGAAATGATCAGTTCGTCCCCTGCATTATGTCCATAAAGATCGTTTGTATTTTTTAATCCATCTACATCCATAAAGATCAATGCAGCATTATCGTAATCTTGTGCGTGATCCTCAATGTCTTGAAGCTGTTCCTCGAATGCAGTCCTGTTATTAATACCTGTCATACGATCTTCTTTTAGAAGTCTTTCATAAACTTCAAGCTCAGATCTTGTTTTCGCCTGTTCAACAAGATTTACAAAAATACTAGTTAATAACAACTGTTCAAAGATCAAAACACCCACTTCAAAAATGGTTCCATAAAAAGGAATCTCAAGTTTCCAGTACATGCATAATGATAATACCCCTGCAACGGCCATGATCCCAAATGCATTCATAATGATCTTAAGTTCGCTATCTTTTGTTCTTCGGTATTCTTCTATCATCAAAACAACAATGGTTATTACTGCAATGAACAAGAGCACATGTGTTACGAACAGCATATGGACCATATGGATTTTCAAACATTTGTTTAAAATTCCCTGAATCAACGCATTCGCATAAAATAACAAATTGATCACATCTAAGACTTTATATTTTTCAAACTTCAGTGTATTTTTTACAAAATGAACCATCGGTACTGACATTAGCATAAATGCATAAAAAGAAATCATTCCTGTCAGTGCCGGAAATGATGTATATTCCTGTGCTAATGCTGAATCTGACAAAAACCAGATCCCACTTAGTGCCAGAAATGCTGCTATGTTTAAGAATCTGGTGCTGTTTAATTTAAAATGCTTCAGATAAATTCCAGTGATCAACGCTACAAAACTTAAGAAAAACATGATCGCGATCATCACGATACCGACTATTTCCTGTTGAACATGAAATCCCATAACTACATCCCCACGTCCAACTAAAATATCATCAAGGTCATAGATTCCGTTGCTTCCGTTCTGATATATGATCTTGATAACGGTTCCTTTTTTTCCCTGTTCTGGGATTCTCGCATCGCAGCTTAATTTAGATTTCATTTGATCATTGCGATGAAAATTAGAATCACTGTATTGATAGATCAACTGATCTCCAGCATAAATTCTGACAGAATATTTTGCTGCCTTTGTTGTCATCAGATATCCTTTGTATTTCTGGGCAATCGTATCATTATATAGTACAAGTTTTCCTTGCGGATCTGCCTTTATCTTCTGATTTAGATCTACTTGCACTTTTTTATTATCTTGTATTCGATACCACCCAGTTGTCTCTGTTAATTTTCCTTTTGTATTCTTTACCTCTTTTTTTATGATTCCTATGCAGAGTAACGTCATGACAACGATCACACAACAGAGCAATATTCCTTCTGTTAACTGAATTATTTTTTTCTTTTTATTCATATATTTTCCTTCTCTTTTTAAATTTCCAATATATTCATTATAAAGAAAAAAATGACCTCTGACAATCTATTTAGAGATTATCCTGAGGTCATTTTTATGATTTCATTTTTTTCAGTTATTTTTGTTCTTCAGAAAACCGTTTTTTGGCTCTTACGACTTCCTCTACATGTTTTGCTACGGTTGTACAACATCCTCCAACTGCACTTGCTCCAGATTTCATATAATTGTATGCGTATTGTTCAAATGACAAGGCTGACTGTTTGCCAAACCAGACTTTCTTCACTGCATCGTATTCTTCCCCGCTGTTTGGGTAAACTCCGATCGGAATATCACAGTTTTCTTTGATCTTATGGATCAATCCTGTGATATATTCTGGTTTTGTACAGTTGACACCGATCATTTTTAAATGGGGATATCCTTTTGCAAATGTTGTTGCACATTCTGCGATCGGTGTTCCTTCGCAGATAATATTTTCACTTAGACATGAGAAACTGATCCAGTAATCATATCCATATTCTTCAGCAATTTCTGCCTCAACTTTAGCTTCTTTTAGAGATGGTACTGTTTCAAATAAAATGATATCTGCTCCTGCTTTGAAGTAATTTTTGTGAACCTGTTTGATCAGTTCTGGCTGTTCCGCTAAGATCTTAGCTGTCCACAACTTGGAATTCAGAGAGACTCCCCCTATTTTCCAGTGGTGTGGACATAGAGTCATCAATGACCATGATCTTATTTTCTTTGATGATATTTTCAATAGAATTAAAGATCAATATGACAATGACATAAACTGCACTTAACAAGTCGGTTGCCGCCCATAAAAGATCGGCCTTGATATTATAAAATAATAAGAAATATTGTATTATGCATTTCTTACGTTAATATTTGACAACATTTTATTTTTGTGCTAAAATACGAACATAATTGAACGTGGATCGTGACTATTATATGAATAGGCGAGACTAGAATTTATGATAAGGTTATTTTTATACCCTTATTATATTTTCTGGTCTCTTTTTTATTTTGGAGGATACAAGTATGAAAGAAAAACACTACATAAAGAAAGTGCTCAATAATAATGTAGTATTTTCGAAAAACAAAGATGGAAAAGATATTATTTTAACTGGCTTAGGATTAGGCTTTCAAAAGAAAAAAGGAGAATTTGTTGATGAAAATAAAATTGAGCATATTTTTAAAATTGAAAGCGATGATATCAACACAAAATTATCCGCATTATTAGAACAGATTCCTATTGATTACTTCTATATTGCAGATTGCATCAAAAAACTAGCCGAAGATGATCTTAACAAAGAGTTAAGTGATAATATCTATGTTACACTTTGTGATCATATTTATTATGCCGTTGAGAGATATCATAAGGGCTTGATCTTCCAAAACCAGCTGGTCTGGGAAATTAGGCGTTTTTATCCTGAAGAGTATCAGGTTGCCAAAAAATCAATTGCTATTGTCAATGATGCTTTAAATATTTCACTTTCTGAAGATGAAGCAAGCTTTATTGCGTTACATATCATTAATGCTGAGATCAACGGAAAAGAACTTCAATCTGTTATTGAAATGACCAAACTAATCAAAGATATTTGTAACATCGTTCAATATGAATTTAACATAGCATTTGATGAGGAATCTTTAACTTATACCCGGTTTATTCTTCATTTAAAATTCTTTTCACAACGATTACTGCTTCATGAAAATGTTATGGAAGAAGCTAATTTTCTTTATGACCAAGTAGAGCAAAATATGTCAGAAGCTTTTTTATGTGCTAAGAAAATCTCTACTTATATTAAAAAAAGCTATGAATACGAAATATCAAAAAGTGAAATTGTTTATCTGACAATCCATATTCAACGCCTTTTAACACAAGGGCAAAAATTATAAGTTTCATTATGTACCTAAGATTGTGACTACTTCGAGTAGGCAAGACTTAAGATAAATTTTAAATCTTAAGGAGGAAAAGAAAATGACTAACAAACAACTCGCAGAAGAAATTTTGCAAAAAGTAGGAGGTAAGAAAAATATTAATTCTTACTCTCACTGCTCCACAAGGCTTCGCTTTGATCTTAAAGATAAAAATTCTATTGACAAAGCTGCCTTAGAAAGAACCGATGGCATATTACAGGTAATGGAAGTTGCCGGGCAAACACAGGTTGTAATTGGTTCAAATGTTCAATATGTATACGATGAACTTGCCACATTACTCCCACAAGGTAATACATCTTCTGAAAAATCAGACGGTAAAAAAAAGGGAGTCTTCGGATCTGCTCTAGAACTAATCTCAAGCTTATTTACTCCGCTGATTGATGTGTTAATCGGTGCAGGTATACTAAAGGGGCTTTTAAGTATCCTTACAGCTACCAATTTATTAACTGACGCAAGTGGTACCTATCAGATTTTAAATGCAGCCGCTGACAGTTTGTATTATTTTTTACCAATTGTTATTGCAATCACATGCTCTAAGAAATTAAAAACAAATATGTTTGTTTCTGTAACAATTGCTGGTGCGCTATTATACCCAAATTTAACTGCATTATATGATGCAGGAACTGCAATTACTTTTTTAGGAATTCCCGTTCATTTGACTGCATTTAAGAGCAGTGTATTTCCAATTATTTTTGCTATTGTGTTGCTATCTTTTGTAGAGAAAGGACTAAAAAAGATTCTTCCTGATTCTATTAGAAGCCGAATTGCTCCTTTTTTCTCATTACTGATCGTAGTTCCAGTAACAATTGTTATTTTTGGACCTTTAGGATCTATGTTAAGTGATACAATCGCTAACTTTTATATGAGTCTTTACAAATTTAATCCAACAATTGCTGGTGGTTTCATTGGTGCAATCGCTCAGGTATTAGTAATTTTTGGTATTCACTGGGGACTGTTCCCTATTATCTTCTCCAATATCGAGAAATTTGGATTTGATACAATTTTAGCTGTTTTTGGACCAAGTATCATCGCTCAGTCTGGTGCTGCATTTGGTGTATGGTTAAAGACAAAAGATAAACGTTTAAAACAGATTGCATCCCCTGCAGCTATTATGGGATTCTTTGGTATTTCAGAACCTGCGATTTATGGAATCACTTTAAAATATCGTAAAGCATTTGCATGTGCTGTTATCGGTGGTGGTATCGGTGGTGCGATTGCTGGGTCTTGCGGTGCTCGTGCTATGGCTGTCGCTGTTGCTGCAGTTCCAACCTTCCCTGCTTACTTTGGAACGGGATTTACTGGATTTATCATTGCTTACTTTGGAGCATTCTTAATTTCAGCTGTCTTAACTTATTTTGTAGGATTTAATGATTCCATGATCCCTGAATCTGAACGTTATGATGCAAAAGGAACTGTTACACCTGTTGCATCTTCTATTGAAAACAATGGGGCTATTGCAATGAAATTCTACAGCCCTGCTGATGGAAACGTTGTACCTTTAACAGAAGTATCTGATCAGGCCTTTTCTTCAGAAGCTTTAGGAAAAGGAATTGCTGTAAAACCAATCAATGGAACAATTGTTTCACCGATTGCTGGAACCGTTTCTGCTGTATATCCAACAGCTCATGCATATGGAATTAAAGGAAATAATAACGAAGAAATCCTGGTTCACATCGGAATTGATACTGTAAAATTAGAAGGTAAATATTTTACACCAAATGTAAAAACAAATGATATTGTAATGCCTGGAGATCTTCTGGCAACGATTGAATTAGATAAGATCATTGAAGCTGGTTATGATCCAACCGTTATGGTTATTGATACAGCTGACAGTTCCAAACGAAATGTTACATTATTAGCAAAAAATACGGTTCATGCAAAAGACGATCTTGTCCTAATTGAATCTATATAAGGAAGTGATATCATGTTACAAACAACAACGATGCCTTTATCGAAAGGCTCCCTACATTCATGTACTTTTAAAAGAATTCCTGATGAAACACGTTTTCACGTTGTTGATCCTAACGTGATCCAAAAGGTAGAATCTTCTGGAAAATATATTCTTACATATAAAGAACCTGATACAACCTATTTGAATATTCATGAATTAAGAAAAGAGATGGGATCTCCAAACCTTGATCTGTGTACTGAGGAAATCGAAGAAATTCCATATCTTGTTTCATTATCTGACCGGAAAATTCCGATTACTTTTTTCCGAATTCCAAATAAGGAAAAACAATCTGCCATCGTGTTTATTCATGGTGGCGGGTATATTGGGGGCAGCACTTTGGTCTTACAAAATCAATGCCGTTTTCTTGCTGAGCAGTCTGGTGCAACTGTAATCTCCATTGATTATCGTCTAGCACCTGAAGCTCCATTCCCAGCTGCTTTTGATGATTGTAAAGATGTGGTCAAATGGTTAGTACATCATGCTGATTACTGGAATATTGATCCTAATAACCTTTCTATCGCTGGTGAAAGTGCTGGTGGTGCTCTGGCTGTTTCCTGCGGTTTATCTGAAGTTGGAAAATACTTAAAACTTGTGATTCCTATTTATGGAGCTTTGGATGTATGTTCCGCTTCTGATCTTGATTATTGGGATTATGATCTATACAACGTGATTCCTGAACATAAAAAATATGTTATCACTCGTTTAAATCGTTTTCGAAATTTAAATGGTACATTACAAAACTTATATCTTAATGATATTTCAGATGCAAAAAATCCTATGGCATCTCCTTTGTATGCCACAGATTTATCAAACCTTTCTAATGTATTAATGATTGAAGCAGAATATGATTATTTTCGATTATCTAATGATCTGTTTGCCGAACATCTATGGAATGCTGATATTCCTTGTGAAGTTATCCGCTATCAGGGAATGGATCACGGATTTTATGACAGACTTGGATATTGTGAACAGACAAAAGACTGTATTCTTGAGATTGCAAAACATATAAAATAATATATTGATACCAAACAGAAATGAATTCTTGGTTCGTAAGAATTCATTTCTGTTTTTTTGTCTACATTTTCCAATTTATATGTGTTACAATTGATTCTTGTATTCTACATGAAGAAAGGAAAATAAAGATGAATAATAATAAAGAATTCTTGGCAACCGAGCCCATCGGAAAGTTGCTGCTAAGACTTGCAATCCCGACTTTGGCAGCACAGATGATCAACATGCTTTACAACATTATTGACCGCATTTATATCGGACATATTCCAGGAAGCGGTGCTTTGGCTTTAACTGGAGTTGGAGTTTGCATGCCCCTGATCATGATCATTTCAGCATTTGCTGCTCTCGTTGGAAATGGTGGTGCACCTCGTGCTTCGATTTTGATGGGGAAGAAAGATCTTGATTCTGCGGAAAATATTCTTGGAAATTGTTTTACGATGCAGATCATTATCTCTGTGATCTTAACTTTGATCATGTTTTTTGGAAACCGTACATTTTTGATGGCATTTGGAGCCAGTGAAAATACAATTGAATATGCAGTCAGTTATATGAACATTTATTCTCTTGGCACGATCTTTGTACAGTTAACACTTGGAATGAATGCATTTATCACTGCGCAAGGATTTGCGAAAACTGGAATGTATTCTGTTTTGATCGGAGCCGTGATCAATATCATATTGGATCCGATTTTTATCTTTGCATGCCATATGGGCGTTCGTGGTGCCGCACTGGCTACAATTATTTCTCAGGCTTGTTCTTGTGTATGGGTATTGAGTTTCTTGTTTGGAACAAGATCAACACTTCGTATCAAGAAACAGAACCTGCCACTGAAAGCTCCTGTGATTCTGCCTTGTCTGGCTCTTGGACTTTCTTTGTTTATCATGCAGGCAAGTGAGAGTATCATCTCTGTGTGCTTTAACTCTTCTTTGTTAAAGTATGGTGGTGATGTGGCCGTTGGTGCCATGACGATCCTTACCAGTGTCATGCAGTTTGCGATGCTTCCTCTTCAGGGACTTGGACAGGGTGCACAGCCGATCATGAGTTATAATTACGGTGCAAAGAATACGGATCGTGTAAAGGGTACTTTCTTCCTCTTATTGAAGGCAAGTTTGACTTACTCTGTCATCTTATGGGGACTCGTCATGTTATTCCCTCAAGTGTTTGCTGGTATTTTTACTTCAAATCCAGCCCTTGTTATATTTACGAAGAAAGCTCTTCGTGTTTACATGGCAGTTATGTTTATGTTTGGAATTCAGATTTCCTGCCAGATGGCTTTTAACTCTCTTGGAAAAGCAATTTCTTCTATTGTTGTTGCTGTTATGAGAAAATTCGTACTTTTGATTCCTTTGATCTATATCATGCCTCATATTTTTACAACAGATCAGACCACGGCTGTTTATATGGCGGAACCCGTTGCTGATTTTATTGCGGTAACATTTACAGCGATCTTGTTTTCTGTACAATTTAAGAAAGCTCTTGCTACGATCCGTTTATCCTAAAAAAGAAAAGTCTGGAAAATTCTAATACTTTTCCAGACTTTTCTTTTTATCATAGGGTCATAGACGAAAGAGTCTTAATCTCTCTTTAATTTCACTGCCACACCTTTTTCAAGACTTTCATGAACTGCTTCTGCGATCAATTCTGCCTGTAATCCATCGTTTCCATCAGCTATAAATGGAAGATCATTCTGTAAACAGTAGATAAAATCGTTAATTGGTTCAATTCCAAATCCACTTGGTCGTCCACAGTTATTTAAGATGAAATAAGAGTTTGGTGTGCGTAATTTGCTATTGTTATAGATTTCTACTCCACGATTCTGAGAGTCGATCCTAAACATTGCATTTTCACACAGGATCTGTGTTCTTCCATCATTATTTTTTGCGAATCCTTTTGGTAAGATCCAAGAATTTTCTACTGTCCAGTAGCATCCATTTTCCATTTTCAGTGTTGCCTGGATAGAGTCGTATGTATCAACTCCTCTTGCTTTTAACACTTTCTTTGTTCCTACTGCGTATACTTCTTCTACTTCACATCCCATATACCAACGGACCTGATCGTAACAATGTGTTCCTAAGAAATGTACAGGGCTTGATTTGTCTGCCCAGTTGAACCATTCTGTTGGAACATCAATGATATCGTCCATGCACATATATCCACGGATTGGTGCTCCTGATTCTTCGTTCTGAAGTTCATTTCGTACATTGATCGCCGCTGGATCCCATCTCTTATGATAGTCGACCGCAACTCTTACATTGTATTTTTCAGCTTCTGCTAAAATTTTCTTCGCATCTTCTGATGTTGTTGCTAATGGCTTCTCCACCAGAATTGGTTTTCCATGACGGATCGCTGCTAATGCCGGGTCCATGTGGAAAGCATCTGGTGTTGCAATAGATACAGCATCAATTTCTTCGTTATCCAACATTTCATTTACGTCATTGTATGTTTTTACATTGTATTCTTCTGCAATTCGGTCTGTGATCTCTTTATTTAAGTCACATACTGCAACTAAATTTGTGTTTGGATTCCATGTATATGCATTTACATGGTTAATTCCATAGATTCCTGCTCCTACTACTGCAACATTCATAACCTTCATTTTAAATCTCCTTTTTAACTACATGACACTTTAATTTTCTAGAAAATTCCTACAAAAGAAAGCAAAATGGAAACTGCGATGATTCCAATTACGATCTTTCCGGTTCCTACTTTTTTCTTTCTGATCAACCAGTAGATCAAGAATAAAACGATCAGTGGGAATACATTTGGGAAAATAGAATCTAACTTATCCTGTACTACGACTGTACTGATCTTTAACACAGTTTTTAATGTTACCATGGAAGCGGTCATAGCACCCATCATAAACATGGCGAGTACATTGGCTCCGGAGATAACATCCTGCATTAAACCAGATCCCATGATCGTTTTAATAGATTCTCTTCCCTTTTTGTATGTCATATTTGTTGTTAAGATCAATTCACCAATACAATATCCAACAAACAGTAATAATACGACTAATGCCAGTGGATTTCCTGCTGCCGCAAGTGTTGCTGCTGCGATCTTCATCAATGTTCCGATGATTCCCCAGTCAAAGCTGTCTCCTAAAGCTGCGACAGGTCCCATCAATCCTGTTTTTAAACCTGTAATTGCCATATCGGGCATCTTAGATGGATCTTTCGCTCTCTGCTCTTCCATTGCGATGGTTGTTCCAAGGATCAGACCACCTGCTGTTACATTACAGTTATATAATAATAGGTGACGTTTTAAGGCTTCTGATAAATCTTCTTTTTTGGTATATAATTTCTTTAAAATATGTGAAATACTTCCGCAAAATGCAATTCCCTGCATATTTTCAAAGTTCAGAGGCATCTCAGCGGACATGTACCAACGGAACATTGCTTTATTTAAGTCTTTTTGTGTTAAGACTTTCTTTTCTTCTTGTGTATTCATTTCATTACTCATGTTCTCTTACCTCCTCTGCAATTTCCTGTCTCTGGAATACTGTGATAAATGCAATACAGATTGCGATGATTCCAGCTGTTAATGAGTTTACTCCTCCAACGGATACTACGATATAACCTAAGAATACGAAAGGAATCAGTTTGTTCTTTCCGATCATATTCATGATCAGTGCGAATCCTAAGGCTGGTAAAACTCCTCCTGCTACTTCTAATCCATGTGTCACAAATGTTGGAAGTGCCTTCATAATGTTAATTACTACATCCTGACCTACCATGTTAATAATAAACACTGGTAAGAATAGTAGTGGAATTGCTAATAACGCTGGATAAATCGTTGCGCATCTCCAGATAGCATCTGCATTTCCTTCTTCTGCATATTTATTTGCTTTTGCTACAAAGTATGTGTTGATCACTTTTCTTAAATTAGTTACGAATGATCCGAGTAATCCAACTGGTACTGCTAATGCGATTGCTGTTGTTGCATTCATTCCTGATCCGATCGCGATCGGAATAACGCATGTTGCTGCCAGACACTCGTCTGTTGGAAGGTTCGCTCCTGGTGCAAAAATACCTGCAAATACCAGTGCGATACCACCACCGATAATTAATCCTTGCATTGGCTGTCCCATCAGTAACCCTGCTACAAGTCCTACCGTTACAGGGCTTGAGATAAACAGGAATCCGAAATATGATAAGATCATTCCTCGGCACCACCAATACATAATTCCCATGACAATTGCTATGATTACAGTATTCATATATTTTTCCTCCTTTTGTTACATCTTACGTTTTACTGCATCGAAACTTATTGCTGATATTTCAGGCATTGGCTGGACAGTGATCTCAATACCTTTACTATTTAATTCTTCCAGCATATCAAGTTCCTTTTGTGAAATTGCAACTCCTGTTGTGATCAGTTTTCTTCCTTCCTCATTTGGTACTGCTCCAACATTGATCGCAGGTAATTCAACTCCTTTCTCTACTAATTTCAGACATGTCTCAATATCTTTGGAAATCAAAAATACCGTATCGTCTGTGTTATCTAGCACCTCTTTTGCTTTATCAATGGTTACAATATCAACATCTGTTCCTTTTGGAACTGCCATCTTGTAAATGTCACTCATAAATTCGTCATTTCCAAGTACATCATCTACTAATACGATTCGTCTTACTGGGCAAACCTTTAACCATCTTGCCACTACCTGTCCATGGATCAGTCTGTAATCTACTCTCACTAATTTAATTTCTGCCATAATTCTTACCTCCGCTCTTTCATTATTTTTGTTGGACATTTAATTCCATCCTGTGCTGTTTCGATACAACTTTCTACCAGTTCATCTAATGTCTGCGTTTCTCGCTCTGTCACAAACTGAATGATCATTGGAAGATTCACTCCTGTTACTGTTTCAACGTTTTCTCTCCTCAAGGCAATTTTTGTTGCCAGGTTGGAAGGTGTTCCTCCAAACAGATCTGCCATGATCAAGACTCCTTCTTCTTGATCTAATTCGTCTACGTATTCTTCTAACATCTGCTCCCCTTTTTGAATATCATCCCCAGGGTTTAGGGTCCATGCTCTGCACTGACTTAATGGTCCTGCAAACATCTCTGCTCCTTTGATCAATTCAACACTTGAATTGCCGTGTGTTGCAATGATTAATCCGATCATCATACCTCCTCTCTTGGTCATCCATATTTCTATTTCGACACATTTTAATTTTTTGTTTTTCACATCTTACACTTTTTTATAAAGCAAGATCCGTGCCAACTTTTTATTTTTTTGCAAAATAAAAAAAGCACATATTCATTTTTTCGCATAAATACGTGCTTTTTTCATCTTAAAATTTTTAATTATTTTCTGTCAGATAATAGATCATCAAGATCTCCCGCTCATTCAGCGACACATTGTACTTGTTTTCTATGACACTAAAACTCTCTTTTAAATTTTTTATGAAACTTTCCCGACACTTCAGATCATCTGTCATATCTTCCTGTGGCAGCCTTCCTTTTTCAAGTATCAATCGTTCTACCATGACACACATATGAATATACAGCATCTTTTTTTGATCGATCGAATAGGTTGTATCTTCTAAAATCTCCAGCTTGCTGACAGTTTCTTCGACATCTCCCATGATCTTATCTGGATTCAGGATCGTAAGCTGCCCGATCAGATTCTTTATTGTAAAGCTCCTTACGATATTCTCAATAAATCGTTGTGTCTTGTCCTTGTCACAATATCGTCCTACTGTGGAATAAATAACTTTCTCTCCCCTCTCGTCAATCAATTCATTTAACATAAGTGTCGTAACGCCTTGGATCATAAGCTTGCTTGTCGTTATGATAAACTGTATATCGTATTTACGAAAGACATCGCATCGGTTTCCCTCCGTACTTAATTCTGCATAAGTCATCTCCACAACATCAATATCAATGCCTTCCAGGCATCCTTGCAGCAACATCTTCATCTTATCTGTCGTTCCTAAACCTGTCGTACAGCATAAAAGAATTGCTTTTGGTTTTTGTTTGCTTGGAACAAATGATTTCTTTGTAACATGATGCTCGATGATCGTATCCATAATATTTTGAAGATCTTCATGTTTTAAGATCAATTCTCCTGCTTCTAATGCCATTTCTGTCGTAATATTATTGACAATCCCCAAATCTCCTTCGACATCATCTTTTATGTCTTCTGAAATATCAAGTAATGATCCCATATCAACAAAGATCAACAACCCTTTGGAGGTATTCGTATTTTTGAGATATCGCTTAATACGTTTTACTACATCTTTCTTTGGCGTATCATATTCCATATCAAAAGCTTCAAATATATAAGTTTCAAATACCTTATTGACAGTACTTGTAATACTAGATGCCGTCGCTGGTCCATGTGATACGATGATCGCATTTGTATAATCCATCTCATCCCTTGCAATACTGTAAAAATATAACATCGCAAACATCCTTACAAACCATGGATTTGTCTCATAATCTACTGCCTGATGAAGCATCTCATAGAAAATAAGTCCCATCTTATAATAACGGTACATCACTCTCTGCAATTGTTTTGCCAGATGTTCGTATTTCCTGTCGTCTGTATGCTTATTCTGATTATTCAGTACATAAAGCATCTTTACAAATACCATTTCCATCACACCACTGTATTTGAGACCGTAATTATCTTGAAGATAGATCAAAATATTTCTCACTGCCTGTGTATACAGATTCTGCACATATGGGTGAATTTCCTGATCGATCACGATATCTTCGATTCGATTCACTTCATCATAAATGATCTTTCGAAACTTAATGGTTGATATATCTTTCTCAAGATATTCTTGGATCAGATCATTGATCACTTTCTCCGAAAAATCCACATCCGCCTGTTCTGTCATAGAAATCTTCCACACTGCGTCCTGATCTGGTGACACTTCGATCATTTCATTGATATATGGAATTGATTCTCCATTTCCATGAAGTAATGTATCGGAAGACAGGTGGCTTAAATTAAGAGGTATCACTTCCTGTCCTTTACTTCTTTCATTGTATGCCTTTGCACAGGATAATCGAATGATATTTTTTAACGTTCCAATATTGCCTTTTCCTTGGAATGTCAGCAATCGATTGATCACATTACTGCTCACCTGAAATGTAGTATTCATCGTTTTGGATTCCTGATGGATCAAAAACAAGATCAATTCATACTTCTCTTCCAAAGTTCTTTCCTGAAAATCTGGCAGCACTACATCTACTGGAATTCTTCTTAAAAATGTATCCAGCATAGTTTCTCTGCCTTCTGTTGTTGCAAAGATCAGTCGAACATTCAATTCACAATTTTGTCCACTGTCTCCCATTCTGGAAATAATCCCTTTATCCATATATCGAAATAACTTTTCCTGTCCTTCTGGCGATAGGCGATGAACTTCATCCAAAAACAGATACCCTTTGTCTGCTTCTTCGATCAGGCCTTTTGTATCCTTATTGGCCCCTGTAAACGCTCCTTTTTTGTATCCAAATAAGACAGACGATAATAATTCTTTATTATTCGCATAATCCGCACAGTTTAATACAACAAAAGGGGCATCCTCTGGAATTGTTCCAATGAATTTTGCATATTGGTAGATGTACTCTGCCAAAAGGCTTTTTCCAACTCCACTTGATCCAAACAATAAAATCGGCATGCCCTTGTTTGGATAACCTGCCGATAGCTTACACTTCTCTACTGCGTCTTTTAAACTTTGATCTGCTCCAATAAATGTTGTAAATGGATCCTCTGGTAATTGATCTTCTGGTTGTATGTAAGAAAATATAACCGGCCGTGTTTTTTCTTTCTGGACAATTCCTTCTCTTACAAGCTCATTTAAAATTCCACTCGCTGTGTTTCTCTGAATATTTAATTGTACTGCAATACTCTCCGCCGTTTGATGATTCTTACATTCCTTCAACAATTTCAGAATACGATCCTTATTATTTTCTTTTGCCATACTTTTCTTATCCTTTCTTATTTCGTACTCCAAGTCTCGTCTTCTTTGTTGTTCTTAAATATATACAATTCTTATTCTCATCATACCACACATGATCGGCAATTTGTTAAAATATTTGCCACTTGAATATTATTATGTAAAAAAAGAAACTGCATGATCCATTTGCAGTTCCTTCTATTATTTATTATTCTACCATTTATAGTGATGCAGCTGTCCTTCCATCTGAAATGCCTTAAATCCCTGATGTCTCAGCACTTCATAGGCAACTATCGCTACAGAGTTAGATAAATTTAATGACCGGATATGTGGCAGCATTGGGATTCTTATAGAAGTCTCTTCATAATTCAATAAGATTTCTTCTGGAATTCCAGCGCTTTCTTTTCCAAACATGATATATACATCTTCGTCATCTTCATATGCTGGTGCCGAATATACATGTTTTGCTTTTGTTGTTGCCATGTAAATCTTGGGATCATTGTTCTTCTCTAGAAAATCCTCAAAATTGATATATGTACGTACATCTAATTTGTCCCAATAATCAAGACCGGCTCTCTTGATCATCTTTTCGTTTAAACGAAATCCTAGTGGTTCGATCAGATGCAGAACAGCACCGCATGCCACGCAGGTTCTTCCGATATTTCCAGTGTTTGCCGGCATCTCCGGCTCATGTAATACTATGTGAAGCATTATTAACTCTCCAATCTCTTAACTTTTTATCTATTGCTTCTTTGGAAGATGATTGATAAATCGTTCCAAACGCCCTAAAGCTTCTTTTAGTTCTTCAATGGAATATGCATAGGAAACTCTGAGATATCCTTCTCCACAGGCTCCGAAAGCAGATCCAGGAACGATTGCTACTTTCTCTTCATTTAACAGTTTTGTTGCAAATTCTTCAGATGTCATGCCAAATTTCTTAATAGATGGAAAAATGTAAAAGGCACCTTCTGGTTCAAAACATTCGATTCCCATTCGTTGAAACTCATGTACCAAAAAACGTCTGCGCTGATTATATGCAATCCTCATCTCTTCGACTTCATCATCACAGGAACGCATCGCTTCGATCGCTGCATACTGACTAGTCGTCGGTGCTGCCATGATACAGAACTGATGAACCTTGACCATCTGTTTCATCATGTACCTTGGTGCTGCAACATAACCAAGTCTCCATCCAGTCATTGCAAATGCCTTGGAAAATCCATTGATCACGATCGATCTGTCTTTCATCTCTGGCAAGGATGCGATACTGACGTGATCTCTTCCATAGGTAAGTTCTGAATAAATCTCATCAGAAATTACAACAATATCATGTTCTTTTGCAAACTCTGCGATCGGTTCTAACTCTTCTTTTGTCATGATCGCACCCGTTGGATTGTTTGGAAATGAAATGATCATTGCTTTTGTTTTATCTGTGACAGCGGCTTCTAACTGCTCTTTTTTAAGCTTAAATTTATCTTCTTCCTTAAGACTTACGATCACAGGAGTTCCACCTGCCATAACAACACATGCCACATAAGAAACGAAACATGGCTGTACAACGATGACTTCATCTCCTGGATCAAGGATCGTACGCATCGCAATGTCGATTCCTTCGCTTCCACCAACAGTCACTATGATCTCATGATTTGGATCATAAACCAACTCGTATTTTCTTTCTAAATATTCACTGATCTCATATCGCAGCTCCTTTAACCCTGCATTCGATGTATAAAAGGTTCTGCCTCGCTCCAATGAGTAAATTCCTTCTTCTCTGACTCTCCATGGCGTATCGAAATCTGGTTCCCCTACACCTAAGGAAATGGCATCCGGCATCTCGCTTACAATGTCAAAAAACTTGCGGATTCCGGATGGTTCCAGACTTACAACTCTCTTTGATAAAAAATCTCTCATTATGGAGTCACCGCCTGTCTCTCATCCACTTTCTTTGCTTCAAGAACAGTTCCATGATCTTTATATTTCTTCAATACAAAATGTGTTACTGTACTGACAACAGATTCCAGTGGTGCTAATTTAGATGATGTGAACATAGAGATCTCTTTCATCGTCTTTCCTTCTAACATAACCATGAAATCATATCCCCCAGACATCAGATAAACGGCTTTTACTTCTGGAAAATTATAAATACGTTCTGCAATGCGGTCGAATCCCTGACCTCTTTGTGGTGTTACTTTTACCTCGATCATCGCTGTCAGTTGATCCTTGCTTGTATTGTCCCAGTTGATCAAAGTATGATACCCACAGATGATATGTTCTTTTTCCATATCTGCGATCTCATTGGCGACTTCCGTCTCCGCGACATCTAGCATCACCGCCAGATCATGGATCGCTAAACGACTGTTTTTCTCGATCAATTTTAAAATCAGTTCTCTTAATTCTGTGTTCATACTGTTTCCTCCATTTTTCTCTCTGAAAATTATCTGCGATTATTTTCAGAATATATTTTATATAACTCGTCCTGTCTAGGTGCCTCCAGATTTGCTGCCTTTCCCTGACGATAGATCACTTTATCTCTGGAATCTGTTGTATGACCAATAATGGTTGCTTTGATGCCTGCCTGTTCCAGTTCATTGACTAATGTTCTTCCATGATCTGTTGTGATCAGCATAGATCCGCTTGAGATCAATTGATATGGGTTCAGATCATATCGTTCACAAAATTCGATCGTATGTTGTCTTAATGGAATATCTTCAATACAAACTTCCACCCCGACACCAGATGCTTTGGAAATCTCCCATAAAGCACCATAAACTCCGCTTTCTGTGATATCATGCATACAAGACGCATATTTTCTGGCGATCAGACCTTCTGGCACGACAGAGATATCCTCTAGAAATGCCTTTGCATCATCAATAAATGTATCAGAAAACCATTCTTTTAACTCGTCTTCTTTTTCATTTGCGATGATTCCCGTTCCTTCCATACCAAGATATTTTGTGACTACGATATCCTGACCTGGTTTCGCCCCACCAGACAAGATCAATTCATCTTCTTTCACTTTTCCGATTCCTGTCACGGATAACACTGGCTGCGTAACTGCTGCTGTAATCTCTGTATGACCACCTAATACCATGATATTTAATTTCTCGCACTCTGCATTGATCTGCTGCATCATCTTCTTGATCTGTGCTTCCTTGATCATTGGTGGCAGAAGTACTGTCACCATAAGTCCGATCGTCTCAGCTCCTGCGGATGCAAGATCGTTGGCAGTTACATGAACTGCCAGACGTCCGATCTCTTTTACCGTGCCTGTGATCGGATCTGTTGATGTGACAAATACTTCTCCTTCCTGAAGTTTCAATGCCGCACAATCTTCCCCGATTCCAGGTCCTACTAAGACTTCATCTCTCCTTGTATGCAATTGCTCAAACACAACTTTCTGCAATGCAGATTCTGATAATTTTCCTATTTTCATCCTTAATTTCCTGTGCTTTCCTGAGATTTCACAGCCGCTGATCTCTTCGCTGTTGTAGACTTCTGTGCTGCCGTTGTAGATTTCTGTGCTGCTGTTGTTGTCTCAGACTTCTGTGCTGTTGTTTCTTTTGAATCTTTTTTCTTATCCTTTTTATCGTCTTTTTTATCTTCCGCTTTCTTTGTTCCTACACGATAAACCGTTGGTGTTGACATATATGTGGAAGTATTAAATACCTTTTTGGATACCTGTTTACCATTGATCTTCACAATCTTCCAAAGTCTTGCACTGTATCCAGTGTGTCCATAACTTTCCACAACTTTCTGTCCTTCGGCAAGCGTATTATCGCTAACTGTACTTTCAGAACTTTCTTTTACCTGTGTTGTCTCAGATAAGAATTCTACCGTACGTTTTGGATCTTTTTTCTTTCCATAGACCGTAAATGTAATCGTTGAACCATTTGCTTTTCCTTCAATATAGATCGGAGTATCGAATGTATTCTTAAACTTCATATCCTTATGCGTTCCCGCGATTGCTGCATCTGCAGATCTTGGCACATAATGTACGGTCATGGAATGTGGAAAACGTTCTACGATCTTTAATTCTGCACGGATAACTGCATTATACAAAGTAGTAGATACCTGGCAGATTCCACCACCATATGTCTGAACCGTCTGTCCATTTTCATAGGAACCTGCGAGTGCATATCCATTTTCTTTTGTAAATGGTGATACGGTTTTATATACAGATAATGTCTCTTCTGGATAAACCATGCTTCCATTGATCTTACTTGCACCATTAGCAACATTTACTTTACGACCATATGGAGATCCACCGTATTCGGTTGTATAAGTTCCAAGTACATCTTTGATCTCTGCCATATCTTTTGATGTATATTTTGCTTTTTTCTTTACAACATCCAGTTCAAATTGATGTTTTCCAGCTTCAACTGCTTTTTTGAAATTCGCAAATGTTTCATTCATATTTAATGTATAACCTGTCTTTTCTTTGATCACGACAAATTTGCCAGCCTTACGTTTCACACTTGCATTTCTTGGTTCTGAAACAATCTTCTTTGTTGCTTTTTTTACATTCTTTTCAAACTTCGCTTTATCATATTTGCGATAAACCGGAAGTTTATGTTTCTTCTCTTTTACATCGGAATACTTTGTAAAAATACTTCCACTTCTCCCAAGTGCATAAGCTTCTTCCACTGTCTTGTCTGCCTCAGCGAATGCTCCAAGATCTTCGATCTTGGCACTTGATCTTTCATCGTCTACATAAAGTGTGATCTTTTCCTGATGAATCTCCTTCATATGAGATTCAATCGCATCTTTTGCTTCTGATCTTGTCATTCCACCGATAGAAATTCCCTCACATGAAACCCCTTTTATGATCTTTCCATCTTTTACTGCACTGCTCACCTTATGGTTTAGGTAAAAAGTTCCACCTGCTGCCAAAATAACGATCACTGCAACCGCAATGATAATTTTTTTCTTCATCGTCTCTTCCTTCTTCCTCTCCAAATTCATTCTTACATCATCAAATATCCTGCTACCATTGTTCCAACCATCACAATGATCAGAAGAATCGCAATAACGGATACAAAAAATCTTTTCTTTTTCATTTCTTCATCACTCCATAATTTAATATAATATGATCAATCTTCTTTGATGCTTCTCTCTGTGTCATCTGATCAATATCTAAGCACTCCCCTATCGCATGATATTTCATCAGATTCTCTAGATACTTCTTTTGTTTTGGTGTAGCCGGACGTTCTTTCTTTACCTTGAATTGAAGCTGCTGTGGCTGAAAGATTTCCTCTTCTGTTGGAAATTCTTTCTTCATCTGCTCAAACACAACAGCTGTTGCTAATGCATCATCGTAAGCACGGTGTGCTGCCTGATTCACATAATGATAATGAGCACAGAGTGTCTCCAGCTTCTTATTTTCAAGTCCAGTTAATAACTTCCTTGCTACTTTTAACGTGTCAACTCCTGTTTTCTCAAACGAATACTTAAATGAAGCTGCTGCCATCTTCATAAACTTATAGTCAAACATGACGTTATGTCCAAGAACCGGAAGATCCCCGCTAAATTCCAAAAATTCCTCAACACCTTCTTTCAGTGGAATTCCCTTCCTTAACATATCCCTGCTGATTCCTGTTAAATTGATGATAAAATCACTGACTTCGATCTCTGGATGAATGATACAGTTATACTTTCCACTGATCTTCCCATCTCTGATCTTAACAGCTCCAATTTCAATAATCTGATCTGAATCTGGGGATAACCCCGTTGTCTCCAGATCAAATGCAACATAATCTTTCATCTGTCGTTACCTCTGAGAATTTATACTTATTGACACTTACATCATATTATACACAAATCAACTTTTTGCCTCAACCCTGTTTTCTACTATATTTTTATGCTTTTTTATGTTACGATTAACCTAGATATAATTAGAAAACAAAGGAGGACGGCAAGATGATAAAGCTGATCGTTTCTGATCTTGACGGAACACTGCTTAACAGCAAACAACAAATCAGTGATCGTACACTCCGTGCGATCAAACAAATTCAAAGAAAGGGACTCCGTCTTTTGATCAATACGGAACAGAATTATTTTGATGCCAAAAAACTCCTCGATGCATACGATATTTCTTGTGATATCGCATGTTTTGGCGGTTCCTGCATCTTTGATACTTCTGGGGACCAGCTGCATGCTTCTTATATTCCAACCAAACGTATCCCTGAGATGCTGCGGATCTTCGGTTCCTGTCGTACTTTTTATGAGATCCACAGTACTCGTGGATTATGTGTCTTGGGTTCCAAGGAAGGATATGCAAATTATCTGTCTTCTGAAGTTGTTCCCGCTTTGAGAGCAGAATTTCCAAGTCAAACACTAGACCAAGAGTCTTATATCTGTGAACGACTTGAAAATGCTCATTTTTATGATAATGGACAACTTCTTCTTTCTGAGAATCCACAGATCATTAAAATCACAACGCAGTCCTTAGACCAGCAAAAACTTGAACAGCTTACAAACAGCCTTCATACACAGGTCCCACACTTTGCAGTATCCCATCAAAGTTCATATCGTCTCAATATCACAGCTGTAAATGCATTAAAAGGTGCGGCCGTTCATTTTTATACTGAGAAATATCAGATTCCACTGAAAGATACCATGGTGATCGGTGACAGCGAAAATGATTATTCTATGCTTGGACTTCCTTATATCGAAAGCATTGCCATGGGAAATGCAGATGATATCATTCAGGAGATCTGTCTCCATCACACAACAGATAACGATCACGACGGCGTTGCGATCGTGTTGGAACAGATTCTTTCCAGACAATGATCATTGAAATATATTTTTAAGCAATTTGGAATGTTTTATTTATTCCAATTGTGATACTATAAAGATTAGAAGAAATTACACCCAATACAGGAGGCTATCACATGATTAAATTAATTTCATCCGATATGGATGGTACTCTTCTTGACAGCTATCGTCAGATTACCCCGATCAATGTCGAAGCGATCAAAAGAGCTCAGGAAAATGGTATCAATTTTATTATCAACACAGGACGTGAATATCCAAATGCACGCGGTCTTGTGGAAACAGCCGGATTAAAATGCGACTTAATCTGCAGTAATGGAGCTTGTGCTTTTGATAAAAATGGAAATCTTTTATTCGAACATATTCTTGACAAAGAAACTGTCCGCACCATTTTTGATGCATTTAATAAATACGGAATGGAACCTGCATTGTTTACAACAGAAGGCCGCATTTCTCTTCTTCCATTAGAAGAACGTGAAATTTATACAAGAGATGTATTCATTCCTGCCATTCATGTCAATCACCCAGATATGAAATATACTTTAGATGATTACCGCGAATTAGTCGATGATGTTATCTTTGTTGATGGTCAGGAAGCATTACTAAACAGTGACCACCGTATCCTAAAGATCACATCAAATTCTCCAGATCATGAATCCCTAAAGAAACTACGTGTAGAACTCGAAAAGATTCCGGGACTTGCTGTTGTATCTACGGTTCCAACGGATATTGAGATTACTTCTATCAATGCTCAGAAGGGAAGCTCTTTACTAGATTATGCAAAAAAAGATGGATTAAAACCAGAAGAGATCATCGCGATCGGTGACAGTGAAAATGATTATTCTATGTTATCTATCCCTGGTATTCATTCCGTTGCTATGGAGAATGCTTGTGATATGATCCGCAATATCTGTGTTTACCAGACACGTGCGAATACTCGTGATGGAATTGCTTATATTATTAATTGTATACTTACAGATCGAGAGAATTTCAAGTTGTGATCTGTAAGTAGTGTTGGTCATGTATGAGTATTTATTATAATTTCCTGTCTGCCGCAACATAACCTGAAAACCAATAACGTCCAACATACGTCCACCAGCTTGAATTTTCTTAATTTTATGATTGAAAGTCTTCAGGTATTTAGAGAAAAAATGAAAGATAGCATGTGAGCAACACGAATTCCATTGGCGGAGTTTTGACAGAACGCTTATCCGCTGGATCTCCTGCGATTCTATCAAAACTCCTATGGAATTCGATCGTTGCTCACATGCTATCTTTCATTTTTTCTCTAAATACTCGATGACCTTCAACTCATATAAATAAAATAACCTATTTTCGTTTTAATCTCACCACAGTCTCTACATGTGAACTGTGGCTAAATTGGTCGACGGCGCAGACTTTTTCGACTTCGTAGCCTTGTTCTGATAATACTTTTAAATCTCTGGCTAGTGTTGCTGGATCACAGCTTACATATACGATTCGTTTGGGTGCCATTTTCACCATTGTTTCTAACAGTTTACTGTCGCATCCTTTTCTTGGTGGGTCAACGACGATCGTGTCTGCATAGACTCCATTTTTCTCGTATTCTCTTGGAAGTACTTCTTCTGCTTTTCCTACGAAGAATTCTGCATTATCAAAGCCATTCATCTTAGCATTTAATCTTGCATCGTCGATGGCTTCTTTGACGATTTCTACTCCATAAACTTTCTTTGCTTTCTGAGCCAGGAATAAGGAAATAGTTCCGATTCCGCAATAGAGATCCCATACGGTTTCTTCGCCTTTTAAATCTGCGTATTCCATAGCTTTTTCGTATAATACTTTTGTTTGTGTTGGATTGACCTGAAAGAAAGATAGTGGTCCAATCTGGTATTTTACATTGCCGATATAATCATAAATGTATGGTTTACCATATACTTCTTCAATCTTGCTTCCCAAGATCCTGTTTGTTTTTTCTTTGTTGATATTGACGCAGATACTTGTCATTCCTTCGACTTCTGTTAAGGAATCTATGAGCATTTCTAGGTTTCTCAGATTCTTTTTGCTTCCATTCACAACAAGACAGACCATGATCTCGCCTGTTTTGAATCCGACTCTTGTTACAATGTGGCGGACCAATCCTTTGTGAGTCTTTTCGTCATAGGCTGTAATATTGTTTTTCTTCATGTAATCCAAGACTTTTAATAAAATCTGTTCGTTCACTGGATGCTGGATCATACAGTGTGTACAATCAATAATATGATGCGTCCTTCCTGCATAAAATCCAGTGATAAGGTTTCCTTCTTTATCATATCCGACTGGAAACTGGGCTTTGTTTCGATAGTAAAATGGTTCTTCCATCCCAAGGATCGGTTCCATTTTTTCTTCGATATTTTCTAAACCTCCGATTCTTTCTAAGCAGTTTTTCACTTTATTAAATTTATATTCTAACTGCTTTTCATAAGCTAAATGCTGTAATGTACATCCTCCGCACTGTCTTGCTTTGGAACAGCGTGGCTGAACTCTGTCTTTGGATGCTTCTATGACTTCTTCTACTCTTGCGAAACCATAATTTTTCTTTGTTTTGATGATCTTTGCACGAACTTTGTCTCCGATGACTGCATCTTTTAAAAAAAGGGCATAACCATCTATATGGCCGATGCCCTCTCCTTCGTTCCCAATGTCATCGATATAGAGTTCTACGATCTGATTTTTTTTAAATTCCATACGCACCTCTGTATCTTTTTCTTGGTTAAACTGTTGTATTGATCCTATTTTATTATAATTCTTTTAGATAGAGGTCTTACGGATTCTTGTATCTAATAAACGCTGGAATCCTGACCATTCCTGATCTTCTTTTTGTTTCTCCATGATCTCTGCAAATGTTTCCATCTTCGCATCTAAATTATCTGCCTGACTTAGTGCAATTGCTTCTAATAATGCAGGTTTCTTTGGAGAACCAAATTCTAATTCTCCGTGATGTGCTAACATACAGTGTTTTACTTCATTTGCAAGTTTTGGTGGGAAACCTGGAATCTCACGGATCAGACGGTCTAATTTGATTGCTCCCATCACGATGTGTCCAACTAACTGACCTTCATCTGTATAGTCATTCTCTGGAAAGCTTGATAATTCTTCGACTTTCCCCATATCATGCCATAATGCACACATTACGATCAAGTCTCTGTTTAACTGTGGATACAGACTTGCATAGCTTTCACAAACTTTCGCTACAGATAAACTGTGCTCTAAAAGCCCTCCGATATACCCATGGTGTACGCTTTTTGCTGCGGAATGTACTTTAAATTCTCTTGCAAAATTTTTATCCTCTATAAAGATCTTCTCTGCTAACTGTTTTAAATACTGGTTCTTTGTCTTGCTGATCATTGCAAGAAGCTCTTTGAACATCCCATCAATATCCTTCTTAGTACTTGGCATATAATCTGCCATGTCAAACTCACCTTCCTGAGCTTTACGGATCTGTTGGATGTTTAACTGGTTAGAACCCTGGTAACTTGTTACCTGTCCTCTGACTAAAATGTAGTCCATCGCCTCGAAATGTCCGATCGCATTGGTAAGTTCCCATACCTTTCCGTCGATCATTCCTGTTTTATCTTGTAGTGTCAGGGAATAATATGATTTTCCAAATTTGGATGTTCCCGGTGATTTTGTTTTGCATAAATAAATCTCGGAAACCTGATCTCCTTCGTGCAAATCACTAATATATCTCATTGCTTTGTGCCTTTCTAAATTCGTTCTTCGCCAGCCAACTCTCCTGGCGATTTTTAAATCCTCTATTTTTTACCTATGTTATTATGCCACAGTTTAGTTGTAAAATCTAGTGAAATTTACTTATTATGAACGTCATGATTTCAAAAGGCACAAAACTGTTTATGAATTTACATTTTTCGCATTCAAATATGCCTGCTTATAGAAAAATTCCTGTGAATTTAGTGGTGTATCCTGATTTTTAGGAATTTTATAATTTCCATTGTGATCTTCTTCTCTTGCTTTTACATTATCACTTAACATTGTAATAAACATCTCGATCAGCTGCATTTTAATATCTGTATTGTAGATCGGTACGGCTACCTCGACTCTTCTTAATGTATTTCTTGTCATAAAATCTGCTGACGCTATATAAACTTTTTCTCTGCCCTTCGTTCCAAAAATATAGATTCTTGAATGTTCTAAGTATCTTCCCACAATACTTCTTACTTGAATATTATCTGTTTCACCCTTTACTCCCGGAATCAGACAACAGATTCCTCGAATGACCATGTCAATCTTCACACCTGCTTTGGATGCTTTGATCAATTTCTCCATGATCTTTTTGTCTGTTAAAGAGTTCATTTTTAATCCAATATAAGCTGGTTCTCCAGCTTTTGCATGTTCAATTTCCCGATCGATCATATGGATCACTTTATTCTGTAGACAGTGTGGAGCTACCAGCAGATGATCCGTTTCTTCCACAGTCTCTCCCATAGATAATGCCTGAAAAACTTCCGCAGCTTCCAACGCAATATCTACATTTGCTGTCATTAAAGAAAGATCTGTATAAAGTCTGCTTGTCTTTTCATTGTAGTTTCCTGTTCCGATCTGTGTGATATAAGATACTTTTCCTTTTTTCTTTCTTGTGATCAGACATAATTTAGAGTGTACTTTATAACCATCTAATCCATAGATCACGCGGCATCCTGCATCTTCTAACTGTCTGGACCATTCAATATTATTTTCCTCATCAAATCTAGCCTTTAATTCTACAAGGATCGTGACATCTTTTCCATTTTCTGCTGCCTCGATCAAAGATGCAATGATCTTACTCTGCTTTGCGACACGATATAATGTCATTTTGATTGAAACAACATCTTTATCTTCTGCCGCTTCCTGAAGCATTTTTAGAAATGGCCGCATACTTTCATATGGATAAGAGAGTAACTTATCTTCTTTTTCAATCTGATCCATAATTGGCATTTCTTCGTTAAACTGTGGTGATCTTTGAGGAACTCTTTTCTCAAAAAACAATTCTGTCTCTTTTCTTAAAATATCCTGAATCTTAAATACAAAAGACAGATCTAACGGTGTCTGTGTATAGAATACATATTTTCTTTCAAGTTCCAGATACTCACATAAAAGATCAATGATCTCTCCATCCATCTCTCTTGATAATTCCATTCGGACTGGTGCTAATTTCTTTCTTTTCTTGATTAGTTCTACCATGAAATCGCGATAATCAAGATCTTCATCATACATAGAATCTGCATCAATATCTGCATTTCTTGTAATTCGGATCAATGTTTTTGCTTTGACATGGTATCCTTTGAAGATCCTTGGCACATAGTGAAGAATCATTTCTTCTGATAACATATAAGCATCTTTTCCAGAAATATTGATCAGTCTGTCAAACGTTTCATTTCCACATGGGATAATTCCTAATTTTTCTTTTCCATTTTTAGTTTCTAACACAGCAACTGCGTAGATTTCTTTATTCTTTAAAAAAGGAAATGGCTGTCTCTTCCCTATGATCGTAGGAGAGATCAATGGCGCGATTTCTGCTTGAAAATAAGCTCTTAAATATTCGCTTTCTTTTTTAGATATTTTTTGAAAATTTACCAGATGGATGTTGTGTTCTTTCAGAGAATCCATCATCTCCTCATATACGCTGTCTTTTCTTCTATTTAATTTCTGTACCTGTGGAATGATCGCATCAATCTGTTCCTGTGGTGTCATCTTTGTCTTATTTTCTTTCATATTCTTATCAAGTAACATCTGATCGATCAAAGATCCAACTCTTACCATAAAGAATTCATCTAAGTTGCTCTGGTAAATGGATGCAAATGTCAATCGTTCACATAGTGGTACTTCTCTATTCTCAGCCTCTTCTAATACGCGTTCGTTAAACTTAAGCCAGGACAGTTCCCGGTTCATAAAAATCTTCTGCTGTGTTTTCATCTTTTCCTCCAAATCTCTATACGATGTAATTTCTATTGTACTGGTCAAATGTAAAATCATACTGCTTTTTATGTTAAGTTATCGTAAATTAACGTCTGGAATTGCCATTTTCCCTATGTTTACAGTCCAAACAATCTGTGTTAAACTCTTTAGTGAGTTGCAATAATTTAATGTAAATGAGGAATTTTTCATGAATCAGAAAGTATTACAAACACTTGAATTTGATAAGATTATAAATATTTTAACAGGATACGCAACAACCGAACTAGGTAAGTTAATGTGTGCCAATTTAAAACCAATGACTGAAGAAGCTGATATCTTAAACGCTCAGGATCAGACACAGGATGCATTGACACGTATCTATAAACGTGGAAATGTGTCTTTTTTTGGAGTAAGTGATCTTTCCCCTTCTCTTGCCCGTTTGAAGATGAGAGGTACACTTGGAACTGGGGAACTTCTTGATATCGCTCGTGTTCTGGAATCTGTAAAGAATGCCGTTTCTTACGGAGTCCGCATGGAAGACGATCTTGAAGCAGATTCTCTCGACGAGCTTTTTGAAAGCCTTGTTCCTTTAGATGATCTTCTGCACGAGATCCGCCGCTGTATTATTTCTGAAGAAGAGATCAGTGATGATGCCTCTTCTACTTTAAAACATATCCGTCGTGCAATGAAACAGACAAACCAGAAGATTCATACACAGTTAACTACGCTGGTAAGCTCTGCATCCAATCAGGATAAATTACAGGATGCGATCGTTACAATGCGAAATGGGCGTTACTGCATACCAGTCAAGCAAGAGTACAGAAGTTCATTCCAAGGTATGATCCATGATCAGTCTGCTTCTGGAAATACGCTGTTTATTGAACCAATGTCTGTTGTAACATTAAATAATGAATTAAAAGAATTGGAAGGAAAAGAACAGTCTGAGATTGAGCATATTCTTTCTATATTAAGTGAACAGGCTTCTTATGGTGTTGATGATCTTGCACATAACCAGAAGACCCTTGTATTATTAGACTTCATTTTTGCAAAGGCAAAATATGCGAAGGATATTGATGCATCCAAACCTATTTTCCGTGAAGATGGAATTATCAATATCAAACAGGGATGTCATCCTTTACTAGACCGCAAAAAAGTCGTTCCGATCAACGTATCTCTCGGCAAAGATTTCTCCATGCTGATCGTGACCGGGCCAAATACAGGTGGTAAAACTGTATCTTTAAAAACCGTTGGATTATTATCTTTGATGGGACAGGCAGGCCTTCATATTCCTGCATTCCAAGGATCTTCTCTTGGAATTTTTCGTGAAATTTTTGCAGATATCGGCGATGAGCAGAGTATTGAGCAAAACTTAAGTACCTTCTCTTCTCATATGACAAATATTGTATCGATCGTTCAGCAAGCTCATCGAGATTCTTTAGTATTACTCGATGAATTATGTGGTGGTACTGATCCAATCGAAGGTGCCGCACTTGCGATCTCTATTTTAAGTGATCTGCACGGACGTGGAATTAAAACAATGGCGACAACCCATTACAGTGAACTTAAAATGTTCGCACTTTCCACCGATGATATCGAAAATGCTTCCTGCGAATTTGATGTAGAAACGCTTTCTCCAACATACCGTCTGATGATCGGTATTCCTGGAAAAAGTAATGCGTTTGCAATTTCCCGCAAATTAGGATTGGATGAACATATCATTGAAGGTGCTGCAGATCAGATTGATGAATCTGTCAAAGATTTTGAAACGATCTTAGCTGACCTTGAAAAGAGTAAACAGACGATTGAAAAAGAACAGGAAGAGATCCTTGAATACCGTAAGGAAATCGAAACTCTCCGTAAGAGTTTAAAATCTCGTCAGGATAATATAAAAGAAAAACGTGATAAGATGCTTCGCGACGCCCGTGAAGAGGCTCACAATATCATCTCTGAGGCGAAAGAGATCGCAGATTCTACGATCCGTGAATATAACAAATTAAAGAAACAAAACAAGAATCCAGATGCAAATAAGAAGATGGAACATATGCGAAGTGATCTTCGCGGCCGCATGACAAAATTAGAAGGTCAAATGGCTTACAAATCCAAGAAAAAGAACAAGAAACGTCACGAGGCGAATGATTTCCATGTTGGTGATGAAGTTTATGTAACAAGTCTTTCCCTTGCCGGAACTGTTTCCACGCTCCCAAATGCCAAAGGTGATCTGTATGTTCAGATGGGTATGATGCGTTCTCTTGTTAACATCAAAGACCTTGAGATCACAAAAACGGCCAAAGATGTAAAACGTGAAAATCAAAGAAATGAAAGTCGTAACCGAGGACGTACTGCGATCAACAAATCCGCTTCCATCCGACCTGAGATCAATGTTATGGGTATGACGGTTGATGAAGCGATCGCACAGCTTGATAAGTACATCGATGATGCGTGCCTGGCCAACTTAGCACAGATCACTGTTGTCCATGGAAAAGGAACTGGTGCTTTACGTAAAGGGCTTCATAATTACTTTAAACAGTTGAAGAAACAAAAACGTATCTCCGGTTACCGTGATGGTGAATATGGTGAAGGAGATCTTGGTGTAACTGTTGTTATACTGTAAAAAAGATATAAAGAAGGAGATTTTATGACTTATTACGATATCTTATTTAGCTTTTTTATATATGGGTTTCTTGGTTGGTGTTCTGAAGTCGCTTTTGCAGCTTTTAAACAACATTCCTTTGTAAACCGTGGATTTCTAAATGGTCCGATCTGTCCGATTTATGGAATTGGAGTGACGGTTGTCGTTGCTTCTCTTCAGCCTTACGTCGGAAACTTGATCTTGCTTTATATTACCTCCACCATTCTCGTTACTTTTCTTGAATGGCTAACGGGTTTTCTTCTTGAAAAGATGTTTCATCACAGATGGTGGGATTATTCTGAAATGCCATTGAATATCGGCGGCTATGTATGTCCTTTATTTTCTGCAATCTGGGGCATCGCTTGTGTATTGATCGTGAAACTTATCTATCCTTTTACGGGTAAACTAGTTTCTTTTCTCCCGATATGGCTTGGAAAATTTCTGCTTGTTTTATTAAGCATTGCTCTTATAGTTGATATTTGCATCACGGTTCAGGGTATTTTAAAATTCAACAAACGTCTTGCCCTTATGGAGGATATTGCAAAAGAACTGCGTAATATTTCTGATCAGATCGGTGAAAATATCTACGATAGTATGATGGATGGTCTGGAGGCTCAAGACCGATTAAAAGCTCGTGCAGATGTTATTCGAGAGAAAGTTGATGAAGCCAAACAGGAAAATGCAGATGAACTCAAAGCTCGTATGGATTCTTTAAAACAGCGAGCTGAGGAACTTCGTAGCAAATACGAAAAGATGGCAAAACTTCCTACATTTACATCACGCCGTATTTTACGTGCATTCCCTAAGATGATGCCTCGTGAACATGTGCGAGAATTTGGGCAGTTACGACGCATCCTAAAGAAAAAAAGAGATGAATTGAAAAAAAGATAAACAAGTTTTTATCTATAAAAATGTCAGGTACATTTAAGTTTCTCGAAAACTTAGATGTATCTGACACTTTTTCTTTGCCATCTCCTGACATTATAAAAACTAATTTGTGAATGTATTAAGAATATAATCAACGTCCGTCGTCTTCTTTAATTCTTCCAGAATTTCTTCTTCTGTCACTGCTTCTGTGATCTGTCCAAGAATCTCTAAATGTTCATCTCCAACTCCAGCAATTCCAATGACAAGCTGTGCTGTTCCGCCATTAAATTCGACTCCGTCTGGATACTGCATCACAATAATTCCGCTTCTTTTTACGTCTCTTTTTGCATCTTCTGTTCCGTGTGGAATTGCAAGTCCTAATCCCATGTATACAGATGCTTCTTCATTTCTTCGGATCATTGCTGGAATATAATCATCATCTACATATCCAAGATCTCTTAAAAGTTCCCCTGCTGCCACGATCGCTTCTTCCATGCTTACCGTTGGAAGTCCCAGTTTAATTCCTTCCCTTACCAAAATCATACCTTCTTTCGCTGGTACTTCTGGTGTTGTTTCTACAACTGGTGTTACTGTTTCTTCCTCTTTATTTTTTTTCTTATTCTTGAAAAAGAATCCCATAATTGTCTCCCTTCTAAATCCAATTTTTATTCCATTATTTTTATCTACTTCTATTATAGCAATGAAATTTTTTAGCGTCTATTTTTCGTAGTGCTAATTTTTTCAGTAAATTTTGTGTCATTATTTTGTTTTCTTCCACCACGCCCTTTTATCAATTTCTATTGCTTCTTTTTATAGATCATTCTTTAACATATAAAAATCCTTCATATATATTTTGTGAATTCTCATCTTCTGGAATAATTTCTAATGTTATCCTCTTGTAACCATCTCCTTCTTTTCTCCGATAGGTGATCGTTACAAATTTCTTTTTATTTGCAAATTGCTTTTTCAGATATTCAATCTTTGTCTTTCTAAGATATTTCGCCAAATCATCTGAATGAATAAGCCGTATATCTTCAAAATTGTGAAACCATTCTGACAAAGCTCCTATGGAGTCTTGTTTCTTTTTATTCTTGGTTTCTTCCCAATTTAAAATCTTATAACAGTCTTTTTCCAGATTAATTCGGAGAATCTGTGTATACAATCTGTAAAGAGCTACATAAGAGGCTGGCTGTCCCTGACGGTCTACTCCATTTTTCTTGTAATACATCGCTTTTTCTTCATACATACGAATATCAGCAACATCTGATATCTCTTTCATGGAACCCCATTGGCATTCACTGCTTGAAACATATCCATAGGAAATCGAAAGCTCCTTGATCCGGTTACAGCTCCAGTACTTGATATCTCCATCAAATTGCCGTCTGATCCATTCAAACTGTTCTCTTTTCACAAATAGAATTGCTGCAAATTCATCTCCACCCATTCTATAAACTTTTCCATATCTATCAAACCTGGTCTTCATGCAAGATGCTGCTACACAGATCAATTCATCTCCCGCTGCATGTCCTTGTCTGTCATTGATGATCTTTAGTCCATTCACATCCATGGAAACATAAATAAATTGAGAATCCATGCGTATCTCTGAAATGTCTTCGTCATATGCTTTTCGATTAAGACATCCTGTCATCTTATCGGTATTCGATATTTCTGAAATAGAAGAAAGCATCACAGATTGTTCCTTATTCTTTTTTTTAACTTTCGACAACCTTAGTACCATAAATAGAATACCGACTGCTGCAATACTCAAATATACAACCATGATCAATATTGCGATCAAATTACTCTTGTTGTCTACCGCAATCCAATATGTAATACCAACGATATATTTCTGTGTTTTCTTTAAGATATAATAATTCTTTTTTCCATCGACACGAATGATTCCCGATGCGATCTTCTCCTTCGCAATCTTCTTTCTCTGCTTGCGAAGCCCCATATCATCTAATTTCACTCCTATCTTTGAAACATCTGTAGCCCCATAGATTCTTCCAGTTTCTTTATCCGCTACATATAAAGCAATTCCTTTATATACTGGAATATCTGCTACAACAGTCCTCACTTCACTTTGTTTGTTTTTCTCTACGATTTCAATTGTCTGATCTAACAACACTTTGGATGTTTTATATACATTCTGACTATTTACTAGATAAAGAATTCCTGCTTCCAAAAATACTGCTGTCACGATCGTACCTATCAGCAGAAAGAAAATCTTCAACGTCTTATGTTTTATTTTTTTCTTTTTGTTATACATACATTTTCCCTTATTTTACATTATTATACATTATTATTTAGACCAAGACACTCTATCATTCTCCCCTTGATATTCGAATACTCCATCATTCTTTTCTTCTAATGCTTTGATCATATGATATGTATATTCATTATATGGGGTTGGAATCCCCAATTCTTTCCCCATTCTCATCATCGCACCAGAGAACATATCAATCTCTGTGTGGCGACCAGAATCAATATCCTGTAATGTCGAGTATCTTGCAGATGCTTTGACCGCACTCCCCCGTCCAGACTTTGCATTGATCATACTTAAGTCGATCCCTTTCGCTTTAGCAACTGCTTCAACCTCTGCTCTTAATCCTTCTCGGATCGCTGCCATATGTTCACTATCTTCATAGCATCCAACTCCAACTCCCAAGATTGCCTGTGGCAGATTATTGCAGACATTTAATTTGAATTTGCCCCAGATTTCTGCTTGAATATCATCTGTGATAATCCAGTGGAGACCTGTATTTTCAAAAATATCATTTACTGCTTTTACTCGTTCGCTTTCGTATGGTTGTTGTAGTTCTCCAAAATAAATCCCGACCGTTGTTTCTGGATCAAAATGATATCCATCTTCTTTCTTCTGTGATGCCACCTTGATAAAGGAGTATAAAATATGTGATTTATCAATTTTCTCCGCTATGATCTCTTCACTGTCAACTCCATTCATCAGACTCATGACCGTTGTGTTTTCTCCTACGATCGTCTGAATATCCTGTAATGCCCCTCTCAAACTTCCGTATTTTAAAGATACGATCAAAAGATCCACATTGTGTGCTTCTTCTGGAGTCCACACTTGCGGTGTGTATTTTGTTCCGTTGATCATTAATCCTTGGGTTTTGAGGCGTTCATTTCTCTCACCATCTGCTACAACTCCCAGTGTAATATTTTTATTATTTGACAGTCCCCAGATAACGTAAGAACCTACGGCACCTGCTCCAAGAACTGCTACTTTTTTGATGTTCATTGTTTTTTGGTTCCTCCTGATCGTCGTTTTTTGATTGTTATTCTTATTTTAACATTTTTGGAGTGTCTTTTGTGTATATTCTTGTTTTATTTATATTTATTTATTATAATAAACATAAATAAATATAAATAAACATATATTCATATAATAAACATAAATAAATATGGAGGTGAATAGAAAATGGAAAATCCTTTTACTTTAACATTTGGTCAAAAACCTACGGAATTCATTTCGCGCACTAACCAAATTGGAAAGATCATTCATACATTTGATATGGAAAATCCTTCAAATAAAGTTTATATGGTTGCTGGTGTCAGGGGGTCTGGAAAGACGGTTTCTCTTGCTGAAATTGCTGATCATTATTCTTCAAATGATCAATGGATTGTTTTAAGATTGAGTGCTGATACAGATTTGATCGCTGGTGCAGTTTCCGAACTTACCCGCGTTTCACAATTTCATGATCTGGATCTTGGATTAAATCTAAATCTCGGAATTGCTGAGTTGTCGGTAAACAAAACAAATGATTCTTTGGAAAAAGAAGCTATGCTTCGTAATATTCTTGAGAAGTTAAAAAATAAAGGAAAGAAAGTTCTTTTTATCATTGATGAGATTATAAATAATTCTTATGTCAAAGTATTTGCTAGTAATTTTCAGATTTATATTACACAGAATTACCCTGTGTATCTTGTAATGGCTGGTTTGTTTGATAATATCAGCAATCTTCAAAACGAGAAGAGTCTGACATTTTTATATCGTGCTCCAAAAATTTTTCTGGAACCACTTAGCATTCCTGCAATTACTACAAGTTATCGTTCTGTATTTGACATTTCTCCAAGTGAGGCTGTTGAGATGGCGAAACTTACAAAGGGGTATCCTTTTGCTTTTCAGATTCTTGGTTATTTGAAGTGGGAGACAAATGATGATCTTGAAAAACTGCTTCCTAAGTTTGACGAGGAATTGATCATTTATGCTTATGAGAAGATATGGAGTGAACTTTCTGAACTTGACCGGAAGATTGTTTATGTAATTTCTACGGGAGTTTATAAAACTGGGGAAATTCGTGAGAAATTATCGATATCTCCACAGTTATTGAATACCTATCGAAAGCGATTGATGGAACGTGGTGTTGTGAATGGTTCTGTTCGTGGAGAACTGACTTTAGCGCTGCCTCGATTTGAGGAATATATTGAGATGTATTGTGAAGTGAATCTTTAGTTTCGCTTTATCTCAATGAGGGCTTTCGCCTTTTACAGAGACATCTCCTTCAATAAGCCACTTATATGCACGTTCTGAATCAATGCGATACCCCACAGCAATAATTGCTGCTAACGAATAAAATTTGTATTTGTATGTTTTTCCATTATCGGCAACTTGTGCAAAATTTGCACAAGTTGAATTTTCATCTAATTCTCCCTCTTTAAAAATATTACTCAGATGTTTTGTAACCACACTTCTATCTACATCAAAAAGCTGTGAAATTGCCTTCTTCGTAAGCCATACATCGCCATTCTGAACCCTGACTTCCATTCCATCTTTCTCCTGCATCTCGTGTGAAAACCAAGAAATCAATAGTGCTATTTCTTACCTGCTCATTTCAATTATTCTTTTTACTTCCTGCTGCAATTCTCCACTGAATTCTGATAAATCATCATATGTAATCACCTTCAATCTCATAAGACGAACAATATCCCATATTGCTTCTGATTTACGCATTTCCATGATAACGCCCGGATGATGTTTATCTTCTTTTATCCGCTTTTCAAGTCCCCAGAGCTTCTCTGATACTGGCTTTGTATCATCATTCAGAAAGTTAATATACTCTTTGATGAGACCTTCCATATATTTTTCTTGCCAGTCTGCTAATCTTTCTCGAAATAATTTCCAATCTTTTTTACTTATGTCCATAAGTTTCCTCACTTTCAGCAACCATCAAGGGCTTTGCATAATTTGATTCAGCATATGATCATAGTCATTCTCCTTTGAAATTTTTAGAGAACGACTAGCAACGGCAATTCTTATATTGCTCCTGCCGTTGGTAGGAGTATATATCTACAAATCCTCAGTTTTGTATATCACATAGCCTTCATAATAATAGCTATGATCTATACCTTTCATATAAATTTCTCTATCATTAACCTTATCCGTCAATGCTTGTTTTAAAATATATTTTATTTCAATATCTCTGATTGGACTTCTTTCCATTGCCAACAGATAATCTTCCTTATCTACAAGACTCCAATCAATAACTTTGTTCAACTCTTTCTTAAGAATCAAATCAAGCCATATTCTGGTGCTTCTCCCATTACCTTCATGCAATACCACATTGGGACTCACAAAGAAATCTATAATTGATTTCCACTTTTTGAGTACGTTCTTTGCCGGTTCCCTCTGCTTGATACACATATATACTATCAATCAGTTCAACCAGCATAGAACGGTTTAACTCTGTTACGTTTTCATACTTGCGTATGGTTTCTAAAAATTGGTTTGTATTTTTCGTCTTGTAGTCCTCGGCTTCGATTTTCTCTTTTAATGCCTTACGCCTTTCTTCAAGTTCTCTCTGCTCATTTTCATAAGTTACAGACATTTTCTCAAAACGTCCATCAGAAATCTTTCCTGCTACATTCTGCTCAAACAGCTTCATTATGATACTGTCAATTTCAGCAATACGCTTTTCTGCCAGTTCCAATTCCTGTTTAAACTGCTTGATTTTCTTACCGCCGCCGGATTCACTCAACACCCTCATTTCTTCAATGAACTGGTCGCCTAATGTTTCCATATTCTTGATATGCTTTTGAATGTCGTCCATGACAATCTTCACTAATGCGTCATAGGAAATTGCATGAGTTGTGCAGAGGTTGCTGTTTCTGGCATATGTCCTGCAACGAAATCTCGGCTCTCTCCCGTTTGGATTGGAGAACGCCATATTGCGTCCACAGTCCGGGCATTTTACAAGCCCCACAAACATATTTGGTCGTCCAGTCTTATTTGGTCTTTTCTTTACACTGATGAATTTCTGTACCAGTTCAAAGGTTTCTTCATCAATGATAGCTTCATGGGTGTTTTTTACAACAATCCAATCTTCCTTAGGAACCGCTACCAGTTTTCTGTTCTTGAATGATTTTGTCTGTGTCTTGTGCGATACCATATGACCGAGATACACTTGATTTTCCAAAATCATCTTAACATTTTTTCCAACCCAGTCGGTAGGGAATCGGAACCCTGTGCTTGTTTCCAGCGTGCCATTCTTCATTGCTCTGTAGGCTCTCGGAATCAAAATCTTTTCTTCACACAATGTTCTTGCTATCTGATGAACACTGTTTCCCTGTTTCGACATTTCAAAAATACGCTTGACGATAGGCGCTGTTTCCGGGTCTATCAGTAGTTTACGCTTATTGTTCGGGTCAACCCTATAACCATACGGAGCGAATGAACCGCAGAACCCGCCACTTAAAGCAGTTGTTTTCTTGACGCTTCGGATTTTCTTTGAGGTATCACGTGCATAATACTCATTCATAATAGATTTGAATGGCATCATCTCGTTATCCTCATATCTTGTGTCAACATCATCATTCAGTGCGATAAAGAGAATGTCATTGTTCGGGAAGATTTCTTCCACGTAATACATGAACATGGCATTGTTGCGACCGAACCTTGACATATCCTTTACCATGATTCCACTAGGCTGTGTATCTTCCATAGCGTCCTCAATCATGCGGTTTAAATCCGGTCTGTTGAATGTTGTGCCGGAATAGCCATCATCTACATACTCGTCAATGATTTCAAATCCTTTTTCCTTTGAATAATATCGGAGCATTTGCAACTGGTTTGTGATACTGTTGCTTTCTTTATCAGCGTCACCATCATCTTTGGATAAACGTGCATATAATCTAACTCTTAATCTTGCTTGCTGTTTCGTCATTTTTACTCCTTTCCGACAGCAAACAAACAACTTATATCCTGTTAATATTATACCACGCTACTTAATTATTTTCAGCCGCTTATTACACTGTTCTCAATTTAATATCCATTGTTTTCCTGCTCGATTTCCTTTTGAATCAGCCTTTTAATCAAATGCTGCAAATCCACTGTACCGGAGAACACTGACGTTACATAAAAGGTCGTATTTCCTATTTTTATTGTATTGGACTGTACTGTTTTTCCTATAATCCCACCTCATTTCTTCCAACAAAAAAACACCATTTCTGGTGTCTTTCTGCTAATCTACACTGATTACTTTGCGTTCATACTTCTTTTCCTGCAAATCAATCTCCGCATAAACCATGTATTTGTCATTAAGTTCCGTCTGTCCAGTCTGAATACAGGTTGTCTGATGAATCTGGTTTATCCACTTTCCTTTCTCTGTGTCAGGACTTTCATGTATATGTCCGTGCAGAGAAAGAAGTGGCTGTTTTTCTTTCAGAAATTCGTAAATATCAACAGAGCCTATATCCAAATCTTGATAGCGCAACTGTCCTAATCTCAATCCCGCAGGCGGCATGTGCATAACGTAAACCGCTTTTTGTCTATCGTCCGGCAATGGAAGTTTCTTCAGCACATCACACATATGCGGTAATTCTGTTCTGGAATATTCCAGCCAGTTGTAAATCCTGTCATAATCAACAGCATTAGAGATTCCGGCTACAGGACTTAACTGACGCTGCGGAATATAATGTGTTTCTGTAACAACCCTGTCTTTACAACCGAACGGATGGTCTAAAATATAGTTCATGCCGATAAATTCATATCCATTGACAGAAAATTTCCTACCAGCTATATTGCAGACATTTTCAAATCTGTCGCAAAGATTGTCAAACATTTCATCTGCTGCCAGTAAATCATCATTTCCAAGCATGGCAAGGTATGTGATGTCCTGCTTTTTCAGTTCCTCAAAATATTCATCAAGGAATCCATTGATAAAAAACGATTGCTCACTGTGGCGGTCACATTGTTTTGGTAACATATCCCCGCCATTTACAATGACTTTGATTTCCTTTTCAATGGCTACGTCCAGAATCTTTCTGTACTTCTTTTTATCTCCGTGTAAATCTGTAACATACAATATCTTCATATCACTTTCTACCCCTTTTAATACAGCATTTCTTCCTAATCATAGTTAAAAGTATACCATATCAGAGATAGATTATCAGCAGCTTATATCTGACATACAAACTGCAAAATTTTTGCCTTATGCACCTCCTTTACTGTGTGTTTCCGAAGCAGTCAGATGGCTTTGGAAGCTCCACTGGACTCTCACCATTCTCATTCCTATGAGCAGAACCGCACCATGCGAGTGTATCATTATTCAGATATGCAGGTCATGGCAGAATGACCATTCCACAAGTCGCTCTCGGATCATTGCATGAATCGCTCGCTTTTTTAGGTCATGGCGTACAATTTCCGCTGGCTCGCTGCATATCAAACGTATCTGACTGCTTTATTCAGTTGTCAAAGAGCTACCGACTATATTTGCCAGTCTATGAAAATCCACTACCTAGATAATGGACTTTCATAGATTGACAAGCGGAGCAGAGGAAAGGGGAAAGTGCTCCGCCCGTCTGAATGATTAGATTACGACTATCTCAAAGTTTGCAATCATATCCATGACTGCCGCCTGTATTCTGCCTTTTAATTCAGAATCCACTACCATGTAGACGTTACCGTATTCGTCATACAATTTGCGTAAGCTCAACTTTGATATGTACCCGTCATAGAAATCCAAGATTTCCTGTATTGCAGCTTCATCACCATTCGTAGCCGCCACAATCACAGCAAACGGTATATGTTTTTGGTCTTTGTCCATGCTTATTCCTCCTCCATCATTTTTCGTAATTCTTCCAGAGTGCTTGTCCTGTGACGGTAAACAGTAGTGCGTACCACGTTCATAAGCTCTCCGATTTCTGCGTCAGACATATCCATAAAGTATGACAACAAAATGATATTGCGTTTTCTCTCTGGCAAACATTTGAGTGTTTTGCTTAACTGGTCGTCAGATACTTGTACTTCCATGCCAAGAACATTGAACGCTGTATAATCGCTGGAATACTTGTCATAAACGCCTGCTTTGTTCAATTCCAAATCTGAAATTTCAGAAAACGGAACTTCATGTTTCAAGCGTCTTGAAATATCACGGTTATACTTCATTGCTGCTCTTTTAATGACTTTCTTTGTAAGGCAATCAAACTGTGCTTGAATAGCCTGTTGGAAAGAAGATGACTTCATGCTGATTCACCTCCTTTCTGCGTGAGAGTAGATGAGGTTGTTTTCCCTCTATCCCCCTTTCCGCACAGTAGCTACCCACGCAGCAGCTATTTGTTGCGTTTTCAGAAAAGAACTTGAAAAATATTTTTACGCACGAAAAAAGCACAAGAGAAAAGGCTGTATAGCGTTCTTGTGCTTTATCATTTGTACCTGTTATATGATGTAAAAAACCACATTCAAAGACGTATTGTCCTGCTATGGTAATTTCAGTTTTTTTGACAATAAAGGGTATGTCAAAAAATGTCGATTATGAGATTCTTTCAATGCAGCTACCTCCTAGAGCCGCAAAACAAAAAACCTTATATGATTTATCCACCGAATTGAGGAAAAAGAAAAACGGCGGCTTTATCTTGACCGCCATCAAATCAGAAATATTTTTGGATATGCAAAAAGGTTACTGCCGATAACGGTTTTTTTTATTTACCGTATAACAGTAATTTTGTTCTTTTTACACACTAGGAACTGATGAACCATATAATACGTTTTTCTATACCTGTCAGAAAATCAACAGGAACAGTAAAATGTATTGAGATGATTACATATGCGTAAAAAAGAAGATAAGTACGATTTCAGAGCTTTTGGTCTTGCCATCAAAGAAGCTCGTATGAAACAGGGTCTAACCCGTGAACAAGTGGGAGCAATGATTGAGATTGACCCACGCTATCTGACAAATATAGAAAATAAGGGGCAACACCCAAGTTTGCAAGTGCTTTATGACCTTGTTCATTTATTGAATGTATCAGCAGACGCTTTTTTTCTTCCTGCTTCTGATCTGGCGAAAAGCACCAGAAGAATACAGTTAGAAAAACAGCTTGATAACCTGTCTGATAAGGATTTAGTTATCATGGGAAGTGTCGCTGACGGAATTATTAAATCTAGGGAAGTGGAGGAAGATTAAACTTCCTCTTTTTCACTCCCTATACGAGTTGATTCTTTTAATTTTTGAAAACTCTCGTCACTGATTACGTGTTCCAGTTTGCAAGCGTCTGATTCTGCTAGTTTTGGGTCTACACCCATTTCTGTAAAATATTTTGTAAAAAAGCAATGTCGCTCATAAATTTTCTCAGCCATAGCCTGCCCACTGTCTGTTAAAAGCAATTGACCATTATTATCCATTAGTAGGAATCCTTGTGTTTTAAGTTGCTTTACTGCATGACTTACACTAGGCTTTGAAAATCTCATATAATCAGCCACATCAATAGAGCGAACCATGCCTTTTTTGATTTTAAGTATAAGTATTGTTTCTAAATAATCTTCTAATGACTTTCCCAATGTCACATTATTATCACCTCTTAAATATTTGATTCAATCAGTTTTTAAATTGTCCACCCAAGACTTTCTTGCTGAATATGATACAATTTTTGATATACACCTTTTTTCTTCATCAATTCATTATGTGTGCCATATTCAACTAATTTGCCATCATCTAATACTAATATTTGGTCTGCGTCTACAACTGTTCTTAAACGGTGAGCAATCATAATTACTGTTTTGTTTTCAACCAATTGAGCTATAGCCTTTTGCACTAAAACTTCGTTCTCCGGGTCAAGAGAAGCAGTTGCTTCATCTAAAAGAATAATTGAAGCATTTTTTAATAAAGCACGTGCAATAGATATTCTTTGTCTTTCACCACCAGATAATGTACTACCATTTTCACCTAGAACAGTTTGATAACCGTCTGGCATATTACGCACAAATTCATCACAGTATGCAGCTTTAGCAGCCGCCATAACTTCTTCCTCTGTGGCGTTAGGGTTTCCAATACTGATATTGTTAAAAACAGTATCATTAAATAATGTTACGTCTTGAAATACAAAAGCCATTTTTCGCATAAGACTTTCTGGCTCCATTGTTCGTATATCTTTACCACCAACACGAATTGTACCTTTCTGTATATCCCAAAATCTTGCAATCAATTTTGAAATTGTACTTTTACCGCTTCCAGATGAACCTACCAATGCGGTGATACTTCCTTGTGGAATTTTACAAGTCACATCTTTAATGACATCTTTTGTATTATATCTGAATGTAACATGTTCCAACTCTATATCACAATTTTCAATTTCTTTATCATTTCCTTGCATTACAGGTGTACTTAAAAGAGTACGCATTCTTTCTGTAACAACATTAAGATTTAGTAATGTAGTTAATTGTGAAAGAATCGCAAGAATTGGTCCATATATACGAGTAACCATCAAAAAGAACATTAGTAATGGGAGCAGTTCTATTTCACCTTTAACTAACAACATTGTTCCAACAAAAATGACAATACCAATTCCGGCTTGCAAAATCATGCTTGCACTCGACATAAATACGCCACAAATCATTTCTACTTTCACAGCAATCTTTTTCATAGATAATAATGCTTTGTTAAGAGCAGAAAAATGAGAACCACTTAAATTACATGATTTAATAATTTTCATTCCCTCAAGGTATTCTTGTACTTGACTAGAAGCGTCTAGCTTTGCTTGTACTTGTCGTTCAAATAATTTTTTCTGATAGTTCTTACTTAACCAAATTATCAAAAATGCAACTGGCAGCGTAATATACATACATAACGCTAAACGCCAATCAAAGAAAGCAAGTAAAATACAAGTAAGAGTAACAGTAATACCATTTGCAATGAGAGGTGGAATTGTACTACTTAACATTGATTCCATGCTGCTACAATCAGACATCATGTTAGTTGTCAATTCTGACAAATCCTTTGTATTGAAGAAACTCATTGGTAATTTTCTTAAATACTCTGCAATATTAAGTCTTGTTTTATTTGATTCTTGATAAGACGCAATGTATGTCTTTTTATAATCATTTCTTGCTGCTAAAAACACCAAAACAGCAGAAACAACTCCAATTCCCCAAAGCAACCATATATGATTCCATGCAATTTGCTTTCCTACATACGGGTTCAGTAATTCACTAAATAACATTACTGTAACACAAAACGGTAGCATTAAGGCTAGATTTGTTATCGTACAAGCAACAATAGCCTTTTTTAAATCTTTATAACCTTTATCTGATAGAAAAAGAAACTCTTTTAGTTTTTTCATCTTTATTACACCGCCTTTCCGCTGATTTTCCAATCAACCGCTTCTGTGTAATGATTCCACATTTGCGAATAACGTCCACCAGCAGCAACTAATTCATTATGTTTACCTTCTTCAACTAAATGACCTTTTTCCATAACAATAATTTTGTCAGCATTACGAATCGTAGATAAACGGTGAGCAATAATAATAACTGTTTTATTCTGCATAAGTTTCTCGAATGCTTTTTGAATTAAATACTCATTTTCTGGGTCGCTAAATGCAGTTGCTTCATCAAGAACAATAATAGGGGAATCTTTGATAATAGCTCTAGCAATAGCGATACGTTGACGCTCACCGCCAGAAAGATGAATACCTTTTGTTCCAAATACAGTTTTGTAGCCATTAGGAAGTTTTGAAATAAATTCATGGCATTGTGCAGCTTTCGCGGCTTCAATGACTTGTTCTTCTGTAGCGTTTGGATTCCCCATGCGAATATTATCTAAAATACTCTGCTTGAATAAGAAAATATCTTGAAATACAAAGCTAACATGATTCATTAAGTCTTTTTCTGAAATATCTCTTATATCAACACCGCCGATTTTTACACTTCCCTCTGTAACGTCCCAAAAGCGTGAAATTAAATTTGCAATTGTACTTTTTCCACCACCAGATAAGCCAACAATAGCTGTTATTTGTCCTTGATTGGCTTTAAAAGATACATTTTCAATAGCCATTTCTTCTTTTTTTCCTGTATATGTAAAGCTAACATTATCAAACACAACATCATCTTTTTGAGGTTTTTTAGGACTGGTAGTTTCTGGTAGAACAGGTATATTGAAAATTTCGTCCATTCTTGCTACATTTCCATCAATTTGCATAAATGATTCAGAGATATACATTATTTTGTTTAAAATACCAGCGATTGCCGGAACAAAAAGCAAGTAAAATATAAATGTCATAGTAAAGCTCTTATAGTCTTGTGCATTAGCTCCTAACAAAATACCTACAGGAACGATAACCAAATATATATTGTTAATGATGGTAGTAAACGCTGGCATATAATTTTGCCAACCTAGAGAGAACTTTAGAACCCATTCTGTGTATTCTTTAATAGCATGTTCTAAACGAGCAAATGAAGAAGCTGTTTGATTAAATGCTTTCACAACAGGCATACCACGAACATATTCTACAGAAGCATTGTTCATATCTTCCAATGCGATCTGATATTTTCCCATGTTTTCTTTCATTGCTCCGCTACCAAATCCACTGAATTGTACGACAAAAGCAAGCACAATTCCAACTAATGAAGCAATACCAAATCGCCAATCAATAGCCAGTAGAATAATAACCATAACAATAGGCGCAGTTACAGAAGCAACAAAATCTGGAAATTGATGTGCAATGAAACCCTCAATGCTCTCAATGTTTTCGTCCATTATTTTTCTTAAACGACCACTACCTATGGTTAAGTGATAACCTAAAGGAATTTTGGTAATATGTTCTGCGAAGTGAAGTTTTAATTCATAAAGTGTTCCAAATGCTGCCATATGAGAACTGAAAATTGCTAAAAAATATAATAGTATATTAGCAATAATACCAGCTAAAGCTATCCAGCCATAATTCATAACCTTGCTCATATCCAGCAATTCTAAATTAGGATAGACTTTTAAAATGGAACTAATAATAAAATATACCGCAATATACGGAACAAACGACGCTATAGCCGCTAACGAGGAAAGTATAGCCGATAAAAATACTAATCCTTTCTTATTGGAAGCTAATTCTAAACATCGTGCTAAACCCGTTTTGGGTTTGTTTTGTTTTGGCTTTTTGTTTGCCATAGTACGAATCCTCCTTAAATATAAAATACGTGGTAGGTTAGCTTAATCTAACTACACCACGTATTCTAAAGGAAATACTATTTTTCTTCTACTCCATCTCTAGTATATTGGGGTAAAAATAGCCCAAAAGTGTTATTTTTGTTTTCTATAATCTTTCGGTAAAATACCATAAACAGATTGAAATGCTATTGCAAATTTACTAGCATTATTATATCCCAGACTTACCGCTATATCTCCAATTTTCATATTTTCATTTAAAAGCCAATGTGCTGCAATATTCATCTTATATTTCTTTAAATATGAATATGGTGTGTCACCATATATCTGTAAAAAAATTTTATGAAACAGTGATAAGTTAATTTGATTCCGAAAGGCGAGTTGTTCTAACGATACTCGTTCATCTAAATGAGTTATCATATATTTTTGAATTTCTTTAGTAGCTTGAATCTGACGTTTATCATAATATTTGAAATCACAGCCATGATTTTTAGTTAGCTGGTCTATATGGTAAAGTAATTCAATTGCTTTAATTTTGAAATATCCTAATTGTTCTATGTTAAGTGCTTCATATAATTCAGAAAATAAATGATGTAATTTAGGTGGAGTGGAACTTAAATATCCATTATTCTCAATCCTTAATGTTGAACCAATTTTATCAAGGTTAAGCGGAATAGTTTCCATCATTTTTTTGATTTCTTCTGATAAGGATTGTTTATCAATCACAAGGCTAAGTCCATAATATTTTTTTAATGGAAACGAGAAAGAAACTGGTAAATGTTGTGTTCCAGTCACACTAAAATATCCCTCTGGTAAATACGAAACTGTATGATTGGCATACTCACATTCATAGCGTCCAGAGCGACAATGTGTAATTGAAATAATATTAGGATTGAATTTTTGAGAAGGCATACTTATGTCTGTATCAAAGTCCAAAAAAGAGAGTTGAATACCATCAAAAAGCGTGTAACTTGTAACAATTCCTTTCCCTTGACACCCATAATCTATAATCATAAAATTTTCATCTTGCTTGATAATTTTTGCCTTATCACTGTACCAGTCTTTATTAAATGTAGAACTCACATTATGTACCTCCATATGTCGATTAGCAGCATCTAACTATTATCATACTGTATTTTTTATCCCAAAACAATAAAAACATAAGCGTGCAAATCCGATTTATGTGGAAATGCACGCTTTTCTTCATGTTATTTTACAATCTTCCAGTTACTATCTTTTTCCAACGTTAAGTCAAACTGTGAAATCTGCGTTGCTTTTGTCCTCTGGTCGAGATACTTCACTGATACGGACACTTTCACCTGTTCCCCATCTTGTGTGAAGATTGGATTTACCAGCTCCGAGAACACATACTCACAATTCACTGGTTCCAGCACATTTCCCGATACATAGTAGGCAAGCTCCTTTTCTGTTGCGGTAGGGTAGAGCTTGAAGAATGTTTCCAAGAACTCTGTCACTTCCTTCGTAGTGGCAGCGTCCACTGTTCCATCCGATTCCTTTGTTTTTGGTTCATAGCCAGATTTTGTTGGTATGCTGCTGATGGTCGGATTCTGTGTGATAACCAGATTTCCGTCACCATCTACATGAACTACCACCACATAGGCGGAAGTGTAGCCGATAGAGGTTTCTCCCTCCGTTACCGTTTGATCTACCGAGTAGACAACGGTAAAGTCGTCCGTTCCAGCCGCTTCAACTTCCCAAATCTTAACGTCTGTTACCGTAGAGCTTGTGGGTATATCCTGTCGTACCGTATCAACATTCAAATCCTGTAAGCTCTTTGTCAGATATTGGTTGATGGCTGCGGTTCGTTTCTCAATGGATTCCTGCGTGTTGCTCCAAGAATAGTAGGACTTCGCAAATGCCTTGACGAAATTCTCTATCTTGTTGGTATCAACAATACGCTGCTCAATGACTTCTTTCTCATGTACCGTGTGCATATCAATGGCGGTGAAATTCT
>ENA-ORUN01000147-ORUN01000147.1-human-gut-metagenome-genome-assembly--contig:-NODE-147-length-84174-cov-11.201298_pt1 | contig 84174 bp, 74 predicted proteins | sample MGYA00242080_ERZ509209 | MGnify/ENA primary metagenome ERZ509209 (study PRJEB26280, sample SAMEA2338786) | human gut metagenome | biome: human gut; feature: human-associated habitat; material: faeces... | reverse complement strand
GTGAGAAAGCCCATGGGCAAATTGAGATCCGAGAGTATTATCAGACGGAAGATATCCGGTGGCTGAGCCAAAAGAAGAATTGGAAAGGCCTGAGAAGCATTGTAATGGAGAAGAAACGAATAGAAAAAGCAGGAAAGATAACGTATGAATATCGATATTTTATAAGCAGTTTAAAAACGGATATCAACGAAGTCAGCCGAGCGGTGCGAGGTCATTGGAGTATAGAAAGTATGCATTGGCATTTGGATGTAACATTTCGGGAGGATGCAAATACGACAATCGATAAAATGGCGGCACAAAATTTGAACATTATAAGAAAATGGAGCCTGAGTATTTTGAAACCAGCAGAACTATCAAGACATAAGTTGTCAATGAGAAAGAAAAGGTTCGTAGTAAGTTTGCGTCCAATTAAGTATTTAGAAGAGCTTTTAGAAGCTTAAAAAGTAGAAAAAAATAGAATTTGCAGTTGCTAACCATTCATGCGTTTGTCGTGGAGGAACATTAAGAAATGATGTGACATTCTCAAAAAAATGATACGATGTTTTGGTAATACTATGTTATACTTATATCTTCAGGATTACCACAAACAACCATGGAAGTGAGAACAACAAAAATGAACAATAAAATCGTAGTCTGCCTTGGAAAGGGTGGACAAAGGGATCAGGCAGAGTCTTTTGCCAGGAGGACGGATGCGCCGATTCAGGATAAGCCGGGGGATTATCTTACTGTCCGGTTTGATTCTAAAGGGGTATCTCTGTCGGGATTTGGTTTGACCTATCAGGGGGATTTCGTAGAGTCTATGCTGCACAGAGTGACCAATGGACGGCTGCAGCATGAGATGCTGGTGAAAGCTGCCAAGTCTGATAAAGAGGGCAGGAAGGCCATTGATGCCACAGCCGGAATGGGGGAAGATGCCTTTCTTCTGGCTGCTCAGGGGTATGAAGTTACTTTGTATGAGCAGAATCCGGTGATCGCAGCTCTTCTGAAAGATGCGATTCGCCGTGCGAAGAAAAATATAGATCTGAAAGACATTGCCAGTCGTATGAAAGTGATCGAAGGAAACAGTGTGGAATGCATGTCAAAACTTCTTGATCCGGTGGACGTGATCTATCTGGACCCTATGTTTCCGGCAAGACAGAAATCCAGCCTGATCAATAAGAAACTTCAGCTGATCCAGAAACTGGAACCACCGTGTTCTGAGGAAACGGATCTTTTTGATGCAGCGATCAAGGCGAATCCGGATAAGATCATTGTCAAACGTCCGCTGAAAAGTGAATGTCTTGCCGGTCGGGAACCGTCTTATACATTGAAGGGGAAAGCAATACGATATGACTGCTATGTGTTATAAAGTTACACATTATCAATACAAAGACCGCATTGGAAACCTTAAAGCTGAAGCAGTAGGTGTGGTAAGCGGGGAAAAGCATTTCCCCATATTTCCAGGGAACATGATCTTTAAACCACTGACGAAATCCAAGCCATTTTCGACACCACTATATGCTTATGCAGAGGTATTCTGGTCAACGGTCATCAATAAATATTTTATGCCTGCGCCTCAGTACGAGCTGGCGACCTGTGAAGGTTATGAGGAAGTAAATGAGAAATATCTTGATTATGGAACCGCAGTTCCTGTGGCATATAAGGAGGGAGAGTCCCTTCAGAATCTTCTGGAGTTTTTCCGAAAATATCCGGATAAAAAAGTCGACATAGATAATTATGTAAACTATTGCCAGATGTTTTACGATTACCGGGACATCTTTGAATCGGAATTTTTCCAGAAACACGAAGATCTGGCAGAGCAGCTTGCCATGCAGGTACTGATCTCTGTTCTGAAGGGAGACCAGAATTATCATTATGAGAATGTAGCTTTTCTCTGTGATAAAGAGGGCGAGATTATCAGCCTTGCGCCGATGATCGATCATGAATTTTCTACCTATTTCATGTTCCCGGATGATGTTTCTCGACATGTGTACTGGCTGATGGAACTGAGTAAGTCTATCCGTGGCTGGGAAGTGAAACCAGGGGAATATGATAATTTTAAGAATCCGGAAGAACGGAAACTGATGGAAAAAAGTGCCACCTGCATTCACAAAAATCTCTTCTATATAAAAGAACATTACCCGCAGGTAACGGAAGAATTTCGGAATAAAGCAGAAAAACTGAAAACAGCATTGACAGAAACGCCGAAGGATTTTCTGATCCAGGGAAGTACGGAATATCCGGATCATGCGGATTCCAATGCCTGGTGGATTGGAAAAGCCAGATATAAGGACAAAGATGAAGAGAAAGCCAGAACTTATGAATCGGAACTTCGCGGAAAAGAGAAAAAGATTGATTTTCGAGATGTCAGCATCAGTGCAATAAATGAAATAAGATCCATCTTAAGTCAGATGGAAGAAGTTTTGGGAAAGAGAGAATAAACAAATGGAACAAACAAAAACAACGTTGACAAAAACCTGGGTGGTGGCGGCACTTGCCTGTGTCTGCTGTCTTCTCTGGGGAAGTGCGATCCCGCTGATCAAGACAGGATATCGTCTGATGCAGGTGGATTCTGCAGATACCGCAAGCCAGATCGTTTTTGCGGGAGTGCGTTTTGCACTGGCAGGGATTCTGGTACTGATCTTTGCGTCCATCAGTGAACGGAAAGTGATGATCCCGGACCGGACGATCCTGAAATATGCAGTACCGGTCTGCCTGGCGCAGACGGTGTGTCAGTATTTCTTCTTTTATATCGGAGTGGCGCATACTTCCGGAGTAAAAGGTGCGATCATCACAGGCCTTGGAAACTTTATCGCAATTCTGTTATCCTGTTTTATTTTCCGTAAGGAGCGTATGACAGGAAGAAAGATGATCGGATGTATCTTGGGTTTTGCAGGCGTCGTTGTGATCAACCTGATGGGAAATTCCCTGGATGTAGGATTTAAGCTTACGGGAGAAGGATTTATCCTGATCGCGCAGTTTTCTTATGGAATGTCTACAGTACTGATTAATATTTTTTCCAGAAAAGTGTCGCCGGTAATACTCAGCGGAACACAGTTTACCATGGGAGGAATTGTTCTGTTCCTTATCGGAAAAATAATGGGCGGACATCTGGGAGTGGTGAATGCAGCAGGAATCGGAATTATTTTTTATCTTGCGATGGTTTCCGCTGTGGCTTATACGCTGTGGTCAGTGCTGCTTGCATGGAATGATGTATCCAGAGTTGCCATTTTTGGATTTGTAAATCCGCTGTTCAGTGTGATTTTGTCTGCACTGGTCCTGGGAGAAGTACGTCAGGCATTTAATCTGGGAAGCCTGATCGCACTGTTCCTTGTCTGCGTGGGAATTTATGTGGTAAATCGTAAAGATAAAGCGTCTGTTAATTGACAACTTTTTTCGGAAAAATCATATTTATTAGTGAAACTTGGATATATTGCCAAGATATGGGAGGGATAAAACATGGCAAAGATCAAAGTGATCAAAAAGAATGACGAGTATTCTTCCGACTATAAAGTAGGAGATATCCTAGAGGTGACAGGAACCTGGTACGGTGGATTTAATGTAAACAGCGTAACAGGAATCCCACTGTGCCTGGATAAAGATGAATGTGAGGAGATTCTGGAAAAAACAGATCTTTCCCATGAAGAATATGAGGCGGCTGCGTCCTACTGGAAGAAAAAAGACGCAGAAAGTGTAAAGCTGGATGAAGCGAAACTGAAGAAAGAAGTGGAAAAGTATATCCTGGCTAATAAAACCTGTGCACTGGCAACGGGTGCGGGAGAGTTTGTGCGCTGCACACCTATCGAGTATACGTATCATCACGGTGCATTCTGGATGTTTTCCGAAGGCGGCGAGAAGTTTGCCGCACTGGAAAAGAATAAGCATGTGTGTCTGGCCATTTTTGATAAATATGAGGGCTTTGGCAAACTGAAGGGAATGCAGGTGACAGGAGAGGCAGAGCTTGTGGCACCGTTTTCTGATGAGTATAATGCAGCGGCAGAGTTTCGGAAGATCCCGCTGGATGCGCTGAAAAAAATGCCGCATACCATGAACCTGATCAAGGTGCAGCCGAAGAAGATTGAGTTTCTGAATTCTGATTTTAAGAAGGAGGGTGCAGATTCCAGACAGATGCTGGAATTCTGAGAAGAAAGCTTGTGATTTTGCGAACAGCAGTGTTCAATGTTTACAGTATGTGCGTTGTTCATAGTACAAATTGATTTCAACACAGTATTGTGCTAAAATTATTTCATGAAAAATATGAACATATAAATCAGCATACCAATAACCGCAGAACTTAATAATAATTACACAAATTCTGCATCACCAGGCGAGGAGGATCAATATGGAATTTCAGAAACTGATCGAAGAGAGAAGAACCATCCGTAAATACAGCCCGGAGGGAAAGATCACAAAAGATGAGCTGCTTACCATAATCAGGGCGGCACAGGAAGCACCAAGCTGGAAGAACTCCCAGACAGGAAGATATTACTGTGTGACATCTGAAGATATGGTAGAGAAGATCAGCAAAGAATGCCTTCCGGAAATGAACCAGCCCAAGGCAGAGAATGCGGCTCTGATCATTACTACTTTTGTACAGAACCGTTCCGGTTTCCAGAAAGACGGTACACCGGATAATGAACTTGGAAATGGCTGGGGCTGCTATGATCTGGGACTTCAGAATGAGAACCTGGTTCTTAAAGCATGGGAGCTTGGTTATGGAACTGTGATCATGGGACTCCGTACAGGAGATAAGCTCCGTGAGATCCTTTCCATTCCGGAAACAGAGACCGTAGTTGCAGTGATTGCAATCGGAAAAGCAGCAGAGGAGCCTGCACGCCCGAAACGTAAAGATGTGGAAGACATTGTGAAATTCTTTTAACCGAATCAGGGAAGTCCTTTTCGGGATTGCGAATATTCGCTTGACACAACAGAAATCATAATAGAAATCATAACAGAAATGCCCGGTACATGCGAAAATGTCCGGGTATTTTTTAACAGAAATTAAAGAGCAAAATGGACTAAAAAATATTGCCGGAAGAAGTGAATTCTGTTATCCTGTAAGAAGACAGAAATCAACGATCATTCAAAAATCTTACAAAGGATAAACATAAATTGCAGAGAAAAAAGCAATACACCAAAAGTAAAGGAGGTTTTTAATCAATATGCAAATCATACATGAAACTGAATACGAAGAAACCATGAAAAATACCGTAGAGCCATATCTGTCAGCCCGGAGAAGAGAACTATATGTACCGGGAGCAGACTACCCATTTCGTAATGAAAACAAACGGATCACAGGTAAGATCCACATGCTGCAGTATCTGTCTGATGCGCCAAAAGGTGTGGTGGTCATCAGTCACGGTTTTACAGAATCCGCAGCGAAATACGATGAAGTGGCTTACTATTTTCTGAAAGAAGGCTACCACGTGTATATTCCGGAACACTGTGGTCACGGCCGGAGTTACCGCCTTACTGCAGATCCGTTCCTGGTACACATCGATACCTGGAGACGTTATGTCCGTGATTTCCTGAAAGCATGCCGCTACATAAAAAAAGCTCACCCGGATCTGCCACTGGATCTTTTTGCACATTCCATGGGAGGCGCCATTGGCGGTATTGCGGCAGCCTGGGAGCCGGACTGGTTTCACAAAGTAATTCTTTCCTCCCCGATGATCCGGCCTCTTACCGGAAATGTTCCGTGGCCTGCAGCCACCGGAATCGCTCTGGAGAAGTGCATTCTGGGAAAAGATGAAGAATACGTAGCAGGCAAAAAACCATATGATGGCGGCGGTTCTTTTGAGACAAGTTCCGCAACATCAAAACCAAGATATGAGCGTTACAAAAATCTCCGCGCAGAGCACAAAGAACTCCAGACCTGGTCTCCGTCCTATGGCTGGCTCTGGGCTTCCGCAGAGATGAGCTGGTATCTGCGTCTCTACGGCTGGAAAAAGTATACGGCACCAATGCTGCTCATCCAGGCCCAGACCGAAGATCTGGTGTCTGTCCGTGCCCTGAAAAATTTTGCCGGAAAGATCAACCGTCAGGGAAAAACCACCTGCGATTATATCCATATGATCGGAACAAAACATGAGATCTACGGAAGCCGTGGCAAGATCCTGGAGAAATACTGGGGATATATGCTTGCATTCCTGGATGACGAGGAAAATGATACTGACCGCAGATGAGTGCTTTATTCACTTCCTTTGTTTATCGCAGTAAAATTATAAAGCTTTTCTCTTATACATTCGACAGAAAATGTGCTATAATTTGGAGAATCGTCTTTTTTGTACAAACAAACGTACTGACCGAAAAGACAAAATTAAATAAGGGAAGGATTATAGAATGTTATCTGTTATTGAATCAGTGAATGCTGCTGTAAACAATTTTATCTGGGGCGTTCCTGCGATGATCTGTATTATTGGTGTAGGTCTTTATTTAAGTATCCGCACGAATTTTCTCCAGATCCGGAAATTCCCCTATGCCATCAAGGTCACTATCGGACGTATGCTTCGGAAAAGAGAAGCTTCCGATGGAAGTCTGACACCGTTTCAGGCTGTTTGCACCGCATTGGCGGCTACCGTGGGAACCGGAAATATTGCAGGTGTGGCAGGTGCCATCGCCATCGGAGGACCGGGAGCCGTATTCTGGATGTGGATTTCCGCAATTCTGGGAATGTGTACAAAGTTTTCCGAGGTAACACTTGCAGTACATTTCCGCGAAACCAATGCCAACGGAGATCTGGTTGGAGGACCAATGTATTACATTAAGAATGGTCTTAAAAAACACTGGCACTGGCTGGCCTATCTGTTTTCCGCCTTCGGTGTGCTCACTGTTTTCGGAACCGGAAATGCAACTCAGGTTAATACCATTACAACAGCTATTGATTCTGCACTGATCAATTACAATGTGATCGCTGCAGACAATACTTCCACGGTAAACCTTGTTATGGGGATCGTCCTTGCGATTCTTGTGGCAATGATCCTGCTTGGCGGAATCAAAAGGATCGGCCAGGTTACAGAAAAGCTGGTACCGTTTATGGCATTGTTTTATATTATTCTTGCCGTCGGTGTAGTTATCATCAACTGGAAAAATGTTCCGGGTGTTTTCAGCGCTATCATTAGAGGGGCATTTAATCCGGCATCTGTGACAGGCGGCGTAGTAGGAAGCTTTTTCATGAGTATGAAAAAAGGTGTTTCCAGAGGTATTTTTTCCAATGAGGCAGGTCTTGGTACCGGTTCTATCGCACATGCCTGTGCAGACACCAGAAAACCTGTAAAACAGGGATTCTTCGGAATTTTCGAGGTGTTTACAGATACCATCGTGATCTGTACGCTGACAGCACTTGTTATCCTCTGCAGCGGGGTACCGGTTGGTTATGGCGCAGCAGCAGGAGCAGAGCTTACCATCAGCGGCTTTACCAGTACATACGGAAACTGGGTTTCCATCTTTACAGCAGTTGCCATGTGCTGCTTCGCATTTTCCACTATCATTGGATGGGGACTTTACGGAGCCAGATGTGCGGAGTTTCTTTTTAAGGAAAAAGCTATCAGGCCTTTTATGGTGCTGTACTCTCTGGTAGCGATCATCGGCGCAACTGTTGATCTCGGACTTCTCTGGAGTATTGCTGAGACCTTCAACGGTCTTATGGCGATCCCCAACCTGATCGCAGTATTCCTGCTTTCCGGTGTGGTTGTAAAGCTTGTGAAGGAGTACTTTGCCGGAGAAGGAAAGAACGCCTGAAGGAGTTTTTGAAAAAAAAACTTGACTATCAAAACAAACAGAGTTAGAATTTGTTTAGCTCATTAAAGAGTTAACACATAACAAAAGTAAATTCCATGAAGGGAATCAGTAAAGACAGAGGAACCGTCTTCAGAGAGCTGTGATTGGTGTGATGCAGCGTCGGAGCTGCCTTGAATATCATCCCTGAGAAGGAAAGCCGAAAGTTTCAGACAAGTAAGTAGGTTTTCACGGGTGCTTCCCGTTACAGGAGTCGCGTATGCCGGTACGTTGCAGAATCGTGCTTGTTTCAATGGAGAAACAGGGTGGTTGCGGAATTTTATATCCGTCCCTGAAAGGGGACGGATTTTTTTTATCCAAAACATTTTAAACCACGGGGTAAGGATCTGAAACCGGAAAAATATACAAAAGGGGAAAGAGTATGAAAGTGTACAAAAAACTCATGAACGCACTTGCAGCAGTAGAAAAAATCGTACTGGTCATTTCCACACTGCTGATCCTTGTGCTGACTGTGGGAAATGTATTTTCCCGTAAGGTCATCCATCGCTCATGGTCTTTTACAGAAGAGCTTGTTGTAGCGGTGTTCGTTCTCATCACACTTTTGGCAGCAGCACTTGCCTGCCGCGAAAAAGGAGGACTGGTAAGTCTGACATTGTTTACAGACCGTCTTCCGAAAAAACTGGAAAAACCATCTGTGATCCTGATCACGGTTCTCAGCATTGTTTTTTCCGCAATCCTGTTTAAATACGGAATGGACAAAGTTCTTACACAGCTGGCAAACGGCAAGAGAACTTTCGTACTGAACTGGCCGGAGTGGATCTTCTGGTCCTTCGTACCGATCGGAGCAGGCTGTATGATCCTTCATTTTATTGAGTACTGTCTGGACTTCTGCCTGAAAAAAGATGATGAAAAGGAGGACAAATAAATGATCAGTGCAATCTTATTTATCTCCTTCTTTATTTTCCTGATCCTGGGACTTCCCATTGCGATCTGCCTGGGTCTGTCATCTGTATGTGCCATCCTTTATTCCGGCACATCACTGACCATCGTAGCTACAAACATGTACTCAGGAATCAGTAAATTCCTGCTTCTTGCCATCCCGTTCTTCGTTCTGTCCGGAAACATCATGGCAAAAGCCGGTATTTCCAAACGATTGATCAACTTCGTAGACACCTGCGTAGGACACAAAAAAGGTGGTATCGCTATCGTATGTGTTATCGTAGCATGTTTCTTCGGAGCGATCTCCGGTTCCGGTCCTGCAACGGTTGCAGCACTTGGAGCAGTACTGATCCCGGCTATGGTTGAGCAGGGCGGTTTTTCCGCACCGTTTTCCACGGCATTGATGGCAACCTCCAGTTCCATCGCCATTGTCATACCGCCGAGTATCGCATTCGTTGTATACGCTTCTATCACAGGTGTATCTATTGCAGATATGTTCATGGCTGGTATCGTTCCGGGACTTCTGATGGGTGTTGCTCTTGTGATCATCGTTATGATCGAGGCAAAGAAACATAACATTCAGCCATCCCGTGAAAAAGCTTCCGCAAAAGAGCGCTGGGATACATTTAAAGATGCATTCTGGGGATTCCTGATGCCGGTTATCATCCTCGGAGGAATTTACGGTGGTATCTTTACACCAACTGAGGCTGCAGCAGTATCTGTTGTTTACGGTCTGTTTGTTGGTATGGTGATCTACCGTGAGGTTAAGCTCAAAGATCTGTTTGACATTCTTGTGGATTCTGCAAAGACAACAGGCGGAATCATGCTGATCGTAGCGAGTGCTTCCCTGTTCTCTTTTGTATGTACCAAGTTTGGTATTGCAAATGCGGCATCGGAGCTTCTTGCCGGCATTGCACATAATCAGTTTACCTTCCTTCTGATCGTAAACATCATTTTCCTGATCGCAGGATGCTTCATTGATGCAAACTCTGCAATGTATATTTTTGTACCGATCATGCTTCCGGTATGTAAGGCTCTGGGCTATGATGTGGTAGCATTCGGTGTTATGGCAACAGTTAACCTTGCGATCGGACAGGTAACACCTCCTGTAGGTGTAAACCTTTTCGTTGCCATCAGTATCAAGATCAAAAAAGGTCTGGAGGTTACTCTTCAGCAGATCTCCAGAGCAGTTATGCCGATGATCGCTGCATCCGTTGCAGTTCTTCTGATCATCACTTATATTCCGGCTGTTTCCACAGCTCTTCCGAAGGCGCTTGCAAAAGAGGGCTCCTATACAGGAGACCAGTCTTCTGACACAGGAAGCCAGAGCTCCAAGGATGCCGGAGACGGAAGTGATTCCTTTAATACCATCGCAGATTACAGTGATCTTGACTGGCCGGAGATGACATGGAACTTCGCATGCTCTACAACGGAGACAAGTACCTGGGCTGACGGCGGACGTAAATTCGGTGAGCTTATGGAAAAAGCAACCGGCGGAAAAGTCAAGGTTAATATTTATGCAGCAGACCAGCTGACAAACGGAAATCAGTCCGAGGGAATCCAGGCACTGATGAACGGAGACCCGGTACAGATCTCCATGCATTCCAATCTGATCTACTCTGCATTTGACCCGAGATTCAATGTAGTATCCCTGCCGTTTATCTATGATTCTTACGATGACGCAGATGCAAAATTTGATGGTGAGGCCGGAGAAAAGCTGAAAGAAATCCTTGGTGAGTACGGACTTCACTGTATGGGAATCGCAGAGAACGGTTTCCGTGAGCTGACAAACAGCAAGCATGAAGTAAAAACAGTAGACGACATGAAGAACCTGAAGGTTCGTGTGGCCGGTTCCAATCTTCTCATGGAATGCTATAAGAGATGGGGCGCAGATGCCACAAATATGAACTGGTCCGAGACCTACACAGCACTTCAGCAGAATACGGTAGAGGGCGAGGAGAACCCGTTGCCGGCTATCGACGCAGCCAGCGTACAGGAGGTACAGCCGTACTGCTCCATGTGGGATGCAATCTATGACTGTCTGTTCTTCTGCATCAACCAGGATATTTATGAAAGCCTGACACCGGAACAGCAGCAGGTTGTTGATGAGGCAGGCCAGAAGGCTGTTGAGTATGAGCGTTATATCAACCGTTCCGGCGACGAAGAGATCATGAGCCGCTGGGAGAAGAGCAACGGTGTGACCTTTACAAAGAAAGAGGATATGGATATCGATTCCTTCAAGAAAGCAGTAGACGGAATCGACGACTGGTTTGTAAACGAGCTTAAGAGTGCAGGCTATGACGATGCACAGGATCTGGTAGATCTTTTTACAGAGGATTCTGTAGATACCGTGGAGGATTACAGTGATCTGAACTGGCCTGAGACAACCTGGAACTTTGCATGCTCCACAACAGAGACAAGCACCTGGGCTGACGGAGGACGTAAGTTCGGTGAGCTCATGGAAAAAGCTACAGGAGGAAAGGTCAAGGTTAACATTTACGCAGCGGATCAGCTGACAAACGGAAACCAGTCCGAGGGAATCCAGGCACTGATGAACGGAGATCCGGTACAGATCTCCATGCATTCCAATCTGATCTACTCTGCATTTGACCCGAGATTTAATGTGGTATCCCTGCCGTTCATTTATGATTCCTATGATGATGCAGATGCGAAGTTTGACGGCGAGGCCGGAGATAAGCTGAAGGAGATCCTTAACGGCTACGGACTCCACTGCATGGGTATTGCAGAGAACGGTTTCCGTGAGCTGACAAACAGCAAGCATGAGGTAAAATCTGTAGATGATATGAAGAATCTGAAGGTTCGTGTAGCCGGCTCTAATCTTCTTATGGAGTGCTATAAGAGATGGGGCGCAGATGCCACAAATATGAACTGGTCCGAGACTTACACAGCACTTCAGCAGAATACGGTAGAGGGCGAGGAGAATCCGTTGCCTGCCATCGATGCAGCCAGTGTACAGGAGGTACAGCCATACTGCTCCATGTGGGATGCCATCTATGACTGTCTGTTCTTCTGTATCAACCAGGATGTTTACGATGCACTGACACCGGAGCAGCAGGCTGTTGTTGATGAGTGCGGCCAGAAAGCCGTAGAGTATGAGCGTTATATCAACCGTTCCAGCGATGATGAGATCAAAGCACGCTGGGCAGACAAAAACGGTGTGACTTTCACAGAGAAAGCTGACATGGATATCGATTCCTTCAAAGAAGCGGTAGACGGCGTAGATGAGTGGTTTGTTCAGGAGCTGAAAGATCAGGGCTATGACGATGGCCAGGATCTGGTAGATCTGTTTACAAAGTAATCTTCATACATAATCATAAAAGGGTAAAATAGCCGGAAAGAGGCAGTTCTGAGAAGATTTTTCAGGGCCGCCTCTTTTCTTTGTGGGCAAAAGATTATATACTGGTAACAGTCCGGTGTCTGCCGGACAGGAGTATTATTGAGATAAAGTAAAGGAAGAAATATGATAAAAATTGATCTGATAACCGGATTTCTCGGATCCGGGAAGACAACATTTATAAAAAAATATGCCTCCTATCTTCTGAAAAAAGGCATGAACATCGGTATCCTGGAAAATGATTTCGGGGCAGTAAATGTGGATATGATGCTGCTTCAGGATCTGATGGGAGACAACTGTGAGCTGGAGATGGTTTCTGGTGGATGTGACGCGGACTGTCACAGACGTCGATTTAAGACAAAACTGATCGCCATGGGAATGTGCGGTTATGACCGTGTGATCGTGGAACCATCCGGAATCTTTGATGTGGATGAGTTTTTTGACGCCCTCCATGAGGAACCACTGGATAAGTGGTATGAGATCGGAAATGTGATCGCTATTGTGGATGCCAAGCTTGCGGAGGATTTTTCTGCGGAAGCGGATTATCTGCTGGCTTCTGAGGTGGCAGATGCAGGTTGCGTACTTCTGAGCAGGAGTCAGGAAGCTACAGAGGAAGAGATCCACAGCACAAAGGAACATCTCAACCGTGCACTTGGTCAGATCCAGTGTAAGCGCCGTCTGGACAGCGAAATCATGGATAAAAACTGGGATGATTTTACAGACGAAGATTTGGAAAAGATCTTGAACTGCAGGTATGTGGCAGAAGATTATGTGAAAGAATCCTATGCAGAAGGCGGTGGATTTGATTCCCTGTTTTTTATGAATGTTCATAAGAGCGAAGAGGAACTTCGGGAAACAGCAGAAAAGATCTTGAACGACCCGTCCTGCGGAGATGTTTTCCGCGTAAAAGGTTTTCTTAAGAAAGAAGACGGACAGTGGCTGGAGCTGAATGCCACCCGCCATGAGATCTGTATCCAGCCAACGAAACTTGGCCAGGAGATCATGATCGTCATCGGAGAAAAACTGAACAAAGAGGTAATTGATGAATACTGGAAATAATACTGCGGGAAAAACAGCGCCGGAGAGATACGTTTCCGAGAAGGCTTTTGAAGAGTTGCCAGATGCTTTTCAGAAGCTTGCAGAGCTGCTTGGTGAAGATCAGTTTGAGCTGGTTGCAGTGAATGATGAGAAAGATCCGCAGGATCAGAAAGCAGGATCAGAAAGTGCTTTTTCGGAAGCAATTGCGGAAAAGTCCGATGACAATATGTACAGAGTGGATTCTTATGTAAAAAACGGCGAAATCCGTCTTGTGTATCTTATGAATGATGCGGTAGAAAGCTTTCTTGTTTTTGGAAATGCCCGTATGACAGGTGTATACAAACCGGATTACGAGGGCGAGATCCTGGCAGATTTAAGCCGGCAGGGGAGAGAATATATCCTTGTGGTCCACCAGGATGATTCGGTGGTGACTTTGTTTTTTGAAACCCTGACTCTGGAAAAACATCTCTACGATTACAGTCAGATCGGTCATTTCTGGGTCAAAGGATATGAATACTTGCGGCAGCTGGAGTACCGTCTGGCCATCCTCCGTGACAAATATGATTATATTGGCGGGGACAGCTGCAATGCTCTGGAGGAGAAACTTTCTGCACTGGTGGAGTTTCCGCCGCTGAATTATTGCTGTTATCCGGCTGTTCCGGAGAAATATATTGTCCCCAGGGAAGATCCGTGGATTCCTTCAGAAAGAGCTGTTTCGGTAATGGAAGAAATTGCACATGAGGCAGGAGACCGCACTTTTGTGAGATGGCTTGGAATCTATCGGAGATTTCCGTTTAAATGGGTAGCACGGAAGCTGGCAGGAATGCTTCACTGCACAAAACACATCCAGGTGACAATGTGCCTTTCCGGGAAACTGCAGGAGGCTTCTGCCGGATACGGAGATCGTTCTTTTGGAAAAGAAGCGGATGAACAGTTGAAAGTTCTGGTGGAAAAAGCCCGGGGAAAACAGGCAGAACTGAAAAAACAGGGAACAGAGTCGGAAGTGCTCAGGGAGGAACCTTTTACCATTGCCAGAGATTCTCTTGGATTTAAAGTTTATCTTATGAAATGGAACAAAGGAAGAAAAGACTGTACCGTTGAGATTGAAGAAATGTGACAAAGGAATTTGTTATTTACAGGAAATATCTGTGAAGTGTTTTTGCCCGGCGGGGATTGCTTTTTTAAAAACACTGGGGTATAATCTAACGGAAAGAGTTAAGAACAGCCCTTTAATTAAGAAAGGAGATTTTGAAAATGAAAGTAACACATATTACAGATATCGATAAATTTTTTGAGGTAGTTGACAGCTGCAAGGGCAGAGTAGAGCTTGTAACAGGAGAGGGAGACAGACTGAACCTGAAATCCAAACTTTCTCAGTATGTATCTCTTGCAAACATCTTCTCCGGCGGTGAGATCCCGGAACTTGAGATCGTTGCAGCAGAGAAAGAGGACATCGACAAACTTATGAGCTTTATGATCAACGGCTGATAAGAGGAACGATTTTCAGGGATGTGAGCTTTTCACATCCCTGTCTTAATCTGGATGCAAAACAGAACATGAATGTCTGTTTTACAAATTGGATATAATGATAGCAGAGAAAGAAACACGAATTTTTCTCTGTCATCATGATCATAACAGGATACAACCAGGGGGTATAAACGCTTCCTGGTCAAACTACGTTAAAAGGAGTGTATACAAAATGGTAAAAATTGATATTATCTCCGGTTTCCTTGGCGCCGGAAAAACAACTCTGATTAAAAAACTTCTGAAAGACGGATTTCAGGGTGAGCAGGTCGTGCTGATCGAGAACGAGTTTGGTGAGATCGGTATTGACGGCGGCTTCCTGAAAGAGGCCGGAATCCAGATCCGTGAGATGAATTCCGGATGTATCTGCTGCTCACTGGTTGGAGATTTCGGTACTTCCCTGAAAGAAGTTGTTACCAAATACAACCCGGACAGAATCCTCATCGAGCCATCCGGAGTTGGTAAACTTTCTGACGTTATCAAAGCTGTACAGGGTGTTCAGGATGAGGTTGACATCAAACTGAACAGCTATACAACTGTTGTTGATGCCAAGAAATGCAAGATGTACATGAAGAACTTCGGTGAGTTCTTTGACAATCAGATCCAGTATGCAGGCGCCATCATCATGAGCCGTACAGATATCGCAACTGAGAAGAAAGTTCAGGAGTCCCTGGAGCTTCTTCGCAGCCTGAATAAAGATGCAGCCATCATCACAACTCCGATTGAGAACCTTGACGGAAAGAAACTGGTAGAGGTTATGGAGCATCCGGTATCTCTGGAGCAGGAAATGCTTGAGGAAGAGCATGAGCATCATCACCATCATCATGATGACGAGTGTGGCTGCGGCCATGACCATGATCACGAGGAGCATGAGCATCACCATGACCACGACCATGATGAGGAGTGCGGCTGTGGCCATGACCATGATCACGAAGAGCATGAGCACCATCATCACCATGACGAGGAGTGCGGCTGCGGCCATGACCACGACCATGACGAGCACGAGCATCATCATCACGACCATGACGGCGAGTGTGGCTGCGGCCATGATCATGACCATGAGCACCATCATCACCACGACGGTGAGTGCGGCTGTGGACATGACCATCATCACCATCATGCAGATGAGGTCTTCACAAGCTGGGGCCGTGAGACAATTAAAAAATTCACACGTGAGGGACTTGAGAAGATCCTTGAGGCACTTTCCGAGTCTGACAAATATGGTATCATCCTCCGTGCAAAAGGAATGCTTCCGGCAGAGGACGGAACATGGATCTATTTTGATATGGTTCCGGAAGAAACCGAGATCCGTGAGGGCGCACCGGAATATACAGGCCGTCTGTGCGTGATCGGTTCCAAACTTGACGAGCATGCTCTGGAAGAGCTTTTTGGAATCGCATAAAAACAGAACATAAGAGAAATTTTTCAGATTTTATATTACAGAAAGGAAATGGATACTGTCCGGATTAACGGATAGTATCTTACAGGATAAATTTATGGAAGAGATCAAAGTTCCCATTTATCTGATCACAGGTTTTCTGGAAAGTGGCAAGACCTCTTTCCTGAGCTTTACCCTGCAGCAGGATTATTTTCAGGTTGAGGGAAAAACACTTCTTATCCTCTGCGAAGAAGGAGAAGAGGAGTATGATGAGGAAGCCCTGAAAAAGAGCAACACCGTTGTGGAGGTTATCGACAGCGAGGAAGAACTGACACCGGAGAGACTTGCGGCAATGGATATCCTGCATCAGCCGGAACGTGTGATTATTGAGTACAATGGCATGTGGCTGGTAAGCAAGTTTGAAGAGATGGAAAAACCGGCGGGCTGGGGTGTGGAACAGCACATTACCTGTGTGGATGCCAGCACATTCCAGGTTTATATGGCCAACATGAAGTCCCTTTTTATGGACATGGTCCGTAATGCAGATATGGTTATCTTTAACCGCTGTCAGGAAGAGGATCCGCTTCCTTCCTACAGAAGAAGCATCAAGGTAGTTAACCAGCGTGCGGAGATCATCTTTGAGGATGAGGAAGGCGAGCTTGGCGATCTTTTTGAGGATGAGATGCCATTTGACATTGATGCGCCGGTGATCGATATCCTTCCGGAAGATTATGGTATCTGGTTTGTGGATTCCATGGATCACCCAGACCGTTATGTGGGAAAAACCGTTCATTTCAAGGCACGTGCCCTGAAACCGCGTGGAATGGGAAGCAAATTCTTTGTTCCAGGAAGAACTGCCATGACATGCTGTGCAGATGATACCACATTCCTGGGATATATCTGCAAAAGCGCTTTTGCCCCGAAGATTGCAGAAGGACAGTGGGTGGAAGTTACCGCGAAGGTTGCTTTTGAGAAGAGAATGGAATATCAGGGAGAGGGTATTGTACTTTATGCAGAGCATGTGGAAGTGTGTGAGCCTCTTGCTGATGAGATGGTATATTTCAACTAACTGAGGAGTTTTTATGTATTTAATTGCAGGTTTGGGAAATCCGGGAAAGCAGTATGAGGCTACCCGCCATAACATGGGATTTGACACCATCGACTGCCTTGTGGAGAAGCATAATATCCCACAGGGCGGCGTAAAATTTAATGCCATGTATGGAAAAAGCATCATCGGCGGTGAAAAAGCCATTCTGATGAAACCGCTTTCCTATATGAATTTAAGCGGCGGTCCGATTCAGGAGATGTCCAGCTATTTCAAGATCGATCCGGAGACAGAGCTGATCGTGATCTACGATGATATCGATCTGGAACCGGGACAGCTTCGTATCCGCAAAAAAGGCAGTGCAGGCGGACATAACGGGATCAAGGATATTATCCGTCGTCTTGGAACTGAGAAGTTTATCCGTATCCGTGTTGGTGTTGGTGCGAAACCGAAAGACTGGGATCTGGCAGATTTTGTGCTGGGTCATTTTTCGGACAGCGACCGCAAGCTTGTGGACGAGGGAATCAACGATGCGGCGGAAGCCGTGGAAATGATCCTGTCCGAGGGCGTGGATGCGGCGATGAATAAGTATAACAGGAAAAAGCCTAAGAATTGAGGTTTGTATGGAAGCATTTTTGCAGCCTCTGCAGGGCCTTGCAGAGTTTGAAGAAATAAAAAAGCGCTGTGGCGCAAACCGCGGAATTCTTAATGTTTCCGGATGTATGGAGTCCCAGAAAGTCCATCTGATGTATGGACTTTCCGGGCTTTTTCCATGTCATCTGATCCTTGCGGATGATGAACGTAACGCAAAGGAAATTTATGAGGATTACCGCTTCTATGACAAAAATGTATATTTTTATCCGGCAAAAGATCTTCTGTTTTTTCAGGCAGACATTCATGGAAATCTTCTGATCCGGCAGCGGATGCGTGTGATCCGGGCACTTCTGGAGCAGGAAGAAGTGACGGTGGTTACCAGCATAGACGGATGCATGGATTTTTTGATGCCTCTGGAAAAGATCAAAAGCAGCCTTCTTCATTTTAAAAGTGACAGTGTGATCGATCTGGATCAGCTGAAAGCAGATCTGGTGGATCTGGGATATGAGCGGGTTGGCCAGGTGGAGCTTCCGGGACAGTTTTCCGTGCGGGGAGGGATCATTGATATCTATCCGCTGACGGAGGAGAATCCATGGCGTATTGAACTCTGGGATGATGAGATCGATTCCATCCGGAGTTTTGATGCAGAAAGCCAGAGATCTCTGGAAAATATAGATGAGATCACCATTTATCCGGCTACAGAAAAGATGGACTGCGAGGATATGGTATCTTTCCTGGATTATTTTCCGGAAGAAAAAACACTGCTGTTTCTGGATGAGCTGAACCATCTGGCAGAAAACGGCGAAGGTGTGGAGGAAGAGTACCGTCAGAGCCGCATGCACAGGGAGGAAAAAGGCGAGGCAAATCTTCCGGAACAGTGGCTCTGTGGTTTTCAGGAAGTGCAGAAGAAACTGAACAGACGGAACTGCGTGGCTGTGTCCGCACTTTCTCCGAGACGTTCCGGCTGGAAGATCAATGAGGAATTTGATCTCACGGTGAAATCTGTGGATTCTTACAACAGCAGTTTTGAACTTCTGGTAAAAGATCTTCTCCAGTATAAAAGCCAGGGGTACCGGATCGCCCTGCTTTCCGGTTCCAGGACAAGGGCAGAGCGTCTGGCAAAGGATCTCTCAGAGGAAGGCCTGAATGCTTTTTACAGACAGGATACAGACCGTATCATAAGCCCCGGTGAGATCATGGTTGTTTATGGCCATGCGCGCCGTGGTTTCCAGTATCCGCTGATCAAATTTGCGGTGATGACGGAAACAGACATTTTCGGCAAAGAGCAGAAGAAGCGCAAAAAGAAGAAAAAGTACAGTGGAAACCGTATCCAGGATTTTGCGGAGCTTTCCATCGGGGATCTTGTTGTCCACGAAAAACATGGACTTGGAATTTATCGTGGAATCGAAAAAGTGGAAGTGGACCGAGTTGTAAAAGATTACATCAAGATTGAGTACCGTGGTGGCAGCAATCTCTACATCCTGGCAACCCAGTTGGATGCTTTGCAGAAATATTCCGGATCTTCCGAAAATGCAAAAACACCCAAGCTGAATAAACTTGGCGGACAGGAGTGGAACAAGACCAAGAGCCGTGTCCGGGGTGCGGTTAAAAATATCGCAAAAGAGTTGGTGGAGCTTTATGCGGTCCGCCAGGAAAAAGAGGGCTATGTCTGTGGCCCGGATACGGTCTGGCAGAAGGAATTTGAAGAAATGTTTCCTTATGAGGAGACAGAGGATCAGCTGGCAGCCATCGAGGATACCAAGAAGGACATGGAAAGTACCAAGATCATGGACCGTCTTGTGTGTGGTGACGTTGGTTACGGTAAGACGGAGGTTGCTTTGAGAGCTGCGTTTAAGGCAGTTCAGGAAAGCCGCCAGGTCGTTTATCTGGTGCCCACTACCATTCTTGCCCAACAGCATTACAACACCTTTGTGCAGCGTATGAAGGAATTTCCGGTGAAAGTGGATCTTCTCTGCCGGTTCCGTACTTCTGCCCAGCAGAAAAAGACCATCGAGGGGATCAAAAAAGGCCAGGTGGACATTGTGATCGGTACTCACAGGGTTCTTTCCAAAGATGTGGAATTTAAGAATCTGGGACTTCTGATCATTGATGAGGAACAGCGTTTCGGTGTCACTCATAAAGAAAAGATCAAGCAGATGAAAAAAGATGTGGATGTGCTGACACTGACTGCAACTCCGATTCCCCGAACTCTTCATATGAGTCTCATTGGTATCCGTGACATGAGTGTTCTGGAAGAGCCGCCTATGGACCGTGTGCCGATCCAGACGTATGTTATGGAATATGATGAGGAGACTGTCCGGGAGGCTATCCGCAGGGAACTTCGACGTGGCGGCCAGGTTTATTATGTATACAATCGGGTTAATGATATTGCGGAGGTAGCTCTTCGCATATCGAAGCTGGTGCCGGAAGCCAGGGTGGATTTTGCCCATGGTCAGATGAGCCAGAGGGAACTGGAGCAGGTGATGTATGATTTTATCAACGGAGATGTGGATGTACTGGTTTCCACTACCATTATTGAGACGGGACTGGATATCTCCAATGTAAATACCATGATCATCCATGATTCCGACCGATATGGTCTTTCTCAGCTGTATCAGCTTCGCGGACGTGTAGGACGTTCTAACCGTACTGCCTATGCGTTTCTGATGTATACGAAGAATAAGATGCTTCAGGAGACAGCGGAAAAGCGACTCAGCGCCATGCGGGAATATTCGGATCTTGGAAGCGGCTTTAAGATCGCCATGAAGGATCTGGAGCTCCGTGGAGCAGGAAATCTTCTTGGAGCTCAGCAGCATGGCCATATGAACGCGGTGGGCTATGACCTTTACTGCAAGATGCTCAGTGAGGCTGTCAAGGAGGCTAAGGGAATCCAGACTATGGATGATTTTGAGACGACCATTGATCTTAATATCGATGCATTTATTCCGGATTCCTACATCAGCAACGAATTTCAGAAACTGGATATTTACAAGCGAATTGCCGGTATTGAGAGTCAGCAGGAGTATGACGATATGCTGGAAGAGCTGATCGACCGTTTTGGTGAGCCGACGAAAGCAGTACTGAATCTTCTTGCCATTGCAAGACTGAAGGCCCTTGCTCATCAGGGATATGTGACGGAGATCAAGCAGCTTGGAAAAGATGTCCGGATCACGCTCTATGAAAAGGCTAAGCTGGATCCCGCAGGTATCCCGGCTATTATGGCGCAGTACCGGAGAGGTTTGCAGTTTAAGGCTGATCATGAGCCGAAATTTATCTTGACACCACAGGGAAGGCTGATCGAAGAGTTGATGAAGTTTGCGGGGGAGTTGGCAAAACTGGCAGAGCCACTGGAGTAAAGGGAAGAATCAGCTAAGCTTAGGGTTATCCACGGGAAAAAACATTCGGTCTGTGGATACCGGATATTTTCCCGGAAAGACTTGTGGATAATTTGTGAAATGTCGTGTAAGTTCGTGAAATTCCTTGCTCTTAAAGGTGAAAACGTTTATAATCAAGTATTATGGAATAAGAGCCGGACCGTGATTCTTATGGACGGATAGATGGAGGATGAAATGAGAAATTTAGTAAAGAAAGCGGCAGTTACTGCTCTTGTCTGCGTTACAGCGGCAGGAATGATGGCAGGCTGCGGAAATAAAAAACTCGATGGTACAAAGATCGCAGTGACAGTCAATAAGCAGGAAATCCCGTTTGGCGTTGTAAGTCTGGCAGCACGTATGCAGCAGGCACAGGCTGAGGCAATGTACAAGATGTATCTTGGCGGCGGAAGCGATATGTCTATCTGGAGTACCAAAATGGATGATGATTCCGATGAGACTTACGGTGAAAATGCGGTAACAACTTCTGTTGAAACTGTTGAAAAGATGTGTCTGGAGAAAGAACACGCTTCCGAGTATGATGTTGAAATCACAGATGATGAGCAGAAGGCTCTTGAGGAAGCTGCCAAAAACTTTATGGCTGCCAATTCCGATGAGACAATTGCAGAGCTTGCGGTTGATGAAGATATGGTAAAGACTTTCCTCGAGCTTGAAACATACGATGTGAAGATGAAGGATGCCATTGAAGCCAAAGCGGACGTGAAGCTGGATGAGAAAGAATATCAGCAGATGTCCTTCAGCTATGCAAGTGCAAAGGTAAGCGGAGATGATCTTTCTGATGATGATATCAAGACAAATAAAGAGAATCTCCAGAAATTCTTTGACAAGGTTAAAGAAGATCCTACTGCAGACTTCAATACTCTTGGAGATGAGATTTCTAAAGATATGACAGCAACAACCGGTACCTGTCCGACTTATGAGGAAGGCGATGACAGTGCGGCTAACGGAACTACTTATCCGGATGAGGTCCGTACCGCATTAAGAAAACTGGATGAAGGTGCACTGAACGAGGAGATTATCAAGACAGATTCCGTATGGTATGTGGTAAGACTGGATTCCAAGAATGATGAAACAGCAACAGAGAGTAAGAAAGAGTCTCTGACAAATACCAAGAAGGATGATTTTTATAACGATACTACAGATGGATGGAAGAAAAAAGCCGACATCAAAGAAGAGAAAAAACTGATCAAGAAGATTAAGATCACAGATAATCACAGCTTTACAATCCAGACTCCGACACCTACACCGGATCCGAATGTGACAGAGACACCGGCAGCTGAGGACTCCGCAGCAGCAGATTCCACAGCAGTAACCGAAACACCGGCAGCATCTGAGGCCGAAACAGAGGCAACGGAGACACCGGCGGCTGAGGAGAGTGAGACTACGGTTGCAGCAGAGGATGAGACTGCAGAGACAGATACTGAGGCGGAGACTACAGCTACACCTGAGGCAGAGAAATAAAATACGGAATATGACAAGATAAAAGAACGGGAAGTGTACGATTTATAGTACACTTCCCGTTTTGCGTTCATGAGCGGGATGTAATTATCAGATCAGATTCAGATGCTCTAATGCATGATAAATGCCATCTTTATCAACTGCGCTTGTCTGCCAGGTGCAGTCTTTTTCGATGCCCCCATAAGCATTTCCCATGGCGACGCTGATACCGGCTGCTTTCAGCATGGGGAGATCGTTTGGGCTGTCTCCGAATGCATAGCAGTTTTCTTTCGGGATGGAAAAACGATCTAGGAGAAATTCCATTCCGGTTGCCTTGCTGGTGCCTTTCTGGGTTACTTCCCAGATGCCATCTTCATGATCAAAAACAGTATAATGATCGTTACAGAATTTACGGAATTTTTCTACGTCAGAGTCCGGCAGCATATGTGCGAGGAATTTATCATAGGAATATGTGCAGGCGTCCTCACGGTTAAATTTGGTGATGTCAGTCATTGGAATCTCTTTTCGCATTCTGGCTCCGAATTCGGACTGTGCGGGAGAGGCTCCGTCATACAGGATCGCAGTGTTGGATTCGAACATTGCCTCGATCTTACATTTTCGGAGAAGATCTACGGTCTCCTTGCACAGAAGGTTGGGGACTGTACGGAAAAAAAGAAGTTTGTTATCCATGTAAATGTGGGTTCCACAGCCATATACATAGCCATCAAAATGGAGTTCGGAAATTTCTTCCGGCATCATGGCTTTGGTGCGGCCGGTGTTGATGAAGAGAAGATGGCCGTTTTCGTGTGCTTTTTTGAGAGCGAGCTTTGTACTTTCCGGAACTGTGAAAGGATGTGGAGTGAGCAGAGTTCCATCTATGTCGAAGAATAAGATTTTTTTATTGTTCATAAGATCCTCCTTATGGTCAAGCGGATATTCGCAATCCGCTTCGCTATGTAGCTCTACACCAAATAACTGCTCCGCAGTTTATCAGGAGGAGCTTCTTGCACTCCTCCTGATACAAGCAAGTCCCCACCCACTGCTTATTGCTTTTCGCAACCCCGCAGGGGACTTACTTGATTTGGTTAAAAAGGTATTTCTTCTGATTCGTTTTCAGCGTTGGAGAGAGAGATGTCAGAAATTTCTTCCGGCGGATTCAGTGCGCTGACACGGATTCCATTGAGCTCTACCTCACTTTCCATTGGGATGACCAGGCATTTCCGTCCGTCAATGATGCGGGTCTCGACCAGGTCTGCACGGTCAGGTGCTACGTGGATCACGACATCCGGAGTTTTGATCTCGAATTTTCTGGTGTTGGTGATGTTGGAAGCTACCAGAGAAGATTTTTCCCCGGCGGCAAGCTCGTATTGTTCGTCAAAATTCTGAAGCTTGTCGTCCTCCACACCGCATTCTTCAAAGAGACGCTTTACTTCGGACTTGGTGAGAACAACTGGTTCCGGTTCGTCTTTTTGGGATTCAATGAGATCGTTGAGCTTTTCGTGGATCTCAAGAACTGTATCGTAGGCACAGTCATCGCCAAGGGTTTCTTCTACCAGAGCATTGAAGGAGTCACGCTGGGTTGCTGCGGACAGTGGTGTGGTGCAGCCGAAGACTTCTTCCATCATGGTGGAACGGAGGTTTTCGGCGTTTTTGGTGTAGTAGAGGAGCCCGTGGATGTCGGTGCTGCGGTCGTTGAACTGCGGGAAAAGGAATCCCCAGTCAGGCATTTCCACCAGCCAGTCACGGATACGGTCTTCGATATTGTTGGTCTCTGCGTTGTAGTGCAGGCCTGCCTTGGAGAGCTTGACCGGGCAGATGCTGCAGAGGATATGGTCGTAGATCTCATCGGAGGCGTCGAACATTTCGGCTCCGTCGGAGGATTTGCCGGGAATATCGTAGACTGCGTGGATGAGGATGATGTAGTAGTTTTCACCATAGTCGTAGTTTTCGATGATTTTGTCGTAGAAGGCTTCGGTGAGGGTGTCGTCGGTGAGTTTGCTTTCACGAAGCTTCATAAGGAAGTTCTGGGTTCCGCCTTCCGCTTCCTGGTCCAGAGGAAATTCCATGTTGATGAGGTTTTTTCCGATGGTGCCGGTGAGGGTTTTTCGGAAGATGTCGAAGTATTTAAAAGTTTCTTCTTCTGATAAGGATAAAAAGGCTTCTTTGAGTTCGGTTTTTTTGTTTTTTTCGCCGTCTACGTAACAGCCGCAGATGCGGGTGATGGAACATCGGTCGGGGGTGAACTGTTTTTTTATTTCTGCGATTTCTTTTTTATTCATGTGTGGTTTACCTCGGTTTTTTGATTAGTTTGATTATAGCACAGGTGTTTGGTGGGGGCAAGGTGACGCAGACGGACGTGTGAGATTTGCAGCAGAAGTCCGGGTGCCGTCGTTTCGCCTGGTCATACTAAGCGTCTGAGGTGTCTCACGGAGCGGCCGGCCCATAACTCGCCATGTACGCTGATGCGTACCTGGTTCAGACAGATGGGCCTTACCCTGCGGCTTGTGGCTGCCGGGTACCTCTCCGTGAGCCACCTCACACGCTAAGTATGAACCAAGGCTCACTCCAAAGCACCTGGACTTCTGCTGCAAATCTCGCACTGTGCTGGATGGCTGGGAGGAAAGGCTGAGATTGTTTGTGGTTTGACGGGAGGTTGAGAGCGTCGCCGCGTTGCTGGACGCCTGGAGGGATGTCGAATTTTTGGGATGGTTTTTTGTGGTGTTGTGATGGGATGTGTGGTATGATTTATGTATCTTATAAGATCTGGCCATTTATTTGGTTTCTTTTGGCTTCAATGTCTGAAGCGTTTTTTCAAAAATATTTATAAAAACTGTATACAGGGTTTCTGCAGTGTTTGTTTGATGGTATAATTATAGATACCAGAAGGAGTATTGTTTGAGTGATAATACGATTTTTGATGATGTTTTTCGTACTATGATGGAGAAGATGACGTTTCTGGTCGTGCCTTTGATCAATGATGTTTTTCATACGTCGTATCCGGCTGATGTGGAGATTGTGCAGTTGCGTAATGAGTATCAGCGGGTGGATGGTGAGATTATTACGGATTCGCGGTTGTTGATCGGAAATAAGATTTATCACATAGAATGTCAGAGTACGGATGACACGACGATGGCTGTACGGATGATTGAGTATGATTTTGCAACTGCTGTTGAATTTGCAAGGAAGCAGGGACGGAGGTATCGGATGGAGTTTCCACGTTCTTGTGTGTTGTATCTGAGAAGTGGTAGCAATACGCCGGATTTTCTGGAAGTGGATGTGGTTTTTCCGGATGGAGAATGTCATTTGTACAGAGTGCCCACGATTAAAGTTGATAATTATACAAAAGATAAGATATTTGAGAAGAGTCTTCTCATGCTGCTTCCTTTTTATATCATGAGATATGAGAAAAGAGGGCATGAGATGAGTGAGGATCCGCAACTTTTTCAGGAATTGCTGAATGAATATGAGGTGATCCGGAGTAAACTGGAAGTGGAGATTACTGAAGCTGGAAGGTCTGAACTGTTCAGTGATCTGATTGGACTGATCACTCGGATATCTGATTATATTTTCAGAAACGAGGAGAAAGTCCGGAAAGGAATAGGTGAGGTTATGGGCGGACATGTTCTGGAACTGGAATCTGAGAAAAGGGCAAGATTGCTTGCGGAAGCTAAAGAACAGGCTGAAGCATTGGGATTAGAACGAGGAATGGCTCAAGGAATGGCTCAAGGAATGGCCCAAGGAATGGCCCAGGGTGAGGAGCGTCTTAGTGTTCTGATCAACAGGCTTATCCTTGATGGCCGGGGTGATGAGATTCAGAAGGTTGTTACGGATAAAGAAATGCGTGAAGCCATGTACAGAGAATATCAATTATAAGCAGAAATCATAAAGAGGAAGCCATAGGGATATCGATGTTATCTATGAAGCATTGGTTAATATATGGCTTCCTCTTTGTTTGCAGATTCGGGTCAAGCGGATATTCGCAATCCGCTTCGCTACGTAGCTCTACACCAAATAACTGCTCCGCAGTTTATCAGGAGGAGCTTGCACTCCTCCTGATACAAGCAAGTCCCCACCCACTGCTTATTGCTTTTCGCAACCCCGCAGGGGACTTACTTGATTTGGTTAAACTTATAATACAGAATATCCATAGCTGCTGACAATGGCATCGATCTTTTGACGGCTTTTGCACAGTGGGCAGTTATCGGAGCGGTAGGAGTGGTAGTCCGGGATGTCTCTGGCCTGGAAAATAGAGTGGACAGGGAGGGTGGCTACGCTGTCTACGCTGCTGTAGATGGCTGCGACACCGCGAATCTTGCCACCGTAATAGAGAATGCTTTCGATGGCACGGTTCAGTGTGGAACCGGTGGTAATGGAACCGTTGAGGATGAGGATGTTTTTACCATTGATCATCGGCTCATAGTTGTCGCGGAAGATCATCTGTCCGGTGCTGTTGAATTCCGGTGTGATGACGTAAATGGTCTGGTGAGCGTTCATGGAAAGTACACCGGCTTTGGTCAGTTCTTCAGCGAGATAGGCACCGATCACTTCAAGTCCGTCCATGCAGACGATGGTGTCTACCGGAATGGATGCTTCATAATTTGTTGCGAGAGTGGCTGCGATACGTTGCGCTTCGGCGCATCTGGATTTCATGGTGGTGAGGTCCAGATAATGCGTGATATGAGACTGAGAAGTTACGAAATGTCCCGGAATCATTTTCAGCTGAATGCGGCTGTCACTACGTGCATAGATTTTAATCATTTTGTCCTGATCCATAATAAAAACCTCCTGTCATGATCGTGTTTTACGTGGCTGTTCAGGAGTATTGTCCTGAAAGATTGCGAAACAGATTTAGTTAATGTGCATATTATACCATTAACTTCAAAAAAATGGAATAATGTACTGCAAAATATACAAAAAAATATTCTGAAATACTAATAACTTTGTTAAAAAATGCCCGATATTATGAATTTTTTGACAATGAGAATGCAGCGAAGTGGAATGCGAGTGGCTGGTGTTATGTATAAAAAGAGGAGGAGGGGAATCACTGTGGATTCCCCTCCTCCTGTGAAAGTGAGTCATTGTTATCCTTCAATAGATACATATTTGTCAGCTTCGATTTCTTCGGCTGCTTTTTTCGGAACGGAAAGTCTCAGAACACCATTCTCGAATTTAGCATGAACATCTTCGGTCTTTACGCCATTACCAACATAGAAGCTTCTGCTTGTGCTGCCTGCATAACGCTCACGGCGGATATAATTGCCTTTTTTATCTTCCTCATCTTTATCAAGGCCTTTGGCAGCGGAGATAGTAAGATAACCATCTTTCAGCTGTACCTGAACTTCATCTTTCTTAAATCCAGGAAGATCTACATCCAGTTCATAGCCTTTATCAGTCTCACGTACATCAGTTTTCATAATATTTTTGGCATGTTTGCCATAAAGAGGATTCTTGCCGCCAAAGAAGTTATCTCTGAAACCAAAATCATCCATCCAGTCATCAAATAAGTTTTCTCCAAATACACTCGGGAACATCATAAGTCATTTCTCCTTTCAAATTGAAACGCCGTTCCGGCGGATCGGATCAAGGGGATCCAGCTGTTGTCGGTCTTACCATTGCGGTTTATTCCGCTGTGGTGATGTCTTAGTTATCTGGAACATCCGGAAGCTCTTCTTTTTTTCTCTCTTCCTTTGTTCTATATGTACTATAACACGTATTATTAGCACTGTCAAGCCTTGAGTGCTAATTTTTTTGTGAAGAATTTGTGAACGGTAAAATGAAAAAGTAACTTCCACCCTTAGTCATATCAAAGACACGGATTGAACATTCTGCAATGTTATAGAAACTTTAAAGCATAGAAAAAAGAAAAAAAATCAATATAATAAGGCATATAGATGACATGCGTTGAAGAAAAATTTTAACCAAATCAAGTAAGTCCCCTGCGGGGTTGCGAAAAGCAATAAGCAGTGGGTGGGGACTTGCTTGTATCAGGAGGAGTGCAAGCTCCTCCTGATAAACTGCGGAGCAGTTATTTGGTGTAGAGCTACGTAGCAAAGCGGATTGCGAATATCCGCTTGACTATGTCATTTTGGATTGGACTGACAATAAAAGGATGTGCTGAATAGTTGGAAAAATGCAGGAGGAGAAAGAAATGAAGAAAAAATATGCAGATTTTAAACTGGGTGTACCGGATTATGTAACTGTGGAGACAGAAGATGAGAGACTGGTATGCCAGGGAGGACAGCCGACAGTAACGGCCGGTGCGACTACCGTGGAATTTCAGGATGCAGGTGAACATGAGGATATATTTGTCACCTCAGAGGATGCAGTGAGATGTGTAAAACTGAGATGGAATTACAAGATCCCAAAATCCGCCAGATTCCTGGGAGATGCCTGGGAACGTACCTATGGTGATGTGGAATGGCATGGAATGAGCGGTAATCGTTATCTGCCATGGTATTTTTTGGCGAAGCTTTCTGAGAAAGTCCTTTGCTTTGGTGTAAAGGTCCGCCCTTCCGCTATGTGCTGCTGGCAGGCAGATACAAAGGGAATCACATTATTTCTGGATGTTCGCTGCGGTAATACAGGAGTACAGCTGAAAGGAAGAAAGCTGCATGCCGCACAGATCGTCTGCATGGAATCAGAAGGAGCAGATACTTTTGAGACTGCACAGGAATTCTGCAAAAAAATGTGTACAGATCCGATTTTCCCGGAGTTCCCGGTATATGGAAGCAACAACTGGTACTATGCTTACGGCGACAGCTCTGAAGAGGAGATCTTAAGTGATACCGATTACATCCTGAAACTGACCGAAGGGGTAAAAAATCCTCCATTCATGGTTATTGATGACTGCTGGCAGGAGCATCACCGCCTGGACGAATACAACGGAGGACCATGGACAAAAGGTAACGCCAAGTTCCCGGATATGAAAGGCCTTGCAGACAAGCTGAAAGAAAAAGGTGTCCGCCCGGGAATCTGGGTACGTCTGCTTCTTAATGAGGATGAGAACATCCCGGATGAGTGGAGGATTTCCTATAATGACTGTCTCGACCCGTCCCATCCGGACGCACTGGCATATATCCGAAGAGATATCGAACGGATCTGCGACTGGGGATACACTCTGATCAAACATGATTTTTCAACTTTTGATCTTTTTGGAAAATGGGGATTTGAGGCAAATTTAAGAGATAATTCCATGGAGAAATGGCATTTCTACGACCAGACCAAAACCAGTGCAGAAATTGTAAAAATGCTTTATCAGGAAGTTTACGATGCTTCCCGCAGTAATAACGCAGTGATCATCGGCTGCAACACTATCGGACACCTGGGCGCAGGTCTGATGCACCTGAACCGGACCGGTGACGATACCAGCGGACGTATCTGGGAGCGTACCAGAAGAATGGGAGTAAATACACTGGCATTCCGTCTCCCACAGCACAATGCTTTTTATCATATTGATGCAGACTGTGTAGGTATTTTCGGAATGATCCCGTGGGATAAAAACCGTCAGTGGGCAGACGTTCTTGCAAAGAGCGGCACACCACTGTTTGTATCCGCAAAACCTGGAGTTCTGAACCCGGAAGAATTTGAGGAGCTTCATCAGATCATGCTGCGGGCATCAGAACAGAAAGAGCATTTTGTTCCACTTGACTGGGAGGAGATCGACTGCCCGGAAGTATGGGGAGAAAACGGCGAGACCATCACGTACGACTGGTATGATAACGAAGGTCCGACCATGGATGCGACAGTAGAATACTACAATGCAAAGGTAGTTGTTCCGTAAATCCGAAGAAGTGATTCAGCAATCCAGAAGATCCTCGGCATGATGATATTTTTCCCGGTATTCCCGGGGCGTCATGCCGGTTTCTTTTTTGAAGGCGCGGGAAAAGGCAAAAGGATTCTGATATCCGCAGGAGATCGCCACGCTGGATACAGGGATATCTGTGATCGTCAGAAGTTCCCGGGCATTGATGATCTTGGCTGAAGTCAGGAAAGCCTGGGGCGTGGTTCCAAGATGTTTTTTAAAAAGTCCGTAAAGGTGACTGCGGCTGATATGCAGATAGTCAGCAACATCGGTCACAGTAATATCCTGAAGCGGACTTTTTTTGATGTAATCAACAGCCTGTGTGATATAAAAATTTTCGTTGGATTCCATGGTCGTGTAGGAAGCGTGAAATTCTTCCTCCAGCATGGCGATGATCCGGTAAAGACCGCTCTGGATATAAGCTTCGCTGGAAGGTGTCAGCTGTGGATGGGTCATCATTTCAAGAATGGTTTCCTGATAGGGAAGAACAGAATCCAGCTGCTGGATCGGAGTTTCCTCGGTAAGATGGCAGTGTTCACAAAGCATGGGAGCATTTTCTCCGTTGAAACAGATCCAGATATAAGTCCAGGGATCAGAAGGTTCTGCCTTATAGAGAGAGCTGGTCACAGGAGGAATGAAAAAGCACTGTCCGGCTTTTATGGTATATTTCCGGTTATTCATGTAGAAATAACCCTGTCCGCTCAGCACAAAGTGAATGGTATAATACCGCCGGACACCCGGACCATAGGATTGTTCTGGTGTACATTTTTCCCAGCCGCAGGAAATAAGATGAAGTTCTTTTGATGAAGTCTGATGGTTCAGGACCTGTTTGTTTTCCATGGGAGTTTTCTGCCTTTCGATGCATGGTTATAGGGTAATATCAGTTTAAAATATTTGAACAGAGGTGTAAAGAAGAAAGATGAATTCATTAACGGTAAAAAGAGTTCTCATGACATTTGCAGGGATTTTTCTGGCGGGGGTCAGTGTGGCCATTTTCAAGGCATCAGATTTTGGAACAGATCCCAATTCCTGTTTTGTGATGGGGGTGTGGAATCTTGCGGGAATAAAATACAGTTATGTTTATATTGCCATCAATGCACTGATGTTGCTGGGTGTGTTCTTTCTGGACCGGCATTTTATCGGACTTGGAACTGTGTTGAACCTGTTTTTTATGGGAATTATCGTGGAAAAAGGTATGCAGCTTTTTGACAGGTATCTGCCGGAGAGGACATTTGGAGTGAGAGTACTTCTGATGTGCATCGCTGTTGTAATGATGTGTTTTGCGTCAGCGCTGTATTTTACCGCAGATATGGGTGTTTCCGCCTATGATGCCTATGCACTGATCCTGGATAAAAGAACCCGGATCCCTTTCCGCATGTGCAGGATCGGGACGGATGTGATCACAACTGCGGCCGGATTTTTTATGGGGGCGGTTGTTGGGGCCGGAACTCTTGTTACCGCATTTTTTATGGGCCCACTGATCGAGTTTTTCAACCGGACAGTGGCAAGGCCGTTTCTTTATGGAAAAGAGAAGAAACAGATACGGAAGCAGTAAAACAAAAGGCAGTTGTCGTGCGATAAACGTGCGGCAGCTGTTTTTTTGTATAAAACTCCGCAGTGAATGTAGCCTGCAAATATCTGCCTGACCGGAAAAAATCTTTATCTGCGAGGGGAAGATCGGACCAGTTGGCCAGACACAATTAAGGCATTGTCTTGACACTTGTAAAAGAAAAAGGTTTACCACCGGGAGAAATACCGTTATAATAGGAGAAACGCAGGTTTTTTTCCTGCAGTAAAAATATAACAGTCCGGGAGATATCCGTGTCGGAAATATTGCTTATCTGATGATATTGATATGGAGAATTTTCCGGGATGTAATAAGAAGGGAGGAAAAATATGGCATATTTAGGCGAAGAAATTAAAAAACTTGGTTTTGGTCTCATGAGACTTCCGCAGAAATCCGAAGGTGTGATCGATGTGGAGCAGACCAAAGTCATGGTAGACAAATTTATGGAAGCCGGATTTACTTACTTTGACACTGCGTGGGCTTATGCAGGAAGTGAAGATGCTATCCGCGAAGCTCTGGTAGAGCGTTACCCGAGAGAAAAATATCAGCTTGCAACCAAGATGGCAGCCTGGATCAACTGCAAGATAAGAGACGAAGCTCTTGCACAGTTTAAAACATCTCTGGAGAGAACAAAAGCCGGATATTTCGATTTCTATCTTCTCCACAATCTTGGAGAACACAGAACAAAATATTTCGATGAGTACGGTTTATGGGACTGGATCCGTGAGCAGAAAGAGGCCGGACTGATCAAACATGCAGGATTTTCTTTCCATTCCACACCGGAAGAACTGGAAGCAATCCTTATCGCACATCCGGAGATGGAGTTTGTACAGCTGCAGATCAACTATGCAGACTGGGAAAATCCGGCAATCCAGTCAAAAGCCTGCTACGAAGTTGCCAGAAAACACGGCAAACCGGTAGTGATCATGGAGCCTGTAAAAGGCGGCATGCTGGCAACGCCTCCGGAATCTGTGGAAAAGATCTTAAAGGCAGCAGAGCCGGAAGCATCCACAGCATCCTGGGCGATCCGTTTTGCGGCAAACCTGGAGGGCGTGATCACCGTACTTTCCGGAATGAGCAACATCGCGCAGATGGAAGACAACCTTTCCTTTATGAAGGACTTTAACGGTCTTACGGAAAGCGAGAAGGAAACTCTGGACAAGGCAAGAGAGGCGATGAGCAAAATTCCTCTGATCCCATGTACAACCTGTAATTACTGTGCAAAGGTATGCCCGATGGAAATCGGAATCTCCGGTTCTTTCACAGCGATGAATTACCTGACACTGTACGGAAACAAAGCTGCTGCAGCGCATCAGGAAGAATGGCTGGTAGGAGGCCGTGGCAGAAAGCGCGCAGACGAATGTGTAAAATGTGGACAGTGCGAGGAAGTCTGTCCGCAGCATATCTCTATCCGTGAGGAACTGGAGAAAGTCAGCGAGACTTTTTGCAAATAAAAGAACTGATCCGACGGGAAACGGATCAGGGTAAGGAGAGAGTTTTAAAATGGAAAAATTCAAAGCATTTCTGAAACGGAAGGATATCGAGATCTCCCTGAAGAGATACGGTATCGATGCACTGGGCGCCATGGCGCAGGGACTTTTCTGTTCCCTGCTGATCGGTACGATCATCAACACCCTTGGCACACAATTCCACATTCCGTTTCTGACTATGGCAGTTGCCACAGTCAATGACACCCAGTACACGGTAGGTTCTCTGGCCTCTGCCATGAGCGGACCTGCCATGGCAGTAGCGATCGGCTATGCCCTGCATTGTCCGCCGCTGGTGCTGTTTTCGCTGATCACGGTTGGTTTTGCATCCAATGCACTTGGCGGAGCAGGCGGACCTCTGGCAGTACTGTTTGTTGCGATACTTGCAGCTGAGATCGGCAAGGCCGTTTCCAAGGAGACCAAGATAGATATTCTTGTAACGCCTCTTGTAACCATCGGGGTGGGTGTAGGCCTTTCCGCATGGTGGGCACCTGCCCTTGGAAAAGCTGCCATGAAAGTGGGAAGTATAATTATGTGGGCAACGGACCTGCAGCCGTTCTTTATGGGAATCCTGGTTTCTGTATTTGTGGGAATCGCACTGACACTGCCGATTTCTTCCGCTGCGATCTGTGCGGCTCTGGGACTTACCGGACTGGCAGGCGGCGCCGCAGTAGCAGGCTGCTGTGCACAGATGGTAGGTTTTGCGGTTATGTCCTTTAAGGAAAACAAATGGGGTGGACTGGTTTCTCAGGGAATCGGAACCTCCATGCTCCAGATGGGAAATATCGTCAGAAATCCAAGGATCTGGATCGCACCCATCGTAACCTCTGCCATCACAGGTCCGATCGCTACCTGTCTGTTCAAGCTTCAGATGAACGGAACAGCAGTATCCTCAGGAATGGGTACCTGCGGTTTTGTGGGACAGATCGGTGTGTATACAGGATGGATGAATGACATTGCGGTAGGAACCAAGACAGCTGTCACAGCTATGGACTGGGCGGGACTTTTCCTGATCTCCTTCATTCTTCCGGCAGTTCTCTGCCCGCTCATCAATATGTTTGTACGTAAACTTGGATGGGTAAAAGACGGAGATATGACATTGTCATAAATGAAGAGCAATTTATATCAGATTACCTTGTAAAATCAAAAAAAGAGTATCACAGAAACTCCCTGATAAAGATGAGATCTGTGATACTTTTTTTATTTAACCGATATTCACTATTTACGCTACATGTGACCCGGTGGCATTACTCCGTTCCAGTCCACATGCCTTCGCATATTCATGAAGTTTCTCCTTCGCGGTATAATTCAGATTCTGTGGAACCTGGATCTGGATGGTTACATACTGATCACCACGGACGGACGGGTTCTTCATGGAAACGATGCCCTTTCCTCTGAGCCGGATCTTGGAGCCGGACTGCATGCCTTCACGGATCTTGCAGATAACATTTCCATAAAGTGTTGGAACAGTAGCTTCACCGCCGAAAACAGCTGTTGTGTACGGGATGGAAATGGTAGTGTAAACATCGGAGCCCTTTCGTTCATATCCAGGACGGGTTCCTACGGTAACCTTCAGAAGCAGATCACCAGGCTCGCCGCCACCGGTTCCTGGCATACCTTTTCCTTTCAGGCGGATGCTCTTGCCGGTATCGATACCTGCCGGAATGTGAACCTGTAATGTCTGCGGTGCACCGGAGCTTCCGTCCGTGCTGGACAGGGAGATCCTTTTATCTGCGCCAAAAGCTGCTTCATCGAAGGTAACGTTGATGCTGGCCTTCACATCGGAGCCTTTCTGTGGAAAATCCTGCTGATGGAATCCGCCAAAGCCGCCGCCACTGTGAAATCCGCTTCCTCCAAAGCCGCCGTGGAATCCGCCACCGTTACCGGTGAAGTGCTCATAAGTGCTGTTTCCGCCAAAGCCATGGCCTGTGCTGTGACCGCCGTGGAACATATTTCCAAAGATATCACCAAAGATATCATCCATGTTTTCACCATTAAAGTGAAATTCCTGATAGCTGCCATTGCCATCACTCTGGAATCCGCCGAATCCACCGGCACCTGCACCGGCTCCCGGATCAGCGCCCGCCTCAAAAGCAGCGTGACCAAACTGATCATACATTTTTTTCTTCTTGGGATCTCCAAGAACGTCATAGGCTTCATTTACTTCCTTAAATTTATCTGCGGCATCCGGATTACCGGCGTTGGTATCCGGGTGATATTTTTTTGCCAGTTTACGGTATGCTTTTTTTATTGTTTTCTCATCTGCGTTCCGGTCAATGCCCAGAACATCGTAATAATCTCTTTTTACTGCCATGGTATTCACCTTCCCTTATATAATTATAGATTATAGTCTGCAGCATTCCAGGTGAGTAATATCCTTCTTAAGGAATAGACTTTCCGGAGTGCCATATATCGAACATATGCGTACAAAATTCCCCGGGAAGATTCCCGGGGGTATTACTTTTATCCTGTTCTACATGTAATATAACACTACTAATTAAAAGTGTCAATACCTGCACTGTGGAAAGACCATTTTGGACTGTAATGAGAGATATGATTCTTACAGATGTCAGCACAAAATATGATATAATATTGCCATAAATTCCGGCGGTGGTCCATAAAATAAAAAGCAGACAGAACCGCAGAACAAAGAACGACACAAAAAAGAAAAGGAGGCGTAAAATATGAAAAAAAGAACTCTTCTGTCCAGGAGAAAGGCAGTGAAATGCCTGACTATTCTGGCTGTTATGTTTGCAGCAGCTATTCCGGCAACAGCCCGGGAGGCGAAGGCAGCAGCAGGAACTACCTTTAAAGTTAAAGTCTCCGACGGCTATCTGGCTCTCAGGAGTGAGAAGGCTTTTGACAAAAGTAATGAAATTGGTCAGTTGAACACTGGAGATCTGGTGGAAGTTACAGACCGGAAGGACCCAACCTACTGGTATGCATATGTTCCAAGATTGGATAGATCCGGATATCTGGACAAAAATTATATCCAGGTAGCAGAGAGTACCGCTGCATCCAATGATTCCTGGACTGTGAAAGTAAAGAGTGGCTATCTGGCACTTCGAAACACTGCTGCATATAATGACAGTAACGAGATTGGGCGTCTGAATACCGGAGATATGGTGCTTGTAAAGGACAGCAGTGATTCAACCTACTGGTATGTATATGTGCCGAAGCTTGATAAATCCGGTTACGTAGATAATCGGTATATTTATAACAGCGGACTGTGGACCGTAAAAATAGAAAAAGGTTATCTGGCACTCAGAAATCAGGCTGCCTATAATGACAGTAATGAAATTGGCCAGTTAAATACCGGGGATACCGTACAGGTAAAAGATACAGCCGATGAACATTACTGGTATGTATATGTACCGAAGCTTGATAAAACTGGTTATGTTGATAAGGAATATCTTCTTGGAGGAGCCGGAACGGCGATCCAGTCTATGACTGTTAAAGTAGACAAAGGCTATCTGGCACTTCGAAGTGAAAAAGCTTATGATAAAAATAATGAGATTGGCCAGTTAAATACCGGAGATACGGTTGAGCTCATTGAAAAAGAAGACAGTACCTACTGGTATGTGTTTGTTCCGAAACTTGGAAAAGAAGGATATGTAGATAAAAATTATCTTAAATAAATGTTTTACACCAGGCGGATCAGAAATGTCCGCCTGATATAAAGTACAGGGAGGCAAACAGATGACTCTGGCACAGCTCAGATATACCATAGCAATTGCAAAAGCCGGATCTATGAACGAGGCAGCCAAAAGCCTTTATATTTCCCAGCCAAGTCTTTCCACGGCGATCCGGGAACTGGAGGCAGAAACCGGGGTTGAGATCTTCAGAAGAACAAACCGTGGAATTGCCGTGACACCGGCGGGTGAAGAATTCCTGGGGTATGCAAGGCAGGTAGTAGAACAGTACGAACTGATGGAAGCCAAATATATCTCCAAAGAACAGTCCCGAAAAAAATTCAGTGTTTCCATGCAGCATTATACTTTCGCGGTCAATGCCTTTGTGGAGCTGGTAAAACAGTTTGGCATGGATGAGTACGAATTTGCAGTCCATGAGACCAAGACACATCAGGTGATCGAGGATGTGCGGAACTTTAAAAGTGAGATCGGGATCCTCTATGTGAATGATTTTAACCGCAAAGTACTTACAAAAATGTTTCACGAGTATGGATTGGAGTTTCACGAACTTCTCAACTGCAGGATCTACGTTTATATGTGGAAAGGCCATCCCCTGGCGAAACGCGAGAAGATCACACTGGAAGAATTGAAGGAATACCCCTGTCTGTCTTTTGAACAGGGAGGAAATAACTCCTTTTATTTTGCGGAGGAGGTTTTGAGCACATATGAGTATAAACGGCTGATCAAGGCCGATGACAGGGCCACGATGCTGAACCTGATGGTAGGTCTGGGCGGATATACCTTGTGTTCCGGTATTATCTGTGAAGATCTGAACGGTTCCGATTACTGTGCGGTTAAGCTGGATTCCGATGAGATCATGACCATCGGGTATATCGCAAGAAAAGGTGTTAACATCAGTGCTCTTGGGAAAAAATATCTCGAGGAGATTTCCAGATATAAAGATAAGGCGCTGAAATAAGAGAAAATAAAATCTGACAGATTTCTGCATAATACACGGCGATGTGTAAAATGCAGATCTGTCAGATTTTTTGTACATATTCAGACGATCAAACGCGGATCACAAAGCCCTCTTTACGAGGTTTTGCAGCCGGATACTCGCAGTCGCGGTATCCCAGAACACAGTGGCCGACACCGATATATTCATCCGGAACTCCCCATTGTTTCTTCAGTTCTTTTCCCTCTTCGGAATCAAAAACTTCTTTTGCACGGTGGATCCAGCAGGAATCTACGTCAAGAGCATGTGCGGCATTCATGAGATTTCCCATCACAAGGCTTCCGTTTTCCACGCAGGTGCCCATTTTGCTGTCGGAGAAGACGATGATCACAGTTGGGGCACCGTAGAACGGATCTGAGGTACTGCCCATAACAGCTGCGTTCATTTTGGAAAGTTTTGCAACCAGTTCCGGATTCTGTGTTACTACCATAAGGGTACTCTGCTGTCCCATGCCACTTGGTGAATATTCTCCGGCTTCCAGGATCATATCCAGAGTTTCCTGTGGAACAAGGTCTTTTTTGTAGGCGCGGATACTTCTGCGCTCCAGCATGTTTTTGATGCTTTCGTTCATAATGATTACCTCCTGATGCTAAATTCTGTTGAAAATATTTCCTGCAAAAGAAAGCAGTTTTCTTTTTATCCTGATAGAAATTATTATAACGCAAATGTTTATGGTTTCCAATAGATAGAAGGATATAACTTTACAACTTATAAAGAATTATTATATAATCGGGATAAGATATTCCTGCGGTGGGCAGGAGAATTTTGGGTGGAGATACAGAGACGGAATAGTTGAGACAGAAGATACGAGGTGCCAGATGGAGAAGATACGAAAACATTTTTATTTTTCAGGAAGAGTACAGGGAGTGGGATTTCGTTACCGCTCTTATTATATTGCACAGTCCATGGGGCTGACCGGCTGGGTAAAAAATCTCTGGGATGATCGTGTGGAGATGGAAGTGCAGGGAACCAGAGAGGAGATCCGGGAGATGGTAGAGCGCCTTTCTCAGCAGAGTTTTGTGGAGATCGAGGGTATTGAATCGAAAGAGATCCCCCTTGAGGATGAGTTTGGATTTCATGTGAAAGGATAGTGAAATGATCAGAGCTGTTTTTATGGATATTGATAATACGTTGCTGGATTTTGATGCGGCGGCACAGGAAGGCATGGCCCATTGTTTTGAAGATGCAGGCCTCATCTATAAGCCGGAGATGTTTTCGGTTTTTAAAGAGGAGAATGACCGGATCTGGAAAAAGATCGAACAGGGGATCCTGACCATGGATGATCTTCCCTATGTGCGCTGGCAGGCGATTCTTAAGAAGCTTGGGCTTGAGGCAGATGGCGTAGCTATGGAGATGCTGTTCCGGAAATGTCTGTTTTACAGCGCGGTTCCTGTGGAAGGGGCAAAGGAGATCTTTGATCATTTACAGGGAAAGTATATCCTGTGCACGGCCAGCAACGGCCCTTATGAGCAGCAGATCTGCAGGCTGAAAAAAGCCGATATGCTGAAAGATTTCGATCATTGTTTTGTATCTGAGAAGATCGGTGTCGACAAGCCGGATGTACGTTTTTTTGAACGATGTCTGGAACAGCTTCCGGGAATCAGGGCAGAGGAATGTATGATCATAGGGGATTCCCTGACTGCTGATATCGCAGGCGGACAGGCAGCAGGGATGGAGACCTGCTGGTTTTGCCGGGAGAAGATGGAAGAGTCGGAACTGGAAAATGTGAGAAGAACGCATAAAGCAGATCATGTGATAAAGCGGCTGGAGGAACTGAAAGACCTTCTGTAAAAATGGGCCTTTTATTCCAGCTCCAGCGCCAGATACAACAGAACAGCGTCCCGGAATTTCCGGGGATTGAGACCACATTTTTTATAAATGTGGTTTAATTTATATTGAAGAGTATTTTTGTGGAGAAAAAGTTTCTCTGCGGTATCAGCCAGAGACATTTCCAGGGAAAAATAAGTTCGCAGAAGTTCCTTTTCATCCAGAGACAGCTGATGAATGGTTTTTCCGGAAAATTCTTCACGGTCATCCGGAGACACAGAAGAGAGAACGATTTCCAGAGTGAGATCATCGAAAACGGCATAATTTTCTGCACAGACATGGTCAGTAAGAGGCCGGTGAAAGTTAAGGTTTCGCAGGGCAGTTTCCGCAGTAGTCAGGGAAAGACCAAGCTGATACAGTGGTACGGACCGGCCAACAGCAACGGCCAGAGTGCCAGCATGCTTTTTCGCAAAATCACGAAGTGTTCCGGAAAGAGCAGAAAAACCGGAACTGTCTGTAACAGCGAGATAATCTCCGGGATAGCGGAAGGTGTACAGCATGATCCCGATGGTCTTGAAAAAATTCTGGATCTGATGTTCTGAAAGAACAGACCCAATGCCGGAATCTGAGTCATGAGTTTCTGCCTGGAGAGAAGATTCTCGTGAGAGATTTGGATTTTCGGTATCTGTCCGGGAAGCAGGAGTTTCCTGGGATTCCAAAATTCTGTGGTCAATCTTTACGGAGAGATTTTGACTGGAAGCAGCCGGATACGTATGGAGCAATATCAGTCGCTTGGGTGTATCCGGATCGATCTGAAATTCCCTCAGACATTTCAGAAGATATTCCGGATTCTGGGTGTCTCCGTGGAGCAGGGAACTGATGACAAACTGTTTTTTGTCCGCCTGATGCCGGCTGTACTGGCCAAGTTCCTGTTCACGGATCAGAAGGCTGGTGATACGCTGTGCCAGAAAGGCGTACTTGCGTACTTTTTCCGGGGAACCGGTGATCCCGATCACAGCCAGAAGACGGTCTTCATGATAAAGAGGCATGTTGATCCCCTGTCGGGTTCCTGTAAAATTGTCAGATTCAACCACTTCGATGGTAGTACCGGTTACAGCTGCCTTCCGTCCAATCTCATGAAAAGCTCCGATCCGGGCAGCGTTGGTGCTGGCAATAATGGTGCCGGACGGATTGATGAAGTTGATATCATAACTGCAGACGTCCTTGATCGTGTTGACGATCTGCTGGGCGAGCGTGTGGCTGATGTGTGTGATCATGGAATCCTCCTGGAAAAGTTAACCAAATCAAGTAAGTCCCCTGCGGGGTTGCGAAAAGCAATAAGCAGTGGGTGGGGACTTGCTTGTATCAGGAGGAGTGCAAGCTCCTCCTGATAAACTGCGGAGCAGTTATTTGGTGTAGAGCTACGTAGCGAAGCGGATTGCGAATATCCTTTTGACTGTGCTTTCTTTGGATCAGTATATCATATATGGTTTATAGCTTCAATTTGAATATGTTATTTATAACAATAAAATATAAAAATTATTTAAAAATATAGTATATATAATATATACATACAGGCTTAATTTTATTATGATTAAAAACAAAAGCAGGTTCACCCGAACTGTAAACGAGGATATTTGATTTATATAAAAATTTTCACAGGAGGAAAATACAATGAAGGTAGTAACAGCAATCGATTCTTTTAAAGGCAGCATGACATCCATGGAGGCAGGGTTTGCAGCAGCAGAAGGCATCCATCGTGTAGACGCAGAGGCTGAGGTTCTTGTAAGACCTCTGGCAGATGGCGGAGAGGGAACAGTAGAAGCTCTTGTTGCGGGAATGAATGGAAAAACAGAGCATGTAAAAGTTACAGGTCCTCTTGGAGAGCCGGTGATCTGTGAGTACGGCATTATTGAAAGTACAAAGACCGCAGTGATCGAGATGGCCGGTGCAGCAGGAATCACACAGGTTCCGGACGAAAAAAGAAATCCTCTTTATACTACAACCTACGGCGTCGGTGAGGTGATCAAAGATGCCATCGAAAAAGGCTGCCGCAGATTTATCGTGGGTATCGGCGGAAGTGCCACCAATGACGGTGGTGTGGGAATGCTTCAGGCACTTGGCTATGCATTTTTGGACAAAGATGGAAAACAGGTTCTTCCAGGCGCAAGAGGACTGAAAGATATCACAGAGATCACAGATGCCTATGTAATTCCGGAGCTTGCAGAATGTAAATTCCGTGTTGCCTGCGATGTAACCAATCCTCTTTGCGGAGAGCTTGGATGCAGTGCCATCTACGGACCGCAAAAAGGAGCCACACCTGAGATGATCCAGGATATGGATCAGTGGCTGGGCGCTTATGCAGAGCTTGCAAAAGAGCGTTTTCCAAAAGCAGATCCAAAGTATCCGGGAACAGGAGCAGCCGGTGGAATGGGATTTGCGTTTCTTACATTTACCGATGCAGTTCTGGAATCCGGAATCAACATCGTACTGGATGAGACAAAACTTGAGGACTACATCAAAGACGCGGATCTTGTGATCACAGGTGAGGGACGCATGGATGGACAGACAGCCATGGGAAAAGCTCCGGTAGGTGTTGCAAAACTTGCAAAGAAATATGGCAAAAAAGTGATCGCTTTTGCAGGCGCCGTACAGCGTGACGCAAGAGCCTGCAACGATGCGGGAATCGATGCATTTTTCCCGATCCTCCGTGGAGTGGTAACTCTGGAGGAGGCCATGAAAAGTGAGAACGCAAAACGGAATCTGGCAGATACCGCAGAGCAGGTTATCAGACTGATGAAATAAGAGAAAGCCGATCTGCAAAGCACAAAAATCCGTCAGATAAAAGATGCTGAAAAGATATCAGATGATAACGCAAAAAAAGACAGGCCATGAATGTCTGTCTTTTTTTGATGGTTTATAATTTGTAAAAACAAGGGAGTTGTAACCGGATAAGATCAGTTGATCGGGATTTTTATCTTATCCTTCGATAGGTTCAAAATCCACAGCGCCATGTTTGCACAGTGGGCAGATGATATCTTCCGGAAGTTCATCGCCTTCATAGATATATCCGCAGACTTTGCATACCCAGCCTTTTTTTCCTTCAGTCTGTGGCTGTGGTTTTACATGTTTCTGATAGTAGGTGTAAGTCATGGTCTCCTGATCGTTCATGACACGGGCCTCTGTGACGCTGCAGATGAACATTCCGTGAGTACCAAGATCTACGTAATTTTCCACTTTCAGAGACATGAAAGCATTGATATATTTGTCCAGGAATACCAGTCCATTGTCAGAGTGGTTCACTTTCTGGCCTGCAAATTTATCGGTGCTTCTGCCGGACTGGAATCCGAACTGTTCAAAAACAGAGAACGGAGCTTCTATAGACAGACAGTTTACGTTCATGATACCGGTCTGCTGGATCACGTGGTGAGAGTAGTTGGCCTTGTTGATGTTGACAGCTACGCGGTATGGATTGTCAGTAAGCTGTGTAACGGTGTTGACGATCAGGCCGTTGTCCTTTTTGCCATCGTTGGAAGTTACCACATAGAGGCCGTAACCGATGCGGAACAGAGCGGTCATATCACTCTTGTTGGCAAGATCATCGCTTTTTGCAATGTATTCCTGGCAGAGTTCATCAGCCATGGATTCCATCTGTTTGCGGTTTTCTTCGTTTACTGCGGACATGATCTTAACGGTGGTATTCAGCCAGTTGATCTTTTTGCACTTGGAAAGCATCTCTTTCATGACTTTTGCTGCCAGCGGTGCCCAGGTTCCGTTTTCGATCAGACCTACGGTACGGTTCTGGAAGTTGTGCTCTACCAGACGGGTGATAAAGTCGTTCATAAACGGATAGATGCTTGCGTTGTATGTGGTGGTTGCCAGAACCAGTTTGGAGTAGCGGAAAGCGTCGCTCAGTGCCTGAGACATGTCATCTCTTGCAAGGTCATAGACAACAACGTTTGGACATCCTTTGCTGCGGAATTTGTCAGCCAGCTGCTGAACCGCCGCTTTGGTGTGACCGTATACGGAAGTGTAGGCGATCACGATTCCGTCATCCTCTGGTGTGTAGGAAGACCAGGTATCATAAAGACTGATATAATGTCCCAGATCTTCAGTAAGAACCGGTCCGTGAAGCGGGCAGATGGTCTGGATATCCAGAGTTGCGGCTACTTTCAGAAGGTTCTGCACCTGTACGCCATATTTTCCAACGATACCGATAAAGTATCTTCTTGCCTCATCGTCCCATGGTTCTTCCACATCCAGGGCACCGAATTTTCCGAAACCGTCTGCGGAGAAAAGAACCTTTTCTGTGCTGTCATAAGTAACCATAACTTCCGGCCAGTGAACCATCGGCGCAAATACAAAAGTCAGGTTGTGCTTTCCAAGAGAAAGAGTTCCACCATTATCTACGATAACCTGCTGGCCTTCCAGATCCAGGTCAAAGAAATTCTGCATCATGGCGAAGGCTTTTTTGTTGGAGACAACGGTGGTGTCCGGATAAACTTTCATGAAGTTGGCGATGTTGGCTGCGTGGTCCGGTTCCATATGCTGTACGATCAGATAATCCGGTTTCCGGTCACCCAGAACCTGCTGAATATTATCCAGCCATTCGTGGGTAAAATTGGCATCTACGGTATCCATAACTGCAACTTTTTCGTCCAGGATCACATAGGAGTTATAGGACATGCCGTTTGGCACTTTGTACTGGCCTTCAAAAAGGTCAACCTGATGATCATTAACGCCTACATATTTGATAGTATCTGTGATTTTCATGAGCAATTCCTCTTTTCTTTCTATGGTGGATTTATTTATGTGACTGTGTTTTGTTTGTTCCTTAACTTTGATAAAAATATAACAGATTTTACTAACAAAAACTGTTGCAAATACAACAAAACAGGGGGAATTTTCCAGACTTTACATTTTTTCTGTGCTGATATAAAATCAGAAACATGTACGGTTCATCTGGCTGGTGAGGAGGGGAGGAAAAACATGGAGCACATTACTTTATTTACGGATATTTTGCCCGAAGAACAGGAAAGAATGCGTGTCTGTTTCAAAGTCCGGGAGGCTGTTTTTCAGAATGGAGAAACCATTATGGAATATTCCGGTTCTATGAAAAAGATCGGGCTGATCCAGGAGGGACGGGCGGTGCTTTACTGCTGTGATGAAGATGGAAATGAGTATGTCATCGATGAACTGAATAAGGACAGTGTATTTGGTGAACCGTTTTTGCTTCCGTCGGATTCCCAGCATTATTATGTGTGCGCTGCCACGGAGACGAGGGTGATGTTCATTGATTATGAGCATGTGATCAAACGCTGTGAAAATGCCTGTCATCATCACAGCCAGATGGTCAGCAATCTTCTGCAGATGACGGCCCTTCACTCCAGACAGCAGACGGACCGGATCTATATGCTTTCCAGATCTTCCACCAGGAAGAAGCTGATGGCTTATCTGCATTCCCTGGCTGCGGAGAAAAATACCGGGAAGTTTAAACTGCCCATGTCCTATACCGCACTGGCCCAGTATTTAAGTGTGGACCGAAGCGCCATGATGCGTGAGATCAAAAACCTATCTGATGAGGGTGTGATCAAAAGAGACGGCCGGAATGTGGAATTACGATAAACGGGCGGGTTGACTGAGAATGTATGCTTTACAGAGATAAAACCGGGTCATGGTTTTTGGAAGAGTCCCGGAGCCTGACCGGAGAGGAGATAATTATGAATATTACAGTAAGAAAATACGAGGAAAAAGATCTTCCGGATCTGATCCGGATCTGGAATGAAGTGGTGGAAGATGGCGTGGCTTTTCCACAGGAAGAATATCTGAATGAGGAAACCGGAAAGGCATTCTTTGCGGAGCAGACCTATACAGCGGCTGCAGTGGATGAGGAGAGCGGAAAAGTTTACGGCCTTTACATCCTTCATCCGAATAATATCGGAAGATGTGGACATATCTGCAATGCCAGCTATGCGGTAAGCAGAGATTCCAGAGGACTTCATATCGGAGAAAAACTGGTATCCGACTGTCTGATCCAGGGAAAAGAGCACGGTTTTGGTGTTCTACAGTTTAATGCGGTTGTGGCATGTAATGTCCATGCAAGACATCTTTATGAGAGACTTGGATTTACACAGCTTGGGGTGATCCCGAAGGGCTTCCGTATGAAGGACGGACATTATGAGGATATCTGCCCGTATTATCATGAACTGTAAAAAATCTTGAAAGGATTTTGGTATGAAAAATCTTCAGATCACCGCATACACGCAACATTTTATCCGGCAGCAGGTCATGCCGGGAGACATTTGTATTGATGCAACGATGGGAAATGGTAACGACACTGTATTGTTGAGCAGACTTGCGGGAGAAAATGGACGTGTTCTGGCATTTGACATTCAAAAACAGGCATTGGAACACACAGAAGAACGCCTGAAAAAGGATGACTGTCCGGAGAATTATCAGCTGTTCCTGGATTCCCATGAGAACATGGCAGCCTATGCAGAAGCAGAAACCGTATCCTGTATCACCTTTAATCTGGGATATCTTCCAGGGGGAGACCATTCTGTGGCAACCAGAGCGGACAGCAGCAAAAGAGCAGTGGAAAGCGGCCTTACGCTTCTGAAAAAAGGCGGCCTTATGACGATTTGTATTTACAGCGGTGGGGATACCGGATTTCAGGAACGGGATGCGATGCTTTCATTTATCCGTCAGCTGGATCCTCATAAGTATCTGGTGATCCAGTCGGAATATGTAAACCGGCCAAATAATCCGCCCATACCGGTGCTGATCATTAAACTGCAGTGAATACAAGAATCTGCTACTGTCCGAAATATAGGACACAGAGCTCGGAGGGAGATATCATGAACGATTACATATATTATTATCTGCTTGCAGTGAATATCCTGGCTTTTGTACTTTTCGGAGCCGACAAGCAGAAAGCCCGGCGTAATGCCTGGCGGATTCCGGAGAAAACCCTGATCCTGAGTGCTGTCATCGGTGGCAGCGTTGGAGCTATCCTGGGCATGCGTTTTTTTCACCACAAAACCCGCAAAGCCAAATTTGCGATTGGTGTACCGGTAATACTGTTGGTGCAGATCGGTGCAATGTGCCTGGTGCAGTGGGCGATGAAGTAAAATAAAACAGCTGCCGTATGGCAGTGGAGATCAATACTCCACGCCTGCGGCAGCTGTCATTTTTTTCATAAAAAGGCGATTGAAGACCGCGATAACACGGCCTACGCCAAGTACAGCGATCACAGTTCCAAGGCCGATGCCGATCAGCTTATGAGCGAAGAGCAGGCCAATGGAAGTGGTAAGGCAGATATTAAAGAGGTCGAAACAGTTCTTGGTGAACCCAACAGATTTCCCGATACAGTCGGAAATGGCCTGTACGATCCCGTCTCCCGGGTTGGGGATGATACGCATGTTCAGAGACATGGCGGCACCAATCCCGGTAAGGATGATTCCGGCGGCAAGGACCAGAAGTCTGGATGGCATATTGTCAGAGGGTGTCGGAAGCAGTGCGGAAAACAGATTCATAAAACGTGTAAACACAAGGCTTAAAGGCAGCTGAAGAAGGTCCATTACAAGCACCAGCTTCAGATCCCGGTGTGCTGCCGGAGCAATGGCACCGCCTGCTTCCCCGGAATATCTGTGGTTTCGGAAGATATGTAAAACAATCTCAACTACAACAAATGCGGAATATAAAAGGAAGGTAATATTACCAAAATTAAATCCTCCAATGGTGGCGATGCTGTAGGCCACAGAAATGATCGGGGAGACACCCAGGCCCGATTTGGTGTTCAGGATGATCCCCAGCACCAGGATCAGAAGACCGGCAACGTAGAAGACGATCCGAAGGAACAAGTTCTTTTTCATTTCTTATCACACTCTCTTTCAGTAAAATATAAGATATCAGATGCAAAGAGGTTAAAAGTTGTTCATGTCTGCACGATAAGAGCAGGCTTTTACTTCTGATTTTGCATTATAACAATCATAGCACAAAATTCCATTCATAGCAAACCATAGTCCCATCTGACAGGATATCCACGATTTTTATAAGAAATTTCCTTCTTGACAAATACTTTTATGATGATATAATTTGATAATCAAAATATTTTAAGATAAAAGATAAATCAGAGAACAGCAGTATAGATTAATCCAGCCAGGAGGCCATTGCATAAAAGCATAAAAGCAATGTTCACCGGATGAGATCTTTTACAGGCTGATGTAAGACAGATATCATGGAGAAAAAGATGACAGGTAAAATATGTGGAACAGGTTCCTGGGTCCCGGATAAGGTGTGGGATAACAACGATCTTGCCAGAATGGTGGAAACCAGCGATGCGTGGATCCGTGAGAGAACCGGCGTGGTACAGAGACATATTGCAAAAGAAAACGAGGATACCGTGACAATGGCAGCCCGGGCAGCGCAGAAGGCGCTGGAAGATGCAGGTATGAAGGCGGAAGAAATCGACCTGATTATTGTAGCAACGATCTCTCCTACAGAGATCATGCCCTGTGTGGCATGTGGTGTACAGGAGCAGATCGGAGCGGAAAATGCTACCTGCTTTGATCTGAATGGAGCCTGTACGGGATCTCTTCTGGCACTGAACACAGCGCAGGCATACCTGGCCCAGGGAATTTACCGGAGTGCCCTTGTGATCGGTGCAGAAAAACTGTCCGGTTTAACGGACTGGACGGACCGTGGTACCTGCATCCTTTTCGGGGACGGCGCAGGAGCAGTTGTGCTGAAAGCAGAAGAGGGTGGCAAATATGCACAGGTAACCCATTCCATTGGAAAAAAAGGCGGGGCACTTACCTTGCAGAGCAGAAATCAGATCTGTTACGAAAATAATCCCAAAGCAAAGGAAACCTACATACAGATGAATGGAAAAGAAGTGTTTACCTTTGCGGTATCCAAAGTACCGGAAGCGGTGAAGGAGCTTCTTTCCAGAGAGCAGGTTCCCTGTGGGGATATCCGCTATTATCTTCTCCACCAGGCAAACGAGCGGATCATCCGTTCTGCGGCAAGGCGGCTGGGCGAAGACATTTCCAGGTTTCCCATGAACATGGACAGATATGGAAATACGTCTTCCGCAAGCCTTCTGATCCTTCTGGATGAGGTGAAGAGAAGCGGAGAACTGCAGAGAGGTGATAAACTGGTCCTTGCAGGATTCGGCGGCGGACTGACGTATGGAGCGAGTTTGATCGAGTATTAAATGAGAAAATCAAAGTCCCGATTAACGGACTGTTAAAACTATGAGTAAGTAGAAAAGTGGATTGCAAATATCCGCCTGAATCAATTTCCCGGAGGTAAAAAATGAAAACAAGAGTTACAGAATTACTTGGTATCGAATATCCAATCATTCAGGGTGGTATGGCCTGGGTGGCAGACCATCACATTGCGGCAGCAGTATCCGAAGCAGGAGGCCTGGGACTGATCGCGGCAGCAAACGCACCGGCAGAATGGGTACGTGAGCAGATCCGCGAAGCAAAAAAACTGACAGATAAGCCTTTCGGTGTAAATATCATGCTGATGAGTCCAAACGCCGATGAGGTTGCGAAGATCGTAGTGGAAGAAGGCATCAAAGTGATAACAACCGGTGCCGGAAGCCCGGAGAAATACATGGAAGCATGGAAAGCTGCAGGAGTAAAAGTGATCCCGGTCGTTGCATCCGTAGCTCTTGCAAGAAGAATGGAGCGCTGCGGCGCAGATGCGGTGGTAGCTGAGGGAACCGAGTCCGGTGGACATATCGGTGAGACAACTACCATGGCGCTGGTACCACAGGTTGTGGATGCGGTAAAGATCCCGGTGATCGCGGCAGGTGGAATCGCAGATGGCCGTGGGATTGCGGCGGTTTTTATGCTGGGTGCAGAGGCTGTACAGATGGGAACCCGTTTTGTTGCCACACAGGAATGTAATGTACATGAAAACTATAAGCAGTTTGTCCTGAAGGCAAAAGATATCGACACAAGAGTAACCGGACGTACCACAGGTCATCCGGTCCGTACCTTAAGAAATCCCATGACAAAGGAATATCTGGAAAAAGAAGCAGCAGGAGCATCTTTTGAAGAGCTGGAGCTTCTCACACTGGGAGGCCTTCGAAAGGCGGTTGTCGACGGTGATGTAAAAACCGGAAGCGTGATGTCCGGACAGATCGCAGGTATGGTAAAAGACATTCCCACCTGTAAAGATCTGATGGCAAGACTGATGGCGGAGACAAAAGAAACAGTCAGAAAAAACAGTTTTCTTGCGGAGGAATAAACAGATGGGAAAAACAGCATTCATCTTTCCAGGACAGGGCGCACAGAAAGCCGGGATGGGAAAAGATTTTTATGAGAAATATGATACTGCAAAAAAGGTTTTTGATTCTGCCAGTAAGTGGCTGGATCTGGACATGAAAGCACTCTGTTTTGAAGAAAATGACAAGCTTGATCTGACGGAGTATACACAGGCAGCGCTGGTCACCACCTGCCTCGCCATGGAAAAGGTCGTAGAGGAGATGGGACTTCATCCGGATGTAACTGCAGGCTTAAGCCTTGGTGAGTATTGTGCCATCGAAGCAGCAGGCGGCATGGAGCTTTGTGATGCCATTACAACCGTAAGAAAAAGAGGAATCCTGATGGAACAGGCAGTTCCGGCAGGAAAAGGAAGCATGGCGGCAGTTATGGGAATGGAAACAGAGAAGATCGAGGAAGTGATCGCAGACATTTCAGATGTCAGCATTGCCAATTATAACTGTCCTGGTCAGATCGTGATCACAGGACTTGCAGAGGCAGTTGCAGAAGCTTCTGAAAAACTGAAATCAGCTGGCGCAAGAAGAGTGATCCCGTTAAATGTCAGCGGTCCCTTCCACTCCGCAATGCTTATTACAGCAGGAAAAGAGCTGGGGAAGGTTCTGGAGGGTATCACACTCCACCAGCTTAAAATTCCATATGTAACAAACGTAACCGCAGAGTATGTGGAAGATCCATCCGAAACAAAGGCACTTCTGGAAAAACAGATCTCATCTTCCGTGCGCTGGCAGCAGAGTGTGGAAAACATGATCCGCCAGGGAGTGGATACCTTCGTGGAGATCGGACCTGGAAGAACACTGGCCGGGTTTATGAGAAAGATCGACAGAAATGTAAAGGTATATAACATCCAGACTGTAGAAGACGCAGAAAAAGTCTGCCAGGAACTTAAGTGATCAGAAAGGAATTCATATGTCAGAGAAAAAAATCGCAGTGGTAACAGGCGGTGCACGTGGAATCGGAAAAGCCATCGCCCTGGAACTTGCAAAAGCAGGAAATTTTGTAGTGATCAATTATAACGGCTCAGAAGAAAAAGCCCGGGAAACAAAAGCAGAGATCGAGGCAGCTGGCGGCCAGGCAGATATCCTGCAGTGTAATGTGGCAGATTTTGATGCATGCGAAGCTTTTTTCAAAGCCATTGCAGAAAAATACGGACGTGTTGACATTCTGGTAAACAATGCCGGAGTTACGAAGGACGGACTTCTCATGAAGATGAGCGAGGAAGATTTTTCCAGAGTTGTTGACACCAACCTGAAAGGAACCTTTAACTGCATCCGCCATGTGTCCAGAATGATGCTGAGACAGAGAAGCGGCAGGATCATCAGTCTTTCATCGGTGGTAGGCCTTCGTGGAAATGCGGGACAGGCCAATTATGCAGCATCCAAAGCGGGAATCATCGGCCTTACAAAATCCGCCGCAAAAGAGCTGGCATCCAGAGGAATCACGGTCAACGCCATTGCACCGGGATTTATCAAAACCGATATGACAGACGTGCTTTCCGACAAAGTGAAAGAAAATATTTCGGCATCCATTCCCATGGGAAGCATGGGAACTGCAGAAGATGTGGCAAAAGCAGCCGCTTTTCTGGCATCGGACGGCGCACGTTATATTACAGGACAGGTACTTCGTGTAGACGGCGGAATGGCAATGTAAAAAAGGCTCCCCGGAGTCAGGAGGATAGATTGATGAAAAGACGAGTAGTAGTAACAGGACTTGGAGCAGTAACACCGATCGGAAACGATGTGGAAAGCTTCTGGAACGGAGTGAAAGAAGGAAAAGTGGGGATCGGACCGATCACCCGTTTTGATACAACCGGATATAAGGCAACACTGGCAGCGGAGCTGAAAGGCTTCGTAGCAAAAGACCGCATGGATCCCAGAACCGCAAGAAGAATGGAGCCCTTTTCCCAGTATGCGGTGGCAGCCGCACTGGAAGCTGTGGAAAATGCAGGTCTTAAGATGGAAGAGGAAGATCCGTACATGGTAGGCGTGATCATCGGTTCCGGTGTGGGAAGCCTTCAGGCTACGGAGCTGAATGAGAAGAAGCTTGTGGAAAAAGGTCCTTCAAGGGTTGATCCCCTTCTTGTTCCCAAGATGATCACAAACATGGCAGCAGGAAATGTTTCCATTGCCACCGGTGCAAAAGGAAAGTGTACAAACGTGGTAACTGCATGTGCAACAGGAACTCACTGTATCGGAGACGCTTTCCGTGCCATCCAGTACGGCGATGCAGATGTAATGCTTGCAGGCGGTACAGAAGGTGCTATCTGCCCCATCGGAATTGCAGGATTTGCAAGCCTTACCGCACTGAGCACAAGCGAGGATCCGCTGCGTGCTTCCATTCCTTTTGACAAAGACAGAGGTGGTTTTGTCATGGGTGAAGGCGCAGGTGTGGTTGTTCTGGAAGAACTGGAACATGCGAAAAAGAGAAATGCCAATATCCTGGCAGAGGTTGTGGGATATGGTGCAACTGCAGATGCTTTTCATATTACATCTCCGGCCGAGGACGGAAGCGGCGCCGCACGTGCCATGGAAAACGCCATGAAAGAAGCAGGTGTTGCACCGGAGCAGGTAGATTATATCAATGCACACGGAACCGGAACCCACCACAACGATCTGTTTGAGACAAGAGCCATCAAGCTTGCGTTCAAAGACGCGGCAAAAGATGTAAAGATCAACTCCACAAAATCCATGGTAGGACATCTTCTTGGCGCAGCAGGTGCTGTTGAGTTTATCGTGTGTGTAAAATCCATTCTGGACGGATTTATCCATCAGACTGTGGGAACTACGGAAACAGAGGAGGAGCTGGATCTCAACTATATGATCGGCGCTCCGGCAGAACAGGAAGTACGCTATGCAATGAGCAATTCCCTTGGCTTTGGAGGCCATAACGGAACCTTGCTTGTAAAGAAGTATGAGGAGGAGTGAAATCATGGAATTTAACCAGATCCTTGAGCTCATCGATCACGTATCCGCATCAGAACTTACTGCTTTTACTTACGAGACAGCAGATCTGACCTTAAGCATGGAACACGGAAAACCACAGATCATCCAGGGAGTTATGGGGGAAACTGTGGAAAACATTCCGGCGGCAGGAATGGCCGGTGGAAAAGTCCGCAGGGCAGTGCATACAGTGCCGATGGCAGGTGCAGGTTCCGTGGCGGCGACAGTATCAGATCCGGCAGATGAAATGGCAGCGGCAGACAAAAATGCAGCAGAAACACAGGGCGTGCAGAATACAGTACCTGTGCAAAATATAGAGCAGCCGGAAAACGTATCACAGAAATCAGATGACCAGACCGGCAGCCTGGTAACTTCTCCGCTGGTCGGAACTTTCTACGCAGCACCATCCCAGGATCTTCCGCCATACGTCCAGGTAGGAGATAAAGTAAAAAAAGGCCAGGTTCTTGCAATCGTGGAAGCAATGAAACTGATGAATGAGATCGAAAGTGATTTTGACGGCGAGATCGCGGAAATCTATGTGGAAAACGGACAGCCGGTAGAGTATGGACAGAAACTTTTCCGTATCCGATAAAATATCTTCAGGTCAGAATTAAAGAATAAGAAAGAGAATGTTTCGGAGAAAAAGAATACAGATTATGTAATCGGTCGTTTTCTCCGTGATTTTTCAGGAGGATAGAGAATGAAACATCTTGACGTAAAACAGATCGAAGAGATCATCCCGCACAGACATCCGTTTCTGCTTGTGGACTATATCGAAGATTATGAACCAGGTGAATTTGCTGTTGGATATAAATGCGTGACTTTCCGCGAGGACTTTTTCCGGGGACATTTTCCGAAGGAGCCGGTAATGCCGGGTGTCCTTATGGTAGAGGCTCTGGCACAGGTTGGTGCGGTAGCCATTCTTTCCCTGGAGGATATGAAGGGAAAAACTGCTTATTTTGGCGGCATCAACAAGTGTAAATTCCGCAGAAAGGTAGTTCCCGGAGATAAACTCCGTCTTGAGACAAAGATCATCCGCAGAAAGGGCCCCGTGGGAATCGGTTCCGCAGTGGCATCTGTAGATGGAGAGGTTGCCGTAGAGGCAGAACTTACATTTATGATCGGGTAAGGTGATTGTATGATTCGAAAGTTACTGATCGCCAACAGAGGCGAGATCGCGGTGCGTATTATCCGTGCCTGCAGGGAAATGGGAATTGCCACAGTGGCAGTTTATTCCGAGGCAGATGAGGAAAGCCTTCACACACAGCTGGCAGACGAAGCAATCTGTATCGGTCCGGGACCTTCCGCACAGAGCTATCTGAATATGGAGCAGATCATCAGCGCCACCATGGTTTCCGGTGCGGATGCCATCCATCCGGGATTTGGTTTCCTTTCGGAAAATGCCAGATTTGCGGAGCTTTGTGAAAAATGCGGAATTACATTTGTGGGACCGCCATCGAAGGTCATCCGCATGCTTGGAAACAAAAAGATCGCAAGAAGCACCATGATCGCAGCAGGTGTTCCGGTAGTTCCAGGCAGTGAAGGGGATGTGGAGGATATTGAAACCGGCCTTAAGGAAGCAGAGCGGATCGGCTACCCGGTGATCATCAAGGCAGCTCTTGGCGGCGGTGGAAAAGGTATGCGTGTGGCAAATACCCCGGAGGAATTTCCAGAGGCCTACGCAACTGCCAGAAAAGAGTCTGAGATCGCTTTTGGCGACGGTACCATGTATATTGAACATTTTGTGGTAAATCCCAGACATATTGAATTTCAGATCCTTGCGGACAACCAGGGAAATGTCATTCATCTGGGAGAACGTGACTGCTCCATTCAGAGAAATCATCAGAAGATGATAGAGGAATCTCCAAGCGCCGCAGTTTCGCCGGAATTAAGAGAAAAAATGGGTCATGCGGCAGTGACGGCAGCAAAAGCGGCCGGCTATGTCAATGCGGGAACCATTGAATTTCTGCTGGAGCCGGATGGAAAATTCTGGTTTATGGAAATGAACACAAGAATTCAGGTAGAACATCCGGTGACAGAATGGGTAACCGGAATCGATCTTGTGAAAGAGCAGCTGAAGATCGCTTCGGGGATGCCTCTTGAAATATCACAGGATGATGTCCATATTATGGGACATGCCATCGAGTGCAGGATCAACGCCGAGAATCCTCAGAAAAACTTCCGGCCTTCACCGGGAACTATCCAGGGGGCACATTTTCCGGGAGGAAACGGGATCCGTGTGGATACCTGCGTTTATAACGGCTGTAAGATCCCACCGTATTATGATTCCATGCTTGCCAAGCTGATCGTTCATGCAGACAGCCGTGAGGCAGCCATTGCAAAAATGCAGAGTGCCCTTGGTGAGGTGATCATTGACGGAATCGATACAAACATTGACTATCAGTATGAAATCTTGAAAAATGAGGATTATCAGTCCGGAAATTTTGACACCGGTTTTCTGGCAAGTCATATCATTGCGGGAGTGAAGATCAATGAGAATTAAGCATATGTTCAAAAAAACAGTACGGGATATCCGGGGGGAGGAGTACGGGAACACTCCGGAGGTTCCGGATAACCTGATGCGAAAATGCAATGCCTGCAAGGCTGCCGTTTTTGCAGATGAGGTAAAACAGAATCATTACATCTGCCCACATTGTGGAAATTATTTTCATGTACCGGCTTACCGGCGGATCAAGATGGTCGTAGATCGAAAGAGTTTCACAGAGTGGGACGTACATATGGAAGAACAGAATCCACTTCAGTACAAAGGATATGAGGAAAAAATCAGATCACTCCGTGAAAAGACAGGACTTGACGAGGCTGTGGTTACCGGTAAGTGTACGATAAAAGGGACACCGACAGCGCTTGGTGTCTGTGACTGCCGTTTCATGATGTCCAGTATGGGAGAGGTTGTTGGGGAAAAGATCACCCGGGTTTTTGAACGTGCCACAAAGGAGAGACTTCCGGTGATTCTCTATATCTGTTCCGGCGGTGCCAGAATGCAGGAGGGACTGGTATCCCTGATGCAGATGGCAAAAACCAGTATGGCCATTCGAAAACACAGTGATGCAGGGCTTCTCTATGTGCCGATTCTTACAGACCCGACGACAGGTGGTGTGACTGCAAGCTTTGCCATGCTGGGAGATATTATCTTGGCAGAGCCAAAAGCACTGATCGGATTTGCCGGCCCCAGAGTCATTGAGCAGACCATCGGTCAGAAACTTCCCAAAGGATTCCAGAGAGCGGAATTTCTTCTGGAACACGGTTTTGTGGATAAGATCGTGGAACGTGAGGAGCAGAGAAGCGTGCTGGCGGATATCCTGAAGTTACATGAAAATAAAATACCAGATTATGGACAGTCCGATAATTCGGACATGGAAATGAAATATAAATCTGATAATGCGGAATCGACAGAAACTGCCGTGGGAGATAAACGGGAATCAGAGAATACAATCTGGCCGGAATTCATCCCATCAGGAAATTACACTCCCTGGGAACATGTCCAGCTTGCCAGAGCAAAAACACGTCCCACGGGAAAAGACTACATCGAGGCACTCTTTGACGATTTCATGGAATTTCACGGTGACCGCCACTGTGGTGATGATCCGGCAGTGATCGGCGGTGTGGCATTTTTTCACGGAAAGCCGGTGACGGTTCTTGCACAGGAAAAAGGTGAGGGCACCAGGGAAAATATTGCCCGGAATTTTGGAATGGTTTCTCCGGAAGGCTACTGGAAATCTCTGCGTCTGATGCAGCAGGCAGAGAAATTTCACCGACCGGTGATCTGCCTTGTGGATACGCCAGGTGCATTCTGCGGACTGGAAGCAGAAGAACGAGGACAGGGTGAAGCTATTGCGAAAAATCTCTATACGCTGGCGGGACTTACCGTTCCTGTACTTTCCATTGTGATCGGTGAGGGAGGAAGCGGCGGTGCGCTCGCTTTTGCTGTAGCGGATGAGGTATGGATGCTGGAGCATTCCGTCTATTCCATCTTGTCTCCGGAGGGCTTTGCCTCTATTCTCTGGAAAGACAGCAAAAAGGCAAAGGAGGCTGCCGCAGTGATGAAACTTACTGCTGCGGATCTTTATCAGATGGGAATGATCGAGCATGTGATTCCGGAAGCTGAGCCTGTAAGCCGTGAGAACATAAACGATGCTGCGGCTTATCTGGAAAACGGAATAGAAGATTTCCTTGGAAAATATGGCAAGACAGAGCCAGAGAAGCTTCTGGAACACCGCTACGAACGTTTTCGGAAAATGTAGAAATTTTAAGCGCAGTGATTTTGTATCCGCAAAGCAAAAATCCAGTGGAAAAAATCCTATATTTATGTTACGATGGCTTCATAAACAGAGAACCGGAGAAGCTTTTTGGCTCCGGAGAAACAGGAGCGGGGTAGAGTGGACAATCGGGAAGTTATAAATGACGTGCTGGTGAATCTGTTCAACGAGATCCTCCGGCTGGAGGAAGAAGCCATCATCACAGATAAATATAAAGATATTTCCAACAATGATATGCACATTATCGAGGCAGTAGGCCTTGGCGGAGGAAATATGTCTTCCATCGCAGCCAAGCTGAAGATCACGGTAGGCTCCCTCACAACATCCATGAACAGCCTTGTAAAAAAGGGCTATGTGAAGAGAGAACGAAGTGAAAAGGACCGGAGAGTGGTATTTATCCAGCTTACCAACAAGGGACGTATGGCATATCACCATCATGCGGAATTTCACAGACAGATGACAGAAGCTGTGCTTGCGGAGCTTAATGAGGATGAGACAGAAGTACTGGTAAAAGCACTGGATGGACTGCGTAAATTTTTCAGGCAGTATCATGAACAATAAAGAAATGCACAATAAAAGCATCTGAATCGGTAACGAAAGAATGTTTCCGATTCAGATGCTTTTTAGCTGTGAACAGATATTTTCTGTATTGCCATATATGGAAAATGATGGCAAACAGTGGTTTTATTCCAGGTGAGAGCTTTATTCGTCCCATCCATCCTGGAAACGGATATTTACAGAAATATTGCGGACAACGTCACCCTCCTGAAGATCCAGATCGCTTTCCTCGGAAACCGGAGGAAGCTTGCCCTCAAATTCCATAAGCTCTGTGTAGATCCAGTCATATGCGGCAGCATTGGCATTTTCGATGGCGTCGTCCAGCGTGTCACCACTGGCTTCGCAGCAGGCAAGATCCGGGAAAAAAGCGTTGTATTTTTTGTCCTCTGTGGGACGGAAAACTGCGGGATATATAAATTTCATTGGTAAGATTCCTTTCTGTATTATCACCAGATCAGTGGTGATTTGCTCATTTAGAAGTAGTATATACCAATTTCAGAATGAGGGCAAGCGAGTTCATGATCGAATGAAAGATCCAGGTAAGAACAGCAGTATTTCCGGGAATGTTATAATCAGAAAATTGTCGTATATAAGGAAAAATGATAGATATATAAGACTTTTTATCCTTGTAGGAAGGAAAATCAGATGCTATACTGTGTTATACAGGGTACAGGATTGCTGTAGGCGTAAAAGGTATACAGTGATCTGAATGGCGGTTCAGAGAACCCAACGGGAGGCGCGGTTATGATTTATACAGCTTTGACGAAAAAAGCTATGAAGGTGGCATACGAGGCACATCATGGACAGACAGATCGAAGCGGGACACCTTATATTTTTCATCCATTTCATGTAGCAGAGCAGATGGATGATGAACTCAGTGTATGTACGGCACTTCTTCACGATGTGGTGGAAGATACAGAGATCACATTTGAAGATCTTACCGGAGAATTTCCGGAAGAAGTTGTGGAGGCCTTACGTTATCTTACAAGAGATAAGAGTATGAATTATTTCGACTATATCCGGAATATCCGGAAGAATCCGATCGCAAAAAAAGTGAAGCAGGCTGATCTGCTCCACAATTCTGATGTAACACGTCTTTCTGACTGCGAAAATATATCTGTGGAACAGATCTCACGTCTGCATGGAAGATATAAACGGGCATTGGAAATCCTTCATGATGCCAGGTGAATTTATTTTCGCACAGGTCATTTTATTTTCCTCTTCTGCTTTTCTTTACTTTATAAATGTCTTATAATAAACCATCGAAAATGATACGTGATAAAAATACAGAAAAATACTTACGAGAGGAACCAACATGATCACAGTAGAGCTGGAACATTTCAGCCTTGATAAAATATGCGATTCCGGGCAGTGCTTCCGGATGAAGAAACTTGGAGATGGACACTTTTCCATGGTGGCGGGAGATCAGTATCTGGAAATGCGCCAGAAGGGGGGAGTGGTAGATTTTTACTGCTCTCAGGAAGAATTTATCTGTTACTGGGTGCTGTATTTTGACCTGGATACGGATTATGAAACTTACATGAATGCAGCCAATCCACGGGATAAATATCTGGGTGCCGCCATAAAGGCAGGAGACGGGATCCGGATCTTAAGACAGGATCTCTGGGAAATGATCGTCACGTTTCTGATTTCCCAGCAGAATAATATCAAACGCATCCGCAAATGTATCGAAACTATCTGTCGGAAATATGGAGAGCGAAAAGTTTCATCAACAGGTGTGGAATATTATGCGTTTCCAACTGTGGAGGCGCTGAGTCAGGCAACGGAAGAGAACTTAAGAGACTGCGGCCTTGGATATCGGGCAAAATATATCGCAGTGACAGCCAGGACTATCGCATCCGGCGAAATCTCCCTGGAAAAAATCTATGATATGCGTTACCATCAGGCAAAGAAAGAATTGATGAAACTCTGTGGCGTTGGAGAAAAGGTAGCAGAGTGTATCTGCCTGTTTGCATTGCATCATATGGATGCTTTTCCCATAGATACCCATATCCGCCAGGTCATGGATGTGCATTATAAAAGAGGATTTCCAAACCGCAGATATAAGGGAATGCGTGGAATTATGCAGCAGTATATTTTTTACTACGACTTGTACTCGTAAGCTGCGGATGCTATCATAGTTCACAACAAAGAAAAAATTCATGGAGGTGAGGACGCGATCAGAAAGCATTTACTGAGATTAAGACGACCACAGATAAAGAAAAAAGAAAACAGTTATTACATCCGGGGCTATAAAGGAACAGAAGTAGTTATCCGTACCGATCATGAAATCCTGAAGAGGATTTCCTATGAACGAACCTGCGTGAAACGCATCCATATCCTCAGGAAGTATGAAACTGAGACGAAATATATTTATACAAGCAAAGGAAAAAGAAGAAGCCGACGTATCGTGATTCCGGGGATCCCTGTGAAAGACGGAAGTTCTATGCCACGTGCAGTACGGACAGTTCTGCAGGCTCTTTCCTATGGAGGAATTGAGGTAGACGCTTCCAGAAAGCTGGCAGATATTAAAAAAATGGATCCTATGAGTATTTTTTACAAAACACTGGATGCGGAAGTTTATAATGGGGACTATAAAGTGCCGATCCGTCTGTTTTTTCCAACAGAAGAGGCCATGGAGAATGGGGCTGCTTCCGGCAGAAAACCTCCGGTGATCCTGTTTTTCCACGGTGGTGGATGGGTTACAGAAAGCGTGGAGAATTATCAGCGTGTATGTGCCAGAATGGCGCAGTCCACCGGTCAGATCGTGGCATCTGTGGAGTACAGGCTGGCACCGGAATACCGTTTCCCGGTGGGGTTGATGGACTGCTATGCGGCAGCGAAGGCTTTTTATACCAACCGATTTCTTCTGAATACCGATCCGGATCGTATTACCATTATGGGAGACAGTGCCGGCGGAAATCTGGCTGCGGCTGTGTGCATGATGGCCAGAGACAGGGGAGAATTTTATCCGAAAAAACAGATCCTGATCTATCCGGCACTGAACAACTGTTATACAGAAGAATCGCCTTTTGAATCCGTAAAAACAAACGGGACCGGTTATCTTCTCACAGCAGAGAAGATGGAAGATTATCTGAAGCTTTATGAGAGCTGCCCGGAAGACAGAAAGAATCCGTATTTTGCGCCGATCTTGGAGAAAGATCTCCGAAATATGCCGGATACACTGATCCTTACCGCTGAGTTTGATCCTCTTCGGGATGAAGGAGAGGCATTTGGTGAACGCTTAAAAGCCGCAGGGAATCGAGTGGAAGTACACAGGATCGCGGGTGCGTTTCACGGGTACTTTGCACTGGGAATCAAATTTCTGCATGTGCAGGAGAGCTTTACGTATGTGAACCGTTTTCTGGAAACAGAAGAGCAGGAGCAGTTGTGAAAGGGCAAAATGTCTGCGGACAGGAAACAGAAATCTCAGAAAAGTCCCGGATAATGGACAGTAAATATCTCGCAGGAAGAAGGAAAACATCATGAAGAACGAATATGCACAGTGGAGAAAACTGGATAATGCGGCACTGGCGTTCCCGGCGGTGACAGGAAAAAATGACACCAGGGTATTTCGTTTTTACTGTGAACTGAAAGAAGAGATAAAAGAAGAAACGCTGCAGAAAGCGTTGGATCGTACCATGGAAAAATACCCTCTTTTCCGTGCGGTTTTAAGAAAGGGACTGTTCTGGTTTTACCTGGAGAGACGGGATATTCCGGCGGTAGTAAAGGAAGAAGCAGGTGCACCCTGCAGCGGACTTTACATTCCGGACAAAAAAACGCTTCTTTTTCGGGTGAGTTACTATAAGAACCGGATCAATTTTGAGGTATTTCACGCGCTGACGGATGGAACGGGAGCCATGCATTTCCTGATGGAACTTGTAAAAGATTATCTTCAGGAGGCACATCCGGAGAAAGAACTTCCGGAGCTTTTTCCAGACGAAAATATCACCGGAAGAGATATGGAAGAGGACAGTTTTTCCCAGTATTATTCCTCAGATGCGCCAAGAAAGAGAGAGTCCAAGAAGCCGGCTTTTCAGCTGAAAGGTGAGAAACTCAGACAGGAAGATATGAGTATCACGGAAGTATGCATTCCGGTGAAAGAGATCCACGCCCGGGCAAAAGCAGCCGGTGTGTCGATCACGGTTTTTCTTACGGCGGCTCTTATCTGGGCGATCCATGAGGAGGTGCCCCAGAATCAGGCGAAAAAACCCATTGGCCTTATGATCCCGGTAAATTTAAGGAACTATTTTCCGTCCCGGTCCATGGCGAATTTTTTCGGGTGGATCGAGATCAGCTGTTATTTTTCTGCGGAAACGACTTTTGAGGATATTCTTGGATCCGTAAAGGAGCAGTTTGCAAAAGAACTGAGCAAAGATGTGATCGAGGCGAAGCTGAATGATCTGGTAAGCCTGGAAAAGAATCCGATCCTGCGTCTGGTGCCGCTGGAGATCAAAACGCCGTTCCTTCTTGCAGGGACAACTCTTGGAGGAAGGTCCATTACCGCGATCTATTCCAATGTGGGAATTATACGGATGCCGGAGGAATACCGGAAATATATTCAGAGATTCGGGCTTTTTGCAAGTACGGACAGCCTGCAGCTGTGCTCCTGTTCTTTTGGGGATGAGATGGTTTTAAGTTTTTCGTCCAAGATCCCCAATGGAAATATTGAGCGGAATTTTGTGGAGAAGCTGAAAAAAGAGCAGGTGTCCTGTGAGATCCGGGAGAATGATTTTCCGGGACAGAAAGAGGAACGGAAAGCTCCGGCGAAGCTTTTTGAGAGTTTTACGTTTCTGTGCATCGTGCTGGCTGTGGTATGTAATCTGATCGATTATCTGGTGGACGGCCATATGGGATGGGCCTGGTTTGTGACTGCAGGAGCGTTCTGCACCTGGCTGATGGTTTCGGTGGCGTATGTGAAGCGGCGGAATCTATTGAAGAATGAAATGTGGCAGCTGGTGATCGTAACGGTAGCAGGTGTGCTCTGGGATATGTTTACCGGCTGGCGGGGCTGGTCTGTGGATTATCTTCTTCCTCTTGCGGCCCTTGCTGTGATCTGCTCCATGTGGGTGATCACAGCGGCACAGAGGCTGGAAGTTGCGGAATATATGATCTATCTTCTGGAAGCAGGAGCTTTCGGCGTGGTGATCCCGTTGATCCTTCTGGCCATCGGTGTGGTGAATGTTCTGTATCCGTCTCTGATCTGTATCTGCGTCAGTTTTCTGATGCTGGTCTGGCTGTTTCTGTTTAAGAGAAAAGATATGGTACGGGAGATGCAGAAGAAGTTCCGGGTGTAGAGAATAAAAAGAACCGTCGGTTTACAGAAGATTTTTTTGAAAATCTGTCTGCAGACCGGCGGTTTTTTATAATGGCGTTCGGATATCAGAATCCAAAGTCCTCATAATCTTCCGGCGTGAACTTATGATAGATCATATGCTCACCTTCCAGGGACAGGCAGTACCGGTAATCGTCCGGAATACCGTCTTCAAAATATACAAGGTAGTCGAAGCCTGTGCCGGTTGTTTTTTCCATATGCACATGTTTGGAATAACTATGGAAAACATTCATCACTTCATCCAGAGTACAGCCGTGGCGGGCAACGGTGTTAATGAAACGTACCAGAAATTCACTTGGTTTCCGGTTCTCGTGAACATAGTCGGATGCCTGTGGCGGCAGAGTGATGCAGAAACGTTCGTTTTTGGAAGAAGCCTTTACTTTCCCAAGGCGGTCACAGGCATGATCGGAAAATTCTTCCAGCGCATGCTGCATTTCTTCTTTTGTAAGCTCTGTGCCGAGGAGACGGTTCAGAGACTGCAGCGGATAATAAAAACGGGTAACTCCGCTCATGTATCCGATCTTTACCTGCTGTTCCTGGATCATATCCAGAAGATTATTTTCCAGTTTTTTAAAATTCATAATGTTGTCCTTTCCGGGGTGTGAATGTTTATTGGACTACATACATTCATATCCCATTTTTTTCGCAGATATCACTGAGACAGCAGCGGTCACAGTAAGGCTTTGTCCGTGCTGTACAGACTTCTCTTCCGTGGTTTACAAGGCGGTGGCAGAGATCGTTGCCTTCTTCCGGAGGAATGATCTTCCAGAGAGCCATTTCCACCTTTTTCGGGTCTTTCATGTCATGGACAAGACCGATGCGGTTGGAAAGACGGATACAATGGGTATCGGTCACAATGGCAGGCTTTCCAAATACGTCGCCCATGATCAGGTTGGCACTTTTGCGCCCCACGCCGGGAAGTTTCAGAAGTGCGTTGAAGTCTTCCGGAACTTTGTCCTGGTACTGTTCGTGGAGGATCCGCATGCAGGCGCTGATATCCCGAGCCTTGCTTTTTCCAAGACCGCAGGGACGTACAATGGCCTCGATATCTTCCGGTTTTGCAGCTGCCAGGGCTGCCACGTCCGGATATTTTGCGTAGAGATCCTGAACCACCACATTCACTCTGGCATCGGTGCACTGAGCTGCCAGGCGGACACTTACAAGAAGTTTCCAGGCATCATCATAATCCAGGGTACAGTCTGCGTCAGGATATTCTTCTTTTAAACGGCTGATGACTTCATAAGCCAGTTCCTGTGTTGTCATTTGTATATAAACCATCCTTTCGATTTCGATGTATTGAGATTTTTATTGTTGCCCTGATGCAGCGAATGCAGATCGCCAGTATCCGCTTGATTTTCAGGGATCATTACTGAATTACTACAGGTAGGATGATACCACAGCATCTGGAGAATTACAACGGCAATCCCCCCCAGGGGCTTGTTAAAACCCTGACAATTTGGTACATTAAACATAACCTATGGGGGTATGGAAAGAATAAGGAAAACCTTATCAGATCAGGCCCCCACATAAATAGAAAAGTGCGGAGGAATCAACGTGGAAAAACTTCTCGATGAAATCGAATCTTACTGGAGCACCCGTACAGAAGGGTACTCCGAAGTGAATCATAAAGAGCTTGCAGGAACGCAGAAAAACGCATGGCTTAAGGTGCTGACCAGTCAGTTTCCGGACAAACCCAAGGAAGAGATCCGTATCCTGGATATCGGAACAGGCCCCGGATTTTTTCCTGTGATCCTGGCAGAAGCCGGATATCATGTAGATGCAGTGGATTATACGGAAGGAATGCTGGAAAAGGCAAAGGAAAATGCAGGAGACCTTTGCCGGAATATCCGCTTTTTGAGGATGGATGCACAGAAGCTGGATTTTGAGGATAATACCTTTGACGTGGTCATTTCCCGAAATCTTACCTGGAATCTGGAGCATCCGGATGTTGCCTACAGGGAATGGGTCCGTGTGCTGAAAGCAGGCGGAAAACTTCTGAATTTTGACGCCAACTGGTACGGCTATCTCTATGAGGAAGAGCAGCGGAAAGCCTACGAAAACGACCGGAAAAATGTGGAGAACAACAGTCTGGACGATCATTATCTCTGTACGGATATTGAGCGTATGGAGCGGATCGCCCTTCAGGTACCGCTGTCAAAGATCCGTCGTCCCCAGTGGGATGTAAAAACTCTCCGGGAAGCAGGACTTCTGGGGATTCATACCGATACGGAAATCTGGAAAACAGTCTGGAGTGAGGAGGAGAGACTGAATTATCAGTCCACACCAATGTTTATGGTAACCGGCGTAAAACCGGATCATTTCCTGAATCTTCCGGTTGTGGAAGGGGAAAAAACAGAAGGTTTCCTGGAAATCGGAGACGGAGAATTCACCCTTCCGGCAACCATCATCCGTGGAAAAAATCCGGGAAAAACTGTTCTTGTCACAGCAGGACTTCATGCAGGAGAATATGTGGGGATCCAGACCCTGATCGAGCTGTCAAAAAAACTGAATCCGGAAAAAGTTAACGGACAGCTGGTTCTGGTAAAAGTGCTGAACAGGCAAGACTTTGAGAAGCGAGCAGGCAGCATCAGCTGGGAAGACGGAAAAAATCTGAACCGTGTTTTCCCTGGCAAAAAAGATGGCACAAGAATGGAGCGCCTGGCAGCAGCCATCACAGAATCCCTGATCAAAAAAGCAGATTATTATATCGACCTTCACGGCGGTGACGATTACGAGGAACTGACTCCGTATGTATATTTTGCAGGCGTTGCAAAACCGGAGATCGTGGAAGCATCCCGGAAAATGGCAGAACAGGTAGATGTCCCATATATGGTACAGTCAAATGTAAGCACAGGCGGCGCCTACAATTACGCGGCAAGTACCTGTGACATTCCGGCAGTCCTTCTGGAACGTGGCTGCATGGGAACCTGGGAGCGTGAAGAAGTAGACTCCATGCGCCGCGATGTGCGAAACATTCTCTGCAGCATTGGAGCTTACAACGGAATCCGTTCTCACAGCACCTACTATCCGCTGAAAATGGATGATGTCCGATATCAGTGCGCCAGCGTCAACGGCCTCTGGTACCCGGTGAAAAAGCCAGGAGATATCATTCACAGGGACGAGTATCTTGGCGAGATCCGTGATTATGAGGGAAATGTTCAGGAAATCTGCCGTGCGGACATGGATGGTGTGATCCTCTATCAGGTATCCAGTCTTCAGGTTGTGGAAGGTGGCCCTGTGATCACTTACGGAAATATCGTAAGAGAAAAAGACGAGCGGAAAACAAGGATCGCCCAGTACTGGACCAAGCGCAGCGACAGCTTCCTGGAACAGAGAAGAGCGGAACTTCACAGCGCACTTGCAGGCAGATGGATGACCGAGCTTAAGAAACACCTGCCAAAGAAAAAGAATCTCAGGATCCTGGATGTTGGATGCGGGACTGGATTTTTTACCATTCTTCTTGCAAAAGAAGGCCATCAGGTAACCGGTATCGACCTGACACCGGATATGATCACCCATGCAAAAAAGCTGGCAGAGGAAGAAAAAGCAGACTGCCAGTTTGCGGTCATGGATGCGGAAAATCCGGATTTTCCGGATGAGGAATTTGATGTGATCGTATCCCGAAACCTTACCTGGACACTGCCGGATGCGGAACACGCTTACCAGGAATGGTTCCGTGTGCTGAAACCTGGCGGAGTGATGATCAACCTGGACGCTAACTATGGAGCAGCAGATTTTGCGGATACTGCAGATCTTCCGGAAAATCACGCCCATCATCAGATCCAGGATGAACTGATGCAGGAGTGCGAGGATATCAAGCGTCAGCTTCCGATAAGTTCTTTCCTGCGCCCGGCCTGGGATCTGGAAACACTGGGACGCATGGGCGTGGAAGAATTTTCCTTTGACCTTGGAATCAGTAAGCGTATTTATATCGAAAAAGATGAGTTTTACAATCCGACCCCGATGTTTTTGATCTTTGCAAAGAAACAGGGGTAAGGTTATGCTGAATATCAAACAGATCCAGTATTTTGCGGCCTGCGCAAAAACAGGTTCTTTCAGCCAGGCCGCAGAGCTGCTTTTTACTACCCAGTCCAATGTAAGCAAGGTGATCCGTTCCATGGAAGACGACATGCGTACCCAGCTGTTTGTCCGCCATGCAAAAGGGATCGAGCTGACACCGGAGGGAGAACGGGCCTATATTCATGTGCAGAAGATCCTGGAAAATATGGATGAGCTGGAAATGCAGGAAAGCCCACTTGCAAAAAGCAGCCTTTGTGTATGCTTTCATCCCAGTTCCTGGTTTGCGGATACTTTCGTGAAGTATTATGAAACACATAAAGGTGATGATCTTCATTATCAGATTTATGCGGCAGATACCCATGAGATCGTAAAAAGAGTAAAATCACGTCAGGATGACATGGGATTTGCCTATGTGATGCAGAATCAGCTGGCTGCGTTCCAGTATTTTCTTTCCCGGAATTACCTGGAATTTGAGCTGCTGACGGAAACCGAGGTAAATATTTATACCGGGAAAGGGAAAGCAGATGAGGGAGATTTTAATATGTCCCAGCTCAGGCTGATCCAGAGATTTCCCGATGAATTTTCCCCGGATAATTACCGGAACCTTGTAGAGGAAAACGGTCATTCCGCAGTGGAGGCAGAGACCGTAGTCGTAACAAACAGTGATTATATCGTGGAACGTCTTCTTGGGTCCGGAGAGCTGTGTAATATCAGTGGTGCGGATCTTTCCGGCCGTGATCCGGGATATTCCTCCGTGAAATATACATTTCCGGGAGAAGGACAGAGACTTGTTTACGGGTGCATCTGCCGGAGAGGTGAAGATCTCAGTGAACAGGGAAAGGATTTTCTGGGATTCGTGAAGGAAAGACTTCAGATTTCCGGGAAGTGATAAAAGAATAAAGCAAAAGACCAGGCGGGATTTTTCTGCACGGGACACAGGTTCCGGATGCAGAAAAGTCCCGTTTTTTATATGGAATACACATCCATGCCAAACCCGACTGCCCAATATCCCCGTACCGGGGTTGTCCGGAAGCTGTTAAATGATAAAATAATATCAGCAGCACACTCCGCGTGCTGAATATAAAAACACTGTGATGCACATAACCTCCGCGCACTCCTATTTGTGCATACAAATGTTTTGTCGAATAATAACACGACCTTTTCAAAAGCAGTTATGGTTTTGGATGCCATAACTGCTTTTGAAATATGAACACAAATCGTTCCACGATTTGTGTTCATGAGCATGCAGCAGAGCGGAATGCGAATGTCTGCCTTACTGTCTTACATGTAAGTAAAGGGAAGTGGGAAAGGAAAATTATGAACAAAGAAAATAAACTGGTCATCCGGATCCTGAAACGGATCCTTCTGCTTGCAGTGGTTATGTTTCTGCTGTCTGTGGTGGTGTTCTGGCTGGCGAGACTGGCACCGGGAGATCCCCTGCAGTCCTTTTACGGAGATTCCCTGGAAATGATGACCAGCGAGGAAGTGGCTGCGGCCAGAACGAGACTGGGACTGGATCAGGGGATCGGGGTACAGTATGTAAGGTGGTTTACCAATGCAGTTCATGGTGACTTCGGATTGTCGCTGAAATACAGGCAGCCGGTTATGAATGTGATCAAACCGCTGATCGGAAATACTCTGGTGCTGGGAGGAATTGCTTATATTGTGATCTTTATACTGGCAGTTCTGATCGCCATATTCTGTACGTTCCATGAGGATCAGTGGATCGACCGGCTGATCTGCAAGATCGGAACAGCAGCCTATTATGTGCCGGCTTTCTGGCTTGGTGTGGTACTGATCCTGATCTTCAGTGTAAATCTTGGATGGTTCCCAAGCAGCGGTGCCTATGATGTAGGAATGGCAGATAGTATCGGCAATCGTATGAAGCATATGATCCTTCCGCTGGTAGTAATGATCTTCAGCCATCTCTGGTATTACGCATATATGATACGTAACAAATTCCTGGATGAGGTGCGGAAGGATTATGTACTTCTTGCTAGATCCAAGGGACTTTCCAAAAGAAAGATCCTGTGGAAGCATTGTCTTCGAAATGTAATGCCGACGATCGTGAGTATCATGGCAGTTTCGGTACCCCATGTAACTGGTGGGACTGTAACTGTGGAAGCTGTTTTCAATTATGCGGGAATTGGAAATCTTGCAGTGGAATCTGCAAAATATCATGATTATAACCTGCTGATGATCGATGTGCTGATCACGGGATTTATCGTATTTTTAAGCAGCTTTGTTGCACAGACTGTCAATGAAGAGATTGATCCAAGAATGAAGGATTCGGAGGTGAGGGTATGGTAGCTGACCGGAAGCTTTTAGAAGCTGAGCTTTTTCAGGTAGTTGGTGCCGGGTGGAAGCAGCATGAATCTGAAAAACGAAAAAAAACATTTCAGGAAAAGCTGAAGGGAAAACCGGTATTTTCCATGTTCCTGCTTTTTCTGATCGTTTTGGGCTGTGTATTTGCAAATGTTGTTGCAAATCATGAGCCCTCAGGCTTTTATCTCCAGAATCTGAATACACCGCCGGGAAAGGAATTTATCTTTGGAACGGATTCGCTTGGAAGAGATATTTATTCACTGATCTGGTATGGCGGACGGGTTTCTCTGGTGATCGGGCTTCTGGGAGCTACGATTATTACTGTGATCGGTGTTACCTACGGATGTATCAGTGGAACAGCAGGTCCAAAGGTGGATTCGGTTATGATGCGGTTTACGGAAATGTGCGGAAGTATTCCGACCCTTCTGCTGATCCTGATCCTGTCTGCGGTTATTCAGGCCAATGATGTGATCAGCATATCTGTGATCATCGGTATTACCGGGTGGTTTGCACTGGCACGTATTGTAAGAAGTGAAGTGCGGCAGATAAGGAACAGTGATTATGTGATGTATGCAAGACTTTGTGGAGGAAGTTTTGGATATGTGATGTATCACCATCTGATACCGAATTTTGTTTCGGCGATCATGTTTGTGGTGATCTCTTCGATAAGCAGCTGTATTACCATGGAATCTACTTTAAGCTTTCTTGGCCTTGGGCTTCCGGCAGATGTAGTTTCCTGGGGAAGTATGCTCTCGCTGGCAAATAAAGCACTGATCATGAATACCTGGTGGGTGATCGTGATCCCGGGAGTCTTTCTGGTCATTACTTTAATGTGCATTACCAGTATGGGAAGCTTTGTGAGAAGTGAGGTAAATAATCATTACAGCAATCTCTGATGCAGTCAGAAAAAATATTTGGACGCAAACCGTGATAAAACATTCCGAAGTGTGGATAACCGGTTTGAAAATAAGGAAAGATGAGGAAAACAGAATGAAAAAGAGAACAGGAATCAACTATGGCAGAAAATATGCGGCGATAACGCTGGCAGCAGTGACCGCAGCATGTACAGGAGCAACTGCAGGCAGTGCGGTAACCGTAGCTGCGGCAGAAGAAAACAAAACTCTGGTATATGCAGGTGAGTCAGAAAGTACGATCAATCCCCTTCTGAATAACCATGATGAACTTCCGGATCTTATTTTTTCAGGACTGATGAAATATGATGCCAATGGAAAGCCGGTAGAGGATCTTGCAGAGAGCTATATCTTTGACAAGGATACCAATACCTATACTTTTAAGCTTCGAGACGGTGTTAAGTGGCATGATGGAGAAGATTTCAATGCAGAGGATGTTGTATACACCTATAAGGAGCTTACAGAGGATGAAACTCTGGGAGCCAGTATCACCAGCAATTACCAGGACATTACAGGTATTGAGGCACCGGATGATCAGACGGTGATCTTTACACTGGATCAATATGATGCTGCCATGCTGGATTACTTTACCATGGGAATCCTTCCTGAGCATCTTCTGGAAGGAGAGGACGTGAATACCACATCCTTTAACCAGAATCCGGTGGGAACAGGCCGTTATAAATTTGAAGACTGGGATGCTACCGGCGGAATGATCACACTGAAACGAAATGAAGATTATTACGGAAAGGTTCCGAATATTGAAACCGTTGTATACCGTACAGTATCGGATGAGACTACAAAGGCAACCATGCTCCAGTCCGGTGAGGCGGATCTTGCATGGCTGAATTCCAACTACGCTTCTCAGTTCAAGGATAAGGACGGATATAATTACTGGGAGTTCACCACAGCAGATTACCGTGGAGCGGCCATGGATATGAGCACAGATTTCTGGAAGGAAAACGGAGATTCCATCGGCGTTCTGAATTATGCGCTGGATAAGGATTCCATTATTGCAGGTGTTCTTGCAGGACAGGGAGAGCCGGCATACAGCCCGATCCAGAGAAACCCTCTCGGAACAGATAAGGAAGCCAATATCTACTCCTATGATCTGGATACCTTTGCAAAGAAGATGGAAGAGCTGGGATGGAAAAAAGGTGATGATGGGATCTATGAGAGAAACGGACAGAAATTCCACTTTACCATCCAGGTACGTGATTACGAAGAAGAGCGTGTGGATATTGCCAATGTCATGTCTGATATGCTGAAGCAGGCTGGTGTGGAAATGGAAGTAAAGCTTGTTACCAAATTTGACTGGGATGCAGGATACAATGGATTTCTTGCCGGCTATTCAACACAGTTTGACCCGGATATGGCATATGTAAACTTTGTAACCGACGCAAGTGGAAACAACATGCATTATTCCAATGCAGATGTGGATAAATATCTTGAGGAAGGCCGTCACGGTGAGACAGAGGAAGCCAGAAAAGAAGCATATAGTGAATTCGAAAAGGCATATGCCAAGGCACCTGGAATCCTTCTGGTTGCTTATCTTCAGGGAGATTATGTAGGCGTTTCCGGACTTGACGGACTGGATACCACACGTGTTCTGGGACATCATTCCGTAGGTGTTATGTGGAATATTGAAGACTGGACCATTACAAAATAAGGAAAAGATCATGCAGGAAACCGTTTTGGAATTAAAAAACTATTCGGTAAGCTTTGGCACACCGGACGGCGAGGTACAGGCCGTCCGGAATGTTGATCTCACGGTAAAAAAAGGAGAGATACTTTGTATCGTAGGTGAGTCCGGATGTGGAAAAACCGTTATGTGCCGTAGCGTGATGAAGCTTCTGCCACCGAATGCACATGTAAAAAGCGGAGAGATCAGTCTCTGCGGAGAGAATATCACAGCCTATAAAAGAAAAAAAATGGAAAAGCTGTGCGGAAGTAAGGTAAGCATGGTGTTCCAGGATCCTATGCTGACGCTGAATCCGACGATCCCTGTTGGCAAACAGATCACAGAGGCTATTATCAAAAATCAGAAAGTATCCGGGGATGAGGCGAAAAAAAGAGCTGTGGAAATGCTGAAGCTGGTAGGGATTCCGGATGCAGAACAGCGCTATGGACTGCAACCTCATTTTTTTTCCGGAGGAATGCGTCAGCGTTGTGTGCTGGCTATTGCACTGGCCTGTGATCCGGAAATATTATTTGCCGATGAGGCGACTACAGCACTGGATGCAACCGTGGAAGCAAGGATTCTGGATCTGCTTCTTGAGCTGAGAGAAAAAACAGGGATCAGTATTGTGTTCATATCTCATGATCTGGGAGCTGTTGCAAGGATCGCAGACAGAGTTGCAGTTATGTATGCAGGAAAGATCATTGAGATCGGGACAGCGGAAGATGTTTATTATGATCCCCGGCATCCTTATACCTGGGGACTTCTGTCTTCTCTGCCTGTATTTGCAGGTGAAAAAGGGGAGCTGAATCCGATCCCCGGAATGCCGCCCTCTCTTTTGGATCCTCCGCCGGGAGATGCGTTTGCCGTTCGGAATCCCCAGGCTCTGGCAATCGATTATGAACAGACTCCTCCGATGTTTAAAGTCAGTGATACGCATTATGCCGCCACATGGCTTCTGGATGAAAGAGCTCCGAAAATAGAAAAGCCCTCCATTTTGAAGGACAGATTACAGGAAAACAGCGGCCGTAAACAGAAACCGGATAAAAAGAAAGCGTCATTTTTACAGAAAACAGAACAGAAACAGGCGCCTGTACTGATCGAAGCCAGAAATCTGAAGCAGCATTTCCGTATCCGTTCCGATTATACGATCCATGCAGTGGATGATGTTTCCTTCCGTATCCGGGAAGGTGAGATCATGGCACTGGTGGGAGAGACCGGCTGCGGAAAATCCACGACAGCCAGAACGCTTGCAGGAATCTACCGGCCCACAGGCGGGGAGATCTTTTATCAGGGAGAAAGAGTGCCGGATAAAAAGGATCCTTTCGGAATGCGGAAGAAAATGCAGACTGAGATCCAGATGATCTTTCAGGATTCGGGCGCTGCACTGAATCCCCGAATGAGCATACGGCAGATCATGCTGGAGCCTGTAAAGATCAGCCGCAGGATCCGTGACAGAGAAATGCTGGAGAACAGGCTTCGGGAAATCCTGAAGGAGACAGGACTGGATGAAAGCATTCTGTCGAAAAAGCCGGGAGAGCTTTCCGGCGGACAGAGACAGAGAGTTGCCATAGGAAGAAGCCTTCTCATGGAACCACGTCTTATCATTGCAGATGAACCGATCGCATCGTTGGACATTTCTATCCAGGCACAGATCGTCATGCTTTTTAAAAAACTTCAGCAGGAAAAAAGATTTTCGTTTCTTTTTATTGCCCATGATCTGTCAATGGTACGTTTTTTAAGTGATACAACCGGTGTGATGAAAAACGGAAAGCTGGTAGAAATGGCACCTACAAAAGAGCTTTTTGAAAATCCGCAGCATCCTTATACACAGTCCCTGCTTTCTGCGATCCATATCCCGGATCCGCTGGAAGAGAGAAAACGGAGGCTGATCGAGCATGAAGAGCCACAGTCTCTTGGAGAGGACTGGAAAGAATTATCCGCATGTCACTGTGTGAGAATATAAGAACATGATGGAATACATATGCATGACAAAATGGAATATGTAAAATCCCCCCGCCGGGGTTGTGGCAGAACAGCCGTGTTGTTAAACTTTTGTTATTCGAAATACTGAGAAACAAAGTGCGGAGAGGAAAATATGGGAAAATATATAATAAAACGGTTGCTGCAGCTGATCCCGGTCCTGATCGGGATCACATTTCTTTCTTTTGCCATGATGCGGCTTGCCGGCGGAGATGCAGTAACTTATATGTATGAAAATGCAGGCTCTGCAGTATCCCAGGAGGTCATTGATAATGCGAAGGCAGAATATGGCCTTGATAAACCATTCCTTGTACAATATGCTGCCTGGTTTGCGGGAATGGTAACCGGAGATATGGGAGAGAGCTATGTGTCTCACAAAGATGTCTATGAAACCTTTATTTCGAAGCTTTCGGCAACGATGATGCTGACTCTGTCATCGATCCTTCTTACGATTGTTCTTGCGATCCCGCTGGGAATCCTGTCAGCAGTAAAGCACAACAAATGGGTAGATTATCTGATAAGATTTTTAAGCTTTATCGGCAATTCCATGCCGAATTTTTTTGCTGCCATGGTCCTGATGTATTTTCTGTCCATCAGGCTGGGCGTTTTACCGGTAGTCACAAATACAGATCTCGGACAGAGTATTATTCTGCCAACACTGACACTGGCAATCTCCATGGCCGCAAAATATACCAGACAGGTGCGTGCCACGGTTCTGGAAGAACTGAATAAGGATTATGTGACCGGAGCCCGGGCAAGAGGGATCCGCAGTCGTGTGATCATCTGGAAGAGTGTAATGAAGGCTTCCATGCTGACGATCATCACACTGCTGGCTCTGTCCATCGGCAATCTTCTGGGAGGAACTGCCATTGTGGAAAATATCTTTATGTGGGATGGTGTCGGAAAACTGGCGGTAGATGCGATCACCATGCGTGACTATCCGATCATCCAGGCTTATGTGGCCTGGATGGCGGTTATTTATGTTCTGGTAAATCTGGTGACAGATATTATTTACCACTATCTGGATCCGAGAGTACGACTTGGAGGTGACAGAGCATGAGTGGAAAAAATAATATCACAGTCCGGAAGCAGAAGATCCGGAAAAATCATACAAAAGCAAAGCTCGTCTTTTTTCTTGTGCTTACAGCAGTGCTTCTGTTTGTAGCGGCATTTGCAAAATATCTCTGCCCTTATGATCCTTATGCCCAGGATCTGGCACTTGCTCAGAAACCGCCGGGACCGGAGCATCTGCTCGGGACAGACCGTTATGGAAGAGATATGCTTTCCCGTGTGATCATAGGAAGTACGACCAGTATTTATGCAACACTGCTCCTGGTTGCGGTGATCACGGTGGTGGGAACGGCTATTGGTATTTTCTGTGGCTGGAAGGGCGGCAAAGCCGATACCGTTCTGATGCGTATCTCCGATCTGTTCCTGGCTTTTCCGGGACTGGTATTTGCCCTGGCAGTAGCAGGTGTTCTGGGAGGCGGTATCCAAAATGCCATTATTGCTCTGGCGGTGATCAGCTGGCCGAAGTTTGCAAGACTTGCCAGAGGGCTTACCCTGACTCAGAAGGACTCTGCATATCTTATGGCGGCAAAGCTTTCCGGGAGCAGTACAGGAAAGCTTCTGCTCAAACATATCCTTCCAAATATTGCAGGCCCCATACTTGTTACGTCAGTTCTTGATATCGGAACCATGATGATGGAGCTGGCAGGACTTTCCTTTCTCGGACTTGGTGTAAAGCCTCCAATGGCAGAATGGGGAAGCATGATCAACGATGGAAGAAGTATGCTGCAGATTTCACCGTGGATGGTACTTGCGCCGGGAATGGCGATTTTTATTACGGTAATGATCTTTAATCTTCTGGGAGATACGATCCGGGATTATATGGATCCGAAGGAACGAAACAGGAGAAAAGGATAACAGGCACTTATAAATAAATATAACACAGAAAGTGAGAGCGGAGATTATGAAGAAAAAGATTCTGGCAGCAATGCTTGCTGCGTCAATGGTCATGAGCATGACGGGAGTTCCGGCAGCAGCAAAAAGCAAAGAAAAGAGTGAAGGAACTACCTTTGTTTACGGAACTACCGGATACAGTGAAGAAATGGGAGATGCAGGATTAAACCCTCACGACAATTATTCCGGATGGAGCTGTCTGCGTTATGGTGTAGGAGAAACATTGTTTAAGTACAATGACAACATGGAGGTAGAGCCATGGCTTGCTACAGACTATGAATTTACAGACGATAATACAGTAAAGATCACCCTTCGTGACGGTGTGAAATTTTCCAGCGGAAGAACCATGGACGGAGAAGCGGTAAAGGAATGTCTGGAAGATCTGATCGCAAACCATGACCGTGCACCTTACGATATGAAGATCGATAAGATCGAAGCAGATGGAATGACAGTAACAATCCATACTTCCGAACCATGTCCGGCACTGATCAATTATCTCGGTGACCCGTATGGTGCCATCATTGATATGGATTATGGCGTACAGGGAGAGGGCGGCTCTGCAAATGTGGCAGGAACAGGCCCTTATGTTGCAACAGAGGTATCTCCAACAGAGATCAAGTTGGTAAAAAATGAGGATTACTGGGGCGGAGATGTAAAGGTAGACAACGTTATCGTAAAATCCTTCTCAGACGGAAGTGCCCTGACTGCAGCATTACAGACAGGCGATATACAGGGAACTTATGGACTTCAGTATGACAACTATGCGCTTTTTGACGGAAATCCGGACTATCAGATCAGCTCTGTAGCAACAAGCCGATGTTTCTTCGGACAGTTTAATATGAAGTCTGAACTGATGCAGGATCAGAATGTGAGAAAAGCCATTGAGATGGGAATCGATAAGGACGGTTTCTGCAGTGTGATCATGGAAGGACGAGGTGTTCCGGCAGTGGGAGCCTTCCCAAGCAGCTTTTCCTATGGAAACGATGCAGTAAAGGCACCGTCCTATGATCCGGAAGAGGCGAAAAAGCTTCTGGAAGAATCCGGATGGACAGATACGGATGGAGATGGCTATGCAGATAAGGACGGAAAGAAGCTGTCCATCACATGGCTGACCTATCCAACCCGTCTGGAACAGCCTAAGCTTGCAGAATATGCACAGTCCACTTTAAAGGACATTGGAATTGAGGTCAATGTTAACAATACAGCAGACCATGCGACGTATGCGAAGAACGGAGAATTTGATGTATATGTAAGCTCGCTTACAACTGCACCTACCGGTGATCCGGAATATTTCTTCACAAGTACAGTTGTATCTGACGCTGCCAAAAATTATGGCAAATACAGCAATTCGGATCTTGATGATATCGTAGCGAAGCTGCATGAGACCTTTGATACAGATGAGAGAGGTAAGCTTGCTGTGGAAGCACAGCAGACCATTCTGGATGATGATGCGTATTTCTTTGTTTCTCATCTGAACATGGGGCTTGTGTCAAAGTCAAATGTATCGGGGCTGACTGCCCATCCATGTGATTATTACGAGATCACAGCAGATCTGGAAGTGAAATAAGATGGAATCATTGTTGAAGCTTGAGCATGTGACGATCTGCTACAACGGAGAGCCGGTTGTACATGATGTGGATCTGGAACTGAATAAAGGGGAGATCCTGGGTGTAGTAGGCGAATCCGGAAGCGGAAAAAGTACTATTATCAAGGCAATCATGGGACTTCTGGGAAATGAAGGCATGGTGACAGAAGGAGATATCTGGTACAAGGGAAAAAATATAGTGGATATGCCGGAAAAAGAATTACGCAGACTTCTGGGCCCTGAGATCGCCATGGTCTTTCAGGATTCAGGAGAAGCCCTTTGTCCCATCCGCACCGTAGGCGATCAGATCTATGAGAGTATGCGGGAGCATGAAAGGATCAGCCGTAAGGAATGTGCGGAGCGTGCCGTCCGGATGATGGCTAAGATTGGCCTCAAGGATGGGGAACGTGTTTTGCAAAGCTATCCCTTTGAATTGTCCGGCGGCATGAATCAGCGTGTGGGAATCTGTATTTCCATGCTGCAGAATCCGTCGCTTCTTCTGGCAGATGAGCCTACCAGCGCTTTGGATGTAACAGTGCAGAAACAGGTAGTTGAGGAAATGTTGCTGATGCGTGAGGAATACGGAACTGCCATGATCGTTGTCACACACAATATTGGTGTAGTAGAAAAAATGGCAGACCAGGTTCTGGTCCTGAAAAACGGAGAAGTGAAAGAATACGGAAAAACAGCTCAGATCCTGACAGCCCCGAAAGATTCTTATACAAAAGAACTTATGCGTTCGGTACTTCGCCTGAAACGTGCAGGCACCGGAAATGGAGGCAGATGATGGCAGAAAAAATCCTGGAAGTGCAGAATCTGAAAAAGACATTTTTATCCGGGAAAAAATCCTTCACGGCTGTGGAAGATGTGAGCTTTTTTCTGAATTCGGGAGAAGTTCTTGGTATCGTGGGCGAATCCGGTTCCGGAAAAAGTACAGTGGCAAAAATGATCACGCATCTAACGGATATTACAGATGGAAAGATTTTTTTCCTGGGAAAAGATATCACACATGCGAAGGGAAAAGCTCTCCGGGAAACTTACCGGGAACTTCAGATAGTATTTCAGACACCGGCAGGATCCTTTGATCCCAGGTGCACCATTGGGGACGGAATCGGGGAAAGTCTCCGGAATATGGGGATAAGTAAGAAGGAAACCAGGAACCGTGTGGAAAAACTTCTTCTTACCTGCGGCCTGACTCCGGAATATGCAGACCGTTATCCTCATCAGGTCAGCGGAGGGGAGTGCCAGAGAGCGGCCATTGCCAGAGCCCTGTCTGTAGAACCCAAAGTTCTGATCTGTGATGAGGCAACCAGTGCCCTGGATGTGACGGTACAGAAACAGATCATGGAGCTGCTTCAGAAGTTAAAAAAAGAAAACCAGCTGTCCTTTCTTTTTATCTGCCATGACCTGGCCCTTGTCCAGATGTTCTGCGACCGGGTGATCGTGATGCATGACGGGCATGTGAAAGAAGAAGGAACACCGGAAGAGATCATTGAGTATCCGAAGACGGAGTATACGAAGCGGCTGATCGAGTCAGTGCTGTGATGCCGCATACAAAGACGAAAGAATGAAGCCCTCAGTAGTGCGAATACTGAGGGCTTTTTTGTATGTTACACGTTGACGCAGTTTCCCTCACCCGATATAATTAAAAAAGAATCAAAACCGGATGAAAACGGAATAAATAATATAGAGGAGACCACAAAAAATGGCAGAAAATTTACAGATCAGACTTGCAGATCCAAAGGAGGCAGACCGTCTGGCAGAAATCGAGGCAATCTGTTTCCCGCCTGCGGAGGCAGCAAGCCATGAGGACGTTGTGAACCGTATGGGAGCATTCCCGGAGAACTTTGTAGTAGCGGTAAAGAACGATCAGATCGTAGGATTTATCAACGGAGGAACCACAGATAAACCGGTACTTCCGGACGAATTTTATCATGATATCACTCTTCACAAAAAAGACGGAGAGATCCAGACCGTATTCGGACTGAACGTGATCCCGGAATACCGTCATCAGGGGATTGCAGGAGAACTTGTGGAATACTTCAAGGATCTTGCGAAAGAACGTGGAAAAAAAGCTCTGATCCTTACCTGCAAGGAACATATGATCCCATTTTATGAGAGCCATGGAATGAAGAAACTGGGAGTTGCAGATTCCTGCCATGGTGGAGCAACCTGGTATGATATGCAGATCTGGTTCTGAGAAATAATGACAGGAACAGAAGAAAAAAAGACAGCTGAATAAGAAACCAGAGGAAAAATAAATGAGAATACGAATGTACAATGTAGGATTCGGGGACTGTTTCTGCATTCGTGACAGAAAAAGCAGCCTGCTTGTGGATTTCGGGGCAGCCAACAGCAAGATCGAGGGACGGCCGCGAAGAGAAGTCTTTGACGTGATCATTTCAGATCTTACCACCATCCGCAAAAAAAATCTGCTTCTGACACATTTTCATCCAGATCATGTTTCCGGACTTCTTTATATGATGCGTTATCGAAGAGATGCCTACGAATTTGAAAAAATCTATCTTCCGGATGTGTTTTCCGGTCCGGAAATGAAATACACACTGGCACTTCTGCTCCTTGCGGATGTGACAAAAAAAGCCAGCCTTCCGGGAAGACGTGTCAGCCTTTTTGCCCTGGCAGAAGCCCTTTGTGCCAGAAAGGTAAAGATCGATCTTTTATCCAGAGGTTCAGAATTTGAAGGAAAATATACAGCACTCTGGCCGGATGTCAGTGAAGTCAGCCGGGAGACAGAGGAGGTATTTAATTCTCTGATCGAGAATCACGAAAATGCAATGACAGAGCTTGTGAACATTGCGGAGGAAGTAAGAGAGCTGTTTCTGTCCATGACAGAGGAGACACTGGAAGCAGAGGAGAAATCGGAGCCACTGTCTGTGCCAGAAGATACAGATGGGCCAGAGAGCTCTTTGAAAGACCCGAGAGAGTACAGCGGGGAAAACGAAGAATATACACAGGAAAAACTGGTGCTTGCAAATGAAGATGCAGGCGCAGCAATAGAAGATACAGCAGAAGATCCGGAAGAAACCGAAAAAGAGAGAGTACGTCGTCTCAACCCGGAAAAACTGGAAAAGAAATTTCGTGAATTACAGGCAACAGAAGAATTTCAGGCACTTCTGGAGAGTGCGGAAAAACAGGGCCATTCCCTGCGACAGTTCCGCCACAAGATCAGCCTGGCATTCCATAACACCATTGACGGCGAACTGAACCTTCTGTTCACCGGAGATGTACAGCCACAGTATATGAAGATGATCGCAGAGAATTATGACGGAAAGATCCAGCTTCACGAACATTACTGGTGCATCAAGGTACCTCATCATGGAACAGAATCTCATTTCTTCGATTTCAGCGGTTTTTCCCCGGAAAACATGATGATCCCCAACGGGGCGTACTACGATAACAGCAAGAAGAAATCCAAGAACCAGAGAACTTCCATGCAGTATGGCGGCCTGTTTTATATTAATGATGCTCATATGTACTGTTCCAACTGTGACTGCTGCGACAGTTATGAAAATGGATGTTCCTGCAGAGAGTACGATGTAATTTCACCATCATATTATAAAGATATCTGATCTGTAAAAAAAAGGGGGCACACTAGGTGTCACATATTGAAAGAATTGTGTAAATGTAATAAAATTTTTGGAAAAGAAAAGATTTATCGCAATACCAGATAAATTCAAACAAATTGGACAATTAAGATCTAATATCAATCCAGAGGAAGGAGCGGGAATGTATGTATTGCGGAAGATGCGGTGCAGAAATAAAAGATAAAACAGCCAGATTCTGCGACAACTGCGGAGCGCCGCTGGAAACGGGCGGCGGTCAGAATGACTATGGTAGTGAAGATACATATAATGGAAGAGGTAATCGCAGAAACGGTACTTACAGTGGAACGGGTACCTATAATGATGGCGGAAATGGGACATACGGAACTTATGATCAGCCGTATAATAACGGAGGAAACGGAACCTATAACCGCTCACATAATAACAGAGGAAACGGAACTTATAATGGAACTTACAACAGGCGCACCGGTCAGAACCAGCAGGATGATAATCTGATCTGGGATGACGGACTGCCGGAAGTGCCAGATAACAGAGGAAACAAGGGCGATCAGAAAAAATGGCTGATCAGTATTGGATGTACAGTTGGAATCCTCGTGATAACAGTTGTCGTACTTGCTCTTCTCCTCGGAAAAAATTCCGGAGGAAGCGCCTCGGATATTGTAGTGAATATCACACAGGCACCAAAGGCTGAAACCTCACAGAACAGCACCAAAACAGCAAAAGCTGATACAGAAGAGAAACAGAATACAACAGCATCCAATCAGTCCACAACAAAAAACAGCAGTACACAGAAAAGTGTAAAAATTGCGACACCTACACCGTCAGCTGCAACAGATGCACAGGAGCTGCAGATCACAAATGAGCAGAAACCCCAGAGCTCATCTGCACAGAAAAAACAGTCAACGGTGCAGCCATCAAAAAAAAGTACACAGAAAAACACACAGTCTGCGAATACACAAAGTCAGCAGTCCCAGCAGACACAGCAGTCTGCTTCCCAGAGCCAGGCAGATAAAGATCTGGAGGCACTTCGAAATGCGCCGGTACAGGAATATACCATGCCGGAAGAAAGCACAAACAGCAGTACACAGAGTTCTCAGAACTCTACAGCAGGTACAACATCCGGATCTTCTTCAACGGCAACAACTGCAGGCTCAGGAGATTATATTTTTCCGGAGAGCAATTCCGCATATCTGACCAGGGATCAGCTGGAAGGCCTTTCCAAAGACCAGCTGGCGTATGCAAGAAATGAGATTTACGCGAGACATGGAAGAAGATTCCAAGACCAGATGTTCCAGGATTATTTCAATGCGAAATCATGGTATGTACCGCAATACGATCCAGACCAGTTCGATGCCATGCAGGATACGATCTTTAATGAATATGAAAAAGCAAACGCCAAGTTGATCCTTGAGGTAGAACAGGAACATGGATACACATACTGATCCGGTGAAAATGAGGTGATATTATGCTTTCAGAAGAGATGACAGGACGTCTTGTCAATGAGATCCGGCGTTTTCTTATAGCAGATGCGGCGACTTTGAGTAAGGCAAACGATGAACAGCTGCGAAGAAGAATTGCGGATATTGTAGACCATAAGCTGGTGAATTACAGGATAAGCCCTCAGGAGCGCTCCAGGATCGTACGTCTGGTATTCAGTTCCATCCGTGGAATGGGAATCCTGGATGAGATCCTTGCAGATGACAGTATTACAGAGATCATGATCAACGGACCATTCCACATTTTTGTGGAGCGTGCAGGAAGACTGGAAGCTCTGAACAAAAAATTTGCCAGCGAAAATGAGCTGAGAAATATCATTCAAAAGATGGTAGGGTCTGTTGGAAAAGAGGTCAATGAAGCCAATCCGATCGTAGATACACGACTGGCAGACGGCTCCCGTGTAAACGTGGTCCTGCCGCCGCTTTCCCTGTCGGGCCCCATTGTGACCATCCGAAAGTTTTCCAGAACTCCGATGACGGTAGACCAGCTTTTGAAATATGGTTCCATTACACCGGAAGCAGCGGATTTTCTGGGAAAACTGGTAAGAGCCAAGTATAATATCTTTATCAGTGGGGGTACAGGCTCCGGAAAAACAACGTTTCTCAACGCCATGTCGAATTTCATTCCACGGGATGAACGTATCATAACGATCGAGGACTCTGCGGAGCTTCAGATCGCAAATATTGATAATATCGTAAGTCTGGAAACAAGAAATGCCAACACTTCCGGAAAAGGTGAGGTAACCATCCGTGATCTTATCAAATCCGCACTGCGAATGCGACCGGAGAGGATCATTGTTGGAGAGGTTCGAGGCGCGGAAGCACTGGATATGCTGCAGGCAATTATATGTACTATATAATAATTATATATATAACGTGTATAAGGATGGAATATTATAGATTAGAGGGAGAGCATAGGAACGCTATGAACATTAAGTATAGGTTATTGTGTAAAAGGTTAATAGAGGAAGGGAAGAGAGTAGGTGTCATTCAATATTATAATGTACTGTTCATAATGGAGTTATTGTCAGATAAAGATATATGGTCTTTAGAACAGTGGGTGAATGGTATGAATAACTTGTATATGAAGGATATACATAATTGGTGTAGATTACATTTTATTAAATATCACACTGTATTTGTTTACATGAAAGAGTATCCGGTAAAAGCAAATATTTGGAATGGGTATTCATATATAAGGTGGAGGATGGAGCGGAGGATGAATTTGGGCTAAGATAAAAAGGTGCTTGCATGAAAGGGAGCCTTAAAGTAGGGCATCCTTTTTGAAAGTATGGACAGAACGAAGGATAAAGGCTCTGCGCTATTCGTTTGGCAGAGCCGGAGTATTGTCCTGATCCGTAGAAAATAAATCTAATTGACCTTCTGGAGTGGAACTTTGATCGGATTCATTTTCAGTTGATTGTTCCCTTTTTTTTGGTGTTTTATGAGTGTATAATTTCTCAAAAGGAAGTGGATACTTGGATTTCTTATTGTATTCTAGTAAAAGAGCTTCTGCGAATCCTAATGAACCGGCACGACGTT
>ENA-ORUN01000133-ORUN01000133.1-human-gut-metagenome-genome-assembly--contig:-NODE-133-length-87780-cov-4.713651_pt1 | contig 87780 bp, 67 predicted proteins | sample MGYA00242080_ERZ509209 | MGnify/ENA primary metagenome ERZ509209 (study PRJEB26280, sample SAMEA2338786) | human gut metagenome | biome: human gut; feature: human-associated habitat; material: faeces... | reverse complement strand
ATATATGATATTCATTCAATTTTGTGTCACCAATGATGAATGATAGTTTGGTTAAAATATCATTTTTAGCAGATGAAATATATACAGTTGAGTTGGGAATGTAAACTTTCAATTCTATGGCGTGCTTATTTTGCGGAAATGATGATTGATGTAATTGCCGGTTGTGTTATAATATCTTCATGGTAACACTTTGGCAACAGAAAATCAGTAAGCCAAAATAAAATGTGCAAATAAAATATCGGCAGATTTCAAATAAAACTTAAACAAGATAATTTAAGCCAAAGTAACAATTTGCCGATAATTATTAAAATGCTATGGATTACAGAAGGGAGAAAAAGATATGGGTGAACCAAAATGTATTTATTGTGGAACTGCCAAAGATCTGTCTGATTCAGATATTATACCAGATGCACTAACTGCATCAAGGATAATAAACAAGTGTGTATGTCATGTGGAGCATAATAGTGGAATGACAAAAAAATTTGAATCAGAGGTGGCGGAGAAATTAGCCTTTCTATTGAATTATTTAAATATAAAATCAAAAAAAAGTAATCATTTTCCGGCTTATGAGGCAGATTATGTGATTGCAGGGATACGATATCATGATAAAAAGGTGGTCAAAGAGCATGATTTTATAAACAAGAAAATTCTGTGGAGCGAGAATAAGGAGTCAGCATTTGGACCGTATGAAAAGATTGAACGGATAGCAAAATCAAAAAAGACTAATAAAGGTGACATTGAACAAATAGATATAAATTCTCAAGTGATAGAATCACATATTCCACTTAAATATGAGGTCTTTTTTAGTGAAGCGATGCACAGGCAGGTGCAAATATTGCCGGATTTGAGAAGGTAGTAGAAGCTATGATCGCTCAGGGTATTGTCTAAAAAATAAAGTGGAAGATAAATACGAGGATTTTTCAGATATAATAGCTTATATTCTAGATGGTGGCAATGACCAAGTTGTAAAAATGGTCACAGATAAATTGCTGCTCGACAAATTTAGCGAATTTTGTCATGATGGAAGTCATGCTATGTTAGCTTATATTGATAATCAAGGTGGCATTAGTGTATTAGTGGATATTTTTGGAGTTGCAGTATATGATATAAAGGTATGTAATCACATACCAACATTTTGTAAAAATAATTGCATATTGCAAAAAATTAATATTGATGGTTCAGGAAATAGGGAGCGAGAATGCTTATGTGTTCATGATTATAATGATATTGTTCCGGACATGATTAATGGGATGAGTGAGAGTGATGAGTTTACTGCGCAAGAAATTGATGGATTGCAATGTCATGTGATGATGCCTCAAAATCAACACACCGACTATAATCTCTTTATTTTGGATATTCTTCAGATATTGGATAAAGGAGTGGAAGGAATTCATGGTGGTAATCAAAATGTGGTTGCTTTTGTGCTAAATCAATTACAAGATTTATTAAATAAAGATGTTATTCATAAGAGAGGACTAAAAAGATTTGTTGAGGAGAATATTGGAAGTGATGAAATAAAGATAAATGAGGAAAATATAGGAGAACATAGTATCTTTTACTATTACATTCTTTATAAATTAGGGGAAAGTGAAATTCAGACTTTAGATGATAAAGTTATTGAGCAGTTTATTATCAATCTATTTAATACAAGGAATATTGATTCAAGAACAGTGAATATACGGGAAAAATTTGAAGAAATGTTACATAAAGAAAAGTATAGTGACTTAATTAAGCTAGGAGCATGTAAAATTAGAAATTGGTAACTTGCTTTTAAAAGTAATTTTGAAAATAACAGCGTCAGGGCAGTTATGAGTCAAGAGATTTGTAACTGTCTTTTTTATCGCTTTTGGACATGATGTCTAGAAGTGGAAAGGAGTAATATGAGGTATGGAAAAGTAATTACTGTTGGGAAGATACGAGAATACTTTGCACAGTTAAATGGCGCTGATTTTACAGAGTCTATTACAGCAGGAATTTTTGTTGCTATTGCAGCGTGGGCAAGTTATCAGCATACAGATGATGAAACACCTTATTGGAGAACATTGAAAGCAAATGGGGAATTCAATAAAAAATATCCAAACGGTATTGAAGTACAAAAGGAAAAATTAGAAGCGGAGGGACACACCATTGTGCAAAAAGGTTGCAAAAATATACGCTACCATGTAAAAGATTATGAGAGTTTCTTTTTGATTTGAAGTAGGCAAATTGCATCTGCGGCATTGTTGTTTATATTCCATATAAAATTAAATAAGGAATTTGAGCATAGTGTAAAGTTTATGAAACCGAATGGCAGGATTATTAGAGAAATATATGCGATTGGACTTCCTGCAATTATTGCACAGGAACTTATGTCTATCATGGTTTACGTGATGAATTTGATTTTGAAGTTCAGTTCGTTTGCACAGATTGAATACGGATTGTATAAAGTGCAGCAGTTTGTGCTGTTTCTTGCCTTTGGATTTAGAGATGCGATTCCTCCGATTATTGCTTTTGCAACTTTATTTAATGCGGGGCAGTCAAGAGAATATTTTATCGGAGCAATGAGAATTATTTCCATCAGTTTTATTTTTGCTGGAATCAATGTAGCATATCAGGGGGATTTGGCATTGGACGGTGATATGGAATCGCTGGTGATTTCATTGCACAGACAACGTGTGGTTATATTACCATTGTCAGGCATTTTTTAAATTTTTGTCAGAAGCGGTCAGATGGGAGTTTCGCTGATATGGTGGGCATTTCCAATAACAGAGATTATTGCATGTCTGGTGGGATATGTTTTTTTAAAGAGAAACAGAAAGAACAAAGTGGAAAGTTTAAGTTCAGGATGAGGTTTTATAGTATTTTGGTTGTGAACCTATACATAGTTTGTTATAATAAATTGTAATTAATGACGGATTTAGATTGAAAGTGAGGTACAATTATGGTGGTATTTTGGCGTATTAGAAATATCTAATGGCATGAAACTATGTTAAGTAGTTTTATGCAGAGAATGGTGCAATAAACTATTTAATAAGGAGAAAATCATGATATTTCAGGATAATATTGCAAAAAAATATTTGCAGATACATAGCAGAAAGTACGGAATTTTAAACAATTTTTATTTTTATTGTAAAGAGAGTTTCACTTATAATAAGTTAGGATTTATTTTATCGCTGTTTTTAGTGCCAGCCGGGATTATAAAATCGTTGGCTTCGATATTTATTCCTAAACTTGTTATTGATTCACTTGAAAATTTTAAAAGTGAATATACATTCTTGATAAATATTATTATCGTAACGGTTGTTATTGCTGTCTCGTCTGTTGTCGAACTGTTGGCAAAGAATACGATGGAGCACAATATGAATTCATTTGTACTGATACGGCTCAACAAATTGTGGGTTGAGAAAGTATCAACCATGGATTACGAAGTATTTACATCAGAGCTTGGAAAGCAGTCTGCAAGTAAGGCGAGAATGACACTTGAGGGAACAACCAGATGGGGCATAGGTACATATATTCCAAGATTATTGGAATTATTAACGAGTTTTATCGGCATTATGATATATGGTGTGATGCTCATATATGTTCATCCTCTTGTCCTTGCTGCTCTTATCACAGCATATGCAGTAAATATGGTTGTGACTCTTTATGCAGAGAAGAAAAAACAGATGCTAAAGGACGATGCTGCAAAAGCAGAACGAAAAATGAATTATTTTGCTTATAGCACCAGAGGTTTGAGCATAGCTAAGGACATCAGAGTATATTCCATGAGAGAGTGGATTAGTCAGATGGCTGGAATGGCAAGGCTTGATAAGAAAAAAGTAGATGATAAGGTTCAAAGCTATCAATTGTTTGTTGTTATCGTCAACGGTATAGTCGTATTGCTGAGAGATGGTTTAGTATATCTGATATTGATATGGCTTACTCTTAAAGGTGACATTACTATTGGCAGCTTCGCACTGTATGCAGCCGCAGTAAATGGTCTTGGTGAGTGGTTAGCGCAGATAACGACAGGAGTTGGTGCATTTCGGGAAAGTGATAATAATGTAACTGATTTCAGACAGTTTCTTAGTTTGCCGGACGGAAAGACTGGTTCTGAGGAGAAATTGGAACTTTCCGGCGCTCCGAGCATAGAACTGGATAGTGTCTCGTTTTCTTATGACGGTGAGAATAATGTGTTAGATAATGTCTCATTAAAAGTGAAACCGGGTGAGAAGATTGCTGTGGTTGGTTCCAATGGAGCCGGAAAGACTACACTTATCAAATTGATATGTGGTTTGCTGCATCCGTCAGACGGGCAGATATTGATTGACGGAATCCCGATTTCATCTGTTGCCTGGGAAGATTGTTCAAAGACAATATCCGCAGTTTTTCAGGAATCTGTGTTGTTGCCTGTCAGTATTAAGAGAAATATTGTCATGAATGACAAAACAGTTGATGAAGAAAGGCTGGCTCGCATTGTAGCACTTGTAGGACTTGAGGATAAGATCGCTTCATTGGAAATGGGACTGGAGACACCATTAGTCAGGCATATCACTGAAAATGGAACGGAGTTTTCAGGCGGTGAAGTTCAAAAACTCTTATTGGCACGAGCAATCTATAAGGAATCTCCAGTTTTGATTCTTGATGAGCCTACAGCCGCAATGGATCCAATTGCGGAGCAGAATGTTTATCTGCAATATAACGAGTTATCTAAGAACAAAACGGCTTTTTTTATTTCTCACAGACTGTCATCTACAAGGTTCTGTGACAGGATAATACTTATTGATGGCGGCAAAATCAGTGAAGCCGGCACACATGATGAGCTTATGGATAAGGGTGGTCTGTATCATGATATGTATATGATACAGAGCAGATATTATCAGGAGGGGGTGCTGGCAATATGAAAAAGAACGGCAGAACCTTCTTAGATGACATTAAATTGATTAACCGCGGAATAAATGAATTTGAGATATTTCTTCCGGGACAGCTTAAATGGTTGTTCATATATTCTGCGATAACCATGCTAATACCGTATATTGGTATCTACATGACATCTGTAGTTATAAGTGAGCTTAGTTCGCAGCAGCGGGTATGGGTATTGACTGTGAGTGTAAATGCTGCAATTATGCTGACATTGATACTTACGATAGTATCGTCAGTTATCAATAAACGGATTTCGGTTGGTTATAACCAATTGTTTCCGGCACATGAGATTAGACTTAATGAGAAAGCAAATGCTATGAAATTCAGTCTTTTGGAAAATGAAAAGATTAGAGAATTGCGTGATGAAGTATCTGGCAGCATAAGTTGTTCAGGTGCAGGCATGGGAAGTCTTTACTGGGACTGTGAAATAATTTTTAAGGCTTTGTTTTCAGCAGCGACTGCGATTGTGCTGTTGGCATTTAATGCAGGTGTTAAGGGAACTACACTGGGATTTGACAACACTTTGTTTGGATTTGCAAATTCTGTCTGGGGATATTTGGCGTTGACAGTTATTATTATCATTTCTGCAGCCATATCATCGAAAATGACGAGCAAAATATTTGATGTTTCTTTTGATGTATTCAAAAACGGTGCTAGATACAATCGGTATGCAGACTATTACAAGCTGGAATACCTTTCTGACGATAAGTCAGCCAAAGATGTTCGTCTGTATGCTCAGAAAAATCTGATTTTGGACGAGGTCCTGGATAAGTGTTATATTCCGTTTGCAGATGGTGACAAGAGAGAAAAAGATGCTTCGAGCAAAAATAACGGAATCATGCTTTTGTTAAGTGCTCTTACAGGTGGATTTGTCTATATACTTGTTGGTGCTAAGGCGATGAATGGCAGTATAGGAATAGGTAATGTATTGCTTACATATTCTGCTGTTACAATGCTTATCAAGGCACTGACGGATTTTGCGATGACATTTACTGACCTTAGAAATAATAATGAGCATTTGCTAAGATACTTCGATTATATTTCTTTGGAAGAAGAAGCCGATGCTGCGGATAAATCTGTTGCTTGTAATTATGCACAGGTAAATATTGACAATGTATCGTTTCAGTATCCGGGCTCTAAGAATTATGCACTTAGAAATGTATCTCTTTTCATAGAAAATGGACAAAAGATTGCAATAGTCGGAGCCAACGGTTCGGGCAAGACAACTTTGGTAAAGCTGATATGTGGATTGTACGATGTTGCGAAAGGTTCTATTAAGATTAATGATACAGTGGTAACAGCACGAAATAGAAATGAATATGGAAAGTGGCTGTCGGCTGTATTTCAGGATTTCAGCCTGCTGGCTCTGCCGATAGGTAACAATATTTCAGCAGACAAAGTATATGACGAGTCAAAAGTTTGGAAAGTGTTGGAAAAAGTCGGAATCAGGGAAAAGATTGAGGAGTACCCTGAGAAATTAGAACAATCTCTGTTTAATGATTACGATGATGAGGGCGTGGAACTGTCCGGTGGTGAGGCACAGAAGATAGCCATAGCGCGAGGCATTTATAAAGATGCGGCTTTGATTATACTTGATGAGCCGACAGCAGCACTAGACCCGTTTGCAGAGTATGAGATTTTTACAAAGATGAAGGATATCTCTCAGGATAAAACGACGATATTTATAAGCCATAGGCTTTATTCATGTAAATTCTGCGATAAAGTAATCGTTATGGATGGCGGTGAGATAGTACAGGTCGGAACGCATGATGAATTAGTTAAAATCAAGGGCAGGTATTCAGAAATGTGGAATGCTCAAGCCAAACATTATATTGTAAATCACTAAAATATCAGAAGAAAACAAAAAGCGAAAGGCATCAATGTTCTATGATATGTTGGTGCTTTTCGTGGAAAGGTGGATTATAAACAAGGAATACCGATTGAAACCTGTCTGGAGGAGATTGATTGATGAAAAGACCGAAGGCTCTGCATAAGGCAATGAACTAAAAAAGAAACCAGCGTTTTGCCCTCTAAGAATTGCTTTGCAATTCTTAGAGGCTTCTCACAATGTTACGAGCACTATAACATAAAAAAGGAAACTGCATAAAAACAGATTCCTTAAATGAGGGGAAATCCCTGTCGAAGAATGGAAGTCCAGTTACTTTTCTGATAGAGAAAACGGACGATGATTACAGTCTGTTTTTCTTCATCAATCGTATAAAAGGCAAGGTAATTATTGATTATCACAAAACGAATGCCCCAGCTTGCAAGAACCGGATCATCTACCAGACGGAACTTCTGTGGCAGGTCTGCTAATGAGCCTATCTGTTCAGTCACAGCATCTAACAGATTATTTGCGGCATTAGGATTTTTGAGGGCAAATTCGATGTAATCCGCAGCACGCATAATATCGTGTTCTGCGGTGGAAGTGATATGAACTTGATAGCTCATCGACTGCGGCGGCTCCTGATATCAGCCATAGCTTCGGAAAATGGTCTGGTATTGCCTGTGGCTATATCGTCCATTCCTTCCTTGAGTTGGCTGTAAAGTTCAAAGCGGCTAGTCATTTCTTCGTAGGCTTCAATGCTCATAACAGCAAGATCACCTTTTCCATTCTTCGTAATGAAAACTGGTTCAGGATAATTATGACAAAATGTAGAAATTTCATTGTAATTATTCCGTAAATCAGCACTTGATTTGATTGTTGGCATAAAAACACCTCCTTGCTTTATAACAAAATTATACATAAATTTTGTTATAGCGTCAATGATATATTAATAGAGAATGATTAATTCTTATCTCAAGAGTACTTTTATTAAATCATGCATATTTTGCCTGTATGGTAATTTGGTGTTATATACTTGATGGATGAGGAGATGGAAACGGCGATTATGACACAAGTTAAGTTTGTATCTTTATGGACAAAGAAAATTTAATATGATATAGTATAAGATGTTTGTTGGTTTTCTTTATGTGCAAGAAAACTTGTATGTGGAAAAAAGGAATGGAAAGGAACTTGATAGCATGAAACTCGGAATCGTGGGGCTTCCCAACGTAGGAAAAAGTACATTATTTAATTCATTAACAAAAGCAGGAGCAGAATCGGCAAACTACCCATTTTGTACCATTGACCCGAATGTCGGAGTCGTACCGGTGCCGGATGAAAGACTGGATGTATTGACTAAGATGCATGAGTCGAAGAAGACCGTACCGGCAGTTATTGAATTTGTAGATATTGCAGGATTGGTAAAAGGAGCATCCAAAGGAGAAGGATTAGGAAACCAGTTCTTGTCAAATATTAGAGAGGTGGATGCCATTGTACATGTTGTCCGCTGCTTTGAAGATACGAATATTGTTCATGTAGACGGAAGCATTGATCCGCTGCGTGATATTGAGACAATTAATCTGGAACTTATTTTCTCGGATGTTGAAATCTTAGACCGCCGTATTGCCAAGACAGCACGCGGTGCGAACAATGATAAGAAACTTGCCAAAGAAGTAGAAATGATGAAGCGTTTGAAAGATTTTTTGGAAGAAGGACATTTGGCAAAGAATTTTGAACTTTTGGATGAAGAGGAAGAAGAGTGGTTTAAGGAATATAATCTTTTGACAGCAAAACCGGTTATTTATGCGGCAAATGTATCAGAAGATGATTTGGCAGACGATGGTGCATCCAATGAACAGGTAGCAAAGGTGCGCGAGTTTGCAAAAGAGGAAAAATCAGAAGTGTTTGTTATCTGTGCGCAGATTGAGCAGGAGATTGCGGAACTGGATGACGATGAGAAGAAGATGTTTTTGGAGGATTTGGGACTTACTGAGTCCGGTCTTGAGAAACTGATTCGTGCCAGCTACCGCATTCTTGGTTTGATTAGTTTTTTGACAACCGGTCCGGATGAGACGCGTGCATGGACGATTACAGAAGGAACGAAGGCACCGCAGGCGGCAGGTAAAATTCATACGGATTTTGAACGCGGATTCATTCGTGCGGAAGTGGTAAGCTATGATAATTTGGTAGAGTACAATGGATATAACGGAGCAAAAGAAAAAGGTCTTGTGCGCTCCGAAGGAAAAGAGTATGTTGTACAGGATGGCGATGTTGTATTGTTCCGCTTTAATGTATAAAATCGATTATAAAATGAAAGAGGGGTATTTGGGATGAGTCAAGGGGCAGATATTGCATTTCCACATTTGGGAATTACCATTGGACATTTGCCAAAAGGAATTACCATCGGTGGATTCACGATTGCTTTTTATGGTATTATCATTGCCTGTGGTATGCTTGCCGGGCTTATGCTGGCGAGATGGCAGGCAAAGAGAACCGGGCAGGAGCCGGATGTTTACTCCGATTATGCGATTTGGGGAATTATTTTTGCGATTATCGGAGCACGCTTATATTATGTAGCGTTTAGCTGGGATGCCTATAAGAACAATTTATTGCAGATTTTTAACACACGAGGCGGCGGACTTGCGATTTATGGTGGTGTAATTGCTGCTGTACTTACTGCAGTTGTCTATTGTAAAAAGAAAAAATACAGTTTCTTTTTGTTTGCCGATACGGCTGTGCCGGGACTGGTGCTTGGACAGATTATCGGACGGTTTGGTAATTTTATGAACCGGGAGGCATTTGGAGAATATACGGATTCGCTGTTTGCCATGCGCCTAAAGGTGAGTGATGTCACATCGGCAAATATTACTTCTACGATGAGAGAGCATATCAGCATACAAGATGGCATTCGTTATATTCAGGTGCATCCGACGTTCTTGTATGAAGCGGCATGGAATGTGCTAGTACTGACGGCAATGCTTCTTTATACGAAGAAAAAGAAATTCGATGGAGAGATTTTTCTCATTTATCTCATCGGATATGGTCTTGGCAGAGCATGGGTTGAGGGACTGCGTACCGACCAGTTACAGATTGGAACAACCGGAATTGCTGTATCACAGGTGTTTTCGGCGGTTCTTGTAGTGGCTGGCGTGGTTGTCTGGATTTATCGGATGAGACGGTTGAAAAAGAAAGAAAAATAACAAAACAGGAAAAAGGTTCTGTTTATCTACGATATAAAGTAGATAAGCGGGGCCTTTTTTTGCGTACAAACAGGAAAAAAATTGGAATTAGGCTTGCCAATTCCCACTAAGTGGTGTATTATTAATGTAAAAGTGGTGAGAAGTGGAGTAAAATGTCACGAAGTGGTAAATTTTATGACTTATGTGGCAGGTTCACAAAGCCATGATGGGAAGTTGGTGAAGCACGATGTTTATGGGAACGTATGAGCATGGCCTTGATGCGAAAGGACGTGTGATTATTCCGGCGAAATTAAGAGAAGACTTAGGGGAGTCTTTTGTTGTGACGCTTGGATTAGACGGTTGTCTGTTTGCGTATCCAATGAACGAATGGGAGGGCTTCATCGAAAAATTAAAAGAACTTCCCGGCACGAAAGAGGCCAGAATGCTTCAGAGACATTTCTTAGCAAATGCGGCACCATGTGAACTGGACAAGCAGGGACGTGCTTTGATACCGGCAAAATTACGTGAATATGCCGGACTTGCCAAAGAAACCGTTTTTGTCGGCGTCCTTTCTAAAATTGAAATTTGGAGTAAAGAGCGCTGGGATGAAAATGATGATTATGACAACATCGATGACATTGCCGAACATATGTCAGAGTTTGGCCTTAGTTTTTAGTCGGTGCAGGCAAGGAGGCAGTTATGGAATTTAAGCATGTGTCGGTTCTGTTAGAAGAAACCATAGACAGTCTGAATATTTGTCCGGATGGAATCTATGTAGATGGTACAACCGGTGGCGGCGGTCATTCGTATGAAATTGCAAAACGATTAGGTGATAAAGGACGATTAATCTGCATCGACCAGGATGCGGAGGCACTTGCTGCGGCACGCGTGCGACTAGCACCTTTTGAGGAAAAAATAACTTTTGTAAAAAGCAACTACGTACATATGAAAGAAGTGCTTTCAGAGTTGTCGATACCAAAGGTAAACGGTATTGTTTTAGACTTAGGTGTTTCTTCTTATCAATTAGACAATGCCGAGAGGGGATTTTCCTATCGGGAAGATGCACCGCTTGATATGCGGATGGACAGAGAGCAGAGCACAACTGCCAAAGACATTGTAAATGAATACCCGGAATCCGAACTTTTCCGTATTATCAAAGAATATGGCGAGGAGCGGTTTGCAAGAAATATTGCGAGAAACATTTGCAGACAAAGAAAAGAAAAACCGATTGAGACGACTTTGGAATTAGTCGATTTAATACGCACTTCTATGCCGGCGAAAGCAAGAAACGGAAAAAGCCATCCGGCAAAGAGAACCTTTCAGGCAATCCGAATTGAATGCAACCGCGAATTGGATGTGTTAAGACAGGCGCTTGACGACATGATTGATTTGCTTTGTGATGGAGGAAGACTTAGCATCATCACCTTTCATTCATTGGAAGACCGCATGGTAAAGACAAGCTTTAAGAAGCAGGAAAATCCATGTACCTGCCCGCCGGATTTCCCGGTATGTGTCTGTGGAAAGAAACCAAAAGGAAAAGTTGTTACAAGAAAACCGATTCTTCCATCAGAAGAGGAATTAGAACGAAATACACGCTCAAAAAGTGCGAAATTAAGAGTGTTTGAAAAAATAGAAAGTTAGGAGGAAGTTACATGGCAACACAGAGAACGCCATACGTATATGGGAGTGCGGCACCGAACATTGAGGTAATGCCGCGCAGGGAGGATGATTACGAGAGAAGGAGACAGACAAGACCCGTCTCCAGACCAAGACCAAAACGGAAGGCAAAAATTGATAAAGTTGCCGTGTTATTGACAGCACTTACTTTTTTTGTTGTAATGGCTGCCGGTATCTTTTATCTGCGTTTGCAATTTCAGTCTACCTATTTGAATAAAAGTGTGGTAAAATTGCAAAGTGAAGTAGTTGAAATGGAAAAGAAAAATGCAACTGCTGAGAAAGAATTGGACGACTCGGTTGATTTGACTGCCATTTATAATAAAGCAACGAAACAGCTTGGCATGGTGGCAGCAAGTGAAAACCAGATGGATACTTATGAGAGCCGGAAGAGTACGCAGGTTCGCACTCATGGGGATATTCCGGCAGAATAATTGTGAAAAGCACAACCGGAATGGAGAGTAAGATATGGCTACACAGTATAATCAAGGACGATACTCCTATCGAAGACGCAGAAGAAGAGGAAAGCCGAAACGTTTTAGCAGAAAAATGTGTATTACGGTATTTCTCGTCTTTTGCGTTTGTTTGTTTACTTTTGGGGTGTTGTTGTTTAAGATTTATCGCATCAACAGTAAGGATGGAGACCGTTACCGCAAAGAGGCACTTTCGCAGCAGTCATATACAAATACGGTGTTGAATTACCAGCGCGGTGATGTTAAGGACCGTAACAATACTACATTGGCAGTCAGCGTGCGCAAATATGATTTGGTATTAGAGCCACGGACACTTGGCAAAGATGAAAAGAAAAAACAGGCAACGGTAGATGCAATTGCAAAAACATTTGGCGTGGCATCGTCTGTTGTGGAAGAAGTAATTCAGAAAAAGCCAAACTCGATGTACGAGCATATTGACGGTTTAAAGGAACTGCCTGCAAAAAAGGTGGACAAGTTCAAAAAGCAGATAAAAAAAGAACGTTTAGAGGGCGTTTGGTTTGAGGAAGTGTACAAAAGAAATTATCCGCTGAAAACTGTTGGTGCAAGTATTATTGGTTTTATGAATTCAAATAATCAGGGAACTTACGGTGTGGAAGAACAGTACAATTCCGTCTTGAATGGAACGACAGGAAGAGAGTATGGTTATTTTGATTCCAATATGAATTTACAGCGAACCATTAAAGAAGCAAAAGACGGCAATTCGGTTGTTCTCACGATTGATGCCAATGTGCAGAAAATTATAGAGGATGAAATTGCGGATTTCCAAAAGAACGGAACCGGTGCGAAGACGATTGCGATGATGGTCATGAATCCGAAAAATGGAGAAATTCTTGCTATGGCATCCAACTCCACATTTGATTTGAATGACCCACAGAATCTGGCGTCCATGTATTCGGAACAGAAGATTGCAGCGATGACAGACAAAGAGAAAAACGAAAATCTTCTGTCTATGTGGTCGAATTTTTGCGTTGGCTCTGCCTATGAGCCGGGTTCTACATTTAAGCCGTTTACAATTGCTGCGGCGTTAGATGAAAATATTATCTCCGGAAAATCCACATTTCAGTGTAACGGTGTAAAGAAAGTGGCTGACAGAGAAATTCACTGCAGCAACCGAAATGGACATGGCATGCTTGATTTGCGTCATGCTCTGATGGAATCCTGCAATGCAGCCCTTATGGATATCGGACTTGGATTGGGACGAAATAAATTTAGTAAGTATAACAAATTGTATGGATTTGGACAGCGCACCGGTGTAGATCTGCCGGGTGAAACTTCCGGTTTGATTCACACGAAAGAAGAATTGAATCCGGTAGAATTAGCGACAAGTAGTTTTGGACAGACGCAGACGGTTACGATGGTTCAGATGCTCAGTGGTTTTTCATCCCTGATTAATGGCGGAAATTATTATCAGCCGCATTTGGTAAAAGAAATTCAGAACAGTAACGGTGATGTGGTAAAAACGATTGATCCGGTTGTTGTGAAACGAACAACGAGTGAGGATACCAGTTCGAAATTAAGAAGTTACTTAAAATCAACGGTAGAAGAAGGAACTGCGGCACCGGCACAGGTAAAAGGATATTCCATTGGCGGAAAGACCGGTACGGCGGAAAAACGACCGGTATCGGCAAAGAAGTACTTAGTTTCCTTTATTGGCTGTGAGCCGGCAGAAGACCCGGAAGTGGCTTATTATGTGATTATTGATGAGCCTCATGTAAAAGACCAGGCGCACTCTACCTATGCGACCGAATTTTCGTCGAAGGTGATGAAACGTGTTCTTCCGTTTTTGGGACAATATGCTTCTTTGTCTCAAACAAAGCAGGATGCGAAACAAGAATAGGAATGATGATGGGGCATATCTGAGTTCTCCATACAATACACTGTAATAATGAGAAAATCGGGAGCTTGTTTATGGAAAACCGACATCGAACATACCAACGTCAGTCAATGGGGTTGGTATTTTTTCTCTTTGTGCTTGTACTTTTAACACTGCTTGGCAGGCTTTTTTATCTCATGATAGGAAAAGCGGATTATTATGGAGTACAGGCGAAGGAACTTCATGAGCGTGAGCGAAAGATTAAGGCGGAACGAGGAGAAATCAAGGACTGTCACGGCAATGTATTAGCGGCAAATCGGTCCGTATCGACGATATCCGTAATCCACAGTCAGATGAAGGAGCCGGAACGGGTGATAACCCTTTTGTCGAAGGAATTGATGTTAGACGAGAAAGAGGTTCGGAAAAAAGTGGAGAAGGTTTCTCTGCGTGAAAAAATCAAATCGAACGTGGATAAGGAAACTTCGGATCGGATACGAAATTACAAATTGGCGGGTGTTACCGTCGATGAGGACTATAAAAGAGAGTACCGCTATGACTCGCTGGCATCAAAGGTGCTTGGTTTTACCGGCGGTGATAATCAGGGAATTATCGGTTTGGAAGTATCTTATGAAAAATATTTAAAAGGATTGGATGGATCGATTTTGACAATGACGACCGCTTATGGTACGGAAATTGAAAATGGAGCCGAAGACCGCATTGAGCCGGTGGCGGGCTGGACATTAAATACCAGCCTTGATTTACCGGTGATGGAATACACGGACCAGTTAGCCAATTATCTGCTGAAAAAGAAACAGGCGAAAAGCGTGGATATTATTGTTATGAATCCTCAGAATGGAGAGATTTATGCAATGGCATCGGCACCGGAATTTAACTTAAATGACCCATACCGGATTCCCGGGGATTTGAATAAAATGTCGGCAAAGGAAAAAAGCGAAAAAAGAAATGCCATGTGGCGGAACCCTTGTGTGTCGGATACTTACGAACCGGGTTCCACATTTAAGATACTGACAACGGCGGCAGCACTCGAAAAAGGTGTTGTAAAGATGACAGACCGCTTTCACTGTCCCGGTTATAAAATAGTGGAAGACAGACGGATACGCTGTCATAAAAAAGGCGGACACGGCAGCGAGACTTTTTTAGATGGTATTATGAATTCGTGCAACCCGGTTTTTATTGAAGTGGGTGCACGAGTTGGTGTGTCTGACTTTTTTCGCAAGATGTCGGATTTTGGTTTGATGAATCGGACGGGGATTGATGTACCGGGAGAGGCATCGACTATTATACATAAAGAGAAAAATGTTGGAGCAGTTGAACTGGCAACGATGTCCTTTGGACAGTCCTTTCAGCTCTCGCCGATAAGACTTGTAAGCATTGCAGGCTCCATGATAAACGGAGGGTATTCCATTACACCGCATTTCGGTGTCAGCGCAGTTAGTGCCGATGGCAGTCTTATGAAACATTTTTCATACGAAAAGAAAGAGCGTGTTGTCTCAAAAGAAACTTCGGATTTGATTCGGATGGCACTTGGCAAGGTTGTTTCAGAAGGAACCGGACATAAGGCTTCTGTGAAAGGGTTTTCCGTTGGCGCAAAAACCGGAACAAGTGAGAAACTTCCGCGCGGCAATGGAAAATATATTGCGTCAACCATTGGTTTTGCTCCGGTCGAGAATCCAAAAGTTATTGCACTTGTTCGGATTGATGAACCGCAGGGCCTATACTATGGAGGTACTGTGGCAGCACCGGCAATTGCTGCGTTGTTTGAAAACATTCTCCCTTATTTATGCAAAAACTGATTTGCTGAATAAGTGCTTGCGGTAAGGCTCGTAATGGTATAAAATAGACACGTGCGTTGACGTACTTAATAAGATAAGAAGAGGTGGATATGAATGAATAATCTAAGTCTTAGTGTGTTTATGCCGGTTATAATTTCTTTTTTAATCAGCGTGGTATTTTGCCCGATTTTGATTCCTTTTCTGAGGAAATTAAAGTTTGGACAGACCGAGCGTGAAGAAGGACCGCAGTCTCATTTGAAAAAGAATGGAACACCGACAATGGGTGGTCTTGTGATTTTGGCAAGTATTTTGCTGACCTCCTTAATTTATATTGGCAAATTTACGGAAATTCTTCCCGTTTTATTTATGACACTTGGTTTTGGTCTGATTGGTTTTCTGGATGACTACATCAAGGTGGTAAAAAAACGTTCGCTTGGGTTGACTCCTTTGCAGAAGATGGCATTGCAGTTTATTGTGACCGGTGTATTTATTTACTATTACTTCAAAATTGCCGGTTTGGATACATCCATTAAAATTCCGTTTGTAAGCGGAGATGGATTCGTTATGCCAACATGGCTGTTTATCATTTTTGTTTTTATTGTCGTACTTGGTACGGTAAATGGTGTAAACTTTACCGATGGCTTAGATGGTCTGGCATCCGGTGTAACCGTAATTGTGGCAACATTCTTTACGATTGCTGCACTGAGTCTGAATCCATCAATGACACCGATTACAGGAGCCGTGGTAGGAAGTCTTTTGGGATTTTTACTGTTTAACACATATCCTGCGAGAGTTTTCATGGGTGATACCGGTTCGTTAGCCCTTGGTGGTTTTGTGTCCTCCATTGCGCTGATGCTTCATATGCCGTTATTTATTGTGATTATCGGCTTGATTTATCTGGTAGAAGTCCTTTCTGTTATTTTGCAGGTTGGTTATTTTAAACTGACTCACGGAAAGAGAATTTTCAAAATGGCGCCAATTCATCATCATTTTGAGTTGTGCGGTTATTCAGAGACACAGGTTGTAGCAGCATTTAGTATTGTTACAGCATTATTATGTCTGGTTGGTATTATGGCATTGTAATTTACCGGAGAAGGGATGAATAAAATGGATTTAGAGAATCAAAAAGTATTAGTTGCCGGACTAGGAAAAAGTGGAATGGCAGCATATGAACTGCTGAAAAATATGGGCGCCAAGGTCAGTTTATTTGACGGGAAAAAAGATTTGGATGTGTCCGGTTATGACGCACCGGTTTTTCTTGGCAAAATGACAAAAGAGGAACTTGCCGGTTTTGCCTGTGCGGTGTTTAGTCCGGGTGTTCCGTTGGATATTGATTTGGCAAGTGAACTGCGTGAATTAAACATTCCAATCATTGGTGAGATTGAACTTGCTTTTCTCTGTGAAAAAGGAGTTGTGGCAGGAATTACCGGAACAAATGGTAAAACAACGACAACAACGCTTGTTGGTGAGATTATGAAAGCTTACAAAGAAAAAGTTTTTGTTGTCGGAAATATTGGTAATCCGTATACGAAAGAAGTGGAGAAAAGCGCTGCCGATTCGGTTACGGTGGCAGAAATCAGTAGTTTCCAGTTGGAGACGATTGATACGTTCCATCCGGTTGTGAGTGCGGTTTTAAATATTACACCGGACCACTTAAACCGGCATAAAACAATGGAAGAGTACATACGGGTAAAATTATCCATTACGAAAAATCAGACAAAAGAGGATTTGTGTGTACTCAATTATGAGGATGACGTTTTACGCGACAGTGCGAAAGAAATGCCTTGTGAAGTGACATTCTTTAGCAGTAAACAAAAGATTGCTAATGGTTTGTACCAGAATGACAACAAAGATATTGTGGACGCAAAAACAGGTGAGGTTCTGATGAATATGTCGGAGTGCAATCTGCCGGGTGACCACAATTGCGAAAATATTATGGCGGCTATTTTAATTACAAGAAAATTAGGCGTTCCGATGGATACGATTCTTTCTGTTGTAAAGAAATTTCAGGCGGTGGAGCACCGTGTTGAATTTGTCAAAACGGTAAGAGGTGTTGATTATTATAACGATTCGAAAGGAACGAATCCGGATGCTGCGATTAAGGGAATTCAGTCGATGAGCAAACCGACGGTCCTGATTGGCGGTGGCTATGATAAAGGCGGCGAATTCGATGAGTGGATTCAAAGTTTTGGCGGCAGAGTAAAAACTTTTGCTTATGGGTGAAACCAAAGATAAAATTGCAAAGACTGCTGAGAAACTTGGATTTACCGATTACGAGTTTGTCGAATCTTTGCAGGAGGCGGTATCACGTGGTGCAGAACTTGCATCCGAAGGTGATGCGGTGCTGTTATCTCCGGCTTGTGCGAGCTGGGATATGTTTGATTCGTACGAGCAGAGAGGAACTTTGTTTAAAGAGTATGTTCGAAATTTATAAAGGGAGTCAGGAGGGACTGCTGTGAATAAGAAAAGGGCAAGAGCCGGCAAAACAGAACAGAGTTCATTTGATTACAGTCTGCTGTTGATTACGCTGTGTCTGGTTGGATTTGGTATGCTGATGATTTACAGTGCCAGTTCCTATACGTCGCAGGTAAAATATGGGGATTCTGCTTATTTTCTTAAAAAACAGGCGGTTGGTGTTATTGTCGGTGTCGTGGCGATGTTAATTGTTGCGAAATTTGATTACCGGCTGTTTACGAAACGACTGCCTTTGCTGCGGATGCGGTTTGTGACTTTTTTGTATCTAGTTGCCGTTGTCCTTCAATTGGCAGTATTGTTTGTAGGGGCAGAATTAAATGGTGCGAAACGATGGCTGTTTATCGGACCGATTTCCATTCAGCCATCCGAGATAACTAAAATCGTTGTTATTTTGATAACAGCTTATTTGATTCAGAAGAGACCGCAGGATATGAGTAAACCGATTGGAATTATAAGAGTGTTTCTTCCGATTGGATTTTTAGCGGTTTTAGTAGCCATGGAAAACTTAAGTACCGCGATTGTCATTTTTATTATTTGGTTTGGCATGTGCTTTGTTTCGGCAAAGAAAAAATGGTGGTATGTCGGTGTGTTTCTTGCCGCTGCCGCACTGGTGGCGATTTACATATCCTTTGGTGCGGGATTTCGTTCCGACCGTATTGAAGTGTGGCGGAATGTAGAAGGAACCGAAAAAGGATATCAGATTTTACAGGGATTATACGCCATTGCTTCCGGCGGTTTATTTGGAACCGGACTTGGTGAAAGTATGCAGAAACTCGGATTTATTCCGGAATCGCATAACGATATGATTTTTTCTATTATATGTGAGGAACTTGGCATGATTGGTGCCGGAATTGTCATCATGATGTTTGTCATTATGATGTGGCGTATTTTGAATTCTGCCATGACATCACCGGATTTGTTCTCCGGTCTTATCTGCACCGGCGTCATGATTCACATTGCGGCCCAGGTTGTCATTAATATTGCCGTTGTTACGAACTCTATGCCATCAACCGGAATTCCGCTTCCGTTTATTAGTTATGGTGGTACATCAGTCATGATTTTGATGGCGGAAATGGGCCTGGTTCTCGGAATTTCCACAAAATGTAAAAGCACGTAAGGCACGAGCAGGCATACAATAAGTTTGAGAACGTATTGATGTGGTGACTTTATGGCGATTGAAATATGGGGCGGACAATGCGTACATGGAGAAAGCGTGGTACAGGGTAGTAAAAATGCAGCCCTGCCGCTGATTGCGGCTGCGCTTTTATGCGGTGAACAGACGATGCTCACAAATTGTCCCCAAATTCATGATGTAGAAGTGATGCTGTCTCTAGTGGAAGAATTAGGGGGCAGCGTTTTGATTGAAGGACACCAGGTGGTGATTGATTCGCATACGTTCGACAAGACGGTGATTTGTCAGGATGCCGTAAAAGAACTGCGAGCTTCTGTCTTGTTAATGGGGGCATGTCTTGCAAAATTTGGTGAGGTGACAATTTCTTATCCGGGAGGCTGTTCGATTGGAAAGCGTCCGATTGATTTTCACATTCACGCCTTTCAGAAAATGGGAGCAGAGATTGTGGAAGAGGAAGATAAGATGATTTGCCGGTGTATAACACCACTTCATGGTGCACATATTCAACTTCCATTTCCGAGTGTAGGAGCAACGGAAAATATTATTTTAGCGGCTTCTTTGGCAGAGGGAGAGACCATCATTGGAAATGCTGCACGTGAACCGGAAATTGTAGAACTGTGCCGCTTTTTAAAAGTGGCAGGAGCAAAGATTTTTGGCGAGGGAACCAGACGAATCCGAATTGTGGGACAGAAGAAACTCTGCGGTGTTCCGTGGACTGTATGCGGTGACCGGATTGTGTTTTTTACCTTTGCCATGTTAGTGGCGGGCTGCGGCGGCAGTCTTACCTTAAGGTCTGAGGATTTGTTTGGCGAAAAGGAAAGAGAAATCTGGCATTGTCTGGGTGGCGAGGAGACAAGAGAAAAGCACTATGTCCGGTTAGAGAAAAAAAGACCGGCAAAAGCTATTTCTTACGTTGCTACCGGGCCATATCCTGCATTTCCTACGGATGACCAGTCATTGCTTCTTCCGGTTTTGGCAAAAGCAAACGGGGTAAGTACGATAGAGGAAAATGTGTTTGAAAACCGTTTCCGTCTGATTGGGCAGCTTCATAAAATGGGGGCTAACATTGATTTTGTAAGTAACCGTGCAAGAATTATTGGCGTGACAAAGCTTCACGGGGCAAATGTCGTAGCATGGGATTTGCGAAGCGGAGCGGGACTTGTGGTTGCGGCAGCAATGGCAGATGGAAAAACCCGGATTGAGCAGGAAAATCTGATTGAGCGCGGTTATGAAAATTTAGTTTCCCGTGTCAGTGAGATTGGAATCCGGGCAAAAAAATGTTTGTGAGAAAGGATGGCTTCAATGGAAGAACAAAGGAAAAGTCATAAAGGACTGTGGGTAATCGGAGCGGTTGTTGTGATACTCTTATTCTGTGCTTTTTTCTTTCGTGTGAAAAAAGTATCGATTGAGGGAAATACCTATTACAGCAGCCGTGAAATGGAAGAAAAATTCCAGTCAAATATATTTGAGAAAAATATTTTGACATTCTGGCTTATGCAGAAGTTATCGTTAACCCCGGATTTGCCATTTGTACGTGAATATGAAGTGAGTTATCCGTCTACGAATGAGATTCATATTAAACTGTATGAGAAAAGCATTGTGGCAGGAATTGCGTATTCGAACCAGTATATTTACTTTGATAAAGATGGTATTGTACTGCAAAGCTCGGACAAAGCCGTAAAGGGGATTCCTTTGTTTGAGACGAAGAATCTGACGACTTTTACGTTATATACAAAAGTGCAGATGGAAGATGATTCCCTTTTAAACCAGATTTTAAATTTGGCAAATCTTTTTAAGCACTATAACGTGAACTGGGATAAAGTTGTATTTGACAGTAAGAACGAAGCTTATCTGTACGCCGGTGAAATTCAGGTGTCTCTTGGTAAAAAAGAGAATTATGACGAAGAAATTTCTGCGCTGTCGAGCGTGCTTGCCAAGGTTGAGAAAAACGGACAGACCGGCGAAATTGATTTGAGAAATTATAAAGTTGGCGGTGATGTCATTTTAAAACAGCCAAAAAAATGAATAAGTTGCTATTTTTGTAAATTTGTACTTGATTATTCATGCAAAAAAACGTATTATATAATTATATGTGACTGTGCATAATGATTTCTATTGAATATAGAAGGAGGAACTGTTGTGTTAGAGATTATGACGAGTGAGGCAGAGAATGAAACAGCGAATCTACTTGTAATTGGTGTTGGTGGAGCTGGGAATAATGCCGTGAATCGAATGATAGATGAGGGCATCAAAGGTGTCGAGTTTGTATGTATTAACACGGACAAGCAGGTTTTGAAACGCTGCAAGGCACCGATTTGTATGCAGATTGGGGAAAAACTGACAAAGGGACTTGGTGCCGGAGCAAAGCCTGAAATCGGTGAGAAGGCTGCAGAAGAGAGCCGTGATGAATTAGCTGAGATTGTAAAAGATGCCGATATGGTATTCGTTACCTGCGGTATGGGTGGTGGAACCGGAACCGGTGCAGCACCTGTTGTTGCTAAAATTGCAAAAGATATGGGTAAATTGACGGTAGGTATCGTCACAAAGCCATTTAATTTTGAAGGTAAAATACGTATGAAAAATGCACTCGGTGGAATTGAGAAACTCAAAGAGTGCGTGGATACACTGATTGTAATTCCAAACGATAAACTGCTTGCAATCTGCGACCGAAGAACGACGATGCCGGAGGCATTGAAAAAAGCAGATGAAGTATTACAGCAGGGTGTTCAGGGTATTACCGATTTGATTAACACACCGGCACTGATTAATCTTGACTTTGCCGATGTTGTAACAGTAATGAAAGATAAAGGAATTGCACATATTGGTATCGGTGAAGGTAAAGGCGATGAGAAGTGCATCGATGCTGTGAAACAGGCAATCACCAGTCCGCTTCTGGAGACATCCATTGACGGCGCAACACATGTTATTATTAATGTGTCCGGTGAGGTTAGTCTGATTGAAGCCAATGAGGCTGCTACTTATGTTCAGGAACTGGCAGGAGAAGATGCAACAATTATTTTTGGTGCCATGTATGATGAGACAAGTTCGGATTCTGTTATGATTACAGTAATTGCAACCGGACTTGATCAGGAATCAAAACCTGCTTCCGCTTTCAGTTCCAATTTTGGTGCATCCGCTACACCAAGTTTTTTGAAAAATCGTCAAACGACTCCACAGAAAAGCGGTTTGAGCTTTTTAGATGGATTTAACAGTCAGGCAAAGAAAAGCCAGGTTTCCGGAGTTTCTCCGACAAGAGCCACAGAACGTCAGGCGGTAAAAGAAGAGATGCCGGTAGTGAGCCGTGGAATTGCAAATCCAATGTCAAATGACAAACAGGGAATGGATGATATTAAGATTCCTACATTCCTTACTAATAAGAAACAGGAGGACTAAAAAATGTCAACATTGAAGATGATTGCGACAGTAGCATATATTATTATTTGTATTGCACTCGTAATTGTAGTATTAATGCAGGAAGGTAAAACATCAGGTCTTGGCGCTTTGAGCGGTGCTGCAGACAGTTATTGGTCAAAGAACAAAGGTCGTTCCCAGGAGGGAATGCTTGTTAAAATCACCAGAGTACTTGCCGTATTATTTGTTGTATTATCGGTAGTTCTTTGTACTTCATGGTTAGACTAAAAAAGATTTGTTTGTGAATCAGGCATACGATAACAAAGTAAGACACTTCCTCACAGCAGTTTGAGGAGGTGTTTTGTTTTATCTTTGGAAATAGAGATATGAGGAGAAATAAAATGCAGGAAGAAAGAATGCACGAGCGGGAACACATGATTTTATCTTTTGTGGAAGATGAACATTACCGCCCGATGAAAATAAAAGAAATGGCAGCACTTATGAATGTTCCGAAAAAACAGAGAGGAGAATTTCATGAGGTTCTTGACCGCCTTATTGCAAAAGGAAAAATTGCAATAAACCGCAGGGGGCTTGTCGGAATGCCGGAGGAAAATATTGTTGTTGGAGAATTTATGGCAACCCAGAAAGGATTTGGCTTCGTAAGAGTGGAAGGACAGAAAGAGGATATTTTCATTCCGGAACCTTATTGCAACCATGCCTTTCATGGTGATTTAGTAAAAGTTCTTTTGAAAAAGAGTGCCGGGATGTCGGGAAGACGGCCGGAAGGTGAAGTAATTCAAATTGTGAAACGTGCCATTCATACAGTTGTTGGAACGTTTCAGAGAAAAGGGAAAATCACATTTGTCCTGCCGGATAATTTGAAATGGAATCAGGATATTTATATTCCAAAGGGAGCGACTTTAGAGGCAGAAAATGGACATAAGGTAGTTGTTGAAATTACGGATTACGGAGATGATAAAAAAAGTCCGGAAGGTTATGTGACACAGATATTAGGACGGCCAAGTGATCCGGGCGTAGATATTATGTCGATTGTAAAAGGGTTTGGTCTGCCGGATTCATTTTCGGATGAAGTGATGGCACAGGTGGCAAAAATTCCACTTGTTGTGGAGCCGTCTGAGATTGGTGGACGTGTGGATTTAAGAAATCAGGACACTGTCACCATTGACGGGGAAGATGCCAAAGATTTGGATGATGCGATTACGCTAAATAAGACGGCAGAGGGCGAGTATGAACTTGGTGTTCACATTGCGGATGTATCCCATTATGTCACGGAACATTCGCCGCTTGATAAAGAAGCACTCAATCGTGGGACAAGTGTTTATTTAGTCGACCGCGTAATACCAATGCTTCCGTTTGCACTTAGCAACGGAATCTGCTCGTTAAATGCGGGTGTTGATCGTCTGGCGTTAAGCTGTATGATGACAATTGATAAAAAGGGACAGGTGAAATCCCATCGTATTGCGGAGACGGTGATTCGTGTGAATGAGCGGATGAGTTATACGGATGTGAATGACATCGTTACCAATCATAAAAAAGAAACCTGCGAGCGGTACGAGAAACTTGTGCCGATGTTTGAGTCAATGAAGGAACTGGCTTTGATTCTTCGCAAAAAGAGAAAAAAGAAAGGTTCCATTGACTTTGACTTTCCGGAGTGTAAAATAAAATTAGATGACAAAGGGCATCCGGTTGCTATTGAGCCATACGACAGAAATATTGCAACCAAAATAATTGAAGAATTTATGCTGGCGGCAAATCAGGTTGTGGCAGAAGAATATTTCTGGATGGACATTCCGTTTTTATATCGTACACATGAATATCCGGATGCGGAGAAAATTCAGGATTTAGCGCGCATGACGGCTGGCTTTGGACATCATATCAAACTGAGCCAGGGAGAGATTCATCCGCGGGAAATTCAAAAATTAATTGAGGAAATCGAAGGAACTAAGGAAGAGGCTTTTTTGAGCCGTCTGACTTTGCGGGCGATGAAGCGGGCACAATATACAACGGTAAACACCGGACATTTTGGTCTGGCGACTCAGTATTACTGTCACTTTACTTCGCCAATCCGCCGTTATCCGGATTTGCAGATTCATCGAATTATTAAAGAGAATTTGCGGTATGGACATTCCCCAAAGAGAATTGCCCATTATGAATCCATTTTGCCGGGAGTTGCAAAGCGATGCAGCGACCGTGAGCGTCTTGCTGATGAGGCAGAGCGTGAGGTGGATAAAATGAAAAAGGTAGAATATATGCAGGCTCATATCGGAGAAATGTATGAGGGAATTATCAGCGGTGTCACGTCGTGGGGAATTTATGTAGAACTTGACAACACGGTGGAAGGAATGATTCGCCTTGCGGATATGGATGATGACCAGTATGAATATCAGGAGGAAAAGTACCGCGTGATTGGGCATTATTCCGGAAAAGAATATAGTATGGGGCAAACCGTAAAGATTCGTGTGATTGGAGCGGATCGGCTGACCAGAACGATTGATTTTGCGATTGCCGATAATTCGCCAAAAGACAGTGAATAAAGGAGAAAAAGCATGGGAAAAGAAACACGCAAATTAATTGCAAATAATAAAAAAGCATGGCATGATTATTTTATAGAAGAAAAGTATGAAGCAGGTATAGAACTGGTTGGCACGGAGGTGAAATCCGTCAGGCAGGGACACTGCAGTATCAAGGAGGCATTTATCCGGATTGACAAAAATAATGAAGTGCAGATTTACGGTATGCATATCAATCCGTACGAAAAAGGAAATATCTTTAACAAAGATCCGCTGCGTGTAAGAAAACTTCTGCTTCACAAATATGAGATTCGCAAACTGATTGGAAAGATGAATCAAAAAGGTTATACGTTAGTTCCGCTCAGTGTATATTTTAAGGGAAGTTTGATAAAAGTCGAGATTGCTTTGGCAAAAGGTAAAAAATTATATGACAAACGTCAGGATATTGCTAAAAAAGATCAGCGTCGGGCGGCAGAACGGGAGTTTAAAGTGAAAAATTTATAAAAAATGTTGACATCAAAAAAAAATGAGAGTATATTAGTAGCAGATGGAAAAACCGTTGACCGAGAATAGTAGGTGTCTATGTCGTTTTCAGAGAGTTGCCGGCAGGTGCGAGGCAATAGCCAGTGGACAGTGAATGGACTCGGGAGGGCAGCTTGAAATCAAGTCTGAGAGTAGACGCTGACGGAAACCTGGACCGTTATCTACAGGAATGCATGATGGTGCATGATTGAGTGGATTACTTTGTAATCAATGTGGGTGGTACCGCAGGAGAATTTACAGCTCTTGTCCCTATATCCGAAGAAGGATAGGGATAAGAGCTTTTTTATTTTCTAAGATTACTGATTATACTTCTGATTCAATCACACCGTTCCAAAAAGCGATAAATGCTTTAGAATGGAGGTAAGTATGACAACAAAAACGTTAGAAGAAGTGAAAGAACTGGCAAAAGGGTATGATTTAGTACCGATTCAGGAAGAAATTTTTGCCGATTTGGTTACGCCGATTCAGTTGTTAAGAAAAATTGCGGCAGGAAAAAAGAATTATTATCTGTTAGAGAGTGTTGAGGGAGGAGAGAAATGGGGACGGTATTCGTTCCTCGGATATGACCCTGTTATGCGGGTTTCCTGCAGGGAAAATACAGTAACGATAAAACAAAGACAGGAGACAAAAACGGTTGAGACAGACGATTGTTTCCGGATATTAAGAGATATCTTAGCAGAGCATAAAGCTCCTAAGATTGAAGGAATGCCACCATTTGCCGGTGGGTTTGTCGGATATTTTGCCTATGCGATGATTGCTCAGGCGGAAAAGAAACTCTCGGTTAAGCGGGGCGAATTTGAGGATTACGATTTGATGATGTTTGATAAGGTGATTGCCTATGACCATTTGAAACAAAAAATTGTCCTCATTGTAAATGTCCGGGCGGATGGTGATATTGCCGCCAACTATGCAAAGGCAAAAGCGGATATCAAAGGAATGATTGCTTTGATTCGCGATGAGTCGAGGATTCCGGAAGAGCCAATTTATGACAAAGTGAAATTTGAGTGCAATGTCACAGAAGATGAATATACGAAGATTGTTGAAAAGACAAAAGAATATATTTACGATGGTGATATTTTTCAGGCAGTTTTATCAAGACGCTTTTCCAGTGATTATGAGGGAAGTCTGATTCATCCATACCGTGTGCTACGGACAACGAATCCGTCACCATACATGGTATATATGAATTTGGAAGATGTAGAAATCATGAGTACCTCACCGGAAACTTTGGTTCGTTTAGAGAATGGGCGTTTAATCACATTCCCGGTTGCCGGTTCAAGACCGCGAGGAAATGATGAAAAAGAAGATGAAGCACTTGTTAAAGATTTGTTATCCGATGAAAAAGAATTGTCGGAGCACAACATGTTAGTGGATTTGGGAAGAAATGATTTGGGAAGAATCTCCGAGTTTGGTTCGGTGGAAGTGACCAAATACAAAATGATTCATAAGTATTCCAAAATCATGCACATCTGCTCACAGGTGGAAGGCAATATCCGCAAAGATAAGGATGCGCTGGATGCCATCGCTTCCGTATTGCCGGCGGGAACTTTATCGGGAGCACCGAAAATCCGCGCCTGTGAAATTATTGATGAACTGGAAAAAGAACCGCGCGGCATTTACGGTGGAGCGCTTGGCTATATTGATTTCAGTGGAAACTTAGACACCTGCATTGCCATCCGTATGGCAGTGAAAAAGAATGGTAAAGTTTATGTTCAGGCAGGCGGCGGTATCGTGGCAGACAGCAAACCACGGATGGAATACGAAGAGTCAGCCAACAAAGCAAAGGCTGTGATGCTTGCGATTGAAAATGCAAAGGAGGCGCTGAAACCATGATACTTCTAATTGATAATTACGATAGCTTTTCGTATAATCTGGTGCAGTTTTTTGGAACAGTTGAGCCGGATATCAAAGTGGTCCGCAACGATGAATGCACCATTGATGAAATTCGGGCGATGAAGCCAACGCACATTATTTTGTCACCGGGTCCCGGATATCCGAAAGATGCCGGTATCTGTGAGGAAATAATCGGGCAGTTAAAAGGCGAATTTCCAATTCTTGGTGTGTGTCTTGGACACCAGGCAATTTGCGAAGTGTTTGGCGCTAAAATCTGTCATGCGAAACAGTTAATGCATGGAAAACAAAGTGTGGTAACGATTGATAACGAAAACCCTATTTTTATGGGATTGGACAAACAGATTCCGGTGGCAAGATATCATTCACTGATTGCTGACCTTGCTTCCATGCCGGATGAGTTACAGGTGATTGCCAAAGACGAAAATGATGAAGTCATGGCAGTCTGCCATAAAAAATATCCGGTATACGGACTTCAGTTCCATCCGGAATCAATTCTTACCCCGCAGGGGATGACACTGGTAAATAATTTTTTGAAAATACATTAGATTGGAGTGACTGTTATGATTAAAGAAGCATTACACAAAGTAATTAACAATGAGGATTTAACTTACGAGGAAGCACTTGAGACGATGAAAGAAATTATGACCGGAGAGGCTTCTCAGATTCAGATGGCAGCGTTTTTGACGGCACTTCGTATGAAAGGTGAAACCATTACGGAAATAACGGCATGTGCCAAAGGAATGAGAGCTGTTGGAACTCATTTGCAGCCAAAGAAAGAAGTACTTGAAATTGTTGGAACCGGTGGTGACGAAGTCGGAACCTTTAATATTTCCACAACATCAGCCTTTGTTATCGCAGCAGCGGGAATCCCGGTAGCAAAACACGGAAACCGTAGTGTTTCCAGTAAAAGCGGTGCCGCAGATATTCTTGAAAAATTAGGAGTGAATTTAATGCTTGAGACAGACCGGGCAGAAGAAGTGCTCGAAGAGACGGATATGGCATTTTTGTTTGCACAGAAATATCATTCGGCAATGAAAAATGTCGGACCGGTTCGTAAAGAAATGGGAGAGAGAACGATTTTTAATATTCTTGGACCACTTACGAATCCGGCAAATGCTTCCCGTCAGCTTCTTGGTGTCTATGATAAAGAACTGGTGGAAAAACTGGCAGAAGTATTAGCAAATCTTGGTGTTATAAGAGGAATGTCGGTATGCGGCAGCGATGGACTTGATGAGATTACGGTAACGGGTCCTACATACTGCTGTGAGATTAAGGATGGAGAACTGACTTCATATGAGATTACACCGGAGCAGTTTGGACTTTCTACGTACCCATTGACTGAGTTAGTTGGCGGCACACCGGAAGAAAATGCACAGATTACAAAGGATATTCTTTCCGGAACATTAAAAGGCGCGAAACGTGACGTTGTTCTTATGAATGCCGGTATCGGTATTTATCTTGGCTCTGAAAATTTGACGATGGAAGAGGGAATTAAAAAGGCAGAAGAGCTCATTAACAGCGGCAAGGCATATGAGAAGATGGAAGAGTTTGTAAAAGCAACACAGCAATAAAGGAGGACGACATGATACTGGATGAAATTGCAGAAAAAGCAAGAGTGCGTGCAGCAGAATCAAAAAAGAGAATTTCTCCGGATGTGATGGCAGAAAAAGCGAAACAAAAAGCAAAAGCGACAGAGCCGTTTCGTTTTGAAAAAGCACTGGCAAAGGATGGCGTTTCTTTTATCTGCGAAGTGAAAAAGGCGTCACCGTCCAAAGGTGTAATTGCCGAGGATTTTGATTATCTGGCAATAGCCAAAGACTATGAAAAAGCAGGTGCCGATGCAATTTCTGTTTTGACGGAGCCCGATTACTTTTTAGGCAGTATTGATTATCTGGCAGAAATTGCGGAGCACGTACAGACGCCGCTTCTTCGTAAAGATTTTGTCGTGGATGAATACATGATTGATGAGGCAAAGGCGGCAGGAGCCAGTGCTGTATTACTCATTTGTGCTCTGTTAGATGAAGAGACACTGGCCTGTTACCACAAGCACTGTGATGAACTGGGATTGTCTGCATTGGTGGAAGCACATGATGAAGAAGAAATTCAGATGGCAGTCCGGGCAGGAGCGAGAATTATCGGTGTAAATAACCGGAACTTAAAAGATTTCACGGTGGATATTCATAACGGAATCCGACTTCGCGAAAAGGTGCCAAAAGAAATCCTTTTTGTGGCAGAAAGCGGTATTAAGACAAGAGAAAATATTGTCGAACTGGAAAAGGGATGTGTCAATGCGGTATTGATTGGTGAGACCTTTATGCGAAGCGAAAACAAAGAACAAATGTTACAACAATTAAAAGGAGAATAGAGATTATGGCAAAAGGAAGATTTGGCATTCACGGTGGACAGTATATACCGGAAACCTTAATGAATGCAGTCATTGAATTGGAAGAAGCATACGAATATTATAAGAAAGATCCGGAATTTATTAAGGAGTTAGATACACTGCTTCATGAATATGTAGGAAGACCGTCAGGGCTTTACTATGCGGCACATATGACCGAGGATTTGGGCGGTGCGAAAATTTATTTAAAGCGTGAGGACTTAAACCATACCGGTTCCCACAAATTGAATAATGCACTGGGTCAGGCCTTGTTAGCAAAAAAGATGGGAAAGACCCGTCTGATTGCGGAAACCGGTGCCGGCCAGCATGGTGTGGCAACAGCGACTGTGGCAGCACTTCTTGGAATGGAATGTGAAGTTTTCATGGGAAAAGTGGATACAGACAGGCAGGCTTTGAATGTATACCGCATGGAATTATTAGGGGCGAAAGTACATGCTGTGACAAGCGGCACACAGACATTAAAAGATGCCGTCAACGAAACACTCAGAGAGTGGACAAAACGCATTGAGGATACCCACTATGTAATTGGGTCCGTTATGGGACCGCATCCATTTCCGATGATGGTGCGCGACTTCCAGAGTGTGATTGGACGCGAGATTAAACAGCAGTTAATGGAAAAAGAGGGACGACTTCCGGATGCCGTGCTTGCCTGTGTAGGTGGCGGAAGTAATGCGATGGGTGCATTTTATGAATTCATTCCGGATGAAAGTGTCCGCCTGATTGGATGTGAGGCTGCGGGACGAGGAATCCATACCGCGGAAACAGCAGCGACAATTGCAACCGGAACAATGGGTGTTTTCCACGGCATGAAATCCTATTTCTGTCAGGATGAATACGGACAGATTGCACCGGTTTACTCGATTTCTGCCGGACTTGATTATCCGGGAATCGGACCGGAACACGCTCATTTGTATGACACAAAAAGAGCAGAATATGTACCGATTACCGATGATGAGGCAGTGGAAGCATTTGAGTATTTATCCCGGATTGAAGGAATTATTCCTGCGATTGAGAGTTCTCATGCCTTGGCTTATGCAAGAAAATTAGCACCGCAGATGGATAAGGATAAAATAATTGTAGTTAATATCTCCGGACGAGGAGACAAAGATGTGGCAGCAATTGCCAGATACAGGGGGATTGAAATCGATGAATAAGATAGAAGACGCATTCAAAAATAAAAAAGCATTTATACCGTTTGTTACGGCAGGGGATCCATCCCTTGATGTTACCCGTGAATTGATTTTGGCGATGCAGGAGGCTGGTGCTGACTTAATTGAAATCGGAATTCCGTTTTCAGATCCGGTAGCAGAGGGACCGGTCATTCAGGAAGCAGATGACCGCGCTTTATCCGCCGGGGTAACAACGGATAAAATTTTCGATATGGTGGATGATATCGCAGACAAAATCCATGTGCCTATTGTTTTTATGACTTATATTAACCCGATTTATGTATACGGTGTGGAGAAATTTGCAAAACGAGCGAAAGCATGCGGTGCTGCCGGCGTTATTGTACCGGATGTGCCGTTTGAAGAAAAAGAAGAAATCCGCGGCAGTTTTGAAGCAGAAGGACTGGTGGTTATTTCAATGGTGGCACCGACTTCGGCAGACCGTGTGCGAATGATTGCAAAAGAGGCAAAAGGCTTTTTGTACTGTGTTTCCTCACTTGGCGTAACCGGTGTCCGCACGGAAATCGGAACAGCAATTGGAGATTTGATTCAAACAGTGAAAGAAGAGTGTTCCATTCCATGTGCGATTGGTTTTGGAATTTCAACACCGGAACAGGCAGAAGCAATGGCAAAGATATCGGATGGAGCAATTGTCGGCAGTGCAATCGTAAAAATTGTAGCTAAATACGGTAAAGACTGCGTTCCTTATGTGAAAGAATATGTGCAGTCTATGAAACAAGCAGTTGAGAGAGCATAAAAGGACACAATACGGACACTAAAAAATCACTTTTCATACCTCCCATCTTGTGCTATACTGATAAAAGATTATCGTTATCTAAGGAGGAAAGAAAATTGAAGAAGAAATATATCGTTGCAATTTTACTTGGTCTTATGACCTGTATGCTGACCGGATGCTCTACGGATAGCATTCCAAGTTTCCATGCGATGTTATTTGGTGAAGAGGAATATGTATCTCTTGGGTATGACCCGTCGGATTATGTAACTCTTGGCAAATACAAAAACATCGAAGTTGAGAAGAGCGTTTCTGATGGTGATGTTCAGTCCGCACTGGATTCTATGATTGCGGCCGGCGATGAAAAAGAAGTGAAAAGTTCGGATACGCTGGTAAAGAAGAATCAGCTGATTAACTTTGATTATGAAGGAAAAGTGAATGGCAAAGCTTTTGACGGTGGAACGGCTGAGTCACAGTTTTTACGTGTTGGTTCCGGTAAAATGATTGACGGCTTTGAAGATGCCTTAGTTGGTATGAAAGTTGGCGAGAAAAAAGATGCCAAAGTGACTTTCCCGAAAGATTACCGTGATACATCACTGGCAGGAAAAGAAGCCGTATTTACACTGAAAGTAAATTATATTTATAAAGAAGCTACAGATGCTTTAGTTGCCAAACTGGATTCGGCGTATAAGACGAAAACCGTGAAAGCTTTTAAAGAGGCAGCAAAGAAAGAATTAGAGAGCCAGAACGAGCAGCAGATGCTTTCAACGGCGATGAGTAAGATTACGAGCGAAGCAAAGATTAGTAAAGTGCCGGATGAACTCATTAAAAAGATTAAGGCAATTCAGTCAAAATCTTTGGAGAGTCAGGCAACACAATCAGGAACGGATGTGAGCACACTTCTTGGCATGTATGGTATGACTGAGGACAGCTATTATGAAAGCATTGCTAAAGAAAGACTTTTGGCTGAGGCGGTAGCACAGGCAGAAGGCTATCGTGTGACAAAGCAGGATTTTGAAGATAAAATTGCAGAAATCTGCAAGAGCAATAATATCACAGAAGCCGATTACCGCAAGAATTTCAAATCGGCAACAAGCGATAATGCTTCTTTGGAAGACTACATTGTTTACATGATGAAATACGAATATTTTTATGATTTAGTAGAAAAAACTTTGGTGAAAAAATAAAACCTTAGAATAACCAAGATTCCCCTTGCATATAGTTTAGCAGAAGGCAGATACGAGTGTGTCTCCAGCAATGCAAGGGGGATTTTTTTATGGACAAATACAATGTCTACCAGGATATGAGCCGGCGTACAGGAGGCGAAATCTATCTGGGAATAGTCGGACCGGTTCGCACCGGTAAATCGACTTTTATCAAACGTTTTATGGAGCTTGTTGTGATTCCGGAAATTTCGGATGACAACGAAAAAGTGAGAACAATTGATGAACTGCCACAGTCGGCAGACGGTAAAACGATTATGACAACAGAACCCAAATTTATTCCAAAAGAGGCGGCAGTGATTCATTTTTCCAATCAGGAAACCGGGAAAATAAGACTGATTGACTGTGTGGGATATTTGGTTCCGGAAGCCGTTGGTGCCATTGAGGAAGAAAAAGAGCGCATGGTAAAAACACCGTGGTCGGAAGAAGAAATTCCTTTTTCAAAGGCGGCAGAAATTGGTACGAGTAAAGTGATCAGGGAACATTCCAATGTTGGGTTGATTATTACAACAGATGGTTCTTTTGGCGATATTGCTGCAGCAAATTTTGAAGAGGCACTGCAGAAAACAGTGATGGAATGTGAAAAAGCAGGAAAACCTTTTTTAATCCTTGTAAACACAAGCCGTCCGGATTCGCAGGAAGCTATACAGTTTACAAAACGGCTGGAAGCACAGTATGGGAAAACCGTGATGGCGGTAAATTGTAAGACAATGGACAGAGAGGATGTGTTTCGTATCATGGAGCAGCTGTTGGCGGATTTTCCGATTACAAGGCTCAATTTCCTGCTTCCTAAGTGGGTTGAATTTTTGCAGCCGGATAACTGGCTGAAACAGGATTTGATTGAAAAGTGCAGAAATGTCATACAGAAGGTGCATACCATGAAGGATATTCAGGATGATTCCATTCAGATGCAGGCACCTTATATCAAAGACGTGTACATCCGCGATAAACAATTGGAAAATGGTGTTGTCAATCTATCGGTGGATTTTGAAGACCGTTATTATTATGAAATTTTGAGTGAAATGGTGGGAACCAATATAGAGGGAGAATACGATTTGATTTCGCTGTTGAAAGAACTATCAGGCATGAGAAACAATTATGAATCTCTTGCGGTTGCCTGCAATCAGGTAAGGGGAAAAGGATATGGCATTGTACCGCCGGAGGAGAAGGAAATCCAGATTGCTGACCCGGAACTGATTCGTCATGGCAATAAATATGGTGTAAAAATCAAAGCAAGCTGCCCGTCCATGCACATCATTCAGGCAAACATTGAGACGGAGATTGCACCGATTGTCGGCAGCGAAGAACAGGCGAAGGATTTGATTGATTACATCAGTCAGAATGCAAAAGAAAATCCGGATGGCATTTTTGATACCAATATTTTCGGAAAAACAATCCGCCAGTTAGTGGATGAAGGAATCCATTCCAAGGTGAATCGTTTGACTGAGGAAAGTCAGGTGAAGTTACAGGATACCATACAAAAAGTGGTAAACGATTCAAACGGCGGATTAGTCTGCATTATCATATGATAAATTGACAAAGAGCATAAAATCATGGTATTCTTATAAAAAAGAATGATTTGAGGTTCGATGGAAGAATTACATGGGAAGAAGGGGTGTACATGAAACGACAGATTGATGCGGAAATTCAGAAGAAGAATTATGAGAAGGAGTTATTGTTGTGCAAAAAAGCAGGCGGTGATATTGAAAGATATCGCCGTCTTTCTTTTAATGCCCTGCAGTTAGAGCAGATTCGTAAGGGATTGGAGAGTAAAGTTGATGTTGAACTATTTATGGATCCGGCAAAAAACTGGCTTGAGATGGAACTAATCCGTACGTCCTTAGAGGCTGGAATTGACATTGAAAAATATATCGAGCAGGGATTTAGCTGGCTTCAATGTCAGGAAATTGTAAAAGGTGTGGAGGAAAAACTGGATGTAAAAAAATATTTGAATGTGCATTTTCTGGCACCACAGATGAAAGAAATCCGCAAGGGATTAGAGCGGGGCATTGTGGTAGATAGTTACTGTGATACCCGTTATGACTGGTACCAGATGCGGGAAATCCGCAAGGGATTAGAAAGTAAAATGGATATTTCCTGTTATGCGGACCCATCCTACAAATATACGACGATGCGTGCAGTGCGTAAAGGCATGGAAGAGGGAATTTTACTGGCACCTTTTGCTAAACAGGGATATGCCGGAAAACTTTTGTTTGAAATTGGACGTGGTATCCGGATGAACCATGACATTACCCCATATTTGAAAGATGGTTATGATGAGGAACAGTTAAAAGAAATTAATGATGCGTTTGAAGCGGGAGTGAATCTGCTTCCATACATACGAAAAAGTTTTCACGGGGTTCAGCTTCATGAAATTATTCTTGGTTTACAGAAGAATCTGAATGTGGCAGTGTATGCAGACCCGGAGTTAAATTGGTTTCAGATGCGGGAAATCCGGTACGGTTTAGAGCAAGGGCTTGATGTAAAAGTCTACGCAAAACCGTGTTTTTCACAAAAACAGATGGAAGTTCTTCGCAAAGGATTACTAGAAGGAATTGATGTTACCGAATTTGCCAAAGAATATTTTGAGCCGGAGCAGATGCTTGAGAAAATTGAAAAAATACACCAGAGTGAGCTTCTATTAGATGATGAAGTGGGTAAATTCCTAAGTGAAACAAAAGCAGGAGAAGTAGAACAAGAGGAGGAAGTACCGGAAAAGCAGGAAGATGATTATTTATTGGAATCCTGTGTGTTTGTATCGGAAGATAAGATGCAGGCAAGTATTAATTTTTCACTTGCAAGTGATGTTTTAAAAGAGGAACTTTTGAAAATGGATGTTTCAGATGTTCTAAAACTTCTGAAACACAAGGATGTCAAGCAGGGGATTTTACGGGAGTCAATTATTGCGATGTTAAGAGAAAAACAGTTTGCAAAAGAAGTTGTTGTCGCTAAGGGAAAAGAGCCTATAGATGGTGAAGATGCACACTTTTGCTATTATTTTAAGAAAGAAGTGAATCCAAAGCCAAAGGTACTTGCCGATGGAACTGTGGATTACAAAAATATGGAATTGTTTGAATTTATAAAAAAAGATACCTTGGTTGCAGAATATTTTCCGGCGACAGCGGGGACTTTTGGTTATGATGTAACAGGACAGATGATTAGTCCCAAACGTGGAAAAGAGCTTCCGGCACTTCGTGTGATTGGCGTGCGCGTATCGGAAGATAAAAAGAAATATTATGCGGATATTGATGGAATTATTGAGTGGCACGAGGGTGAAAATAAGTTAGAAATACGAAATTTATATACGGTTCCCGGTAATGTCGATGCCGCAACCGGAAACATTCGTTTTAATGGTGATGTAAATATCATGGGGAATGTGACGTCCGGATTTTCTGTGCAGGCGGCTGGAAACATTGTAATTGACGGACACTGTGAAGCGAGCCAGATTGAAGCCGGTGGCGATGTAATTATCCGAAAGGGCTGTCAGGGAAAGGGGCTTGGAAAGATTATCGCAGGAAAAAGTATTGTGGGCCAGTTTTTTGAGTCGGCAGTTCTGACGGCGGGAAAAGATGTGCAAGCAACATATTTGCTGAACTGCCAATTAAAAGCAAACGGAAAACTTCTGGTGGAAGGAAGAAAAGGTGTGATTATTGGCGGCAAAACCTGCGCAAAATTAGGTGTTTCCTGTAATGGTATTGGTAATATAGCAGAAATTGCAACCGTTGTGAGTGTAGGAATTGACAAGGAGGATATGACGGCATATCAAGAATTGCAGAAAAAGATTGAGCAGACACAGGCGGAATTGCAGACGTGTGAAAATGGATTGAATAAATTAATGGCTAATTCGGTGCACGATGAGAAAGTCTCGATGATGATACAGCGACTGACAAGAGCGGTATATACGTTAAAGAGCAGCCGCAAGGAACTTTTTTCAGAACGTGATGACCAGATGGAACAGATGACAAAGCAAAAGGAAGCAAGAATTCAGGTGTCGGGGCGAGCTTATCCGGGTACGTTACTGTTTTTGAATGAGGATCCATTTGCAATTAAGGAAATATATAACAATGTGGAATTTGTAAAACATGATAACCACATTGACACATTGGCTCATTAGGGGGTGAAGACAGGATGCAGGGAAAAGATATGTTATTTAGTTATGTAATGTCCGTTATTGAAAACAAGGATTTTTATGCGGAATATCATTGTGAAAAAGTGCAGTATTTTACAAGGATTTTGTTGGAAAAAGTGATTCGGTTCTGTCCCGATTATAAGTTGTCAGAAGGAGATGTTGAGACGATTTGTTTTTCGGCAATGTTACATGATGTCGGAAAAATTGTTATTCCGGATCGGATTTTACATAAGGCAGGAAGACTTGATTTTAATGAATTGGAAATTATGAAAAATCACACGAGAAAGGGCAGACAGATTTTTGAGCGTCTGATGAAACTTACAAGAGAAGACAGTGCGGATTATGCACTGTATAAATGTTGTGCAGAGGTTTGTATGTATCATCACGAGCGCTATGATGGTGATGGCTATCCGCTGGGATTAAAGGGAGACGAAATTCCGATTGCAGCCCAGATTGTGGGGGTGGCAGATGCCTATGATGCACTTATCAGTGAGAGAATTTACAAGCCGGCATACAAACCGGAAGAAGCATTTGAAATGATTATTGAAGGTGATTGCGGTGTGTTTAATCCACGTCTGATTGATTTGTTTTCCATGATGCGTATGGAGTTGGAAGAAGTACATGAGGAAATAATGCGAAAGAAAGGTTGACAGATTACATAGATGTTGCTATAATTCTTAACAAATGTAACAATTTTGTAACAATTACAATTTGTAAAGAAGAAGGTAATAAGATGAAAAAATATGGGAAGAAACTTTTTGCACTTGCATTAGCGAGTGGTTTGATTGTAGGCAGTGTATGTTCCGTGCAGGCTGCCATGGTAGGTTCAGAAGAGCAGGTAGAGGGTGCTACCGTATTGCTAGAGCAGTATTGCAGCAATGTGGCAAATGGTACTGTAGATGCAAAGACATCTGAAGTATTGGTAGCATCGGAGCCGAATGCGACAGCTGTACCGACTGCAGCACCAGCATCAGAGCAGACAGCGGATACAGCAAAGAAAACGAACAAGGATACACATGTAGAACTGAATTTAAATTATACAAGACTAGGTGTTGCCAATAAAGTGGATACCTATTTGAATGTTAGAAAGAAGCCATCGGAAAGTGGTAAAGTAGTAGGCAAGATGACAAAGAATGCCGGATGTCATGTATACCACATCAAAAAAGGCTGGGCTAAGATTGTTTCCGGTAAGGTAAAAGGCTATGTAAAGGCGTCTTATCTGACAACGGATGAGAAAGCAGAAAAACTGGCGACGAAAGTAGGCCGTGAGTGTGTAGAAATCCAGACAGATTCACTTCGTGTACGTGCTCTTCCATCGACTTCTGCTCCGATTTATTCCGTTGTATCGGAAGGTGAGGAGTTCACCATGAAAGAGGGCGAACTAACTTTAGATTATGTGAAAAAAATTGTGAAAAAACAGAAAATATCCAAAGATGCGATTAAGAGAGCCGGCGGATATGAGGCAATGCAGGAACAGTTGAAAGACTTTATCTGCATTTATGTGGATGATGATTATGCATTTGTTGCAAAAGATTTTGTGAAAGAGCAGTATACGCTGAAACGTGCGACAAAGGTAAGCACTGTGAAAGCATCTTCATCAAGCGGTGTATCGTCAAGTCAGGCATCGATTGTGGAATATGCAAAACAGTTCTTAGGTAACCGTTATGTTTGGGGAGGCGCAAGTCTTACAAACGGAACAGACTGTTCCGGATTTACAATGAGTCTGTATGCGAAGTATGGACATTCCCTGCCGCATAACGCTGCAGCACAGGCTGGCTGCACAAGAAAAGTTTCGTCACCAAAACCGGGCGATTTGTTCTTCTACAGCAACGGAAGCCGTATTAACCACGTTGCGATGTATATTGGCGGTGGTATGGTAATTCATGCCAGCAACCCTCGTGATGGTATTAAGATTAGTAATGCTTATTATCGTCATCCGGCTAAAATCGGACGAATTATGAATTAGTTTTATAAAACAGTAAATGTTAAAAGCACAAAGCAAAGGCGTTCGCGCAGCTGTTTTGTGCTTTTTTGTATAAAGGCAGATATTTTTGACGATACTGTCCCTAAGAGCAACGACTGATTGAAAAGAATGGATGGTGGACAACATGAATCGAAAATATATTGTGATATGCAGTTTTTTTGTGGCGTTTTTTGTATTGTCGTTATTGTGTTACGGAAGTTTTGAGTATGCAAAAAAGCAGGAACAGAAAAAACTGGCGCAGCAAAATGCAGCTCAGACAAGCACCAAGCAGGAACAGCGGGTTACAAGCGAGACAAAATTAGTGATTGAAAAGTGGGAAGAAGAATCCGAAGAACTGGTAAAAGAAGAAAGAGACATGCCACCGGAGTATGCCGGTCTTACAAGGGAAGAACTGGAAAAGCAGCTGACTGTAGAAATTAAAGATAAGTCATGGGAGGAAGAAAAAGAAGGTCTTGTAAAAATTACACTGGAGTCATTTTCAGAGGATAAAATTGTTATTCGCAAGGTATATAACAAATCGAGTGAGCAGGGATATATTTTACGATTGAAGGATGGCGAAGTGGTTATCTACCGAAAGGACGAGAAAGAACCGTTTGAGAAAACCGGTCTGAAAGAAGAAAATTTATCCAAGCAGGACAAAAAGATTTTGCAGGGCGGATACGCCGTGCGGACAGAAAAAGAGCTGTATTCCGTCCTTGAAAACTTTTCCAGTTAAGGTATAATAGAGAAGATAAAAGGAAGAGACGGAGGATGTCATGAAGACACAGTGTGATGTGATTGTTGTAGGAGGGGGAGCTTCTGGTTTATTATGTGCTGTCATGCTTGCTAGGAAAGGCGTGCAGGTGACAGTTTTAGAAAAGAATCATCGAATTGGTAAAAAACTATCGGCAACCGGAAATGGCAGATGCAATTTTACCAATTTACATATGAATGAGAATTGTTATTATGGAAATTCGAAATTTATTTCTCATCTTTTGACAGAGGTGTCAGCAAAATGCGTGATTGCAGAGTTTGAAAAGTATGGTATTTTGCACCGGGAAAAAGATGGCTATGTTTATCCGCATACGAATCAGGCTGCGACTGTTGTGAATGGGCTGTATCATGCCTGCACACAGTTTGGAGTAATAATTTATGAAGACTGTGAAGTAGAGCAGATTACAAAGAAAAAAGAGTTTCTTGTCCATACATCAAAAGGAGATTTTAATAGTGCCTATGTTGTTTTAGCAACCGGCGGAAAAGCAGGGAAAGAGAGCGGAGGAAGTGAAAGCGGTTATTCGCTGGCAGAAAGTTTCCACCATACAGTTACTAAGTTATATCCCGGATTAACCGGTCTTGTATGCGATGGTGTGGTATGGAATAAGACGGCGGGAACGAGGGTTCAGGGAACAATTTCGTTGATGATTGATGGGAAGACGGAGGCTTTTGAAACCGGAGAAATCCAGATTGTAAAAAACGGCGTATCCGGCATCCCGGTTTTTCAAATGTGCCGTATCGCAGCAAAAGCACTGGATGAAAACCGGTTGGTGGAAGGCGTGATTGATTTTGTTCCTTCCCTTTCTAAGGAAGAGGTAAAAAACTGGATTAAGAAACATGGTGTGGAGGGATTGATGCCACAAAAATGGGTGCCGCTTTGCAAACGGGCAAAAAATCCGGTGGAATTTGTAAAAACTTTCCGGTTTGTAATCCGTGATACCTTTGGCATGGAGCGTGCGCAGGTGACCGCAGGTGGTGTGCCGGTAGAAGAAGTGGTGCAGGATTCAATGGAATCAAAAAAGGAAAAACAGTTGTATCTTTTGGGTGAACTTTTGGATGTGGATGGAATTTGTGGCGGCTATAACCTGCATTTTGCATGGAGTACCGCAATGGTAGCAGCAAAACATATTTTGCAGTTGAGGAAGGAGAATGAAAAATAATGCTTCAATTATCTCAGTGTAAATTGTCGTGGCAGGAAGATTCTTTTTCTAAACTGCAAAAAAAGGCAGCTAAACTGCTTGGAATTTCGGTGGAGGATTTTACACAGTTTACAATTGTAAAACGCAGTCTGGATGCTAGAAAAAAGCCGAATCTTTTTGTATTATATACTGTGAGATTTTCGTGCCGCAGGGAATCGGAAGTTCTAAAAAGAAATCGAAAGAATAAAAATTTAACCATTGCCCAAAAAGAACCATCCTTGTGGCGGCAGATAGAAGAAATTAAAAATCCGGAGCGTGTTGTTGTCGTGGGGGCAGGTCCGGCAGGACTTTTTAGTGCCTACTACCTGAGTTTGTGCGGTTATTCCCCGATTGTCATTGAGCGGGGAGCGAAGATGGAAGAGCGTCATGCCGATATTCAGAAATTCTGGCAGGAAGGTGTCTTAAAACCGGATTCTAATGTGGCATTTGGCGAGGGAGGTGCCGGTACATTTTCGGATGGAAAATTAAATACCGGAGTGAAAGACAAAACCGGAAGAAAACAGTTTGTTTTACAGAGTTTTGTGAATTTTGGTGCCCCCGAAGAGATTTTGTATGATGCAAAGCCACATATCGGTACGGATGTTTTGCAGACGGTGATTACGAATATGAGGCTTGCAATGGAACAAAAGGGTTGTGAATTTTTGTTTCACACGAAAATGGTAAAGATTTTAGAAGAAAATGGACGTGTGCGTGGCGTGCTTACACAGAATGGAGAAAAAGAAGAGCCTATTTTGTGTGACCGTGTGATTCTTGCCATCGGACACAGTGCCAGAGATACGTTTGAACTCTTAAAGAAAGAACATATTACGATGTCGCAGAAACCATTTGCCATGGGCGTTCGTGTGCAGCACAGGCAGGAAGATATTGATCGTGCACAGTATGGATTTAATGATGAAAAACTGCCGGCATCGCCGTATAAACTGACGGGAAAGACAACAGATGGAAGAGGTGTCTATTCTTTTTGCATGTGCCCAGGCGGTTATGTAGTAAACGCATCCTCCGAAGAGGGCGGACTTGTCGTGAATGGAATGAGTAATGCCAACAGAGCATCCGGATTTGCAAACAGTGCGATTGTTGTTTCTGTTTCGGAAGAAGATTTTGAAGGAGACGATTGTCTGGCAGGTGTTGCATTACAGAGAAAGTATGAAAAACTTGCGTATGAACTTGCTGATGGGAAAATTCCGGTACAGCGCTATGAAGATTTTTGTAACAATCAGCCGACGAAAGCACTTGGAAAAGTTGTGCCGTGTGTTGAGGGAAAATGGCGGTTTTCAAATATCCGCTTAGCGTTGCCAAATTTTATAATCAATGGTATAATTGACGGAATGGGGCAGTTTGCGGAGAAAATTCATGAATTTGACCATCCGGATACATTGTTGCTTGGTTTGGAATCACGCACCTCATCACCGGTTCGTATTGAAAGAGATGAGGATTTTGAAAGTGTTTCTTTGGCAGGCCTTTATCCCTGCGGGGAGGGCGCCGGATATGCCGGAGGAATTATGTCGGCGGCAATGGATGGATTACGGATTGCAATGAAAATACAGGAAAAAAAGAAAGAGGAATCAAATCATGCGTGAGAATTTAAAGGATAAAAAAAGAATTGTATTTAAAGTGGGTTCTTCCACATTGACGCATAAAGAGACAGGAGCACTTGACCTTGTCAAGATGGAGAAATTTGTGCGGATTCTTACCGATTTACATAATCAGGGCAAAGAAATTGTTGTCGTTTCTTCCGGTGCAATTTTGGTAGGAAGAAAGGCACTTGGCAATATGGAAAGACCGACAGAGCGTTCGGTGAAACAGGCTTGCGCAGCGGTTGGACAGTGCCGCCTGATGACAGTGTATCAAAAACTTTTTTCGGAATACAATCAAAATACCGCACAGATTTTGATGACTAAAATTACGATTGCCAATGATATCAGCAGACACAATGCGCAAAATACATTCCGTGAATTATTAAACTTAGGAGTCATTCCGATTGTGAATGAAAATGATACCGTGGCAACCGATGAGATTGATTTAAGTTTTAGTGATAACGATTTTTTGTCTGCGATTGTGGCGGCAATTATTGGCGCAGATTTGCTTGTTTTATTAAGTGATATTGACGGACTGTATACCGATGACCCGAATAAAAATAAGGATGCCAAATTGATTCCTTATGTAGAGCGGATTACGGATGAAATGTTAGGCATGGCAAAAGGACCGTCGACCGATATGGGAACCGGTGGTATGAGTTCCAAAGTCGGAGCGGCCGGTATTGCAAATGACGCCGGAGCGGATATGGTAATTATCAATGGCGATGACATGGAGCATATTAATCAGCTTCTTGCCGGTGAGGAAATTGGTACATTATTTAAGGCTCATAAGACAACACATTTTCATTTGAAAAATTATTTAGACCGATAGAAAATAGGAGAGACAGAATGAATCAGGAAAAAATTAACCGTATTAATGAATTGTATAAAAAGCAGAAGGCAGGGACAATTACGCCGGAGGAAAAAGACGAGCAGTCCCTTCTTCGTGCAGAGTATCTTGCTGCAATTCGCAATAATCTGCGAAATACATTAGAGCATACCTCGATTCAGGAGCCCGATGGCACCATTCATAAATTGAGAAAAAAGGAAACACATTGATGACAAAAAAAGAAATGCGAAAAAAGATGCTTTCTCTGCGGGATTCTTTATCGGAGAAGGAGCGCAGGGAAAAAAGCAGAGAGATTGCAAAACGACTATTTACATTGGAAGAATTTCAAAAAGCAGAGGTGGTTTTGTCATATCAATCATTCCGCTCAGAAGTGGAAACGACGGAAATGAATCAGAAAATTCGTGAGAGCGGCAAATCTCTTTATCTGCCAAAAACGTATGCGGACAGAAAAGAGATGGCGTTTTACCGGGTATATTCGGATGCGGATTTAATACCGGGCTATCAGGGAATTTTGGAGCCACAGGAAAAAGAGCCCTTTACAGAAAAACTTGTGTCATTGAAACCGGAGAAAGTTCTGATGTTGATGCCGGGGGCTGCCTTTGATGATAAGGGAAACCGCATTGGCTATGGAGGCGGTTATTATGACCGCTTTTTATCGCAGATGGGGGGATATATTGGAAACCGTTTTATGCTGGCATTTGAAATGCAGCGGGTGAAAGAAGTTGAAGCAGAAGCATGTGATATTCGGGTAAACCGGATTTTGACAGACAGGAGGTAAATCATGGAATCAGCTGAAAAGATGTTAAAAGAGCTTGGAGTGCGGGCAAAAAAAGCGTCCCGTGAGTTAAATAGACTTGGTGTAAAGAGAAAAAATGAGGGGCTCGAAGCGGTAGCGAAAGCACTTATTTTACATCAGGATAAAATCCTTGCTGCAAACGAGAAAGATGTGAAAAAGGCAAAAGAGAATCAGATGAAGGAATCGTTAGTGGACAGACTTTCTTTGACAGAAGAGAGAATCGAGGCAATGGCAGAGGGACTTACCCAAATTGTGGCACTGGAAGACCCGGTTGGCGAGGTGTCGGAGATGAAGACATCACCGCTTGGTATGCAGATTGGACAAAAGAGGGTGCCACTTGGTGTAATTGGTATTATTTATGAATCCAGACCAAATGTAACAGCGGATGCGTTTGGGCTTTGCTTTAAAACAGGAAATGCTGTGATTCTGCGTGGGGGAAGTGATGCCTTAAATTCAAATCTTGCGATTACAAAAGTGATTGCAGAAGCACTTTCTGCGTGTGATTTACCGGCAGACAGTATTCAGCTTTTGACGGATACTTCCCATGAGACAGCAGAGAAGTTTATGCGTCTGAATGAGTACATTGATGTGCTGATTCCAAGAGGCGGTGCAGGACTTATTAAGACGGTTGTGGAAAAAAGTACCGTACCGGTCATTGAAACCGGAACCGGAAATTGTCATGTGTATGTCGATGAGAGTGCAGACATTGATATGGCAGTAAATATTATTGAAAATGCAAAGACGCAGCGGTATGGTGTGTGTAATGCCTGTGAATCGCTGGTTATACATAAAAAAATTGCAAAGGACGTATTGCCAAAGATTGCTGACCGTTTAGCAGAACATGGTGTGGAAATGCGTGGTGATGAATACTCGATGCAGTGTGATCGTAGAATTATTAAAGCGTCAGAAGAAGATTATGGAACCGAATATTTAGATGCTATTATTTCCATCAAAACAGTAGATTCCCTGGAGGAAGCGATTGAGCACATCAATCACTATAATACCGGACATTCGGAAGCAATTGTCACATCCGACTATCACAATGCGATGACATTTTTGAATGATGTAGATGCAGCGGCGGTTTATGTCAATGCCTCGACAAGATTTACCGATGGTTTTGAGTTTGGCTTCGGTGCGGAAATCGGAATCAGCACCCAGAAACTCCATGCGAGGGGACCAATGGGACTTAAGGCACTGACAACGACTAAATATATTATTTTAGGAGATGGACAAATCAGGCAGTAAAAAAAAGAGTTTTTGAGGTGACGTATGAAGATGATAGGAAATGGCTTGCGGTTAATTCGTGTGTTTTTTCGACTTGTTTTTGAAATGATACGGAATTATAAGAAGTTGAATAATGACCCGGACCACAATTTCCTAATATGCAAAGAAATTTGCCAAAAGATTGTAGAATCTGCCAAAATTCAATTAGAGATTGTTCAAAAAGAGGCACTTCCAAAATTGGAAAACTTTTTGCTCGTGTCAAATCACCGTTGTTTTTTTGATGTGGTTTTTCTACTGGCAGCAATTGAAGATACAATTAGTTTTGTGGCGGCGAAAGAACTTTGGCATTATCCAATTCTATCCCGTTATTTGGATTCGATTGGGTGTGTGGCACTCGAACGGGGAGCAAAAAAAATGGAAACGATAAAAAACAATATTGTTTCCATGCATCAGGCACTTGCCAAGGGAAATCTTGTCTTATTTCCGGAGGGAGAATGCAGTTATTATGATGAGCAGATGCATAAGTTCCGAAAGGGCGGTTTTATCGGGCTGGATGCAAAGCAGCCAATCGTTCCGGTTTATATGAAACCGGAGCGGCTCTCAAGTATTGGAAGATGGATTGTCCCAAAGGGGAGAGTGGCTGTTTTTATCGGCTCGTTCTTTACACCGTCCGAGGTTGAAAAAGGAACCCCGACAGCCACCAAAATTGCAGATATGGCAAGAGACGAAATTCTTGCACTCAGACAAATGTCAGAAGGTTGACATTTTGCTACAAAAAAATTATAATTGTGCTATTGAAGACACATTTAGGAGGCTAGTGGCGTGAAATCATATGGATTGAATGAATTAAGAAAAAAATATTTAGAATTCTTTGAAAGTAAAGGACATTTGGCGTTGCCAAGTTTTTCACTTGTGCCGGAAAATGACAAAAGTTTGTTGTTAATTAACGCCGGCATGGCACCGCTGAAACCATATTTTACCGGACAGGAAATTCCTCCGAGAACACGTGTGACAACTTGTCAGAAGTGTATCCGTACCGGAGATATTGAAAATGTAGGAAAGACGGCTAGACATGGTACTTTTTTTGAAATGCTTGGTAACTTCTCTTTTGGTGATTATTTCAAGCATGAGGCGATTGCCTGGTCATGGGAATTTTTGACGAAAGTTTTGGAAATCCCGGAAGACCGTCTGTATCCGTCTGTATATTTAGAAGATGATGAGGCATTTGATATCTGGAATAAGGAAATTGGTGTGGCAAAAGACCGCATTTTCCGTTTTGGAAAAGAAGATAATTTTTGGGAGCATGGTGCCGGTCCTTGTGGTCCTTGTTCTGAGATTTATTACGACCGTGGAGAAAAATACGGCTGTGGAAAGCCAGGTTGTACGGTTGGCTGTGAGTGTGACCGCTACATCGAGATTTGGAATAATGTATTTACCCAGTTTGAAAATGACGGGGAAGGCCACTACACAGAATTGGAAAATAAAAACATTGATACCGGTATGGGATTAGAGCGTCTGGCTACGGTAATGCAGGATGTAGACTCGATTTTTGATGTCGATACCATCAAAGCAATCCGTGATAAGATTTGTGAGTTTGCCGGTGTATCTTATGGAGAGGAATACAAGACAGATGTTTCCATTCGTGTTATTACCGACCATATTCGTTCTGTAACCTTTATGGTTTCCGATGGTATTACGCCATCCAATGAGGGGCGCGGCTATGTGCTTCGAAGACTTCTCCGCCGTGCCGCACGCCATGGAAGACTGCTTGGTATTCAGGGCGAGTTTCTTGCTAAATTAAGCGAGACAGTGATGGCAGAGTCTCACACAGGATATCCGGAATTGTTAGACCGTAAAGATTATATTATTAAGTTAATTACCGTGGAAGAACAGAACTTTAATAAGACCATCGATCAGGGTCTCGCTATTTTGAATACAATGATGGAAGATTTGCAAAAGAGCGGTGAAAAAGTTCTTTCCGGTGAAAATACATTTAAACTGTATGATACCTATGGCTTCCCAATTGATTTGACGATTGAGATTTTAGAGGAAAAAGGATTTTCTGTTGATGAAGATGGTTTCAAAGAGGCGATGGAAAACCAGCGTCAGACGGCACGTGATGCCAGAGAGACAACCAATTACATGGGAAAAGATGTTACGATTTATCAGTCCATTGATGCTTCTGTCGAAAGTAAATTTGTCGGCTATGACCGTTTGATACATGAGTCGAAGGTTACAGTTTTGACAACCAAAGATGCCATTGTTGATGAGCTGAAAGAAGGCGAAGAGGGAACGATTCTTGTAGAAGAGACCCCGATGTATGCCACAATGGGTGGCCAGGTAGCAGATGCCGGTGTGATTGAAGGGGCAGATGGTACATTTGTTGTTGAAGATGTCATCAAACTTCAGGGAACGAAGATTGGACATGTTGGACGTGTGATAAAGGGTGTTATCAAAAAAGGTGAAACCGTAAAACTCACGGTGGATGAAGAACAGAGAAATCTGACAGCAAATAACCACAGTGCGACTCATTTGATGCAGCAGGCACTGCGTGAGGTGCTCGGCAGTCATGTAGAGCAGAAAGGTTCGTTAGTGGACAAGGATAAACTTCGTTTTGACTTTACGCATTTCTCTCCAATGACAGAAGAAGAAATTGCAAAAGTAGAGGAAATTGTAAACCGTGAAATTGCGGCAGGTCTTGATGTTGTGACAAATGAAATGTCGATAGAAGATGCGAAGAAGACCGGTGCAATGGCTCTGTTTGGTGAAAAATACGGCGAGGTTGTTCGCGTTGTTCAGATGGGAACATTTAGTTCTGAACTTTGTGGTGGTACTCATGTAAGTAACACCAGAAATATTTCTGCTTTCAAGATTATTTCAGAAAGCGGTGTTGCAGCAGGTGTACGTCGAATCGAAGCACTGACCGGAAAAGCTCTTTTTGAGTATTACAATACGATGGAGAGTGAACTGCAAGAGGCAGCAAAACTTTTGAAAGCAGTGCCATTAGAAGTGAGTGCAAAAGTTGTTTCATTGCAGGATGAAGTAAAACAGCTTCAGAAAGAAAATGACAAACTAAAAGCAAAACTTGCGAAAGAAGCCGCAGGAGACTTGTTGTCCGAGGCCAAAGAAGTGGATGGAATCCATATTCTGACAAAACAGCTTACGGATGTTGATATGAACGGCATGCGTGATTTGGGCGATGAGGCAAAACAGAAGCTTGGTGAGGCATTTATTGTATTTGCAAGCCAGGTTGGGGAAAAAGTGAATTTAATTGCCATGGCAACTGATGGTGCGATGAAAAAGGGCGCTCATGCCGGCAATTTAATTAAAGAAGTTGCATCCATTGTAGGCGGTGGCGGTGGTGGCCGTCCGAATATGGCGCAGGCTGGTGGAAAGTTACCGGAAAAGATTCCGGAAGCGCTCGCGTGTGCAAAAATCGTAATGGAGCAGCAGATTAAGAAATAATATGGAGGAATTGAGCATGGAAAAGGCAAGCAGAAAAAAGGTAGGTTTCTTTAGCAAAATCGGTTTTAAAATGGTACTAATTATTGCTTTGGCAGGAGCATTAATTTCAGCTGTTACAATGTTAATGATTGTTCCACGCAGTACCAAACAGATTGAAACTTTGACAAAGAATGAGATGACAAATTTGGCACAAGCGTATTCAACAGATTTAAATGATAAGTTGATGGAAAAACGTGTCTTATCTTATGATGGTTATGCTAATATTTTAAGAAATGTTAAAATTTCCGGATTAGATACTTCGTATGCGTATTTGCTTGACAAAGAAGGTATTATGCGTTTTCATCCAACGGAATCAAAGGTTGGTAAATCAGTAGAAAATGCTGTTGTGAAAGATGTAGTAAGTCGTATGAAAAAGGGGGAGAATGTCAAAAACGATTTTGCAACGTATGAATTCAAGGGCGAAATAAAATATGCTGCATATCATGTACTTAATGACAAAAGCATTTTAGTTATCACAGCAGACAAGAGTGATGTGATGTCAGTTTCGAATTCCATGTGGGTACGTGGGATTTCAGTTGCTGTCATTGGAATTGTCTTAAGTGTTTTAGTTGGTTTATTAGCAGTTGTTTTGATTGTTCGTCCGCTGGAAAGTCTTACGGATGTTATTGATGAGACGGCAAGACTGGATTTCACAAATGATGGTAAAGTGAAGAAGATTGCACTTCGCCGCGACGAAGTTGGTTTGATGGGTAAATCCGTGGCGGGTATGAGAGAAAGTCTTCGTCAGAGTATTATGAATTTGAAGGATTCCAGTCAGAAGATTTGCGAAGAAGTCAGTAAAGTAAATGATGTCAGTGAACAGATTCGTGAGCAGTGTATGGATAACTCTGCAACGACGGAGCAGTTAGCAGCCGGCATGCAGGAAACTTCTGCAACGACAGGAACAATTACACAGAACATCGGAGACATGAGACAGGGTGCATCCGATATCGCAAAACTTTCCAAAGATGGTGTGAGACTTTCTGATGAGATTTCGGAGAGAGCAACAGCACTTGGTGAGTCCGCAAATTCAGCGATGGATCGCGCCGGTTCTATGTATGATACGATTAAGACACAGGTAGAAAAAGCAGTAAGCGCTGCTGATTGTGTAAAACAAATTAATGAGATGACGGAGTCCATTATGCAGATTTCTTCTCAGACAAGCCTTTTGGCATTGAATGCTTCAATTGAGGCAGCCCGTGCCGGTGAGGCAGGAAAAGGATTTGCTGTCGTTGCTTCGGAAATCAGTAAACTTGCGAACGAGACATCGGATTCGGTAACAAGCATTAATGAGATTGTACTTGAAGTAAACTCTTCTGTGGATGAAATGGTTCAGAGTATGGAGGGAACAACGAAGTTCTTAGACGAAGTGGTATTAAAAGATTATGACCAGTTCAGAGCTATCAGCGACCAGTATAACAATGATGCAGATGTTGTAAAGACAAGCATGGAAAATGTAGAGCATGCAATTCTTTCACTTACCGATTCGATTGGTGTGATTGCTGACGCAATTACCGGTATTAACACAACGATTGATGAAGCAACCGTTGGTGTAACTGATATTGCAGAAAAGACCGGAAGTGTCGTAACTGAGGCAGCACAGAATGCAGAACTTGTAGATACCTGCATGGATTCTGTAGAGCAGCTTGAGAAGATTGCTGATAAGTTTACTTTGTAAAATAACAAAAAGCGGTTAGTCATTAACTAAATAAAACAACCAAAAAGAGGATTCCTTTGTGAGAGACGGGATAACGCTTTGCGTTATAGTCTCCACAAAGGAACCCTCTTTTTGGTTGTTTTATGCTTAGTTCGTATGAAACAGCTTTTGTTTGTTTACAGAGTAAACTTGCCATTATGCGATACCCTCAAGTAACTAAGTGATTCTGTTTGTAAGAATGTATTTGATGCTAATCTATTTGGTTCCCGGTAATTAAAAAAGAAAAGATTTGCGATGAGTGGGTACAAACACGTGGGTATCAGGCGTGCGTGTTTTGCACGCCGATACCCCTACGCGTTTGTTTAACGGGAGTGCCCACGAATCACAAACTTTTCTTTTTAATTACCGGCTCCCAAAAAGATTAATCATCGATTACTTCTACGCCATATATGCATCTGCTCAGCTTCTTTAATCAAATCATCACGGAAATCCGGATGAGCGATGCCGATTAATGCTTCAGCTCTCTGCCAGCCGGAAAGTCCTTTTAAGTTTACCATACCGTATTCGGTTACAACATACATCGTATTTGCACGAGTATCGGTAACAATGGAACCGTTTGCTAAAGTTGGGCGGATACGGGACTGTACTTCGCCCTGTTTATTTTTAAAGGTAGAAGAGAGGCAGATAAAGCTCTTTCCGCCTTTTGATTTATAAGCACCTAATACGAAATCAAGCTGGCCGCCTGCTCCACTGATATTTTTTATGCCGGTGGATTCAGCATTAACCTGTCCAAACAAATCAATGTCAACAGCATTGTTAATTGAAATGAAGTTATCATGTGCGGAAATGACATCAATTTCATTGGCATAATCGACAGGAACACTCATACATTCCGGATTGTTATCCAAATAGTCATACAATTTCTTTGTGCCGGCAGCAAAAGCGTATACCTGACGGCCTTTGTTTAAGTTTTTCTTAGAACCATTGATTTTTCCGGCTTTTGCAATGTCAACAAAAGCATCGACATACATTTCGGTGTGAACACCAAGATCTTTTAAATCGGATTCAGCAATCAGTGAGCCGACAGCGTTTGGCATACCGCCGATTCCAAGCTGAAGGCAGGCACCGTCTGGAATCTGAGCAACGATCTGTCTTGCTACTGCGTGGTCAACTTCTGTTGCTGCAGCACCGCCGCCCATTTCTGCGATTGGTGAGTTTGAGCCTTCAATAATCATATCTACTTTAGAAATATGAATTCCATTTTCAAATCCGCCAAGACAGCGTGGCATGTTTTTATTTACCTCAACAATAATGGTTTTCGCACGCTCGCAGGCAGCTCCCAAATGGGAAGCACTTGGTCCAAAGTTAAAGTATCCGTGTTCATCCATCGGTGCTACCTGCATAACAGCAATATCTACAGGATTTTCCAAATCACGGTAATAACGTGGCAGTTCCGAATAGCGGATTGGAGAGTAGAAAGAAAATCCTTTCGCAACAGCTTTTCGTTCGATTCCGCTCATGTGCCAGGAGTTCCATGTCATGTGTGCAGCCGGATCTTCAATTTTGAAAATCTCCGGTTCCCACATCAGGATACCGCCACGAAAGTTCACATCGTGAAGCTCCGGCAGACGTTTGGCAAGTTCTTTGTCAAAATCCACAGGTGTTGTTACAGTCCAGCCGTAATCCACCCAGTTTCCTGACTTTACCACTTTGGCTGCCTCTTTGGCAGTCACAAGTTTACTCTTATATAATTCGTTCATATCTGGTAAAACCTCCATTCTGGTAACTATATTTGCAATACGTTTATTTTAGCATTATCGCATGGTGCGGTCAAGTAGCCAGTCGGTTCACAAAATGTTCATGGAAAAAGTTTGTTAAATTGTTGACAATATCGTTTTCGTTTGTTATTATGAGTAAGGATTGAATCATAAAAAGTGGTAAATTGTAGTTTGATTTACAGATAGGAAAAAGATATGATAAAAGCAATATATCCGGGTAGTTTTGATCCCGTTACATATGGGCACTTAGATGTTATTAAGAGAGCATCCAAAGTAGTGGATGAATTGATTATCGGAGTGCTTGTGAATCAGGAAAAAACGCCTCTATTTACAAGGGAAGAGCGTGTAGAACTGTTAAAGCAGACCACGAAAGAATTTCCAAATGTGAGGGTTTTAACATTTACCGGATTGACAATTGATTTTGCCAAACAAAATGATGCAAAGCTGATTATCCGCGGTCTCCGTGCCGTGACGGATTTTGAATCCGAGATGCAGATTGCACAGACTAATCACAGCATTGAGCCGGAGATTGATACGATGTTTTTTACTACGAGTCTTGAGTATGCTTTCCTAAGTTCCACCATTGCGAAAGAAGTTGCTTTTTATGGCTCGGATGTATCGAAACTGGTGCCGGAAGTTGTTCAGAAGGCATTCAGAGAAAAGTATGATCAGAAACTGCGAAAGCAGTGATGATAAATTAAGTAGTATTAGTAAAAAATTTATAAGGAGGATATATTCATGTCTAAGAAAGTTGTATTAGCAGGTGCTTGCCGTACGGCAATTGGTAAAATGGGTGGTGCATTAAGCACAACTCCAGCACCAAAATTAGGTTCTATCGTTATTGAGGAGGCTCTTAAGAGAGCAGGCGTGCCAAAGGATGCCGTTGACCATGTTTACATGGGATGTGTAATCCAGGCAGGTCTTGGTCAGAACGTAGCTCGTCAGGCATCCATCGGTGCTGGTCTTCCAATCGAGACAACAGCAGTTACCGTAAACGTTGTTTGTGGTTCCGGTTTGAACTGTGTAAATATGGCAGCTCAGATGATTCAGACAGGAGATGCTGATATCGTTGTTGCCGGTGGTATGGAGAACATGTCCATGGCTCCTTACGCAGCTATGAATGCTCGTTTTGGTTACCGTATGAACAATGGTAAACTTGTGGATACCATGGTAAACGATGCATTGTGGGATGCTTTCAATCAGTATCACATGATGATTACTGCTGAGAACGTAGCAGAGAAGTACGGAATTACTCGTGAAGAGTTGGATGAGTTCTCTGCTAACAGCCAGCAGAAATGTGAAGCTGCTATCGCTGCAGGTAAATTCAAAGATGAGATTGTTCCTGTTGAAGTCAAATCTAAAAAGAAAACAATCGTATTTGATACCGATGAGGGACCACGTCCTGGTACAACAGCTGAGAGCCTTAGCGGTCTTAGATGCTGCTCCGGTAAAGAAGGCGGTGTGGTAACAGCTGGTAACGCTTCCGGTATTAATGATGGTGCAGCTGCGATTGTAGTAATGAGCGAAGAAAAAGCAAAAGAGCTTGGTGTAACACCAATGGCAACATTTGTAGCCGGTGCTCTTGGCGGTGTGGATCCAAAAATCATGGGTATTGGACCGGTCGCTTCTACAAAGAAGGTTCTTGCTAAAACAGGCATGAGCATTGATGACTTTGATTTGATTGAGGCAAACGAGGCATTTGCAGCACAGTCTGTAGCAGTAGGTCGTGACCTTGGATTTGACCTTAGCAAATTGAATGTAAACGGTGGTGCAATTGCACTTGGACATCCGGTTGGAGCAAGTGGATGCCGTATCCTTGTTACATTGCTTCATGAGATGCAGAAACGCGATGCAAAGAAAGGTCTTGCAACACTTTGTATCGGTGGTGGAATGGGATGTTCCACAATTGTTGAGAGAGACTAATTTTACTTTTGGGACGAGCCGGTATTATATCGGTTCGTTCCTGTGATGTAAAAAAGAAATTTTAAATGGAGGATACTTTCAATGGAATTTGTAACATATGAAGTAGAAGGTGCAGTTGGTATTATTACCATCAACCGCCCAAAAGCATTGAATGCGTTAAACAGTGCTGTTTTGGATGAACTGAATCAGACTTTGGATGCAGTTGACCAGAACGAAATCCGCTGCCTGATTTTGACAGGTGCCGGAGAGAAATCTTTTGTTGCAGGTGCAGACATCGGAGAGATGAGCACATTGACAAAAGCAGAAGGCGAAGCCTTTGGTAAAAAAGGAAACGATGTATTCCGTAAGTTAGAGACATTCCCGATTCCTGTAATTGCTGCAGTAAACGGATTTGCTCTTGGTGGTGGATGCGAGATTTCCATGAGCTGTGATATCCGTATCTGCTCTGACAATGCCGTATTTGGCCAGCCGGAAGCAGGTCTTGGTATTACTCCTGGATTTGGCGGTACACAGAGACTTGCTCGTTTAGTAAGCCCTGGTATGGCAAAACAGATGATTTATACAGCAAGAAATATTAAAGCAGACGAAGCTTACCGCATTGGTCTTGTAAATGCTGTATATCCACAGGAAGAACTGATGGATGCAGCAAAGAAGATGGCATCCGGTATTGCTAAGAATGCACCGATTGCTGTCCGCAACTGCAAAAAGGCAATTAACGAAGGTCTTCAGGTAAATATGGATGAGGCAATTGTAATCGAAGAGAAATTGTTCGGTGACTGCTTCGAGACAGAAGACCAGAAAGCCGGAATGGGTAACTTCTTAGAGAAAGATAAAGAGAAAAAATTAAAAGTGGTACCATTCAAAAACTGTTAATTCGTGACGACATCCCGTCTGGGATTTGAATCAAATACAATGGAGGTAAATACAATGAAAGTTGGTATTATTGGAGCTGGAACAATGGGTTCCGGAATTGCGCAGGCATTTGCGCAGACAGAAGGTTATGAAGTATATTTGTGTGACATCAATGAAGAGTTTGCTGCAAACGGTAAAAACAAGATTGCAAAAGGTCTTCAGAGACTGGTTACAAAAGGAAAGAAAACACAGGAAGATGTTGATGCAATCTTAGCTAAGATTACAACTGGCGTAAAAGACATTTGTACTGATTGTGATTTGATTGTTGAGGCAGCTTTGGAAGTTATGGATGTTAAAAAACAGACATTCAAAGAATTGCAGGATATCGTAAAGAAAGAAGACTGCATTTTCGCTACGAATACTTCTTCTTTGTCCATTACAGAAATCGGTGCAGGCATTTCTCATCCGGTTATCGGAATGCACTTCTTTAACCCGGCTCCTGTTATGAAGCTTGTTGAAGTTATCCGCGGCGAGAACACAACAGATGAAGTAAACGATAAAGTAGTTGCTATCGCAAAAGAAATTGGTAAAACACCGGTTGAGGTAAAAGAAGCTGCCGGATTTGTTGTAAATCGTATCTTGATTCCTATGATTAACGAAGCAGTTGGCATCCTTGCTGATGGTGTTGCTTCTGCTGAGGGTATCGATGCTGCTATGCAGCTTGGTGCAAACCACCCAATGGGACCTCTTGCACTTGGTGATATGATTGGTCTTGATATCTGCCTTGCTATTATGGAAGTTCTTCAGGCAGAGACTGGTGACCCGAAATACCGTCCACATCCATTGCTTCGTAAAATGGTACGTGCCGGCAAACTCGGACGTAAAACTGGTGTTGGATTCTTTGATTATTCCAAATAATATTATAGAAAGGAGTTCATGTTATCATGGATTTTAAATTAGACAAACAGCATGAAATGGCGAGACAGTTGTTCAAAGATTTTGCTGAGAACGAAGTAAAGCCACTTGCGCAGGAAACCGATGAAACAGAAGTATTCCCTCGTGAGACTGTTGACAAAATGATGAAACTTGGTTTCATGGGAATTGCGATTCCTAAAGAGTACGGCGGACAGGGCTGTGACCCATTGATGTACACAATGTGCGTTGAGGAGTTAGCTAAAGTTTGTGGTACAACAAGCGTTATTGTATCCGCTCATTCTTCTCTTGGTGCTGATCCGATTATGATGTACGGTACAGAAGAGCAGAAAAAGAAATATCTTGTACCACTTGCAAGTGGTGAGAAATTAGGCGCTTTCGGTTTGACTGAGCCGGGTGCAGGTACGGATGCACAGGGACAGCAGACAAAGGCTGTTTTAGATGGTGACGAATGGGTACTCAATGGTTCTAAATGCTTCATCACAAATGGTAAAGAAGCAGATATTTATATTATCATTGCTGTAACCGGTATCATCGAAAAACGTGGTAGAAAAGTAAAAGAAATTTCTGCTTTCATCGTTGAGAAAGATACTCCTGGATTTACTTTTGGTACAAAGGAGAAGAAGATGGGTATCCGTGGTTCATCCACATACGAGTTAATCTTCGAGGACTGCCGTATTCCAAAAGAAAATCTTCTTGGTGCACAGGGCAAAGGTTTCGGAATTGCCATGCATACACTGGATGGTGGACGTATTGGTATCGCTGCTCAGGCACTTGGTCTGGCAGAAGGTGCTTTGCAGGCAACAATCGATTATGTAAAAGAAAGAAAACAGTTCGGTCGTTCGATTGCACAGTTCCAGAATACACAGTTCCAGCTTGCTGATATGGCAACAAAAGTGGAAGCTGCTAAGATGCTTGTGTATCGCGCAGCAATGGCAAAAGCTACGCAGAAAGTTTACAGCGTAGAAGCTGCTATGGCAAAATTGTACGCAGCAGAAGTTGCTATGGAAGTAACAACAAAAGCAGTTCAGTTACACGGTGGTTATGGTTATATCAGAGAATATGACGTTGAGCGTATGATGCGTGATGCAAAAATCACAGAAATCTACGAAGGAACTTCAGAAGTTCAGCGTATGGTTATCTCTGGCAGCTTATTGAAATAGGAGGTGCTCTCGTGAAAATAGTAGTATGTATTAAACAGGTGCCGGATACTAAGGGCGGTGTTGTATTTAACCCGGACGGTACATTGAATAGAGGTGCGATGCTTACCATCATGAACCCGGATGATAAAGCCGGTTTGGAAGCAGCACTGAGAATTAAAGAAGAAACAGGTGCAGAAGTTACTGTTCTTACCATGGGACTTCCAAAAGCAGAAGAAGTTCTTCGTGAGGCAATGGCAATGGGCGCTGACAATGGTATCCTTGTAACAGACCGTGTACTCGGTGGTGCTGATACTTGGGCTACTTCTACAACAATTGCCGGTGCACTTCGTAACATTGATTACGATTTGATTATCACAGGCCGTCAGGCTATCGATGGTGATACTGCACAGGTTGGTCCACAGATTTCCGAGCACTTGGATATTCCGGTTATCTCTTATGCACAGAATATCAAAGTGGAAGGTGACAGCGTAATCGTTGAGCGTCAGTATGAGGACCGTTACCATGTAGTAAAGGCTAAAATGCCTTGCTTGATCACTGCTCTTTCTGAGTTGAATGAGCCACGTTATATGACTCCGGGCGGAATCATGGACGCATTTGACAAAGAGATTACCGTTTGGGGACGTGCAGACCTTAAAGATGTAGATGATTCTAACCTCGGTCTGAAAGGTTCTCCGACAAAAATTGCAAAAGCTTCCGATAAGGTTCGTAAGGGTGCCGGCGAAGTCGTTACCCTTGACCCGGCAGAAGCTGCTCAGTATATTGTAGATAAGTTTAAAGAGAAACATGTAATCTAATTATTATAAAGGAAAAGTGGTGAAAAAAATGAGTTTAGAAGAATATAAAGGTGTATATGTCTTTGCACAGCAGGTTGACGGAGAAGTAAGTGGAATCGCTTACGAACTGCTTGGCAAAGCAAAAGATCTGGCAAAAGATTTGAACGCAGAAGTTACCGCTGTTTTGCTTGGTTACGGTGTTAAGGGCCTTGCGGATTCTTTGGCTGAGTATGGTGCAGACAAAGTAATCGTAGTGGATGACAAAGAACTTGAAGTATATCGTACAGAGCCATATGCTCATGCACTTGCTTCTGTAATCAATGAGTACAAACCTGAAATTATGCTGGTTGGTGCAACTGCAATTGGCCGTGACTTAGGTCCTCGTGTATCCGCACGTGTAGCAACTGGTCTGACTGCTGACTGTACAGTACTTGAGATTGGTGATTTCACCGATAACATGACAAAGGAGACCATTCCAAATCAGCTTCTTATGACACGTCCTGCATTTGGTGGTAATACAATCGCTACGATTGCATGTCCATACAACCGTCCACAGATGGCTACCGTTCGTGCCGGTGTTATGCAGAAGATTGACCCAATTAAGGGTGCAAAAGCTGAAGTAATCGAGTACAATCCGGGATTCACTCCGGACAATAAATATGTTGAGATTCTTGATGTTGTGAAATCTGTAGCTGACACAGTAGATATCGCAGATGCTAAGATTTTGGTATCCGGCGGTCGTGGTGTTGGAAGCGAAGAAAACTTCAAACTTCTTCAGGATTTGGCAGATGTACTTGGCGGAACAGTAAGCTGTTCCCGTGCCGTTGTTGAGAATGGCTGGCTTCCGGTTGAGCGTCAGGTAGGACAGACCGGTAAAACCGTTCGGCCTAATGTATACTTTGCAATCGGTATTTCCGGTGCTATTCAGCACGTTGCAGGTATGGAAGAATCTGACATTATCGTTGCTATTAACAAAGACGAGACAGCTCCAATCTTTGATGTAGCTGACTATGGTTTGGTAGGCGATTTGAATAAGATTGTTCCTCAGTTGACAGAAATGCTGAAAGCAGAATTGGCTGAGAAAAACTAATCTTTAGGCGAGAAATCATTTGATAAAAAAGAAAACAATAAATTACAGTTTGTGGTTTATTGTTTTCTTTTCATTTGAGGGTGTTTAGGTGATGAAGAAAAAAGTATATCAAAAACACTATGCGTTTATTGTAGAAAACCCGGAAGATGAATTTTGGGAAAAGTGTATGTCTTAGGACAGGATGGTACAAATCAAGTAGATTCGTATTTTTTTGTGTCGATTTAACAGAATAACAAAAATGTGTTTTTTATCATAAAGCACTGCTAGTTTGTCTGTTGGCAGTTATCATGACATTTTTATTAACTGCCTGCGGTGTAAGTGGCGACCAGATTGCTGTAAACAAGCCGTAGCATAAAGGCTCAAACGCCAAAAAACGAATTGCCGGTGTCTTGATTTGTGCAGGGTTTATCGCTTCCGTGATTTGGAAACGAATCAAAGCAAAGAAAAATGGTTATCAGCAGAGTAACCTTTACGGTGATATTGCAAAATGTGTTATCATTACCGCAGTAGCAACCATTGCCTTTGATGTAATTTCTAAGAAAAAACAGAGTAGTAAATAACAACAAAGAAACACCTCGTGTGAGACGGGATAACGCAGAGCGTTATAGTCTCCCACGGGGTGTTTTTTGTTGTTTTGTAATGTTCGAGGGGGAGGCTCATAGAGTGTAAAATTGCGTCAAAGGTTTGGATTTTTTTGGGTGGGCATACTTTTTTGGCAAAATGAGATGAAACGTATGACCGAAATATGTTGTTGGGGGAAAATAGAATAATTTTACTGCGTTAAATTTTAGGAAAATGATTTAAGCGGTTGAATGATATAATCGGTATCAGGTACTTTTGTTGCCGATGAAACCACAAACTTCTTTGGGATTATTGTATTTATTTTCTATTTTTATCGGCAACATAACAAGTTCTTCTCTAGGAGTAAGGAGAACTTAGAATTTCAAAAAAGAAGAGGAGGGTTTTCTATGAATAAGAAAACACAAAAAAAATATGTAGCTTTATTAACAATGTTAGCAATGGTTATTTGTACAATGTTTTGTACAAATACTGTTAAAGCAGACACCGAATTACCATTTTCAAATGAAGATGTAATCAAGACTTGTACCAGCACTTATAACAATATTGAACGGACTCTTTGGGTTTTAAAAAATGGGGAATTATATTTAAAATACGATAATAAGAGTCTTGTCAATATAACATCTTATGCTTTAGATTCAGGTTTTGATAAAAACGGTGCTCTTTGGTTCCAGCAAATTTCAAAGGCTATATGTTGGTTTAATCCTGATTTACAAGATCTTGATTCCATATCTTATTCTATACTTCCACAAACAAATCCCGATTATGAGGATTACACTGAAGATGCTACAAATTTAGTATATGATTCTCAAGATTATGTTACAGGATATAAATTATCTTCTGGAAAAATCAAGCCTACACTTTCACTTGAAATAATGAAAATAAAGCTTGGCATTTATGATGAAGATGATGATCCAACTCCAACACCTACTAATTCGGTATCTACGCCAACGCCTACTCCGACCGCACCAGTGTTTACTCCTCCTGCAACTCCAAAAGTTACCCCTACTACTCCTCCAAAAAACACAACTGATCCTGTTGTTACACCAAAAACAGTTACAACAAAGAAAGTTGTTAAAAAGAAAGCTGGTTATTCCTGTCTTTCTATTGGAAATAAAGTAACTAGCAAGTACAAACTTGCAAAGGGTAAACTTACTTGGAAAGGAAGCAGCAAGAGTAAGAAATATTCTGGAATTAAGTCAGCTGCATTCATAAAGAAAAGTGGCAACCTTGTCTTTTTGACTAAAAAAGGTAAAGTATACACCTTATCTCCTAAAGGGAAGAAAAAGTGTATTGTTAAAAAGAAAGGTAAAAAACTTATCTTAAAAAATAAGTTTGCAGTAAAGGTCCAAGTAGGTAAGAAGTTTATCAATCTAGCTAATCAGTAATGCTTTGACAGCAACACTAGTTTTGACAGGGATTGCGTTGCCAGTAAAAGATATAATGGCTCAGTAAATAAAAGTGGAAAAAGGGCCTCCCTCCATGTGAGACGGGATAACGCAAAGCGTTATAGTCGCACATAGGGGGAGAATTTTTTTTGCTATAGAGAAAGGGGGAAGGAAAAGAAAATAATGACAGGTGTTGTGTTTTATGTTATAATAAGAAAAAAATATATGCAAAAAATTGAAAAAATACTTGTACTGATGGCACAACATAGAAAATGTATGGTACTGGTATTCTGAGAAAATGGATATAATATTTATTAAAGAAGTGACGAGTATATTTTAAGGGAGGAGTACAAATATGGTTACAGCGAGAGATATTAACGATATTCAGGCATTAAAACCAGATGAGCAGGTGTTGGTTCTTAGTTTGGTTAAAAGTTTTGTAAAATCGCCTGAAAATACAAATGAAGATCAAAAACGATTAGCGAGAATGAGACAAAAGTACGTTGAAAAAAATCCGATGACAATGGATGAGATTAATTCAGTTATAGAAGGAGAGTAAGGTATGCAGGTGGTCATAGATACTAACATGTTCCATTTTATATAACAGCAAAGGCAACAAAATCAAGACTTGTTACGGGAAATATAAAACATTATCCGATAGAACAAATGCGTACAATGATATGGGAATTAACCTAGGTATGAATTTATATTGAGAGACTTAATGAAAAGGACAGCGGTTAGGCTGTTCTTTTTTATAGACAAAAATTGAGGAGAATATTGTATTATAGACAAGATTGTGATAAAATGACACTTACTAGATGTCAAAAAGCGTTTTAGCAGGCAAACATAACGATTAAACAGAAAGGAATGGTGATTTTATGAAAACAAAGTTGGAGGAAAAAATGAAACGAATATATTATATTTTTATCGTATGTATTATGAGTGCTTTTATGCTATCCTGTGGCAAAAAGCAGGATGTAAATATACCTGACAAGCAAGAAGAAAAGGTTCAACAAGAAGAAAAAAAGGAAAAAGAAGAGAAAAGTATTTCATTACAGACAGATTATCATATAGAAGATTATGAAAATGGTTATTTAATTGTTTCAAAATCAGATGGCATATTGTACGGAGCTATTGATAGAAATAATAAAAATATTATTCCGGTAGAGTATGATAGTGCATCTTTTTTTGATTCCGAACTGCTAAAGAAGAAGGGAAAAGTATTTATTAAAACGAGTTATGAGAAGAAAACGTCAGTGTTTAATAAAGACGGAAATAAAATAATAAATGATTTGGATACTTCCGCCTTTAATGTGGTTGAGTATGAGACAGAAGCGAATCAGGATGTACCTATATTATTTTATGCTCAAAATAGCGAAAAAAACAATATTAGTATTTACAATGAAGATGGGAGCCAGAAAAGTTCGTTTAATTTGCCTGTAGATAGTGATGCTTCAATTTTGACTGTTTCAGAAGAATGGGTGAATGAGCAGTGCTTTATCGTTACTATAATGGCTTCATCATGGGTTAATACTTATTTGTATTCCTATGATGGAAAATTATTAAAGCAATGGAAAAATTGTTCCTTTAGGCATTGTAATGCGAGAGGCAAATCTGGAAATGAGTATCATGTATATGTTGAAGGAGGAGATTGGAAAAAAAATAAGATAACAACGGAAAAAATATATATTGATGAAAATGGTATTTGCAAAACGGTAGGAAAGTATTCAAAAGTACAAGAGCGCTTAGATGAATTTGATAGTGATAAAGAACCAGTTGAAATTATCAAAACTTATCATATTGGAAATAATAAAGAAAATACCATTTCTAAGAGTAATGATACATGGAAGTATCAAACCACATCAGGGGATGCAGTTTATGATGCCCGCTATTATAGTTGTTTGAAGATTGATACGGCATACCTTTTATCGAATGAGAATAAAGAAGCGTGTGTAATAACAGAAAACGGGAAAAAGGTTCTGGATTATGGTGATATTTCTTATGAAGGAGATGAGGACTATTATTATCAGAACATTAAATTAGATAAAAAGAATTTCTTTTCGGATTTCAATAGTGTTTGTATTGTAACGAAAGAAAACGAAAAGGAAGTGGCACATTTTTATGACGAAAAAATGTAAGTAAGAGTTAAAAAATGTTTAAATTGGATAATATATTGTACTATTTTAGGACAATAATTTATCACATGAAACACCGAGAACTTTTGCAAATGTTTTTAATTCAATATCTGTAACGAAGCGTTGTCCGGATTCAATGCGCTGGATTGCATTTTTGTCAAGAGCAATACCTTCTAACTGCATTTTATCGGCTAAAGCTCGTTGGGAAGTCTTTGGAACCATATTTTTCCGAAGTTTTGCAATGGCAAGTCCGGAAATGTTATTTCTGCCATTAGTTGCTTTGTTTTTATACATAAAATCACCGTCCTAAATTAATTCGTTCAATATCGAAATTATAAGGGATATTATTGATTTATATGACACATAGTAGATGTCAAATGGGATGCAGAGATAATAAATATAATTATAGTTTAAAATGTGATTTTATTCAGTTTTATTGAGTTAAAAATTAGGTAAGTAGGGCAAAAAAGAAAGTTAAGCGAGATAAAGACAAAGAGACAAGGAGGAAAAAATATGAACTATAAATGGAAAAAAATTGTTGCGTTTTGTATTGCGTTGTTCTTAGGAATTGAACTGTTTGGCAATTCATGGAGTGTTCAGAGAACATATGCTATTTCTAAATAATTGAAAGTTAATAAAAAGAAAATTGTCGTATTAGTTAAGAAGATAGGTAAGTGCTCCATAGTGGGTACACCCACATAAGCAACCGCTCCGAAGAGCGGCATATCATTAAGGTTACTTTCTGCATTCTGCCGGCAGCTTGTCTGACCAGTGAAGCAGATCTTCACAGAAATCCACACGATGGTCATCCATGTGTTTGGGGATTTCATAGTAAAAAAAAAGAACAGCGCGTAGCTGTTTTTTTGCACCAAACAGGCAGGTAGTGCTTTCACGTTAAAAATTAGGAAAAAGATTTAAGAGGTTGAATGATATAATCAGTGTTAGATGTTTTTGTTGCCGATGAAATTGCAAACTTTTTTGAATTGTTGTATTTATATTCTGTTTTTATCGGCAACATAACAAGTTCTTCTCTAGGAGTAAGGAGAACTTAGAATTTCAAAAAAGAAGAGGAGGGTTTTCTATGAATAAGAAAACACAAAAAAAATATGTAGCTTTATTAACAATGTTAGCAATGGTTATTTGTACAATGTTTTGTACAAATACAGCTAAAGCAGATACTGAAAGTTCTTGGGATCCTTCAGATGTAGTAAAAGTAACCAAATGTACAGTTAATGGTTCAGAACGGACTTTAACTACATTAAAAAATGGTAGAGTTTTTTTTCAGGTAGATAACCAAACTCCTGAATACATGTGTGACTTTAGCTATATGATAGATGTTGGTATTGATAAATACGGTACTATTTGGTACATTAGCACTTCAGTTACTGATATATGTTGGTGGAATTATGATATAACAGGATATGAAGATCAAGCTTTCAGGCCAATCCGTGACAATTCTTATTCTCCTATTATTGACGTTGAGTCTTTAATTTTTGATAATGACAACCTTGTCATTGGTTACAAAACTAAGGATGGGCAATCTCATTCTACATTAACATTTGATGAGATGAAATCATCTTTCCCATCTGGTGGTGATGAAGATGATGATCCTACGCCAACGCCTACTCCAACCGTTCCTGCAACTACTCCTCCTGCTCCAACAGTTAGCCCTGTTGCTATTCCCCCAACCACAAGTACTCCTGCTGTTACTCCAAAAACAACCGTAACACCAAAAGTATCTGTGAAGAAGAAAGCCGGTTATAACTGTCTTTCTTTGGGAAGTAAAATTACAAGCAAGTACAAACTTGTAAAGGGTAAACTTACTTGGAAAGGAAGCAGCAAGAGTAAGAAATATTCTGGAATCAAATCAGCTGCTTTTATAAAGAAGAGTGGTAACCTTGTCTTCTTAACTAAAAAAGGTAAAGTATACACCTTATCTCCTAAAGGAAAGAAAAAGTGTATCGTTAAGAAGAAGGCTAAAAAACTTATCTTAAAAAATAAGTTTGCAGTAAAGGTCCAAGTAGGTAAGAAGTTTATCAATCTAGCTAATAAGTAATGCTAACCGCTAAATTTTGATAAGCAGATAAAATCGAGAATGATGATAAAAAGGAGGAAGAGTTGTATGAGGAAGTTATTAAAACCATTAGCATTATTGTTAGTCGTATTGGGGCTATTTGCTTTTCGGGATTCATATATGATAATAAGTTATGCAGAAGAAACAAATAACATTGTAAGTGGTAAATGTGGTGAGAATGTTTATTGGGAATTAAATAGGAATACAGGTGTTCTCCGTATTTATGGTACTGGTGAAATGAATGATTACCGCTATAAATATGACTTATTAGGAAAAGAAACAGTAATTGAAACGGAGGCACCATGGTTAGAACAAGGTTATACGGAAGAGATTACCAAAGTAGTTATCGAAAAGGGAGTTACATATATTGGTTCAAGTTCTTTTTCTAGCAAACGTTATGTGAAGGCAAATGTATGTGATAATTTAAAAACAGTTGAGATTGCAGATACGGTAACAGAAATTGGCAGCAATGCTTTCAGAGCGTGCAGTGCGTTGACTTCTATTGTAATACCAAATCAGGTCAAACTAGTAGGAAGTTACGCTTTTACTTCATGCTCATTGAATCATATTGGATGGGGAAGCAGTGTGGAAAAAATAGGTTATGGTGCATTTGAAAAAAATAAATTTGTTGAGATGAAAATCCCACAACAAATAAAATATATCGGTAGAGAGGCCTTTTCTTGTAATGATTATTTGCAGGAAATTAGTGTCCCAAATGGCTGTGAGGTGGATTGGGCTGCTTTTGGATGGTGTAATGTGCTTGAAAAGGCTGATATTGGTAAAAATAGCAAGTTACACGGAAAAATATTTGAAATGTCACCTGCATTGACGGATATAGTTATCGGAGAAGGTTCTCATGAAATTCATACTAGTTCAAATGCTGACGACTGGGGTGTGTTTATAGATTGCGGAGGGTTAGAGACAATAACATTACCAGATAGCTGGGATTTTTTTGATGGAACGGATGGTCCAACAGGATATACAGAGCAGTTTAGAGGATGTAACAATTTAAAAGAAGTAAAATTTTATAATACTAATACAAAATATACGTCTGTTAATGGAATTGTGTTTTCGAAAGATGAGAAAGAATTAGTGTATTATCCTTCCGGAATATTAGATGCAGAGTATGAGGTTCCAGAGAATGTAAGCAAAATAGGAAACTATGCTTTTGGTAATCAGAAAAACATTCAAAATGTTATTATTCCAAAGGAAGTTACTATTGAGACAGCAGCATTCCAAGGATGTAGTAAACTGAATAATGTAATCATACCGGAAGGCATGGTGGAATTAAAAAATAGAGTGTTTGCGAATTGTAGTAGTTTAAAAACAATTGTTATACCTAAAAGCATAACGAAAATTGATTCTGGATATGTAATCTCTTCTGCAACATTTGATTCGGTTAAATTAGAAACAGTTTATGCCGAAAAAGACTCTTTTGCCGCAAATTGGGCAGGCAATTCATTCAAGGAAATTATTTACTGCTTATTTGAGGGCAACGGAGGCGATGTTGACACAGAAAAGAAACCGGTTATTTATGGAGATAAATATCGCAAATTGCCTGTTCCTATAAGAGATGGATATGATTTTGCAGGATGGTATACAGAAAAAGAAGGTGGCAATTTAATATCAGGTAATACAATTGTAAATAGTGATATTTCGCATAAGGTTTATGCTCATTGGAGAAAAAAACATAATGATAGCGGAAATAATAATATAGGGCAAGAACCGAAAGCAGAGAATAAGAGCGATTCTATACAAATTGTGTATGAGAATGCAACAACGATTCCAAGTCAAACTCTGCGCCTTTCTGAAACCATTCTGCAATCAATAAAAAACACAAAAGGGAAAAAAATTATTCTTAAGTGGAAAAAAGTTGCAGGAGCAAAAGGCTACCAATTACAATATGCAACCAGTAAAAAATTTAAGGCAAAGAAGACAAAATCAACAACAAAGACAAAGTATACAGTCAAGAAATTAAAAAAGAAAAAAACATATTATGTGAGAGTTCGTGCCTATACACTTTCGAATGGAAAAAAGGTGTATGGAAAATGGAGTGCTATAAAGAAAGTGAAGGTAAGAAAGTAGACTTTGTTATATTCAAGGAGGAAGCGTAAATGAAATTATTAAAGAAGTTCGTTGTATCCATGATTATTATTGGTATGGTTATAATTTTTAGCAGTGTGGAGGGAGTGACTGCTACCAAAGACACAGCCAGCCAGAGATGGGATGGGACAGTAGGAGCATCCTTTCATGCTGGGGATGGGTCTCAACAAAATCCATATGTGATATCAAATGGTAAAGAGTTAGCTAAGTTGGCAGATGATGTTAATAAAGGCAACAGTTACAGTAATTCATATTTTGTTTTAGCAGACGATATCGATTTAAATGGTTTGAAATGGACACCAATTGGCTATTGGGAATCAGACACCGATTTTTCCTATTTCAAAGGAAAATTTGACGGAAAAAATCATACAATAAAAAACTTTTATATCTACTCTCGATTTAATGGTATTTTTGGAGAAATTGAAAATGCCGAATTGAAAAATATCAATATTGAAAATGTGGCAGATTCTGAACATATCTATTGTATTCAATATGGCAAAACGGCTTTTATTGGTGGACTTGTTGGTTATGTCGAATCCAATAGTTTGGTTGAGAACTGTACATTTCACGGAACGATTAATGGAGATGATAGTTACCATAATGGAACGGTTGGTGGTATTGTAGGATTTATGGAAGGGAATTCCAGAATTGTAAATTGTACGAATTACGGAACGATTGTTAAGGGATTTCGTTCTGTTGGTGGAATTGTTGGTGAAAGTCATGGGAGTGTGGAAAATTGTGTTAATAAGGGAACAACTACAAAATTATCCTATGATATTGGTGGTATTGCCGGTAGAATCGGGAAATCGGGTGAAGAAAATGATGTACAAATTATAAATTGTAGCAATGAATCTGATTTTGATGTAGAAAATACGACGGACATGGGAGCAGATCTTGGCGGTATCGTGGGTTATGCTTATGCTGGGAAAATCCAAATGTGTCAGAATCAGGGGAAATTAAAAGGATACAGAATCGGCATAGGTGGAATTGCTGGAAAAATAGGATGGATATATGCTGCAGCAGGTGAGACAAGTGAAATCAGAGACTGTAAAAATGTCGGTTCTATTTATGCAAAAGGAAATGTGGGAGGTGGCATATGTGGTTCTAGTCTAAGGAATACAAAAAGTGAAGATGAATTTGCGGCAGGCATGATTTTGGATTGTGTGAATCAAGGGAGTGTCACCTGTTGCGTGGCAGGCGGAATTCTAGGAAGCGGTGGAATTCCTGTGGTTAATTGTTATAATACGGGGGAGATTTCCTCAAATGAAGTTGTCAACTCGTATGATAAAAATCATGCAGGTGGAATTTTAGGAAAGGGTATTTGCCAAATCTTTAATTGTTTTAATACAGGAAAAGTTGGAACTTCAGAAAAACAATGTGATATTGGAGGAATCGTTGGCTGTATTGACAAAAGTGGGGGAGGATCTGAATCAAAAATTTGCAATTCATACCATACAGGTACTCTTTCTGGAAATGGAAATATAGGTGCGCTGGTTGGATATATTAATGGGATTCAGTATAGTTATACGGTAACCATATTGCAAACTTGCTTTTATCGAGGAAATGCTCCGTATGGTTCAATTGGAAAGGCACAGTATGAATCAGTTACGGATAATTCAAGTCAGATTCAGGATTTAAATATTATGTGTAAAAATATGAATATGTGGGTTGCCATGAATCGAGAAATTCCAAAGTGTCATTTTTGGCAAATAACGGATGGAACAGAAGTCAGTGGAGGTTATCCGTATTATTGGAATGGAACAACATCTAATAAAATTAATTTTCAGGTTTCAAGTCTTTCGCTAAAAAAGAACAATAAACAACAATTGACAGTATCGGCTTCTTTGCCTTTTATGAAAAGCGAATTGGTATGGGGAAGTAGTGATGACAGTATCGCTAAGGTGGATCAAAACGGTATGGTTACAGCGATGGCACCAGGGCATGCAGTAATTAAGTGTTTTACGAGTGATTTTGCAATTGCTTCTTGCGAGATTACAGTGATAGATGTTAAACAAAATGCAATTAACCAGAAAGCAGGGAACAAAGAAAAAACAACAAATAAAAAAATGGTTCCAAGAAAGCCCGTGATTAAATATTTGGTGTGCAAAAAGAATAAGAAATTTGAAATATGCTGGAAAAAAGTTGCAGGAGCAAAAGGCTACCAATTACAATATGCAACCAGTAAAAAATTTAAGGCAAAGAAGACAAAATCAACAACAAAGACAAAGTATACAGTCAAGAAATTAAAAAAGAAAAAAACATATTATGTGAGAGTTCGTGCCTATACCCTTTCAAATGGAAAAAAGGTGTATGGAAAGTGGAGTAGCGTAAAGAAAGTAAAAATCAAGAAATAAATAGATTGCAAGAGGAGGAAGAAAAGTATGAAAAAACGAACCAAACAATATTTCACAGCAGGAACAATCGCTGCAATGATGGTTAGTAGTTATGGCACCGGTGTTCCGACAATGGCGGCAAAGGTGACTCTGCCAAGGACAGCAAAAGTAGTTGTTGGAGCAAAAAAAGTTTTGAAGCTGAAGAACAACAAGCGGGCTGCAAAGTGGAAGGTAAGTAAAGGCAAAAAGTATGTGAAGATTGTGAAGAAGAGCAAGAAAAGCTGTACAGTAAAGGGCATTAAAAAGGGAAACGCTACCGTGCAGGCTGTAATTGGAGCAAAGAAATACAGTTGCAAGGTTAAGGTTACGGTAAAGGCGAAAAACAAGGTGGGAGAAAGCAAGAGACCAAGTGTGTCTCCTGCACCGGAGGTAAGTAAGAGACCAAGTGTGTCCCCTGCGCCAGAGAAGACAGAAATACCAGCGACAGCTTCACCGGGAGTCAACGATGGACCGGAAGGAATTGTGACGATTGTGTACGATGGAACGAATTCAGATGAAATTAAGAATGTATCGGGAAAAGTAAATGTCATTGTTAAGGAGGGAGTGACGGAGATAGGCTATCAGGCATTTGAGGAGTGTAGCGGTTTGACGAGCATCACGCTGCCGAAAAGTGTGACAAAGATAGGTAATTGTGCATTTTCGGGATGTAGCGGTTTGACAAGTATAACAATACCAGAAAGTGTGACCGAGATAGGAGACTCTGCATTTTCTTGTTGTAGTAATCTGACGAGCATTACACTACCGAAAAGTGTGACGAAGATAGGTAGCGAAGCATTTTATGGCTGTAGTGGACTGACGAGTATCACACTGCCAAATAGTGTGACGGAGATAGGAAAACTTGCATTTTGGGAATGCAGTGGACTGACAAGTATCATGATACCGGAAAGTGTGGTAGAGATAGGAGACTCTGCATTTTGGAAATGTAGTAATTTGGAAAGCATCAAAGTTGACGAAAATAATAAAGTATATGACAGTAGGGAGAATTGCAATGCAATTATTGAAAAATCCGGCAATGTGTTGATTGTAGGTTGTAAAAACACAAAAGTACCGGAAGGTGTGACGGAGATAGGAGCCTCTGCATTTGAAGATTGTAGCGGACTGGCGAGTATCATGTTACCAGATAGTGTGACAAAGATAGGTGGCGACGCATTTAGATGTTGTGGTGGACTGGCGAGTATCATGTTACCAGATAGTGTGACAGAGATAGGTTGGGGTGCATTTTATGGTTGCAGCGGATTGACGAATATCATGATACCAGAAAGTGTGACAAAGATAGGTGGTGACGCATTTAGATGTTGTAGTGGTTTGATGAATATCACGATACCGGAAAGAGTGATGGAGATAGGTGGTTATGCATTTTCGGAATGCAAAGCTTTGACGTACATCACGATACCGAAGAGTGTGATGAAGATAGGTCAGGGTGCATTTTCCTGCTGTGATAATTTGGAAAGCATCAAAGTTGACAAAAATAATAAAATATATGACAGCAGAGAGAATTGTAATGCAATTATTGAAAAATCTAGCAGTGCATTGATTGCGGGATGTAAAAATACGGAAGTACCCTCTGGAGTGACACAAATGGGAGAGCGTGCCTTTTATGGTTGTAGCGGTTTGACGAGTATCACGCTACCGGAGAGTGTGACGGAGATAGGAGAGTTTGCATTTTCTGACTGTAGTGGTCTGACAAGTATCACGCTATCAGATAGGATAACGAAGATTGGCGATGGTGTATTTTGCGGTTGCAGTCATCTGACAAGTATGGTGCTGCCAAACAGTGTGGCAGAGGTAAATAGTATGGCATTTGTAGGCTGTGATAACTTGACGAGCATAACATGGAAAGGGAAAGTTTATGGCTCTGTTAATGATTTTTTGGATTCAGGAGTGAAAATTATATGAGAAAAGGTATGGAAAATGGAGTAGCGTAAAGAAAGTAAAAATCAAGAAATAAAAAACATGATGTAAACAATTAATAGAAATCAATTGGAGTTTTGAAGGAGGAAAAAGTAATGACTATTATGAAAAAGCAACAAAAATGTTTTTTATCTGCAGTGCTTGTACTAGCTATGGTAACTACCATGGTATGGGATGTATCAACTAGAACGCCCGACTTAAATGCAGCAGAAAAAGGAGTGGCAAATCCAAGAGTGGAGTATAACGAGCGTGAAACAATTGAATTTGGACACTATCTGCAGAAAGATACAAATGGTGATGGCACGGTGGATGAAAAGGATGAAAAGCAACCAATTACATGGCAGATATTGAGCAGAAATGGGGATGACTTATTTTTGATGGCAGATAAGGCGTTGGATTGCAAGATGTACAATGAAAATAAGGTGAATGTAACTTGGGAAAGTTGTACTTTGAGAAAATGGTTAAATAGCGATTTCTTAAACACCGCATTTACTGAAACAGAGCAGAAAGGAATTATTACGACAAAAGTAGTGAATGCAGATAATGTTGAAAATGGATTAAATACGCCTGGGGGAAATGATACAGAAGATAAGATTTACTTATTATCTCTAGATGAAGTAACCAATTCATCTTATGGATTTAGAAGTGTTGGGGATGATCAGGCAAAAATTTGCGATCAGGCAAGAATTTGCGAAACAACAGATTATGCGAAAGAAAAAGGAACCTATATAAACGAAGAAAATTCGTTGCGGTGGTGGCTGCGGTCGCCTGGCTATGATAGTAGTTATGCATCTTATGTGGAGTTTACTGGTTATGGTGGCAGATACGATTGTTGTGTCGATTTTGATTTTCTTGGGGTTCGTCCTGTTTTGCATATTAAACTTTCTTCTCTTGACAATTCAAACTATAGGATGACTAAAAAGGTGGCAGTTAGTGTAAAACATTCAGTATACGATCTTATAGAGTTGGGAAATTATAGCGGGAAAGCTTTATGGTGGAGAGTGCTTTCGAGAAATGGAGAGGATGTATTTTTATTAGCTGATAGAACAGTATGTGAAAAAAACTACAATAATAAATTTGATTCGGTAACATGGGAAACATGTAATTTGAGAACGTGGTTAAATGATGAGTTTTATGATTCTGCATTTAATGCAAGTGAAAAAGTGGCGATACAGAAGACAAGATATGAGAATAAGGACAATCCATTTCATGAGTCGAAAGCCGGAAATGATACGGAAGACAAACTTACTATTTTGTCACTTGATGATATAGTAAATCCGACATATGGATTCCCTGTAAAGTATTATTGTGACACAGAAACCAGAATGGCAACAAGTTTAGATAGTGATGGTACGAGCAATTTTGGAGTATGGTGGCTAAGAACGCCTGGTGCGGATGATTATAATGCAGCAGAAGTGTATGATGAGGGATTTTCGCATGTGGATGGCACAATAGTAAATGACAACAGTTACTCTGCTCACAATGCTATTCGTCCTGCGTTACATATTAATCTTTCCGCTCTTTCATCACTGAAGAAGGTGGGAACTGTAAGTGCGGGAGAGGATGGAATAAAGTATTACGATTTGGAGGGTAAACAAATAAACGGAACTGTACCGACAGTTAAACCTGATGTGACTGCGACTCCAAAAACGACAGTAACAGTAGAGCCAACCAAGGTTCCAGATGTTACCCCAACAACAGTCCCAACCAAGGTCCCGACGGTAACTCGAACAGTAGAGCCAGTATCTATAACCAAACCAAATGCAGTTACGGGATTTAGGGCTAAATCATTCAAGGGTAAATTAAAGCTGTCTTGGAATAAAGTATCAGGTGCATCCGGGTACGTAATTAATTATTCTTTGAAATCAAATTTTAAGAAGGCAAAGAAAGTAACAATTACAAAAGTATCAACAAAAGCTAAGACGCTTAAAGGGCTTAAGAAAAAGAAGAAGTATTTTGTAAGAATTCGTGCTTATAAAAAATCTGGAAGTAAAAAGATTTATGGTAAGTGGAAAAAGATATCAAAGAAAACTAAGTAATGGAGAGGTAAAAGAAATCAATATATTTAAAATTAAGAAAGGCAAATGGTTTTGATGAGAAATGATGCGTTTGAAAAAAGAGAGCAAATACTTAAATTAAGAATGAAAGTTCTTAAGGTAGAACAAGAACGAATGGATGGTGTAAATACTCTTAGTTTGTCCGAGGTGAGGAAAAAATTGAGTTATAGAATGAATAAAAGTTGAAAATTGGGAAAAAAGTTTGAAAGCCAGTGTGATAAAATGTCATAAAAGATTGAAAGAGAGAGGAGAATAGCTATGAGAAAAAAAATGACTATTAAGAAAATGCTTTGCAGTCTATTAATATGTGCAATGATTTTATCATCGGGAGATATGATTAACATAAAAAGCAGACTAGTCAAAGCATATGCTGCAGAAAATAAACATGAAATATGGGATGGAATAATTGATACCGATTGGGAAGGGGATGGAACAAAAGAATCGCCATATTTAATATCATCGGCTGCTGAACTTGCAGGTGTTGCAGCAATATCTGAAAATGATAGCAAAAAAAATTATTATGGAAAATATTTTAAGCAAACATGTGATATTTGGTTGAATGACATAAAAAACTATTCTGAATGGGAAAATGTGAAAGATACTTTGAATGTTTGGTCGGCTATTCCGTATTTTTATGGCGACTATGATGGAGGAAACAATACTATATATGGGATGTATTGTAATTCTAACAAACATAATGGACTTTTTGGAGAATGTGAGGGGGCAGTAATAAAAAATGTCACGGTAAAAAAATCGCTTATATGTTCTGAAAAGGCAGATTATGTGGGAGGCATAGTAGCGTATGCACGAATATGGTCGTCAAGTTATTATCCAAGTTATGCACCTCCAAGTAGATCATCGTCAACTATAGATAATTGTAACTTTTATGGAAAAATTTACGCAACTGGATGTGGGGAGGTTGGAGGTATTGTTGGAGTATCATCAAGCAGTACTAATGTCAATAAAATATCAATAACAAATTGCAATAACTATGCTGAAATTGTAGGTGGAAAATCACTGGGAGGAATTGTGGGCTGTGCATCACAGGATTTTAATGATACAGAGATTAGCAATTGCGCAAATTACGGAAAATTGAAGGGAGAAGAGTATAGTTCCGGTTCAGTGGGAGGGATTGTTGGAAAACAAGTTGGTGATGACGGCGGAAAAATCACCATAGAGAAATGTGAAAACAAAAATGATGTTTCTGGTGCTATGTATGTTGGGGGAATTATTGGATATGCTTATCCTAAATTTGAATCAATATGTCAAATGTCAGAGTGTTTTAATAAAACTCAAATTAATTCAGCAAACGATAATGGCTATGCTGGAGGAATTATCGGTATATCATATGCATGTGTAGGTGGTAATACAAATGTATTGAACTGCTATAACTCTGGAAATATATTGTCAGAGGGGTATGCAGGTGGAATTGCGGGAGCATACCGGCATCAAGGTAGTTATGGTGCAGGACCTACTACTATAAAGAAGTCATATAATGGAGGAAGTATAAACGGGAAAAAAACAGGTGGAATTATAACAGTAACGGCAAATTCAAGTTTTACAGATAATTATTACATAAATGCAGAGTATACTGAAAAAAATAATGCGGGAAAGGGTTTGTCGGTCACTCAGATGAAGGATAAAGGTAATTACGGTGGCTTTGATTTTAATAATGTATGGAAGATGGGGACGGAGTTCCCAGCCTTATTATGGCAAACAGAAGAAGAGTATGAAGCAGACGATACGGTTGTGGACGACTATATGGTCGAACAGGTAAAAAAATACACATCCGATGATATATATACGCAATATGATAAGATTATGAACTCGGGCTATTCCGCAGAGTTAAAGTTTAAGCAATTAAACGATTTTTTTAGAACGAATGGTTTAGTGGACGCCAAAGAAGGAATTGAATATTTAAGTAATACAACATCACACCGGAATAGTTATAGGTATTTAACGACAAATGAAGTATATTGTGCGTTTAATTTTTGGGAATGGTTATATTCAGATTCGGCTACTGGCGCAAGAGGACTTTTGTATGCGGATGGATTGATTTTAAATGGTGAAGTGTTTGATTATGCAGATGTAAGTACATATTCAGAAAATGACTATCCGGGGGTAAAGAAAAATAAAGAGATGCTTAGGCAGTTTATGTGTCATGATGTTCCCAAAGTTGAAGTTTTTGAAAATGCAAATAAAACTGCTAAGTATTTTAAGAATCTGCTGAAACTCAATAATATTGTTGAAACGGAAGAAATGGAAAGTTTGATGAATCAAATTTTAGTTTGTGATTCAGAATCAAAATTGAAGGAATTTCAGGCAGAGTTCATAAAAAAATATGTCGTACCAAAAGAAAAGAATGTGATAAATCTAGATGGTGAACTTTTTTCAGAAGCTCTTGGTTATGCTTCAAATATCATTTCTTTTACTGGTGCGACCGCGAATGATATCCTTGGAATACTAAATTTATCAAAGGAAATGGAAACATATAAGACATATAGCAATTTTTTGACTACTATATATGAAAATAAGGATGTATCATTTGAAATGCGGTTGGCAGCGTATTCGTTGCTAAATGAAATTAAGAATGGCTATATGAATAAACTTAAAAGTATATTGTCAAATTGCATTAGTTTAGAAAAGGGAATAATGAAAATTGATGAGACCGTATTTAGAGAATTTATAGGTGAAGGTGGTGAACTGTTTTTAGAGGCAGTAGGAACGCTTAAATTGGCAACTTTCATTTCAAATATCGTAGTTGACACAGGCGATTTTGTGAAACAGGCAGCGTATACACAAGGATATGCAGAACTTGCAACTCTATATAGTCTTAAGCTAAAAGAGGATAAAACAAAATTTCAGAGTGCAAAAACAGCTGCTAATGCGTGGGAATTTTTTGAAGATTATACAATGCTTTGGGCTTTAAGGTATCAGGGGGAACAACAATACTTAAAGATGAACACCATAAAAATGTTTCTATTTGAAAAGGTGAAAACATTTAACTATGATATGAAAGAGGAAGTGGTAAATGATACATTATCACAGTTAAACACAAGAAAATTTGAATTTTCTGATAAATATTCTGTACCAAAGTCAATTATGTATAATAAGAAGTCGGTAATTAATTGTCCTGTAGATGTTGAGATAAGTACAAAAGACGGGAAAATAATTGAGGTATTACGCGATGGAATTGAAAGTGATACGACAAATGAATATGGGAGATTTGCAGTTGTATATCAGCCATACAGTGGTGAATATGCAAAGGTTATATGCCAAAGTACAGATGAAGAACTTATTATTAAGGCAACCGCTATATCTGATGGATTGGTAGATTGGCAGATGTCTACAAACCAAGAGGGGGAATGTGTGGTTTACAGTTTTGACAAAGAATATGTTGCAAAAGGAGATGTTGTTGAAACTACCAGTAAAATAGATAATGAATCGACTTATGCTATACGAAAAAACGGAGAGAATACAGTATGTAAGTTTGTTGAACAGAAAACAAATGATTATATTGCCGTTAAAAGTTTGATGATAAAGTCGAATTCAATTAATATGAATGTTGGTGAATATCAAGTTGCGCGAATCAGTGTGTTGCCTAAGAATGCAACAAATAAAGATGTTAAGTGGCGTTCTTCGGATGAAAATATTGTGACTGTTAAAAATGGAGTTATTTACGCTAAAGGGGTAGGACAGGCCAATATATATGCAAGAGCAATAGAGTCCAACGATATTCAAAAAGAAATATCCGTAACTGTTAAGAAAATACAAGAGGAGGCAGCAAGCACACCAACACCATTGCCGACAGTAGAACCGACAGTAGAACCAACAGTAGAACCAACAGTAGAACCAACAGTAGAACCAACAGTAGAACCAACTGTAAAACCAACTGTAAAACCGGAATTTACAGAGGCACCGACTGTGAAACATAAAGCTTTATCGTCTCAAATATCTACCAGCAATGCCATGAAGAAAGAGCATCAGAAAATGAAAAAGAACACAGATATTAAAGTGGGTGATATCGTAACGCGAAAGAAAATGAAATACAAAGTTACGAAAGTAGATGCTGCTGGTGCTGGGGAAGTTATTTTGATTAAAGTAAAGAAAAGAAGGAGTGATAGGAAGTTTAAATCGTTAAAAATTGATAATTATATCAAGATTAATGGTAAATTGTTTAAAATAACAGCTATAAGTGCAAGAGTGTTGTGTAGATATAAGTATTTGAAAAAAATAACTATAGGCGGGAATATAACTACAATTGGTAAGAAAGCATTTTATCAATGCACTAAATTAAAAAAAATAGTGATACATTCTACAAAGTTGAAATCGGTTGGAATCAAGGCAATAAGAGGAATTAATAAGAGAGCTAGGATTAAGATTCCGAAAAAGAGTTTAAAACCATATAAAAAAATATTTAGGCCTAAGGTCGGGTATAGAAGGAGTATGAAAATAAAAAAATAAACATGAATTATTTGAAACTAGAGTTTTTTCTTATTTCATAAGGAGGCTGATATTATGAAAAACAAATTTGTTAAAGTGACCTTGATCGCATTGTTATTTGTAACGGTTGTGTGTACTACAAAATCAGTATGCTACGCCATATCAACAAGTCAGGTAAGCGGTAAATTGAATTCATTGATCTCACAGTATGAGAATAAAAACAGCTGGCCGTCTTCTTATGGGGCGCAGTGTTATTCCTTTGCACACTTTGTTTTCAACTCTGTGTTTTCTCGTAGTGGAACAGTGGGCTCATATTCGAAAGGGACAGAGTATAAATTTAATTCGCCGGCTAAAGACATTAATGTTATAGGAACAGTAGCACCAGGATGTTCCTTAGACAGCATGAGTAATTTGCTGAGAAAAGCAGCACCGGGAGATTATGTACAGCTAAAAAGAAGAAAAAGTGGAGGACCACATTCGCTGATTGTTGTTGGGATAAATCAATCAAATAGTACAATTGAAATTTTTGATGCAAATACAGATGGAAGAAACACAGTAAAACATTATTATAAATCGTTTTCAACATTTTACAATGAAAATTCTGGGATGTCAGTATATCGATATGCAGGTCATACTGTAAGTTCAGGATGTAATTGTTCGACATCTTATGCAGGGGAGTATTATGTGTCTACAAGCAGTATGCCGTTGACAATGAGGAGCGGTCATGGTTCCGGTTATTCTTCGGTTGCATCAATACCAAAAGGCCAAACGGTTTATGTAAGTAAAGCAGATGGAGCTTGGGCACATGTTAGTTGGAATGGTATAAGTGGTTTCTGCAGTCTACAGTATTTAACTCGAAAGGCTACAATTAAAAATCCGGTAGGAGTACTAGATAGTGTTGTTGATAAAATGAATGAGATTCGAGTGGCGGGATGGGCATTTGATGGAGATGATTCAAGCCGTTCAATTGCAGTTCATGTGTATATTGGAGGTCCTGCGGGGTCAAGTGGTGCAGAAGGATTTGCAATTCAAGCGAATCAGTATAGAGCCGATGTAAACAAAGCATATGGGATAACGGGAAATCACGGATATTCTGCAACGCTAAGTACCACGAAAACAGGAAATCAGACAGTATATGTATATGGAATTAACATAGGCTCCGGACAAAATACATTATTACAACAAAAGAATGTATATATAAGTAATGATACACAAAAGCCGACAATTTCAAATATACAAGTATCGGATATAACAACTACAGGATATACAGTTACTTGCACAGTGTCAGATAATAAGGGCGTTACCAGTGTCAAATTTCCATCTTGGTTACGTGAGCAAACAGGTAATAATGCAAAGTGGTTTGATGGTAAAATATCTGGGAATAAGGCAAGTTGTCGAGTTAGCGTATTAGATTTGGGAAATAAGAAAGGTGTATATTATACTCATATTTATGCCTATGATAAAAAAGGTAATCAAGTATCTGCTCCAATCAATCCGGTTTCGATCGATGCTAAGGATATAACAGAATATGAACCGGTAGATTTGGGTGATGATTTTACAGCTTACATAATGATAAGTTCACGCAACAAAGTAATTTCTGCTTCTGATACGGGAGATAATGTTGTAAGTAAGGCAGATACAAAAAGCAGTTCACAGCGATGGCGTTTTATTAAAAATAGTGATGGTACATATAGAATTAGTAATAAATTGAATGGAAAATGCTTGGATGTATATGGTGCTAAGTCTGCATCTAAAACAAATGTTCAAGTTTATGAGCCAAATACTTCGGATGCACAAAAATGGTATATATATAGAGCTGAATATGGACAATATTGGCTGAGACCAAAATGCAGCAAATCGTGTGTCCTTGATTTGGATGGATATAATCAGGCAGATAATGCCAATATACAGATATATACTTTTAATGCGTCTTCAGCCCAAGGTTTTGTTATCGTGGATGATAAAAAACTAAGTGAACGAAAAAGTGTGAATTTAGGAGATGAGTTTTATGCTAAAATAGAAAGTGAATGGGATTCAAGGATTATATCGGTTGATAAGAATAGTGGTAATGCAATAAGCAAAGCGGATGAAAAAAATGCGGGGATGTTTTGGAAGTTTAAGCAAATGAGTGATGGTTGTTATATTATTACATCACAGTGTAATGAAAAAGTACTAGAGGTAGAGAATGAAAAAAATTCAGATAATCAAAATGTTTGTACAGGAATGGCTAGTAGTGTAAACGGACAAAAATGGCGATTGTATGAAGCGGGAGGTGGATGTTATTATTTCTCACCGTTAAGTAGTGAAAATAAGGTTATGACATTGGCTGATTATGCTTCTTTAGATACAACTAATATAGTAATTCGCCAACTTGTTACAACCATGGATCAACGCTTTAAAATTGTAAAATGTTCTCATCAATGGAAGAATATAGAAACAGTTAAAGCATCTTGTGTAACGGATGGCTATAATATAAAACAATGTTCTTTCTGCAATAAAATAGAAAAAGAAGTGGTGGCGAAAACAGGACATAAAATTGTCTTTGACAATGCAATAGAAGCAACAGACAAACGGGAAGGTTTGACGGAAGGAACGCACTGTGGTATTTGTGGTGTAGTACTGATCCCACAGAAGACGATTCCAATGTTAATACCGAAGCCTACGGCAACAGCAACTGCAGTTGTACCAAAACAAACGGCAGAACCTACGGCAACGACCACAACGGTAGAACCGACAGCAACGGCAGAACCTACGGCAACGGCAGAACCTACGGCAACAGCAGAACCTACGGCAACAGCTGTACCAACACAAACGCCGAATATGTCTACACCAACGCCTATTGTACCGGTACATACATTAGAGCCTAAAACAAATTCTGATGAAAATACTATATTGTCAGATGCTTTTTTTAAGGATTTGAATGGAACAACATATAAGATATTAACAAAAAATACAGTTGCTTATGAAAAACCAATTAATAGTGCTATTACCAAAGTAGTTATACCGAAAACTATTTTCATTAAAGGGAAAAAATATGATGTGGTAGCAATTTCAAAATATGCTTTCTCTAAATGTAGCAATTTTAAATATGTCTCTATTGGAGAAAACATAAAGGTAATTGGGAAAAGGGCATTTTATAAATGTAAGAATTTGAAACGGATAGTAATAAAATCAACAAAACTAACAAGTACCGCAATTGGGTCAAAAGCATTTTATGGTATTTCAAAAAAAGCAAAGATTAAAGTGCCAAAAAATAAGATAAAGGCATATAAAAAGCTACTTAGGTTAAAAGGAATTTCACGAAAAGCCAAACTAACCCACTAATAAAACTATTTTACATAATATCAACTGAGGCGTTGCTCGTAAGAGTGGCGTCTCTTCTTACGTTAAAAATTAGGAAAAAATATATTGGTGGTTTATGTTATGCTTATTAGTATGGAATATGCTACTCAGGAGAATATTAGTGGTGAAATATATACAGTCGGCAAATTGACAAAAATTAAAACTAATGTATATAATATCATAAAGAATGAGTGCAAAAAAATTGTAAATGGATTCAAATAACGTAGTAAAGAGGTGTGCCATGAGTATTAAAAGAAAGAAGCAACTATCAATAATCCTAATTTTATCGGTTATTTCTGCACTTATGTTCTCACAGCCTGTGAAGGCATCGGATGACAATTTTGAAAACGATTGGAAATATCTTTGTGATTGGGTAGATTGGGATGGAGAGAAATTAGTAAATCGCAGTTTGGAAATGTATCAGATGAAATCTTATGATGAGATAGAAATAACCCCCATGACTCTGCAGCGAGTAAATGGTGTGACCAGGATGAAGGTTAAGGTTGTTAATCATTCAAAAAAGGATTATGAAAATTTAAAAATTTCAATAGGGGTATCGAATGGGTATAATGATTACATGTACAATTGTTTTATTGCTGAAATAGGTGAATTATTAAGCGGTGAATCATGGATTTCTACTAACATGGCGATGAATTGGACGACAAGTGTTTATGATGAAGATACTGCCATATTTGCAAAAAGCTGGTTTGTGAATTACATATCAGAAAAGGGAGAAAAAAGTGATAAAACAAAAGATTTACCGTCAACATATTATGATTACCAAAGACGTGTAGACTGGGTGGAGAAAATCGCAGAGGATACATGGATGAATTGCTCGCCCAACATAATTCGTTCCAGAATCATGGGAGGATTCAAATTTGAAGATATGGTGGTTTTGTATCGAAACAAACAAATTAATATTACTGCGAAAGTTACAAATGTTACAAACAAGGAATTACCAATGGTTGTATTTGATTTGTATTTTGTCAATAAAGAGGGAAAAGAAATCATTACTTATGGAGGTATTCTGCAATCAACAAAATCAGGGCAGACAGTAGAACTTGTAGCATCGGCAACATTGGATCATGCACTATATGCGTATGATTGGTGTGCGACAAATTGGGCAAGTAAAAATCCGGAAGATAAAAATACTTATTTTAGTGATGAAATTTGGCAGGATACAAATCCTTTTCCGATAACAGAGCCTTTGCCAGAGAAAAAAGAATTTATAAAAAAATATAATTGGTTTTCAGGTTCAGATGCTTCTGGTTTATCAAACAATTCACCGGATATGTATAAAAGTTTTTCGGATCATAGCAGATGGTGGTCATTTGACGATGTAAAAACAGATTTAATAAATGGTCAATTGTCGACGGTGATTCGAATGAAAAATGAATCAAATCGTTCTCAGCGTCCAACAAAACCATTGATTGCTTTTTACGATAAAGATGGAAATTTGCTTGGAAAGGAGTATGGTGAATGGTTCCATGAATTAAAGCCGGGAGATACGCAAAATATCATTTGCTCATGGATAAATAGAGATATATTGTCGGCATATTCGTACCGGATTCTTGAATGGGAGGAAAAAGTGGATCAACGGGAGTATTTTCCGGATGGGAATAACGCTGAAGAAACGCAGACGCCAACACAAGCGCCAACACAAGCGCCGACACAAGCACCGACGCAGACACCAACACAGACGCCGACACAGACACCGACACAAGCACCAACGCAGACACCGGTGCAGACACCGACACAAGCACCAACGCAGACACCGACACAAGCACCAACGCAGACACCAGTGCAGACACCGACACAAGTACCCTCGTTTTCATTTGAAAAAAGCAAGGTAGATAGAGTGAAGGCAAGTTGTACTAGCAGCAATAAGATAAAATTGGTATGGAAATCTTTTACCGGTGCTGTGAAGTATGAGGTGTTCCGAAGCAGTAGTTTGAAAGGAACATATCAAAAAGTTGGAAGTGTTTTAGGAGAAAAACATACGTATCTGGATCGTTTTGTAAAGAAAAATAATAAGTATTATTATAAAGTTATTCCGGTTTTTAGTCAGGGGAAGGGTAAAAAGAAGTATGCCAAAATAGTTGAGGCAAAAACATATGCTTATAATCAACCACAAATTGTTGTGAAAAAAAAGCAGACGAAAACGGGAAAACGGTATTTGGAAATCAAGTTTTTGAAGTATGAAGGAAAGTATGCAGATATTTATATGGGTGAGCAAAAAAAATATAAAAAACTGAAATTTAAGAAGAGGATGATTAGGAAGAATAAAGGACGGTATCGTTTCCTTTATACAAGTTCAGGGCATATTGTCTACATAAAAACAAGAACTTATTCAGGGAACAATAAAAAAAGTCCATGGTCCAAGGCTTATAAAATTAAATTATAAAAGGTGAATTAATATGATGCAAACAAAAAGATGTAATCGGCTTGATGATTTCTTGATGAAAAAAATGCTAAATAGTGAAAAAAAACATTTTTCAGATGATGAATGTTATCAGGCATATCGAAAATTTTTAAAATTAACAACAAAAGATGGAAAACGAATTGCGGCAACGCAAACGATAAAAAAGTGGTTTGGAATAGGTGGAATTAAGAGACCGAATCGTGAAGGATTATTTAAAATTGGTTTTGATTTGCGGCTTTCCGTTAAAGAAATGGAAGAGTTGTTTGTTTATGTAATGCGCGAACCTGATTTTCAGATCAATGATTATCGTGAGATGATTTTTTTGTATGGATTCTATCACCAGATGACATATGATGATTGCATAAAGATGATAGATTGTTTTGAAAAGTCTCTGCCAGGCGATCTTTCCATCAGACAACATAATTGTACGAATGATATTTGGGAAGAATACGGTAAAAACTGTGAATTGGATGCGGATGATTTTTTGCAGTGGATGTTAGAGAAAAGCGAAGATTTTAAAGGATATAGTAAAACTGTTTTGGATTATTTTAGAACAATTAAGGAAGAAATTATTTCAGAAATAAAAATGGATGCCAAGGATTATTTAGAAACCTTACTTGCGGAAACTTCTTTTGAATTTTGGGAAGAAAAGTGGCATATGAATCCTGAAAATCGAAAGAAAACGATTCCGCGGTATTTAAATAGCAAGTATTGTAAAAAAAATGATAACCTTTCAAAACAAATAAAAGAGACGATTTTTGAGTTGGTAGAAATTTCAAATATTTCATTAAATTCAAATACAGAACTTTTAGCGGAGATGTATACGGATTTGAAACAGCGAATGAAATTGGATAACAAAAGACGGGTTCGCAGTGAAGTGCGACTTATGGATGATAAGTATTTATCCGATTTGCTTAATGTTGGTGTACAAAAGGAAAAGTTAATGAAATTAATCGTAACTCCTAATCTTGAGAATCGGGATAAATTGATAAAAGAACAACAACGAAGATGTTCATTGATAACAAGACAGGATATTCTGCCGCTTATATTATGTTTATCGCAAAAACGTTATGCAAGACGTATGGAGAGTGAAAATTATGATGCAAAAAAGGCAAAAAAAGAGTTTGTCGATTTTGCAAATCATATTTTAAATGCTTGCAAGATGGCCCCTGTAGAAGAAGAAAAATATGAATTGGATGGGGTGTTATGTGGATGTTTTCAAAAGGATGAAATGTATTCTTTAGCAGATGTTTTGGAACAATATTTGGATGCGGAGAATGGTGATGATGAGTGAATATGAAGGCTATTGGCTAAAAAAAGGTACAGTCCTAAATAAAAAATATGAAATTTTAGATGTGATTGATGAGGGCGGCATGGGAATTGTCTATTTGGGATATGATAGGGTGCTTCAACAGCAGGTGTCTATTAAGGAGTTTTTCCCGCGTCGTTTTGCAATGAGAATGAGTGGTGAGAAAAAAGTCGTCGTCTAAAAAGGTCGCTCTGGTGAGTTATTTTCTATCGGATTGGAAAAATTTATAAATGAAGCAAGGATATTGGCTCGTTTTGACTCTCTGGACAGCATAGTTATGGTAAAAGATTTTTTCTATGAAAATCAAACGGCTTATATGGTGATGGAGCGGATTAAAGGTCAAAATGTGAAACAGTTTGTGGAGAGTCAGGGACCGATGGAGCCGGAGCATGTGTTAGCGATTATGAAACCGATTCTTTACTCGGTAGGGGAAATCCATAAAGAAGGATTGCTACATAGAGACATTTCACCGGATAATATTGTATTAACAACGGACAACAAAGGTGTGTTGATTGATTTTGGCGCAGCCAGATTTTCGGAAACACAAGATAATAAGACCATGACAGTCTTTTTTAAGCGAGGTTATTCGGCAGAGGAACAGTATGTAGAGAAATCTCACAAGGGTGCCTATACCGATGTTTATGGGACTTGTGCAACAATGTATTTTATGCTTACTGGTATAAGACCGGATGAGTCGGTGAAGAGATTGATTCGTGACCAGGTTGTACCGCTTTGGCGTTTTAAGGATATTGGTTTGAAGCGCTATAAAGAACAGGTGATTATGAGGGGGATGGCGGTAGATGCAAAAAAAAGATATTCTTCTATGGATGACTTGTGTGCGGCATTGTATTCGAATGGAAAATCTACTGGTAAATGGGTTAAGTATGGTGGCATCGTCTGTCTGCTTGCAGCATGTGCCGCTACTGCGATAGCGCAATGCAGTTTCTTTGAGAAAGAGGATACAACAACTGAAAAATCATCATCCGCTCGTGTAATAGCCACCACCAAACCGGTTAATAAAACTTATGCACCAAGCCCTATACCAACAAGGCAGACATACAGAATGTGTAATGTCATAGGTTTAAAACAGAGCAAAGCAATAAAAAAACTGCATACCCTTAATGCAAACTTAAAAATAAAAGTTCGATGGAAAATAAGTTCTAAAAAAAATAAAGGAAAGGTAGTTTCGCAAAAAATACATAGTAAAAAAGTCTTGTTTTGCGATCAAAGTTATACGCAGGTGCTTACGATAGGAAAAGGCCAAAAGCGTAAGATTGTAGTAAAGACGACTCCGAAACCAACGACAAAACCAGTCAAAAAGAAAGAACAGGGTAAATTTGATGGACGTCTTCCATGGTAGGAGTTGAGAAACATTTGCCTATCTATCAAAACGATGTTATAATTATCATAATCTTGTAATTATGCCACGGAGGGAGGAGTAACAGAAAGCGGTAACAAGGGAAAATACAAGTTTAGAGATTCCGGGAAATGAAATTTTATTAGGGAGGATATTAAATGAATAGAAGATTAACAAAAGCATTTATTGGCGCGTTAAGTTTTGCTGCAGCACTTTCAACAGCAGTTGTATGTAACGCAAGTGATGCTCAGGCGAAAAAAGCCAGTGTAAAGAAAGTGACAGCATCTGCACCATCAGGGAAAAAAGTATATGTGGCAAAAGGGAAAAAAGTTAAAATTACAACGATCGTAAAGGTAAAACCGAATAAGAAAGCAAATAAAAAAGTCACTTATAAATCGGCAAACAAAAAGATTGCTACGGTATCAGCCAAAGGTGTTGTAAAGGGTGTAAAAGCGGGAAAAACAAAAATCACGATTACATCAAAGAAGAACAAGAAAAAGAAAACCGTATTAAAAGTTTATGTAAAAAAAGCGGCTGTTAAAAAGGTAAAAATTAACAGCAAGAATTTTGTTTTGTCGGCGGGCGGAACAAAAAAACTGACAGCAAAAGTAACACCTAAGAAAAATGTTTACAAGAAGGTTGCTTGGACAAGTTCCAACAAAAAAGTGGCTACTGTGACATCAAAAGGTTATAATGGTCTCATAAATTAAGACACTGACCACGACATTTCTTAATGAATCTGATATACTATAACCAACAAATGAAAGAAGGTACTTATTATGTCCAGATCAAGAAGAAATTTCAGTGCTGAATTTAAAACCAACCTCGTACTCCAGCTGCTTAAGGGAGAAAAAGAACTTAATGTCCTTGCTGTTGAAAACGATATTCAACCAAATCTCCTCCGCAATTGGAAGAAAGAATTCCTTACAAATGCGTCTCTTGCTTTTGATAACAAGCGAGAAGACAATCTCCGGGAAAAACTTGCCGAAGAACGCAAGGAAAAAGCCGAATACG